>Ga0183260_10004261_pt1 | contig 11380 bp, 17 predicted proteins | sample AntDrymUQ4972206_2_FD_129768 | JGI IMG/M metagenome (GOLD analysis project Ga0183260, IMG submission 129768) | Polar desert sand microbial communities from Dry Valleys, Antarctica - metaG UQ497 (22.06) (version 2) (version 2) | ecosystem: Environmental > Terrestrial > Soil > Desert | place...
GTACGCGGGCAGAGAGAGCTTGCTGAGTACGCGCTCTATCCTGCGGGTGCCGCGCTCGTTCGGGACCGAGAGCGGAGCATCCACGCCCATCACCAAACCTCGCCGTCCCTCCGCATAACCCTCAACGGCAGCGGAGATCTCCCCCGCGCCAGTGGCGAATGAGTTGGCCACAATGCTCCCTCGCTCGTCCATCACCACCAGACAACTCGGCCGCTCGCCCGCCTCGCCCGGCCGCCACGCCAGCGAACAGCCCACAAACCTCACGATACCCGCACCCCCGAAACGCTCCGCGGCGAGCTAGAAGAGACGACCGAGGCCACGGCCGACGCGACCTCCTCACAAACCTCGCGGCACACCGCCTCATCCTCATGCTCGACCATCACCCTTACCAACGGCTCTGTCCCGCTCGGCCTCAGCAGTATGCGGCCCTCCGAGCCAAGCCGCCTCTCCGCCCAACCGACGCTCTCCTTTACAACGGCGCTCGACGCGATGCTCCGGTCTTCGACGCGTACGTTTATGAGGGTCTGCGGATAGACCTCCATCACCCTCGCGAGCTCCGACAGCGGCTTACCACTACGTGCCATAACGTCCAGAAGGGCGAGCGCCGTCACGAGGCCATCCCCGGTCGTCGCGTACTCCGAGAAGATCACATGTCCCGACTGCTCACCCCCCAATGCCGCCCCCCGCCTCATCATCGTCTCCGCGACGTGCCGATCCCCAACCGGAGTTACCTCGTAGGGGATACCTAACCCATCCATCGCCTTGAAGAAGCCAAGATTACTCATCACCGTAACCACGACCCCGCCCTTTAGGGCGTCTCGGTTCAAAAGGTCACGGGCGAGGACGGCAATGATCCTATCCCCGTCCACTACCCGCCCCTTCTCATCGATCGCGAGGACCCGATCCGCATCCCCATCAAAGGCAAAAGCCACATCATGCCCCGTAGCATCCAGCTTCTCTACATGCGTCGAGCCCACACCCTCGTTGATATTAGTCCCCGTCGGCGCATCACCGACCACCGAAAGCTGCACGCCAAGCTCCCCAAAGGCCAGCGGCGCGACCTCATAAGCAGCCCCGTTCGCACAATCCAGAAGCACCTTCATGCCCTCCGCCCGCGGCCGCAAGTGCGAGAGGACAGTCTTCGCGTAGAGCCCGGCAGCGTCAGGTACCGACTCCACCTCACCGACCCCGCTTCCCGTCGGTCTAACAGAGCTGACGGAGCTAGCGGAGTCCTCGCCGGCCAGCCTCTCTATCTCACTCTCATGCGCGTCGGGGAGTTTGCGGCCCTCCTCGGAGAGAAACTTGATGCCGTTGTCCGGGTAGGGGTTGTGCGAGGCGCTCACGACGGCCGCAACAGAGGCGCCGAGCCTCCCGGCTAGCGCCGCTACCCCCGGTGTCGGCAGCACCCCGAGGTCCAGAACGCGGGCACCCCCGCTTGCCGCCCCGGCCGCGAGGGCAGCGGAGAGCATCCCGCTGGAGAGGCGAGTGTCGCGCCCAAGTACGAGCGGACCGCCAAACAGGCGTGCCGCAGCCAGACCCAGAGAGAGAGCATCCTCCGGTTTCAAGCCCTCGTTAGCTACCCCACGCACCCCGTCGGTGCCGAACTGGATCCTCTGTCCCTCTACCAAATTACCTCCTGCACACCATACGAGCCCCCTCCGCCGCGCCTGCCAGGCGCTGGCGATAGAGGGGGCTCGCCTCCAATAGTCGGTGCCGTACCGCGTCTTTAGCGCTTGGAGAACTGCGGGCGCTTGCGGGCCTTCTTCAGACCATACTTCTTGCGCTCCACCGCGCGGGCATCCCGCGTAAGGAACCCCGCCACCTTCAACTCGCCGCGGGCCTCCTGCGACTCCTCGGCCAGGGCACGCGCTATGCCGTGCCGGACGGCCTCCGCCTGTCCCGTGAGACCACCCCCCTCGACCCGGGCGACCACGTCATAGCGAGTGTTGACCTCCAGGAGCCTCAAAGGCGCGCTCACGCTCGTCTGATAGTTCGGGCGGGGGAAATACTGCGCGAGGTCCCGACCGTTCACCGTGATCTTGCCATCCCCCGGCACTATCCGTACCCGCGCTACCGCCGTCTTGCGCCGTCCCGTTCCTGTATACAACGCTTGCGCCATCTCTACCTCATCTCGTAGGGCTGTGGATTCTGAGCCTCATGCGGATGCTCGGGGCCAGCGTACAGCTTCAACTTCGTAAACTGCTTCCGTCCCAGGCGAGTCCTCGGCATCATCCCCTTGACCGCCTTACGAAGAACCTCAGTCGGCTTTCGCTCCATCATCACCTCGTAGCTCGTCTCTCGCAAGCCACCCGGATACCCCGTATGACGGCGGTACACCTTCTGCTCCGACTTCCTACCCGTGACAACCACCTTCTCGGCGTTCACCACGACCACGAAATCTCCCGTGTCGATGTGCGGCGTGTACTGAGGCTTGTTCTTGCCGCGCAGAACGCGTGCGATCTGCGACGCCAGACGTCCAAGAGTCTGCCCCTCGGCGTCAACAATATGCCATTTGCGCTCGACCTGCGCCGGACGCGCCATGTAACTCTTCATTTTCCTCCGCAATTGGTACCAACTTCGATTGCAAACGTGTCAAATAGTAGCATACATCCCCCGATCCAGCAGAGTTCACGGTCCTACAACCCGCGCTATCGCAAGCCCATCCACCCATCCCCGAATAAGAGGCAAAACGAGCGCCGAGAGCCGTGAGTCTCTCGCTATCCGCTCGTTGAACTCGTGGGTCACCCGCGCGGACTCGTCCTCCGGGTCGAGCACGCTCCCGCCCCGGATAGCATTGTCCGCAAGGATGAGCGAACCCGGCCGCGAGAGTCGCAATGCCCACTCCAGATACTCCAGGTATCCCTCCTTGTCCGCGTCTATGAACGTCATATCAAACGGCCCCTCCTCATCCTCGACCATCCGGGCAAGCAACGCCCTCGCATCCCCGACCCGCACCTCCACCCGGGTTTCGAGGCCCGCCTCCCGGATGTTCTCGCGGGCGACGCTGGCGTGGCGCTCGTCCAGTTCGAGGGAGATCAGGAGGCCGTCCTCTGAGAGGGCGCGAGCCAGATGTATCGTGCTATACCCGCCGAGCGTCCCAATCTCCAGGATGCGCCTCGCACCCGCTATCTCGGCGAGGAGTTGCAGCAGCCGACCCTCGTTCGGAGAGACGTTTATCTTCGGCAACCCGGCCTCGCGCGACCGTCGAAGGACCGCCTCCAACGCCGGGTCCGGCGGCGCGAAGAGCCCCTCGACATAGGAATCTATTTGGACGAGCAAGCCTCTCGGGTCGTCGGGGTTCATCTCTCTCCTTGAAAGTCGAAGTCTTCGTAGCCAACATTTACTAGCGTGAGACCTCGGGCCGGGGCTGAGGGGCCAGCCTCGCTTCTCTCGCCACCGTCGAGCAAGCGGCCAAACTCCGCGAGCTTGCGCTTTCTCTGCGCCACTTCCAACATCGTACCGACCAGGGCGCGCACCATCCCGTACAGGAAGGAGTTCGCGGAGATCCTGTAGATGAGGAGACCTCCGTACGCTTGCCAAGAAGATTCCTCCACGTCCCGCACAAAGCGGACGTGGCGGCTCTTTGCCGGGGTGAAGGCCCGAAAGTCGTGGACGCCCTTTAAAAGATCCGCCGACTCTCTCAAAAGGTCGAGGTCCAATTCGCGGGCGGCGTAAGTAGTTTGCCTCCGCTGCAGCGGGGAGCGTATTGAGTCATTGATTATCCGGTACTCGTAGCTCCGGCTCCTCGCATCCCTGCGCGCGTCGAAGTCCGCCCTGACGGTGACGCAGCGGCGTAGCGCCAGATCCTCCGGCAGGACAGCCGTTGCCCTGTAGGAGATCGAAGAAGGAGAAAGCTCTGTTTCAGCTTTAAAGGAAACGACCTGCCCGGAAGCATGCACCCCGGCGTCGGTGCGCCCGGCCACGATCAGCTTCACCGGCTGGCGAAGTACTATACCGAGAGCTTCGGCCAGAGTCTCTTCAACCGTCCTGAAACCCGGCTGGGCGGCCCAACCGGCGAAGGCCGTACCGTCATACTCCACGAGCCCGGCGTACTTCACTGCGAGGCCCTGGCCGAAGTCTCGAAGCAGCAGCCCCCGGAGCACGCGAAAGGGGACCCGCCGCGACGAATCCCCCACAAAGTCATTATGTTCAGCTGAAGCTTACGGCTGACCGCTCTAAAGCTACTCCGTAATGGAGTAATTAACCAGCTCCAGGTACACTGCTTCCGCGCCGTCGCCGAGACGCGGGCCGAGCTTGAGGATACGGGTGTAGCCCGAGGTCCTGTCATCGAGGCCGGGTGCGACGTCCTCGAAGAGCCTCCTCACGATGGTCTTGTCCTTGAGGAACGCCGTCGCCTGTCGCCTGGCGTGAAGGTCGTCTCTCTTGGCGAGGGTAATGAGCTTATCCACGACGCCCCGGATCTCCTTGGCCTTCGGCCCCGTGGTCTTTATACGCCCGTGCTGGATGACCTGTCCGGCCATAGTGGCGAACATCGACTTGCGGTGGGCCGCTTCGCGGTTGAGCTTGCGACCCCTCTTAGCATGCCTCACAGCCCCTCACTCTCCAATGCATACCCGTACTCAATGAGCTTGGACCGGATCTCATCCACGCTCTTCATCCCCAGGTTCCGGATGTTCATCAACTCTTCCTCGGTCATCGTCGCGAGCTGCCCGATAGTATCCACGCCCTCGCGCTTGAGGCAGTTGTACGAGCGAACCGTAAGCTCCAGATCCTCGACCGGCCTCTCATCGTTTATAACGCTGCGTCCGACCCGGCTCCGGACCTCCGTCCGCGGCCCCTCGTAGCCGTTGGTAAACAGCCCGAGGATATCCGTAAGCTGCCGCGCGGCCTCTTGTAGGGCCTGGCGAGGACGGATCCTCCCATCAGTAAACACCTCGATGGAGAGGGAATCGAGGTTGGTCCTGGCGCCCGCGCGCGTCTCCGAAACACTATAGTTCACGCGTTGGACGGGTGAGAACAAAGAATCTATCGATATCACCCCTATGGGGTCGGCATCGCTCTTGTTCTGCTCGGCCCGGACGTATCCCTGGCCTTTCTCGATCGTCAGCCGCATCTCCAACGTCCCGCCCTCGGAGACGCTCGCGATATAAGCCCCCTCGTCCACGACCTCGACATCGGCCTTGACCTGAATGTCCGCCGTCGTCACCTCACCGGGACCGGTCTTCGTTATCTCCAGCTCTATCGGCTCGTCGCGTTCCAGCCTGAACTTCAGGTCCTTGACGTTGAGGATGATGTCCACAACGTCTTCTTTCACGCCGGGGATCGTCGAGAACTCGTGGCTGACGCCCTCTATCCTGACCTTCGTCGTCGCGGCCCCTTCGAGGCCCGAGAGCATCACCCTGCGCAGAGAGTTGCCCAGAGTATGCCCGAGCCCGCGTGGCAAGGGCTCGGCCACGAACCGGCCACGTCGTTCCTCTTCTTCTTCCACCCTGAAGCGGGGCGGCGCTATGTCTAACATCGTCAAAAAACCACCTACTTTAAATGAGCCTCTCCGCCTTGCTTGAGTGCTAGCGGCTGTAGAACTCGATGATTAACTGCTCCTCTACGGGCGTGTCGATCTCGGCCCGCTCAGGTGTGTGCAAAACGCGGCCCGTGAAGTTGTCGTGGTCCGCCTCCAACCACGGCGGCACCGAAACGACGTTCTCCACCGCGTTCACTATCGGCTCCAACTGCCGACTCTTCTCCCGCACCATGATCACGTCCCCCGGCTTCACTATCGCCGACGGTATATCGTGCTTGCGGCCGTTGAGGAAGAAGTGCCCATGCACCACGATCTGCCGCGCCTGCGGCCGGCTTGTAGCAAACCCCATCCTGAACACCACATTGTCCATCCGAAGCTCCATGAGCCGCAATAGGTTCTCGCCAGTAACGCCCTGCATCCGGGTCGCCCTGTTGTAGGCGCGGCTGAACTGCTTCTCGGAGACGCCGTAATACCAGCGCGCCTTCTGCTTCTCGAGAAGCCGCACACCATACTCCGTCTGCCGCTGCCTACCCCTACCATGCTCGCCCGGCGGATAGGGCTTCCTCTCCAACGGGTTCTTCTTCATGTTGGAGAGCATCCCCCCGGCTCGCCGGTCTCGCCTGCCCTTCGGTCCCGTGTAACGCGCCATATCCGCTACCCCCTGCGCCGCTTCGTCGGACGGCATCCATTGTGCGGCTGACCGGTGACGTCCCGTATGCCAAGCACCTCTAGTCCCATGCTCTGGATGGTCCTCGCCGCCATGTCGCGCCCCGAGCCGTGGCCCTTGACCTCGATGTCTACCCGCTTGACGCCCTGATCCATCGCCTTGTTCGCGCAACTCTCGGCCGTCATCTGAGCCGCGTACGGAGTGCTCTTCCGGCTCCCCTTGAAGCCCAAAGCCCCCGCCGACTCCCAGGCTATAACATTGCCCTCCTGGTCGGTGACGCTGACGATGGTGTTGTTGAACGAACTCTTTATATGCACCACACCAGTCGTTACATTCCTACGCACCTTACGGCGCGCCCTACTGGCGCCACCCCTGCGCTGCTGCTGACGTTGCCTACCCATCTACTTTTTCTTCCTTCCGCCTATGGACGGCTTCGGACCCTTGCGCTGGCGGGCGTTGGTCTTAGTGCGCTGCCCGCGCACCGGAAGCCCGCGGCGATGCCGGATGCCCCGGTAAGAGCCGATGTCTATCAGCCGCCGAATGTTCTCGTTCGTGTCGCGCCTCAGGTCACCCTCGACCTCGACGTTCTGGTCCACGTAAGTCCTTATCTGCGCGACCTCGCCCTCGGCCAGGTCACGGACCTTCGTGTTCGGGTCGATGCCGGTCTCCGTCAGGATCCTTTTGGATGTCGAGCGTCCGATCCCGAAGACGTAAGTCAGCCCGATCTCGACCCTCTTCTCGCGCGGCAAATCCACGCCCGCTATTCGCGCCATACCCTAACCCTGCCTCTGCTTGTGCCGGGGGTTCTCGCATATAACCCGCAAGACCCCGCGCCTGCGTACTACCTTGCACTTGTCGCACAAAGCCTTGACGCTCGCCCTTACCTTCATCTCAATCCTCGCTTCTCGTTACCTAAACCTGTAAGTAATACGTCCCCGGTCGAGGTCATAGGGGCTAAGCTCTACCTTGACCTTGTCTCCTGGCAAAATCCGAATGTAGTTCATCCGCATCCTGCCCGAGATATGGGCCAAAACGTTGTGCCCGTTATCGAGCTCCACCCGAAACTGCGTATTGGGCAACGCTTCCGTGATCGTGCCCTCTACCTCTATGACATCTTCTTTAGCCAAGGACCTCCCCTGCTCTCACCAATCATAATAGTACGACAGTAGTACGCAAATGGCCTGAGCCAAACGGGTATTCTATCATGCACGCGTCGTATCTCCTACTCCTCAATCCCTCCCGCGAACTCCGTCAGGACCCACGGACCATTATCCGTGACAGCGACGGTATGCTCGTAGTGGGCCGCTAGAGAATCATCGTCGGTGTAGATGGACCACCCGTCGCGCTCGCTGACGTGGATACCGTAACTTCCCAGCGTGATCATCGGCTCTATCGCGAAGGTCATGCCCGGCAAGAGACGCGGCCCACTCGCGGGTCTCCCATAGTTCGGTATCTGGGGGTCCTCGTGCATCTTGCGGCCCACACCGTGCGAGACGAGGTCCCGCACAACCCCGTATCCCCGCGCCTCGGCCAGAGACTGTATCGCGTGCCCCACGTCCCCAAGTCTCTTCCCTACCCTCATTTGAGCCGTGGCCGCCGCGAGGCACTGCTGCGTGGTGCTAAGTAATCCTTTGGCATCCGGCGCAACCTCGCCTACCGCAACAGTCGTGGCGGAGTCGGTCACGAAACCGCCATATCTGACGCCCACGTCCAGAGAGATCACATCGCCCTCTTTCAAGCGGTAGGAGCCCGGGATGCCATGCACGATCATCGAGTTAGGCGACGCGCAGATAGAAGCCGGGAAGGCCGCGAAGGCCGGGGAGCCCGGAAAACCCTTGAACTCGGGCTTCCCGCCATGCTCGTAGATAAACTCTTCAGCCAACCGGTCTAGTTCTCCGGTCGTGACACCGGCCCGAGCGTTCTCCGCGAGCAGCTTCAGGCAGGCGGCGGTGATCTTGCCACCCTCGCGCATCGTTTCCAGCTCGCTCTTGCTCTTGCGGATGATCAAGGCTTACTTATCTTCTCCCACGGCCTTCTTTACTTCCTTCGTCACCTCGTCGATACCCTTCGAAGCATCCACGGTGACCAGAAGCCCCTGCTCCTCGTAGTAGTCCTTGAGGGGCTCGGTCTCTTCGTGGTAGGTCTCGAGCCGTTTGCGAATAGCATCTTCGGTGTCGTCGTCGCGCTGGACGAACGGCCCCGGGTCCTCGTCGCTATCTTCCGGCGGCGGGTCGTGCTCGATGTGGTAGGTATTGCCGGTTGCCTCGCTCTGCCTGCGGCCCGAGAGCCGCTTGACCAAGTCCTCGTCCGACGCCTCCAGAGCGATCACCCTGTCGACTTTCTCGTCTATCTCTTCGAGGGCTTCGTCGAGCGCCTTGGCCTGAGCCTGATTGCGCGGGAATCCGTCCAGGATCCAACCGTCATGCTTATCGAGGTGAGGCTTGGTCATCTCGATGATGATCTCGTCGGGGACGAGCTCGCCCTTGTCGTTATACTCCTGTATCTTCTCCCCGAGTTCGGAGCCCTTCTTTATCTCCTCGCGCACTAGATCGCCGGTGGCGATGTGCGCGGCGCCCGTCTCCTCGACCAACTTACCCGCCTGGGTGCCCTTGCCGGCCCCTTGCGGCCCGAAGATGATAATCCTCACCGCTGCTTCCTCCCTTTCATAAACCCTTCGTAGTTACGCATCATCAACTGACTCTCGAGCTGCCGCACCGTATCCAGCGAGACGCCCACCACAATCAACATCGAAGTACCGCCCAGGAAGATCTGAGTCCCCAGACCGAGAGCATCAGTGATGAAGTACGGCAAGACCGCCACCGCCGCCAGGAAGAATGCCCCGAAGAGCGTGATCCTGGTGAGCACCGTGTTCAGGTACACCGCCGTCGGCTGCCCCGGACGTATCCCGGGGATGTACCCGCCGCTCTTCTTGAGGTTGTCGGCATGCTCTATCGGGTTAAACTGCACCGCCGTGTAGAAGTACGTGAACATCAGCACCAGCAAGGCGTAAAGGACCAGATATGGCGCAGCCCCCGGCGCGAAGAAGTTCGCTATTCGTCCCAGAATAGTGCTCGGGTCGTTCCCGGCGAACTGCGCGAGGATAACCGGGAAGATAAGCAGCGATGAGGCGAAGATGATCGGGATAACCCCGGCCATGTTCACCTTCAGCGGCAGGTAAGTCGTCCCGCCCTGGCTCATGCGCCTCCCCACCTGCCTCTTTGCGTAGGTGATCGGGATGCGGCGCTGCCCTTCATTCACGAACACGATCGCCGCGATGATCAAGACCGCCAGCACCGCCAGGACCACTATGTTCAGAACGTTCCCGCTCTCCCACAACCCCTGTATCGCGCTCGGCGCCGACGCCAGAATAGCCGCCGAAATCACCAGCGAGATGCCATTACCAAGACCTCGCTGCGAGATAAGCTCCCCGAGCCACATAATGAGCATCGTCCCCGCCGTAAGCGTTATGACGATGAGGTAGCTGTCGATTATCGTCGCCTCGGTCATAACGCCCGGGAATACCTGCCCGCTGCGGAAGAATAAGAGCATCGCGAAGGACTGTAAGAGCGCCAGACCAAGAGTAAAGAAGCGGGTGTACTGTGTGATCTTCTGCTGCCCCGTCTCGCCTTCTTTGGCGAGCGCCTGCAACTTCGGAACCGCGACCGTCATAAGCTGCATAACGATAGAGGCCGTAATGTACGGCATGATCCCGAGCGCGAACACGCTCAAGTTGTTGAACGCCCCGCCAGTAAACACCCCGAAGAGGCCCGTGATCGCGTTCCCGCTCGTATCGAGACCCTCGCCAAGAGCTTCCCGGTTGACCCCCGGAAGCGGCACGAAGCACCCGAGCCGGTACAGCGCCAGTATAGCCGCCGTGAACATCAGCTTTTGCCTGAGTTCCGGGACGCGCCACGCATTTCCAAGTGCTTTGAGCATTGGCTACCTCTCCAAGACCTCGACGCTTCCGCCAGCGGCCTCTATCTTCTCCCTCGCCGACTTCGAGAACGCATGCGCCCGCACCTTCACGGCGCGACCGATCTCCCCGTCCCCAAGGATCTTGACCAACTCCTGCTTCTTCCGGACCACCCCGACCGCCTTGAGCTCCTCGACCCCGATCTCATCGCCCGAGAACTCCGCGAGCTCCCCGACATTCACCGGCGCGTACACTTTCGGGTTGGCGACAGTGTGACGCCCGCGCGCCATACCCTTCAAGCGCGGCAGCCGGCGTTGCAGCGGCATCTGGCCGCCCTCGTAGTTCAGGTACACCTGCGAGCCCGAGCGGGCACCGGCGCCCTTGTGGCCGCGCCCGCTGGTCTTGCCATGCCCCGAGCCTATACCCCGGCCGATTCGCTTGCGCGACTTCGTCGATCCGGGGGCCGGAGAGAGTTCGTTCAGCCTCATTTACTCGTCCACCTCCTCGACCTTTACCAGGTGCCTGACCTTCTGGATCATACCGCGCACCTGCGGCGTGTCCCCATGCACCCGAGAGTCCCGGATGCGCTTGAGGCCCAGAGCCTTCACCGTCCTCTTGTGCTTCTCCAGGGAGCCGATAACGCTCCTCGTCTGTGTAACCTTTAGCGGACTCATGACGTGATCTTCACTCCTCGCAGCTGCTCGATGGCAGCCTTGGAACGCAGGTCCTTCAGACCCTGCTCCGTAGCCCGCACCAGGTTCACGGCGTTCGTCGAACCAAGCGCCTTGGTCAGCACGTCTCTTACCCCCGCGAGATCCAACACCGCGCGCACCGCGCCACCCGCGATAACTCCCGTACCTTCAGAGGCCGGCTTGAGCATGACCAGAGAGCTCTCGTACTTGCCCAGAACCTCATGCGGGATAGTCGTGTTGCGCATCGGTACATCGAACATCTCGCGCTTTGCCTTGTCCTGGCCCTTGGAGATCGCTACCGGCACCGTGTTCGCCTTGCCCAGACCAACGCCCACGCGGCCCTTACCGTCGCCTACGACCACTAGCGCGCTGAAGTTGAACCTGCGGCCACCCTTGACGACCTTGGAGACGCGCCGGATCTGCACGACCCGGTCCTGGAGATCAGAGGCCCCATCACGCCCGCGCCCTCCACGTCCTCCACCCCGGCCATCGCGCCCGCCGGGCCTGCCACCTTGACCTCCCTGGCCACCGGGCCTGCCTCCGGGGCCGCCCGGACCTCCGGGTCCTCTGCCGCCGCCAGCACCAGCACCACCACTTCTTGGTCGTCCCAACTTAACGTCCTCCTA
>Ga0183260_10004263_pt1 | contig 11379 bp, 13 predicted proteins | sample AntDrymUQ4972206_2_FD_129768 | JGI IMG/M metagenome (GOLD analysis project Ga0183260, IMG submission 129768) | Polar desert sand microbial communities from Dry Valleys, Antarctica - metaG UQ497 (22.06) (version 2) (version 2) | ecosystem: Environmental > Terrestrial > Soil > Desert | place...
GAGTCCGGACTCGACGAGCTCGAGCGAGACCTCGATCAGCTTCTTACCCATGAAGGGATCGCCGACCTGGACGGTGGGACGCTTGTCCGCGTCGTCCTCGCCGAGCTCCTGGCTCGCCAGCACGGAGGCGCCGCCGATCCCGTCGCGCCCGGTCGTTGCGCCGTAGAGGACGACGAGGTTGCCCGGGCCGGTCGCGCCCGCCCGCGTGACGCGGTCGGCCGGCAGGAGGCCCACACACATCGCATTCACGAGCACGTTGTCGCGGTAGGTCTCGTCGAAGACGGCCTCACCGCCGACGGTGGGCACACCGACCGAGTTCCCGTAGGCGCCGATACCGGCGACCGCGCGGTCGAAGCGCGGGTCGTCCGGCGCGAAACGGAGCCCGTCCAGCAGCGCGATCGGCCGCGCACCCATCGCGATGATGTCGCGCAGAATCCCGCCCACTCCGGTCGCCGCGCCCTGGAACGGCTCGACCGCCGACGGGTGGTTGTGGCTCTCGACCTTGAAGCACACGGCCTCGCCCTCGCCGAGGCCGATCACACCGGCGTTCTCACCGGGTCCCTGCAACACGCGTTTACCCGAGGAGGGAAGCCGCCTGAGGAGGAGAGCCGAGTGCTTGTAGCCGCAGTGCTCCGACCAGAGGAGCGAGAAGACCGCCAGCTCGAAGTGGTTCGGCTCGCGCTCGAGCAGGTCGACGATTCGCGCGAGCTCTCCGTCGGTCAGTCCGAGGGCGCGGTGGATGGGCTGTTCGGCGACCTGCGTCAGGTGATTCAGTCTAGTCGGGAAGCACGACGTCGGCCGCCGCGTTGTGAGAGAGCGTGAGCCGTCGCCACCTCCTGATCGCGGGTGCGGGCGCGTCGAAGGCGGTGCTCGTGACCTTCCTGGTGCCGTCGCTGGCGCTCGTCTCTTCCTGGACGAGACGGTCACGGCGGTCTCGCTCGCAGGCCTCACGCTCGTCCTCGCCGGAGTCGCTCTGGGCACGGGTACCTTGAGGCGATGAGCCGCTACTGGCCGATGCTGCTGCTCCTCGCGGGCGTTTGGGGCGCCTCATACCTGTTCATCAAGGTCGCCGTCGACGAGATCGAGCCCGCGCCGATGATGGCTGTTCGCACGCTCCTCGCCGCCGCCGTGCTGCTCGTGTATGTCGTCTGGCGCTTCGGCCGGACGCGGGCGGGCGCGGAGTTGCGCGCGGCCTGGCGTCACTGCCTTGTGCTCGGCATCTTCAACGCTGCGGTCCCGTTTTGGCTGGTCGCCTGGGGCGAACAGCACATCGACTCCGGGCTCGCGGCCGTCGTGCAGGCGTCGGTGCCGATTTTCAACGCCTTGCTCGTACTCCGCTTCCTGCCGCATGAGCGGCTGACGGGGACGCGTGCCCTCGGGCTCGCGATCGGGATCGTCGGTGTGGCCGTCGTCACCGGCATCCATCCGAACGGTGGCAATCTCGCGATCCTCGGCGCGCTCGCGGTCGTGGTCTCCTCGCTGTCGTATGCGAGCGCGGGCGTCTACGGCCAGCGGGCTGTCTCCGGCACGGCGGGCCCCGTGCTGGCTGCGGGGTCGATGCTCGTAGGCGGGCTGATCCTGACGCCGTTCGCGCTCTTCCAGCTGCCGAGTAGCGTCCCCTCGCTCGAAGCGACGGCCTCGGTGCTCGCGCTTTCGCTGCTCGGAACCGCGCTCGCGCAGCTCGTCCTGTTCCGCATACTCGCCCTCCACGGCTCGGCGCGCCTGTCGCTCGTCACCTACCTGATGCCCGGCTTCGCGCTCATCTACGGCGCGCTGATCCTCGACGAGGAGCTCACGTTCTGGACCCTCGGCGGGCTGGCGCTGATCCTCGGCGGCGTCGCGCTCGCCTCCGGTGCGGTCCGCCTCCGGCGGCGCACCGCCGTGGCCGTCCCGTGAGTGTTTCCATCCGTGCCGCCGTCGACGAGGACGTCGAATTCCTGGTCGAGCTCTACTCGGACGAGGACGTGCGTCCCTTCCTGGCGGCCGCGGGCTCCTACGACCGGGACGGTATCGCGGAGAGATCGGCCAGGACCCGGAGGCCGGCGGTCTCCTCGTCGTCGAGCGCGACGGGGAGCCCGCCGGCGCTATGGCATGGGAGCTGAAGAACCGGCGCAGCGCGATCGCGCACGTCAGCGGAATCGCAGTTCACCCGGACTTCCGCGGCGCGCGGCTCGCCGACGATGCCGCCCGGCTGCTGCAGCACCACCTGATCCGCGAGCTCGGCTTCCACCGGATCGAGCTCGAGATCTACGGCTTCAACGAGCGCGCGCAGCGCCATGCCGAGCGCGCTGGTTTCGTCCGGGAGGGTGTTGTCAAGCGGAAGGCGTACGCGCGGGGCGACGGCTGGGTCGACGGCGTGCTCTACGCGCTCGTCGCAGAAGACCTGATCGAGCGGAGGTAGGCAGTCAACAGATCGGCAGGCTGAGGCAGGTCTGCGGAGACCGTCGCACAGACGCCGCAGCAGCTTGAGGCGCCCTCGTCGCCGAGCGCCTTGTAGACGCGCGCGACCTCGGCGGCGTTCGGGTTCAGTGCCCCCGGAGGAAGCGTTCGACTAAGGCCTTGACGGCGCTGAGGCGCCGACCAGGCCGACGCCGTGCAACCGGCCGGCAACCACCTCGAGCCGCTTGTCGGACGATCCTGTGGCGGCGTACATCGCCTCGGCATCCTCGGAGAAGTAGTACTCGCCTGCGTCGTCCGCCGCCGCGGCGACGTAGAGCACCGGTACCCGGAGCCTCGGCGCGGTCGCCACCGCATCCATCCCGCGGAACCGAGCAGGCGACGACAGGCTGACGACACCGGCGAGCGGAGGCTCGACGTTCGGGCCCGCGACGAGTGACGCGATCCCGCCCATCGAGGCGCCGACGAAGAAGACCTTCCGCTTGCCGAGCTTGCGCACCTCCTTCGCCGCGGCCGTGAGGTCGGCTGCGAGCCGGTTCTCGGCGTTGCCGGTCCGGTACTGGGAGAAACCGTGCCCGCGGAAGTCGATCGCGAAGACGAAGTAGCCCTTGCTCGCCAGGCGGCGTGCGTAGGGCAGCCATTCGCAGAGATCTCCGCCCGACTGGTGGCCGAGGATCACGGCGGTCGTGCCCTTGCCGAAGCGGTGGCCGACGAGCTTTGTGCCGTCTGCGGCCTTGAACCAGAGCTCGCCGCCGCGGACGCACGAGTGTTCGACCCGTTCCCGTCGCCGCCCCTGCGGTAGACGCGGCCATTGCCAGGACGGCGAGCAGGAGGGCGCGTCTTATCCGACGAAGGTGTAGCAGGCTGCGGGCGACACGTGCCCGCCTCGAGTGGGCCGAGTGGGCTGTCAGAGAGCCCTCCCGCCCCTCTCCGTGACGGCGATCACATCCTCGACGCGAATACCGAAGCTGCCGTCGACGAGGATCGACGGCTCGTCGGTGAAGGTCATGCCCGCTTCGAGCGGCGTCTCGTCCTCGACCGAGAGGAACGGCCGCTCGTGGACGTCGAGCCCAATCCCGTGGCCCATCCGGTGGCGGAAGCCGGTGCCCAGCCCGGCGGCTTCGATCGGGGTGCGGCAGGCAGCGTTTACCTCGCGCGCGAGCGCACCAGGGCGTGCGGCCTCCCGGCCCGCCTCCTGCGCCGCCAGCAGCGGCGCGCGCGCGTCCTCGTACCCGGGAGGCGGTTCGCCACTGACGAGCGTGCGCCCGAAGTCGGAGCAGTAGCCCTCGACGACGGCGCCGAAGTCGAAGAGAACCGTCTCGCCGTCCGCCAGAGGCTCGGCGGCGGTCGCGTCGCCGGAGTCGAGCCGGCGAGCTCCCCAGGTGAAGATGTGAGTGGGAAACGAGGGGCAGCGCGAGCCGCGGGCGCGGAGCTGGTGCTCGACCTCCTCGACGAGGTCCGTCATCGTCGCGCCCGGCAGCACGCGTGGCGCGGTCGCGTCCATCGCCGACCGCGCGAGCTCGCAGGCCTGCCCCATCAGCTCGAGCTCGGCCGTCGACTTCACCCGCCGCAGCCGGTTCACAAGCGAGGAGGCCTCGACGAGCTCGACCCCGGGCAGCGCGTGCTCCAGCTCGATCACCGTCTCCGCCCAGGCCCGCGCCCCAACCGCGAGACGGCTAGGAGCGTCGAGGCTTCGCGCCGCCTCGGCGAAGAGCACGCGGCCGTCGGCGTCCTCGTGCACCACGACCGCCCCGGGTGGCGGCTTCCCGTTCAGGTGGAAGTCGACGACCATTCGCGGCAGCACGAAGAGGGGCTCACGCCCGGGTGCGAGGAACGCACCGGCGACCCAGCCGTGCGCATAGGAGAGGTGGCCGAAGCTCGGCAGGTCGCGCTCGAGCCCGGTCAGGTACTCGAGATCGGACGAGGGCGGCAAGAAGATCGCGCCGAGACCGCGCTCCGCGAGCAAGGCGCTCAGGCGCTCGCGCCGCTCCGCGTACTCTTGGCTCTCAATCGCCACTCATCCAGGAGGATCGCACGCATGGAGCTCATCCACACCTGCTACCGGATCACCGAGATCGAACGCTCGGTCGCCTTTTACACCGCGCTCGGCTTCGAGGAACGGCGGCGGCTGCCGATCCGCGAGGAGGCGATCAACGTCTTCATGGGGCTGCCGGGAGCGGGCGACCAGCTGGAGCTGACCTACAACCATGGCGTGGGCTCGTACGAGCTCGGCACGGGGTACGGTCACATCGCGTTGACGGTCGACGACATCAACGGGACGCTCGAGCAACTCGCAACACAAGGGATCGAGCCGGAGCGGCCGCCGTACCAGCTGCGCGAGGGCGGCTCCTGGCTCTGCTTCGTGCGCGACCCCGACGGCTACCGGGTCGAGCTGATCGAGAAATCGCGCTAGCCCGCTGCGATGCGCTCGCGCCGGATGATCACCGTGGTCGGCTGCCACGCTGGAGGAGAGGTCGGGAACGTCGTCGTCGGCGGCGTGCTGCCGCCGGCGGGCGCGACGGTGTTCGAGCAGATGCAGACGCTCGAGCGCGAGGGCGACTGGCTGCGCAAGCTGCTGTTGCGGGAGCCGCGGGGCAGCGTCGCCTGCCACGCGAACCTTGTCGTGCCACCGACGCGCCCGGACTGTGACGCGGGCTTCATCATCATGGAGCCGACCGAGTATCCGGCGATGTCGGGCTCGAACACGATCTGCACAACGACCGTCCTGCTCGAGACCGGCATGCTCGCGATGAGCGAGCCCGAGACGGTCGTGCGGCTGGAGGCGCCGGGCGGCGTCGTCGAGGCGCGCGCTGCGTGCCGGGACGGGCGTTGCGAGAGCGTCGAGTTCACGAACGTCCCCTGCTTCGCCGAGCGCCTTGACGCCGCGCTCGAGGTGGAAGGGCTCGGCACGGTGGCCGTCGACGTCGCCTACGGCGGCATGTGGTACGCGATCGCCGACGCCGGCGAGCTCGGGTTCGCGATCGAGCCGCATGAGGCGCGCGATCTCTCGCTCGCGGGCGAGCGGATCCGCGCGGCCGCGCGCGAGCAGCTTCCGTGTGCACACCCGGAAAACCCCGAGATCTCAGGCGTGAGCATCGTGCAGATTGCAGAGCCGTGGCAGGGGGTCGGCAAAGTGACCCGAAACGCCGTCGTCGTCGCGCCCGGACGGCTCGACCGCTCCGCGACGGGAACGGGGCTCTCGGCACGCCTGGCCGTCCTCCACGCCCGCGGCCTGATGCGAGTCGGCGACGAGATGACGCACGCTTCCGCGCTCGGCTCCACCTTCGACGGCCGGATCGTCGCGGAGGCGCGGATCGGGAATCGCCGCGCGATCGTGCCGGCGATCCGGGGCAGCGCCTGGATCACAGGTGTCTCGCAGCTCTACGTCGATCCGGACGATCCGTTCCCGGAGGGCTATCTGCTCTCGGACACCTGGGGCGTCAGCGGGCTCGATAGCCAAGGGGGTGATCCGTGAGTAGCCGCTCGCTCCTCCTGGCGCCAGATTTGCCGGCCCGCAAGGCCCCAGGCGAGGAAGAGCGGCAGCGTGCTCGCCAAGCTCGGGCTGCCGTCGCGGGCGGTGCGGTGGTCGCGTACGAGACGAGCCGTTCCCTCCCGGCAGCGCGATTGGGGTGCATATGGAGAGAATGGGGCATGGCAGTTCCTGACCAGGCGGCCGCGACGCAGCGGACGGCGGAGGAGCTCGAGGCGGGGCTCGAGGAAATCCGGCGCGCGCCGGCGTCCGGGGGCACCGTCGAGCTGATCGTCCGGCGACCCGCAGAGGGCCAACGCGAGGTGCTCGAGGAGGCGGCGCTCGACCTGGTTGAGGGGCTCGTCGGCGACACGTGGCGCGCCCGCGGGAGCAGGGGGACGCCGGACGGCTCTGCGAACCCGAATGCTCAGCTGACCGTGATGAACGCGCGCGTGATCGAGCTCGTCGCGGGCGACCGCGATCGTTGGGCGCTCGCCGGCGACCAGCTGTACGTCGACCTCGACCTCTCCGTGACCAACCTGCCCGCCGGTACGCGGCTCGCCCTCGGCTCCGCCGTGATCGAGGTCACCGCGGACCCGCACACCGGCTGCGCCAAGTTCGTCGCTCGCTTCGGCCACGCGGCGCACCGGTTCGTCAACTCCAAGGCGCACCGCCACCTGCATCTGCGCGGAATCAACGCGAAGGTGGTCGAGCCCGGCAGGGTGCGCCGGGGCGACGCGATTCGCAGGCTCGAGTCATAAGGCCCGAGCTCGCGTTCTGAGGCTGGAGAGCGTGGAAGGATTGTTTCGGTCTCGGGGCAAGCCCGTAACTCCCCCGTTGCCGGTCTCCGCCTAACGTCTCCTCCATGAAGAGCGCCACGACCCGCGCCGCAACGCCCTGGGGGTCGGCGACACTCGTCGAGGAGCTGCGGCTGTCGCAACAGGCGGGAGACAAGCGCTTCTCGTCGCTCGTGCAACTGCTCCAGACCGACAAGGGCGAGCGGCTCGTGCGCTTCGCGTACGCCACCGACGGCGTGGCGCGCCGCGGGCCGGTGACGTTGCGCATGCGCGACGTCGAACGCCTGCGCACCGCGCTCGCGAACCACCCTGGGCTCGAAGAGGCGTTGCGGCTCTGAGGCGCGGCCCCTCAGGCGAGCGCGAGGGTGCGCTCTCGCGCAGCGCCGACGAGCGCCGCGAGCAGCAGCGCACCGTCGCCGGATCCCAGCAGCGGGTCGACCGCATGCTCGGGGTGCGGCATCAAGCCGAGGACGTTCCGCTCCGCGTTGCACACGCCAGCCACGTCGCCCACGGAGCCGTTGCAATCCTCCGCGTAGCGAAGCACGAGCTGGCCCGCCGCCTCGAGCTCGCCGTAGAGATCCTCGTCCGCGTACCAGCTGCCTTCACCGTGCTTCACCGGGATGGTCAGCTCCTGCCCGGGCGCGCAGCGCGCGGTGAAGACAGTGTCCGTCCGCTCGACGCGAAGCCGGACGTCGCGGCACACGAACTCGAGGTCGCGGTTCCGCCGCAGCACCCCCGGAAGCAGACCTGCCTCGCAGAGGATTTGGAACCCGTTGCAGATCCCGAGCACCGGTCCGCCGGCCGCGGCGAGCTCGCGGACGGAGTCGAGCACCGGCGCGAACCGGGCAATGGCGCCGCAGCGGAGGTAGTCGCCGTACGAGAAGCCGCCCGGGAGCACAACCGCGGCAGTGTCGCGCGGAAGCGCTTCCTCGGCATGCCACACGAGTTGCGCGTCGGCGCCGAGCGCTCCGAGCGCCCAGGCCGCGTCCCGGTCGTCGTTCGAGCCGGGAAAGACGAGTACCGCGATCCTGGGCCGAATGCTCACGTTCCCTCCACCTCGATCTCAAAGCTCTCGATCAGCGGGTTCGCGAGCAACGCCTGGCACATGCGCTCCACCTGGACCTTGGCCTCGTCCGAGCTCGGCGCCTCCACCTCGAGGTCGACGAGCCGGCCGACGCGTGCGCCTCCGACCGCAAACCCAAGCTTGCGCAAGGACACACGCACAGCCTCGCCCTGCGGATCCAGGATGCCCTGCTTCGGCCGGACGAGCACGGTTACCCTCAAATGAGCACGACCTGGGGGTCTGCGCAGTACTGATCGAACGCAAGCCCCGTCAACAACTCGAACGCCTCGACGTAGCGCGCGCGTGTGCCCGCAACGACGTCCGCGGGGACATCAGGGCCGGGGTCGGTCTTGTCCCAGCCGAGGCTCTCGCAGTAGTCGCGGACGTACTGCTTGTCGTAGGACGGCTGCGGGCCTCCGGGCGTATACGCGGCTGCGGGCCAGAAGCGGGATGAGTCCGGGGTGAGCGCCTCGTCGCCGAGCACGAGCACACCGTCGCGGTCGACGCCGAGCTCGAACTTGGTATCGGCGAGGATGATCCCGCGCCCCTCCGAATGCTCGGCCGCGAAGCGGTACAGCGCCAGCGCGACTCCTGCCGCCTCGGCCCAGCGCTCGGAGCCGCCGACAAGCCCGGCTGCAGCCGAGGCGTCGATGTTCTCGTCGTGGCCCGACTGAGCCTTCGTCGCGGGCGTGACGATCGGCTCGGGCAGACGCTCGGACTCCTGGAGGCCGGCGGGGAGCACGTGCCCGCAGACGCCACCCGTGCGGACGTAATCCTTCCAGCCCGAGCCGGCGAGGTATCCGCGCACGACGATTTCGACGGGGAGCATCTGCAGGCGCTTGCACTCGAGCGCTCGTCCGTCCTCACGCACGGCGAGCAGGTGGTTGGGCACAAGCTCGCGCGTCCGGGCAAACCAGAACGCCGAGAGGCCGGTGAGCACGCGCCCCTTGTCGGGAATCTCGGTCGGGAGGATCACGTCGAAGACGGAGATCCGGTCGGACGCGACGAGCAGCAGGCGCTCGTCGTCGAGCGCGTACAGCTCACGCACCTTGCCGCTGCCCAGATGGACGGCGGCCTCAGGCATGGGCGTGCTCCTCGCGGAGCGCACGCAGGCGCTCGAAGACGACGTCCACATGGCGGGTGTAAGCGTCCAGGTCGAACACCGCGTCGAGGTCGACGCGGCCGGCGAGCTCGGCGTCGTCGCGGACGAGCCCGGGGAAGTCCAGGCCCTCATCCCACGCGCGCATCGCGTGCCGCTGGACGAGTCGGTAGGCGTCGTCCCGCGAGAGCTTCGCCTCGACGAGCGCGAGCAGGAGACGCTGACTGAAGTAGAGGCGATGACTCGCGTCGAGGTTCTCGCGCATGCGCTCGGCGCGCACGACGAGACCTTCCAGCAGCCAGGCGAAGCGGTCAAGCATGTAGTCGACCGCGAGAAACGAGTCGGGCAGAACGATCCGCTCGGCGGAGGAGTGTGAGATGTCGCGCTCGTGCCAGAGCGCCACGTTCTCGAGGCCTGTAATGGCCGCTCCGCGGACGACGCGCGCCAGCCCGCAGATCCGTTCGGAGACGATCGGGTTCCGCTTGTGCGGCATCGAAGACGAGCCCTTCTGGCCGCTGCCGAACGGCTCCTCGACCTCCCTCACCTCCGTTCGCGCGAGGTGGCGGATCTCGAGCGCGAACCGCTCGAGCGAGGCGGCCAGCAGCGCGAGCGCGTTCAGTACCTCTGCGTGGCGATCGCGCTGCAGGATCTGGGTCGAGCTCGGCGCCGGCTCGAGGCCGAGGCGCTCACACGCGACTCGCTCGACCTCGGGATCCGCAGCGGAATAGGTGCCGACCGTGCCGGACAGCTTGCCCACGCGGATCCCCTCGAGTGCGCGCGCGACACGCACTCGATCCCGCTCGAGCCCAAACGCCCACCCGACGAGCTTGAGGCCGAACGTCGTCGGCTCGGCGTGGATCCCGTGGGTGCGGCCGATCGTGATCGTGTGCCGGTGCTCCTCGGCCCGCGCAGTGACTGCGGCGAGTGCGCGCTCGAGCCCGTCGATGATCAGCGCGCCCGCGTCGCGAAGCTGCAGCGCCAGCGCGGTGTCGAGGACGTCCGAGGAAGTCAGCCCGTAATGGAACCAGCGGCCCTCCTCGCCGAGCCGCTCGGCGACGGCATCGACAAATGCGGCGACGTCGTGGTGGGTGCGGGTTTCGAGCTCGGCGACCCGCTCGGGCGTCGGAACCGTCGCGCTCGCACGGATCGCATCGACCGCCGCGCGCGGGACCGTGCCGGTATCTGCCCACCCCTCGAGCGCGGCAAGCTCGACTTCGAGCCAGCGCGCGAGCCTCGCCTCGTCCGACCAGATCGCCGACATGGCCGGGCGGGAGTAGCGGGGGATCACACAGCGAGTCTAGCGCCCGCTCCGGCGCCCCTCCGGCGGCTAACTGGACGCAGAGAGTGCGATGTCCGCGCGGTAGCGGGCCCCGGCGAACGTGATCCGCTCGCAGCCCGCGTAGGCGCGCTCGCGTGCCGCGCCGAGCGTCGCGCCGGTGCCGGTGACGCCCAGGATCCGGCCGCCGTTCGTGACCAGCCGATCCCCGCGCAGAGCGGTGCCGGCGTGAAAGACGAGCGCGCCGCCCGCCTCCGCCTCCTCGATGCCGACGATCGTCGAGCCGGTGTCGGAACGCTCCGGGTAGTCCCCCGCAGCGAGCACCACCGTGACGGCGGCGCTGGCCGACGCGGCGAGCTCGACCCCGGCGAGCTCGCCGCCGGCGGTGGCCGCCAGCGCGCCGAGGAAATCGCCCTCGAGGCGCGGCAGGATCGACTGCGTCTCCGGGTCACCGAACCGGCAGTTGAATTCGAGCACCTTCACGCCGGACTCGGTCACCATCAGCCCCGCGAAGAGCACGCCGACGAACGGCGAGCCCCGCCGGGCGAGCTCCTCGACCACGGGGCGGTGGATCTGCTCGACCAGCTCCGCTACCTCTTCTGTGCCCATGCCCGGCACCGGCGAGTACGAGCCCATGCCTCCTGTGTTCGGCCCCGTGTCGCCATCGCCGATCCGCTTGAAGTCCTGTGCGGGCGCGAGTGGCACGACCCTGCGGCCGTCGGCGAGCGCGAAGATTGACACCTCCGTCCCAGCGAGGAGCTCCTCGATCACGATCGGCCCGGGAAACGCAGCGGCGGCGCGAAGCCCGTCGTTGAGCTGCTCTGCCGTCTCGCAGACGAACACGCCCTTCCCGGACGCGAGGCCGTCGACCTTGACGACGCAGGGAGCCCGCGCCACAGGCAGCGCCTCGGCGGTCGGGACGCCGGCGGCGACCATGACGTCCTTCGCGAAGCTCTTCGAGCCCTCGATCCGGGCTGCGGAGCGCCCGGGCCCGAACACGGGGACACCGTTTCGGCGCAGCTCGTCGGCGACCCCGGCGACGAGCGGCCCCTCAGGGCCGATCACGGCGAGGTCGACGTCGAGGCTGCGCGCCAACCCAAGCAAAGCCTCGCCGTCCTCGGCCCGGACCGGGTGGCAGTCGCCCAGCTGGGCGATGCCCGGGTTGCCGGGAGCGGCGTGCAGGGCCGCCAGCCCCGGCGCCTGGGCGAGCTTCCAGGCGAGCGCATGCTCGCGTCCGCCCGAGCCGACCAGGAGCACCTTCACGGCGGCCGAGTCTAC
>Ga0183260_10004264_pt1 | contig 11376 bp, 11 predicted proteins | sample AntDrymUQ4972206_2_FD_129768 | JGI IMG/M metagenome (GOLD analysis project Ga0183260, IMG submission 129768) | Polar desert sand microbial communities from Dry Valleys, Antarctica - metaG UQ497 (22.06) (version 2) (version 2) | ecosystem: Environmental > Terrestrial > Soil > Desert | place...
CTGCCTTCGCGTCTGCCTTCGCGTCTGCCTTCGCGTCTGCCTCGTCCTCCAGCGAAACATAAAAAATTTTCTCGGATGCGAAGCGTGCTTTTTTGCCTGCGTCGAACTTGATCTGGCCGTCGGTGCAGTCGAGATAACGCGTACCGACCTGCCCATGCTCCCACACCCAGTTCTTTAAAAGCGGGCGCAGTGGATGCTGGGTGTCGTGATCGCTCATGAGTGCCTCGCGGCGCAGCAGCCGCGCCGATCCGCGTCCCACTGTTGCGCATCGGAATGTTACGCGCGGCATACTGGCCGGCAATCCGACTCCCATTGCGTCGATGAAGCATCTGCGAACATCACCCTCCGCTTTCGAGCAACGCCGCGCGCTACTGCTCGCGCTCGCCGCGCAGTTCGCAGCGCCATTGATGGCGCCTTCCGCTGCAGTCGCGCAAGCACGGCCAATCATTACGCGGCCCGTTCCATCAAGCGGAGTAGCGCTACCCGTTGTCGGTCTCGGCAGCTGGATCACGTTCAACGTTGGCAACGATCGCGGCGCGCGCGATATGTGCGCCGAAGTGATGCGCAATTTTTTCGCGGCCGGCGGCAGGTTGATCGATTCATCGCCCATGTACGGGTCAGCGCAGGAAGTCATTGGCTATGGCTTATCCAAGTTCGACAAGATCTTGGGACAGGTGTTTGCGGCCGATAAGGTATGGATTTCGTCCGCGGCGCGCGGTCCGAGCCAGATTGAGACTTCGCGCCAGCACTGGAATGTGCCGCACTTCGATCTGCTGCAAGTGCATAACCTGCTCAGCTGGCAGGAGCATCTGCCGATGCTGCTCGCGATGAAAGCGGCACGCCGCGTGCGCTATGTGGGCATCACGACCTCGGAGGGCCGCCGGCATCGTGAATTCGAACAGGTGATGGCAAGCCAGCCACTGGACTTCGTGCAGGTTACTTACAACATTGTTGATCGCGAGGTCGAGCAACGCATTCTTCCGCTCGCACTCGATCGGCGCATCGGCGTATTGATCAATCGTCCATTTCGTCAGGGTGAGCTGATTCGCACGCTGAATCGCCATGCATTGCCGGGCTGGGCCGCTGAAATCGACTGTACCAACTGGGCGCAGTTCTTGTTGAAGTTCATTGTTTCGCACCCCGCCGTAACTTGCGCAATCCCGGCAACATCGAGTGTCGCGCATGTGCTTGAAAACATGGGCGCGGCGTACGGGCGCCTACCTGACGAGTCGATGCGGCGCCGTATGGTCGCGTATGTCGAGAAGCTCTGATGTCTGAATGGTGGACATACCGGCCTTCAGACTTTCTGTTGTTCTCCTCCCGCACCTATAACCGCCTGTTCGAGCTCTATAACGCCGACATCTGGCCGCTGCAGATCGTCGCGCTTGTGAGCGGTGTGGCAATACTGGCGCTGCTGCACGGTCGCATCGCGTGGCGCGGCCGCTTGATAACCGTAATCCTTGTGTGTTGCTGGCTCTGGGTCGCGTGGGCGTTCCACTGGCAACGCTATGCAACGATCAACTGGGCTGCAACTTACTTTGCCGCGGCGTTTGCAATTGAGGCGATGTTCTTGGTGTGGGTCGGTGTCGTGCGCGACTCGTTCAGAGTGGACTCGATTCGAACCACTCGTGCGCGTTGGGGAATTGCTATTTTCTGTTTCGCGCTGCTGGTAAAGCCGTTTCTCGGGCTGCTGCTGGGACGCAGTTGGCAAGGGCTGGAGTTCTTCGGTGTTACACCGGACCCGACCGCAATTGCTACGCTTGGACTGTTACTGACGTCGCGTCGGAAGAGTTGGCTTGCGTGGCCGATCCCTGTGCTTTGGTGTTTGATCAGTGCGACGACACTGGGCGTACTGCTGCAGACGGGCTGACGTTCCTTAGCGCTGCTTCACGCTGATCGACCAATTCTCCGCAAAGCCGCCCGACGTCGGACTGATATCGACCTGCTTACCCTCGTCACACGGGAACTGCGCGTAAGTCACGCCACCGTTGGACTCTTCGCATTTGTAGACCCCCGAACCTGCCGCTCGGCGCGCAGTTCTCTCCCTGATCGGCGCAGCTGCCTGCGGTGCTTTTGATTGCAGCACAGGCGTGTACGCGGGTTCGGTTTTGGTAAAGCGTTGTGCGGTATCGGGTACTGTTACCGGCGCTGGGACGACAAGCCGCGGACGATCGAGCACGGTATAGACCCCGGCCGCAACCACGATGGCTGCCAGCGATGCCTGTATGAGTAGCCGCTTCCCCGACCGCAGGGGTCGGTATCGAGCCTTCATAGATTTCCACACCAATCAAGTAATGAAAATCTACTGTGCTCGCCGCCGTTTGATCACAGGAAATAGCAGCTCAAAACGACAAAGCAAGCCCTCAATTTTGCTTTTTGCCGCACTGCGATTTCCGCAGCAGGCTTAATTACCCCGGCCTTCTTGGCATGCGCTGCGCCGGGTCGTAAAAGAAGGTGTCTTCGGCGATGCGCTCGCCCTCCCAGCGCTGCAAAGTCCTGCACATCTCTTCGCTCATAGAATACCGGCCATGCCACGCATCGATGCAGAACGATTGCTTTCTGACTTGCGTCAGCTCCGTTCCATCGGCGCGCAGGGCCGCGGCGTTGTCAGGCCGGCGTTCAGTGCTGTTGACATGGAAGCGCGTCGCTGGCTGAAGCGCAAATACGAAGACGCCAATCTCGAGGCGACGATCGATGGCGTCGGCAATGTTCTGGGGCGCTCACGCAACTCGGGCAAGGCACTGCTGATCGGCTCGCATTCCGACACGCAACCTACCGGGGGTTGGCTCGATGGTGCACTGGGCGTGATCTATGCGCTGGAAGTCGTGCGCGCACTCGCAGCCGACGACTCGACGCGCGCGTTGCCCGTCGACGCGGTGTCTTTTCAGGATGAAGAGTCGCGTTTTGTCGGCTGTCTCGGCAGCCGTTCACTGACCGGTGCGCTGACCCCAGAAATGGAAAGCGCATCCGTTGATAGCGACGGCGTGACGCTTGCGCATGCCCTGGTCGATGCGGGCCTGACCGGCGTGCCGCGGTTGCATCTGTCGCGTGAGCGATATGCGGGATTCATTGAGGCGCACATCGAGCAGGGGCCGCACTTGGAAGATGCCGGACTTCGCATCGGAGTGGTGACCGGAATCGTTGGCCTGCGCAGCATTCGCTTCGTGTTTCGAGGCCAGCAGAATCATGCCGGCACGACGATGATGGCGCGTCGAAGCGATGCGAGCACCGCCCTCTACGAGCTCGCACATCGCATCAACTTCGAATTTCCGAAGGTGGCCGCCGAGCGCAGCGTCTGGACGATGGGTCGCGCGCGCCTCGAACCCAATGCGACGTCGATCGTGCCGGGATACGCCGAGCTCGACCTGCAGTTCCGCGATCCATCTGAGGTACCGCTCGATGCTTTCGAGGCGACCGTCGCTCGCCTAGTAGCGGAGATCAACTCGCGCGGTGGTGTCAAAATCGAAGCCGTTCCGACGCGCGCACCGATCGCGCCGACGCGTATGGACTCTGTTCTGCAGGCGCATATCGAAGCTGCTGCCGAGCGGCACGCGCCGGGCAACTGGCAGCGCATGCCAAGCGGCGCGTTCCACGATGCCGGCATCATCTCCGCGTGCATTCCATCAGCGATGCTCTTCATCCCGTCGCTTGGCGGCATTAGCCACGACTTCGCCGAGGACAGCCGTGAGGAGGACATCGTGCTCGGTTGCCAAGTGCTTGCAGACAGCACTGCATCTTTTCTGGTAGCGGCGAAGTAGCGCTGACCATGGCGCGCCTGGCTTCCCTGACTTCAGTTGTTCAGCCGACGGCGTTGCCGGAGCTGATCGAGCGCGAAGCGGCGATGGGTGTGCTTGAAAAACATCTGCGATCGGCCGCCGGCGGCACTGGGCACACCATCTTCGTGAGCGGTGAGGCCGGAGTCGGCAAAACCAGCCTGTTGAAGAAGCTTGCCACCGAGTGTGGCGGCGCCAACCTTTGGTGGGGCAACTGCGATGCGCTGCAAACTCCGCATCCGCTGGCGCCGCTACATGATGTTGCGCGCTCGACCGACGTTCGCTTTGGCTCGCTGCTCGCGAGCGACGCGAGCCGTACCGTGGTGTTTGAAGCGGTATTGGCAGAACTTCGAGAAAGCCGTCGCCCGGTGCTGATCGTGATCGAGGATGTGCATTGGGCTGACGATGCGACGCTGGATCTGGTCAAGTTTCTCGGGCGCCGGGTTGATCGAGTGCCTTGTTTGTTGATCGCTTCCTATCGCGACGATGAAGTTGGAGCCACGCATCCGCTGCGGCAAGTGTTGGGCGAGCTGCCCAGCAGTCTCGTCACGCGGTTGGATCTGAGTCGCCTTTCGCCGACCGGAGTCGAAGTGCTGGCGCGGCGCGCTTTACGTTCGGCCGACGGGCTGTACGCCACGACTCAAGGCAATCCGTTCTTTATCACCGAGTTGTTGAGGCATGGCGCCGACGGCGTGCCGCGCAGCGTCCAGGATCTCGTGCTCGGACGATTCGCTCGGCTCGGCGCCGAGGCGCGAGTCGTCGTTCAACTTGCCTCGGTGGTGCCCGCAAAGATCGAGCGGTGGTTAATAGACGAGCTGCTCCCAGCCACATCTTCCGCTATTGAGGAGTGCATCAACTCAGGCCTGCTAATGGCGAGCGCCGATGGCTCATTGGCATTCCGGCATGAGCTTGCGCGGGTCGCCATCGAAACTGCACTGTCGGCGCCGCTCGCGTGCCGATTGCACGGCCAAGTACTAAGCGCGCTGCAAGGAGGAGATAAGCCGCGAGCGTCACTCGCGCGCATCGTGCACCATGCGACGCACGCAGGCGCTACTGCGGCCGTCCTCCAATTTGCTCCCGCTGCCGCGCACGAAGCGCAACAGCGTGCCGCGCATCGCGAGGCAGCGGCGCACCTCAAAACGGCGCTCGAGCACTCGCGCGACGCACCGCAAATCGATCGCACGGGCTGGCTCGACGCCTATGCCGACGAATGCCAGCTGACCGACCGGTTGGACGAAGCGATCAACGCTCGCCTGCAGCTTGGCACGTTGTTTCAACGTGCCGGCAACCCACTCGGTGAGGCTCAAAATTCAAGCAAGCTCGCGCTGGTACACGTGCTCGCGTTGAGAAATCAGGAAGCCGACACCGCCAGCCGAAGGGCGATCGAGCTCCTCGAATCGCAGCAGCCGGGCGCCGCTCTCGCCAGTGCATATCGCGTCGAAGCTCAACTGCGGATGCTCAACAGAGAGTGCGAGGCATCCGTCGCGTGGGCCAATCGCGCGATCGAACTCGCGCAACGAGTGGGTGATCGCGAAACCGTCGCAGCGGCATTCAACACGCTGGGTGCTGCCACGTTGTTCATCGACTACGACCAAGCCTGCGCCCACCTGCAGCACGCGCTTGAACTCGCGTTAGCGCAACGGCTCCACTACATCGCGTGCAACATTTACACGAACCTCGGGTCGGGTTCCGGCGAGCTGTTCAAGCTGCGCGAAGCCGAGCGGTTCCTGAAACAGGCGATTAGCTTTTCGCAGCATCATGAGATCGACTTCTACCGCGTCTACGCAACGGCATGGTTAGCCTTGTGCGAGATGTATATGGGCCGTTGGGACGATGCGGCAGAGCATGCGGTCGATGCGATCGAGCAAACGACGACACAGCGCAACACCAGTCGCGTGATGGCTCTGGTGGCCCTCGGGCGCCTGCGCACTCGGCGCGGGGACTCCGGCGCAGCCGAGACACTCGATGAGGCGCTCGACCTCGCGTTGGCCAGCGGGACATTGCAGCGTCTGGCTCCGGTGCGCGCCGCGCGCGCGGAAGCGGCATGGGCGCGGGGTGACATGCGTGCGGTGTCCGCAGAGGCAGGATCTGGCCTACAACTCGCTCTCAGGCATCAGCATCCGTGGTTTGCCGGCGAGCTGGCGTTCTGGCTGTCGCGTGCCGGTGAAAAATCACACGTGCCGGTTCCGTGTGCCCAACCGTTCGCGCTGCAGATGGCAGGAAAATGGCGCGAGGCGGCGCTAGCGTGGGCAGAGTTGCTATGTCCGTTCGAACAAGCACGCGCGCTCGGCGACGGTGATCGACCCGCGCAGTTGCAAGCGTTGGAAATTTTCGAACGCCTGAGTGCACAGCCGTCGGCAGACCGTCTTCGCCAACAACTGAAAGCGGCTGGACAACGCATGCCGAGGCGCGGACGTTCTTCCACCAAGGCGAATCCGCACCAGTTGACCGCGCGCGAGATCGAAGTGTTGAAGTTATTGTGCGAGGGACTGAAAAATTCGGAGATCGCAGAGCGGCTTTGCCGCTCCGTGCGCACGGTCGATCATCATTTGGAGGCAGTGTTCGGCAAGCTCAACGTCACGACCCGTACCGAAGCGGTGGCAGCAGCGGCGCGCGCGGGCATTCATGCGAAAAATAGGCAAGTCAGCGCAGCAATCTAGGCAAATTTGCCGTGGTAGAACATTCGCCGTCTGCCTAAAGTAGCGCCAGTCGGCAACTCCGCCGTCTTCACGGGAGAAAGAGATGCGCTACATGGTTCAACGAACATTCCCCAACGGCCTTCGTATCCCGATGGATGATAAAGGTGCGCAAGCCTGCGGCTCTGTTATAGAAAACAACGCAAAAAGCGGTGTGACCTGGGTCCACTCATACGTCAGCGACGATCTGAGCAAGACGTTCTGCATCTACGACGGTCCCTCGCCCGAAGCAATTCGCGAAACAGCAGAGCGTAATAACCTGCCGATCGACACGATCACGCCGGTTAGCACGCTAAGCCCGTATTTTTATCGCAGCTAAGGTGTTGTGAATGCGCCGCGCTGAACGACGGTTCGGCCTGGCGCGCTCAACTACGCTGCCACTACCTGAAGCGGAGCTGATCGCGCGACAGCTCGCTGATCGACCTGCACCCCATCAATTTCATTCCGCGCTCGATCTCGGCACGCATCAAACCGAGCGCGCGTTCGACGCCTGCTCTGCCGGCGGCCGCCAGAGGAAACAGATAGAAGCGCCCCAAGCCCACGGCTTTCGCGCCGAGCGCAAGCGCCTTCAGCACGTGCGTCCCACGTTGCACTCCGCCATCCATCATGACATCCAGCCGATCACCGACCGCATCGACGATTTCCGCCAGCTGATCGAACGGTGCTCGCGAACCATCGAGTTGTCGCCCGCCGTGATTCGACAAAACGATTCCCGTGCACCCAATGTCAACCGCGCGCTTCGCGTCTTCCACCGACATCACGCCCTTCAAGCAAAACTGGCCGTCCCACAGTTGAACCATTTCGGCGACGTCGTTCCAGTTCATCGAGGGGTCCAGCATCTCGGTGAAGTAGCGGCCGATCGACATCGCGCCGCCACTCATGTCGACGTGTTGCTCCAACTGCGGCAGCGTGAACTTTTCGTGGGTGATGTAGTTCAAGCCCCACGCCGGCTTGATTGCAAACTGCCACATTCCACCGAGCGTGAGCCGGAACGGAATCGAAAATCCGGTACGAAGATCGCGTTCACGGTTTCCACCGGTGATGCTGTCAACCGTCAGCATCATGACTTCGACGCCAGCCTCCTTCGCCCGCTGAAGCATCGCGCGATTAAGACCGCGATCCTTGTGGAAGTAGAACTGATAAACCTGCGGTGTCGGGTATTTCTGGCGCAGCTCTTCCAGACTGACCGTGCCGAGCGATGACACGCCGAACAGCGTTCCGTACTTCGATGCAACGTCCGCTACCGCGCGCTCGCCTTCGTGGTTGAACAGGCGCTGCAGCGCTGTCGGCGAGCAATAAAACGGAACCGCGAGCTTCTGGCCCATCACCGTCACCGATAAATCGACGGCTTCCACTCCGCGCAGAACGTTCGGCACCAGGTCACACTCTTCGAAGCTTGCCGTGTTTCGTCGATACGTCACTTCATCGTCGGCCGCTCCATCGATGTAGTTAAAGATCGGACCTGGCAGCCGCCGCATGGCGAGCCTGCGAAAGTCATGGAAGCTGTGGCAGTCGGCAAGGGTCATGTCGGGTGCGCGTCAGGCTCAGGACTGCGATTGGTACGCATCGCCAACAAGGGAACCCGTTATGCGATGCGGCGCGGCGCTGCGGTTTCGGCGTTACCGGTATTCGGAGTTCCAGTCGGCTCAATCAGCAGGATGTGAGCCTCTTCCTCTGCGCGCGGGCAATGTTCGACGCCTTTCGGAACGACGAAAATCTCACCCGGGCGGAGCACAGCGTCTCGATCTCTTAAGCGCACGTTGAGGCGACCTTTAAGCACTAGAAAGAAATCGTCCCTGTCATCGTGCTGGTGCCAGACAAACTCACCCTTGACCCTGACGACCATCAGGTCGTGACCGTTGAACTGGCCAATCGTCCTTGGCCGCCAATAGTCGGAGAAAGTCGCGAGCTTCTGGTCAAGTTGGTAGCGTCCATCGGCGACCTCAAAGACCCAACCTTAGCGCACCCTCACAAGATGGCGCGAATAAAGCCCAGCCTGTTAGTCGACTTCACAATTCGCTGGAATAGAGTTCATTCTGATGTGATTAGCTTTGACTTTAGGCATGGGGCACCTATTTCTTTGCGCTCTCGACCGGCACTGCGTCGAGCGGCGATTCAAAGGCAATGAAGAGCACGCACGGGACGGCGCTTGCACAGAAGGCCTTGTGTGGTCGTTTGGCGGGACCGTATGCATAAGTCCCCGATTTGAGAACCGCCGTCTTCTGACCGTCGTAGGTGACATGAAGCTCGCCTGCTACCAGCACCATGCGCTCTGCCGAAGTGTGCCAATGCAGCGGGATGGTCGATTTGGCTGGCACTTTGAAGAACACGTCGACGTTGTCTTTTGCAGGGTCACCATGAAGAACGGCGATGCCGCATCCTTTGGGCAGGAACGGGGGGCAGGGCCCCCACTTGAGATCCGCATCACGGGCAGTCCGCGTCAATGCCTGCTCTTGCGCAGGCACTTGTGCATTGGCGAAAGAGCCGACCAGGCTCGACAAGAACAATAGCGAACAACGCAAGGAGTGACTAATCAGGGTTGGGTGAAACATTGTGATTTCTCTTTCAAGTTGACTGCGCCGTGCAGTTCCCGCGGATCTCGCGACGTAAATCAGAGCGAACGTGCCCAAGCCGCTGATCTGCACCGGCGTGTGCACGACGCGACGCTTACTGCTTTCTCGGGTCGTCTGCCGGGTTCACGTATGTGACGCCCCAAGGCCCCATTCCGTGAACCTGAACGATCGTTTCTTCCTTGTTCCACGCAAAGTGAGTGGTCTTCGGCTGCATGATGGCAATGCCGCCAGCGGCCAGAGCCTTCGTCTTCGTCGGGTCCAGCTTGTCCCCGGCTCCCATATTGAACGTGCCCGAGATCACCGTAACGTGTTCGATCGCCGGATGCCAATGCGCCGGTATCTGGTAGTTCGCGGGAAGTTTTAAGCGGAAAGTGATCGGCCCCGCCTGATTGAGCGGACCTTCGATGACAGCCAGCTTCGCGCCGGGCGGCAACGAAGGAATATCGACCCACTTGAGCTCATCCGGCATGGCCATCATGTGGTCGCTCGCCATTCCTGCGTGACCACTGGATTGTGCAAAAGCGACGGGCGCTGCGATTGTGCAAAACGCGAGCGCTGAAGACAGTGTGGCTAACATGTTTCTCATAGTGTTCTCCTTGATTGGTGCGCTAGAGGGTAATGACAACCTCGAGATATTCGCTGGGGACGACCATCGATCCATCGCCGGACCGGTTGAATCGCTCGATCAGCGCAATTACATCGCTCGCCAATGCTGTTTGAGCCGGAGGTTGCAGAGCGGCAAACGCCTTCAGCAGCGGGCCGTAGTAGGTCTTGAAAACATCGAGCCAGTGTTGCGGCGAGCGGTAACGGAACACGAAATTGCGCGGCTCCGCCTTGATCGAAGAGGCGTGCGACCCGAACAGCTCGTTGATGCGCACAGGTGTGCCCCACAGCGCGGGTGATTTGACGCCGGCAGGCGGCGGCAGGTGCTTTCCAATCGTCTTGAACAACTGGCCAATGAAGCCGTCGGGCGTCCAATTAGCGAGGCCGATCTTGCCGCCGGATTTGCAGACGCGCATCAGTTCGTCCGCAGCCTTCTGCTGATCGGGCGTGAACATTACCCCGAACGTCGAGACCACGACGTCGAAGCTGCGGTCCTTGAAGGGCAGCGCTTCTGCGTCGGCTTCGCGGCAGTCGATCTGCAGGCGCTCGGCGGCAGCGCGCTCACGCGCCTTCTCCAATAGCGCCGGTACGTAGTCGGTAGCAATCACATCGCACCCGCGGCGCGCCGCCGCCAGGGAGACGTTGCCGTTGCCGGCCGCGACATCGAGCACCTTCTGTCCGGCACGAACGTCGATGGCTTCGCACAACTGCTCGCCGACGATCTGCAAGGTCGTACCGACAACCGCATAGTCGCCGGACGACCAGGCGCCCTGCTGGCGCGCCTTGATGGCACCCAGATCGGGCTGCGCCGCATTCGCTTCCGGGCGGGCCGCGACAACTGTTTCGTTCATGTCAAACTCCTCGTGTAGTGAGTGGTCCACCATAAGGGCCGTGCGTGGAGGTAAGCGTGGGAGCCGGCGTGGAAACGCACATGGAAGCCGCTGCAGCAGCGCGGACCGCCAGCGAGCAAGCAAGCCCGAGAGGTGATCCTCGGCGCGGCTTCCACGTGCAGATGCTCGGGCCGCTGGCCATCAGCCGCGACGGCGTTCCGCAACCGCTGCCGGCATCACGCAAGGTGCGCGCTCTGTTTGGGTATCTGGCCCTCTCTCCGCGTGCCGTCGGCCGCAATCATCTGTGCGAGCTGCTGTGGGACGTGCCGAACGATCCCCGCGCAGAGCTGCGCTGGTGCCTCAGCAAGATCCGAAGCGTGCTAGACGAGCCAGGCCGCCGGAGGGTCGAAGCCACCGGCGACGCAATCACGCTCGACCTCAACGATTGTTTCGTTGACGCCGTTGAGATTGCGCGCGCGACGCAGCAGGGAATCGGCACCCTCGAGCCGGATCGGCTGCAAGTGCTTTCAACATTGTTCGCCGGCGACTTTCTGGACGGGCTCGAGATCGATCGCAGCGTGCAGTTCAATGGCTGGCTCACCGCGCAGCGGCGCCGCTTTCGCGTGTGCCACGCCGCCGTGCTCGAGCATCTCGTGCGAAGCCTTCCTTCTGACTCCGAAGAAGTGTTCACCCATCTGGAGAAGTGGCTCGAACTGGCTCCCTTCGACCGGGCCGCGCATGGAAGCCTTCTGCTCGCGCTCACGCGGCGCGGCCGAATTCGCGAGGCCGAAGAACACCTGGCTGCAACCGAGCGGCTATTCGAAGCCGAAGGGTTAGACCGGACACCGATTCGCCAGCTGTGGCAAAGCGCCAGAGCCGGACAAGCGACAGCGGCGCCACA
>Ga0183260_10004266_pt1 | contig 11374 bp, 9 predicted proteins | sample AntDrymUQ4972206_2_FD_129768 | JGI IMG/M metagenome (GOLD analysis project Ga0183260, IMG submission 129768) | Polar desert sand microbial communities from Dry Valleys, Antarctica - metaG UQ497 (22.06) (version 2) (version 2) | ecosystem: Environmental > Terrestrial > Soil > Desert | place...
CACCGACAACATTCATAAAATTGAGAACCTGTTACCGGAAGAACACCTGCGTTCTTTTAAAAGTGCCTATATAGAAACTGCCAAACGGTTAAAAGATAAACAGCAAAAAGGTGGCGATACTGCTGACCCGAATGTGCAACAACTGGATTTTGAATTTGTGCTGTTTGCCTCTGCTTTGATAGATTACGATTACATCATGGGGCTGATAGCCGGGTACACACAAGGCAAACCTTCTAAACAAAAAATGACGAAAGAGCAGCTCATTAACCTGCTTAGCTCCAGTGCCAACCTGATGGAAGAGCGGGATGATATTGTTGCCTATATTAATAGCTTGGAAGTAGGCAAAAGCCTTTCTGAAACTGATATACAGCAAGGCTACCAAAACTTTAAAAAAGCAAAATCAGACAATGAGCTGGCAGACATTGCCCAAAAACATGGTTTGCAAACTGAGGCGTTAAAAAGCTTTGTAGAAGGCATTATTAACCGGATGATATTTAATGGAGAACAATTGAACGATTTGCTAGCACCATTAGACCTTGGCTGGAAAGACCGGGCTAAAAAGGAGTTGGCTTTAATGGAAGACTTAGTAACACAATTAAAAAAATTGGCGCAGGGGCGTGAAATATCTGGATTGTCGGCTTATGAGTAAAGAAAAAATAAATAAGATAGTGCCTAAGTTACGGTTCCCTGAGTTTGAGAATAGTGGGGAGTGGGAGGAGAAAATTTTGAGAAATGCTTGCCGCATGCAGGCTGGAAAATTCGTGAGTGCTTCTGGAATAAATGAAAATATAAGTGATGATTCGTTTCCATGCTACGGAGGAAACGGATTACGAGGTTACACTAAATCCTATACTCATTCTGGGAAGTTTTCTTTAATTGGTCGTCAAGGTGCTCTTTGTGGGAATGTTACACTTGTACAAGGTAAATTTCATGCAACTGAACATGCAGTAGTTGTTACACCAGAAAAAGGGGTGGATACCGATTGGCTATTTTATATGCTGATGCAACTAAACTTAAATCAGTACGCAACTGGTCAGGCACAACCAGGTCTTTCTGTAGACAATTTAGAAAAGGTCGATATTAAAATTCCAAAGTCAGAAGATGAACAACAAAAAATTGCCGATTGCCTTTCTTCTTCAGATGAATTAATTACCGCACAAAGCCAAAAACTTAAAGCACTCAAAGCCCATAAAAAAGGGCTCATGCAACAGCTATTCCCCGCCGAAGGTGAGACGGTGCCTCAATTTCGTTTTGCGGAGTTTAGGGATAGTGGGGAGTGGGAGGAGGATGTACTAGGTATTGTTAGTGATGTTAGAGATGGAACGCATGATTCTCCAAAGTTTGTTTATGAAGGAAAACCACTTTTGACCTCTAAAAATTTACTTCCAAGTGGCACTTTGAATTTTCAAAATGTAAACCTAATTTCTGAAGATGATTACACGCAAATAAATAAGCGCTCCAAGGTAAATATTGGCGATATATTATTTGGAATGATTGGTACAATTGGGAATCCGGTCTTAATTAAACATGAAGGATTTGCAATTAAAAATGTGGCGTTAATAAAAGAGAAAAAAAAATTGCTTAACACGTATTTGATTCACTTTCTCAATAGTGATTATATTAATAATCAGTTTAACCTTTTTATGAAAGGGAATGCTCAAAAATTTATTGCATTGGGAGTAATCAGGGACATTAAACTCTATATCCCTAAGCCAAAAGAACAGCAAAAAATCGCCGATTGCCTTTCTTCTTTAGATGAATTAAACACAGCACAATCAGAAAAATTAGAAGCACTCAAAACCCATAAAAAAGGTTTGATGCAGGGGTTGTTTCCGTAAACATATATTTGAACATTTAATAAAATTATTCAATGATTGACATCATAAGGGGCGCATCCGACAAACCTGTATCTACGGACACTCTAATAAACTTTATTGAGAATGCTAATATCAAAGAAGGTATTCTTTACACGGGGTATCCAATTATTGGAGTTGCAGAAGATAAATCCGCAATTGATGGACTTTTAATTTCTTCAGAACATGGCATTATTGTTTTTGACATTGTTGAAGAACCTCAACAATCGGATAGAGAATCTTTACGAGATGAACTTTATAATATAATGCTCCAAAGGTTAATTGGATACAAAGAATTAACAGCTAAAAGAGGTCAACTAAAAGCTAAATTGACAGTATTAACATTCGCACCTGCTTGGAACAAGCAAATGAATCAAGAGATGGAAATATTAATTGACCAAAATGATTTGAATAAATTTATTGCAGATAAAAAACAAGCTGATTTTACAGCTGATGATTATAGAAGATTACTTCAAGCCATACAAGCCATAACCAAACTTAAACAAAAACCACCAAGAAAAGTAAGTAAGGATAATTCTAAGGGAGCGATTCTAAACGAAATTGAAAAATCGATTTCTAATCTTGACAGGCAACAGAGTAAAGCAGTAATTGAAACAGTAAATGGAATTCAACGAATCAGAGGATTAGCGGGTTCGGGTAAAACAATTGTGCTTGCATTGAAGGTTGCTTACCTCCATTCAAAGTATTCTGACTGGACAATAGGTGTTACTTTTAATACTCGTTCATTAAAGAATCAGTTCATCGACTTAATTAACAAGTTCACAATTGAACATAAGAATGAAGAGCCCAATTGGGGGAAAATTAAAATTTTGCAAGCATGGGGCAGTTCCAGAGACACGGGAATTTACTATGAGTTTTGCAAAGCAAACAATGTTGAATATTTGGATTTTGATACTGCCAAAAATCGTCATGGATACTCAAGTAATCTCATTGACATAATTTCTTCAATTGCAATTTCGAAAGTCGAGAACTCAAAGGAAATTTATGACGCAATTCTTATTGATGAAGCGCAAGATTTTTCCGAATCTTTTTTGAAATTATGTTATAAGCTTATAAAGCCAGCGGACATAAATAATCCAAAGAACAAAAGATTAATTTACGCTTATGACGAATTACAAAAACTAAATGATGTTAATCCGTTACGAAATCCTTTACAAATATTTGAAGGAATAACTTTTGAAAACGCACCCAACAAACCACAGCAAGATATAATACTTGAAAAATGCTATCGTAATTCTGCTCCTGTTCTTGTGACAGCGCACGCATTAGGATTTGGAATTTACCGTGAGGAAAGTTTAGTAACTATGTTTAGTGAAACAAACTTGTGGAAAGATGTCGGATACAAAGTAGAAAGCGGTGAGCTTGAAATCGGACACAGTGTAACACTAAAAAGGGATAATGAAACAAGTCCAGATTTTTTAGCAAATAAAATTAGACAAGATGACATTCTGAGATTTGAAGGCTTCGATACTTTCGATAAGCAACTTCAAAAAGTTGCAAAAGAAATTGAAAAGAATTTAAAAGAGGATGAATTAAACTACCGAGACATTGTTGTTATTCACCCAAATGCTTTGAAAGCTAAAAATGATTTAGCTCCTCTTAGGAATCTCCTTTTTAAAAAGGAAATTGAATCCCATCTCGCAGGAGTTAACACATCTTCGGATGAATTTTTTCTAGATAATTCTATTGCATTTACTTCCATTTATCGGGCAAAAGGAAACGAAGCTGCTATAGTATATATCATCAATGCTGATTACTGTTTCGACAGACCTGAACTTATTAAGAAAAGAAATACACTTTTTACTGCTATTACTCGAAGCAAGGGTTGGGTTAGAGTTTATGGAATTGGAAAACGCATGGATGATTTAATAAAGGAATTTGAAAAAGTAAAAGAAAATAATTTCAAGTTGAGATTCAAATACCCGACTATTGAGCAGATGGAAAAGCTAAATATTTTGCATCGTGATTTAACGGAGTCTGATAAAAAAATAATCGATGAAAGTGAAAAGGAATTAAAAAGTTTGTTATCAAAGTTAAAATCAAAGCAAATAAATCTTGAAGATTTATCGAAGAAAGAATTAGGACAGCTAAAAAAATTACTCGATGACATTGAATGAAACTTATCATGAAATAATGTCAATCACGCAAAAAGTAATTAAAGCAGGATTGTCCATTCAAGAGAAATTTCCGTATCGCACTGGCAATAAGATTGTTTGGCAAGACCAAACAGATATATCTATTGCCTTGAAAAATGTTTCATATGTGGACAAGTACAACATCTTGAATAAGGAACGAAACTTTAATTTCAAAATGCTTGATGGTGCGTTGCTACAATTTATGTACGAATTTGCGAACAGAGGAAGGGAACTTATTTCACATCGGTTAGCATTTTTTCCAGCACCTCACTTGGAAAGATATGATGACATTCCAGAAGAATATGAAACGAACTATTTTGCTGACTCTGAATTTCACGACCAACTAGAAAAGAATATTGTGACCTCTCCAATAAGATTTGATTATAATGTAAATCCTGAGATGTTTAAAGACATTGAACATCCCTATTCACACACACATTTTGGAGAATATGAGTTTTGTAGAATACCTCTTTGTTCTCCAATAACACCTTCCATTTTTTTTAATTTTATTCTTCGCAACTTTTACAACTATGCTATAAGAACAAAAGGTAATATCATTCCAATTTCAGCCCATCGTTTTGAAACCTGCATTACAGAAAATGAAAAGCGTGTTTTACATTTCAGTATAGATTAAAAATAACAATGACAGCCATAGAACAACAACAATTAGGTAAAACATTGTGGGCAATTGCAGATGACTTGCGAGGCGCTATGAATGCAGATGACTTTAGAGACTACATGCTGTCATTCTTGTTCCTGCGTTATCTATCCGACAACTACGAAGCCGCGGCCAGCAAAGAGTTGGGCTCCGATTATCCTGTATTGGATAAAGACGACAAACGTCCTCCCTTAGCCGTATGGTATGTAGCCTACGAATCAGATATTCCGGAGTTTGAAAAACAAATGCGCCGCAAAGTGCATTATGTAATAGAGCCTCAACACTTATGGAGCAGCATTGCAGATATGGCAAGGCAGCAAAAAGGTGAGTTGTTGCGTACCTTGCAAGAAGGGTTTAAATATATAGAAAACCATTCATTCGACAGCAGCTTCCAGGGCTTGTTTTCGGAAATCAATCTTGATTCGGAAAAGCTTGGCAAAACTTATACTGACCGTAATGCAAGGCTCTGCACCATTATCCAGAAAATTGCGGAAGGCATTGCTAAGTTCTCCACCAGTAGCGATATTTTGGGCGATGCTTATGAATACCTCATTGGTCAATTTGCTGCAGGTTCCGGTAAAAAGGCTGGAGAGTTTTACACGCCCCAACAGATTTCAAGCATACTTTCTGGGATTGTAACTCTTGACAGTCAAGAACCAGCTTTAGGCAAAAAGAAGAAACTCGATAAGGTTTTAGATTTCGCCTGTGGTTCGGGTTCGCTTTTGCTAAATGTTCGCAGACAAATTGGTCAGCATGGCATTGGGAAAATTTACGGGCAGGAAAAAAATATCACTACTTATAACTTAGCCCGAATGAACATGCTCCTGCATGGCGTAAAGGATACAGAGTTTGAAATCTATCATGGCGATTCATTATCCAATGATTGGGATGTGCTCAACGAAATGAACCCGGCAAAGAAAATGGAGTTTGATGCTATTGTTGCCAATCCACCTTTCAGTTATCGCTGGGAGCCGTCAGAAGTATTGGGTGAAGATTTCCGTTTTAAAAGCTATGGACTTGCCCCTAAGTCGGCAGCGGATTTTGCATTTCTTCTTCATGGTTTTCACTTTCTGGGCAAAGAGGGTACAATGGCTATTATTTTACCTCATGGAGTTTTGTTTAGAGGTGGTGCAGAAGAGCGTATTCGCACCAAACTATTAAAAGACGGTAACATTGATACAGTCATAGGTTTGCCAGCCAACTTATTTTTCTCAACGGGTATTCCTGTCTGTATTTTGGTGTTGAAGAAGTGTAAGAAGTTTGACGATGTGCTGTTTATTAATGCAAGTTCAAGTGAAAATTACGAGAAGGGTAAACGACAGAATAAATTGCGTGAAGGGGAAGAAGGAGAAATAAATGATATCCGGAAAATTGTGGAGACCTATCAAAACAGGACAGAAGAAGACCGTTATTCCCGCCGTGTTTCTATGGAAGAGATAGTGAAAAACGATTATAATCTCAATATTTCACGGTATGTAAGTACCTCTATTGAAGGAGAAACAATTGACTTAGAAGCAGTAAATAAAAACTTGGTAGATATAGAACAAAAGATTGCTAAAGCAAGAAGTACACATAATCAGTTTTTGGAAGAACTTGGGTTGTCATCAATATAGCTTTAAAAAATATTTCTAAATCATGAAAGCATTCATTTCCTATAGTCATCAAGATGAAGCTATGCTTGAAATCTTTCACAAGCATTTGGCGCAACTCAAAAGAGATAATCTTATTACAACTTGGACTGACCAGGAAATTGCTGCAGGAAGTAGACTTGATTCAGCCATATCAAACGCACTTAGCAGTTCTACTTTATTTCTCGCTCTGCTTAGTCACGAATATATCTCCTCTCGTTATTGTTACGAAACTGAGTTTCAAAAAGCTCTTGAGATGGAACAGCAAGGAGAGATTATTATTGCGCCCATTATCCTTGAACCCTGCGATTGGTTAAACACTCCGTTTAAGGATTTTATGGCGCTGCCAAAGGACGGCAAACCCATTAACACATGGGAAAATAAAAACACGGCTTTCCTAGATGTAGTACAAGGTGTACGGAAATTAATTCAGTACGGTAAGGAAACTACGAAAAGCAGCGGTACCAAACAGGAAGCTATTCCACTTTCACGTAATTATCGGGTAAAAAAGGACTTTGATTCGATAGCCAAAATAGAATTTGTTGAAGAAAGTTTCAAAGAAGTCACAGCAATTCTCAAACGCTACCTTATTGAGGTAGAACAATTGGAAAATATTAAAACCCTAATATTAACTGATGACGCAAGCAATTTCCAATGCCTGCTTTCAAATCGCAATAAAACTGGTGCAGAGGCGAAACTTAATATCAACATAGGCAATGAAAATCCTTCATTTAATACTTACCGCGCAATCGAATATCAAATCAATTATTCCTTTGAAAACAGTAACAGGCCTTTGCAAAAAAGTTATAAACTGGAATGGGATGAGTATCATATGTACTGGTCGGAGAACAAATTTTATGGCGGTGGAGGGTCAAAGGAACGAGGGCTGGACACTAATTCAATTGCGGATACAATTTGGAACGAGTGGCTAGAAAGCGTTGGCATTTCCTAAAATATAGGCAATTTCAGTTGATTGAAATTATAACCATTATTTTTCATTTATGATGTCGAGAACACTTCTGAACGTACAATAGTGCCCTTCCTTCGTCAGGATAAACTGTGCAACGGAAGTTTCATAGTAGCACTTCAGCTTAGTACATAGATAAAAACTTATAAATGTCCACCAATCAAATAGTTTCTAAAGTCTGGTCGTTTTGCAATACGCTTCGTGATGATGGTGTGGGCTATGTGGATTACTTAGAGCAACTTACTTGCCTGAGGTAGGTATCTATCACAACTGCAAATCTTAATACTTTAGCAGCATAACCCAATTCGGATTTGCATGCGTTGCGGTTAGCACAAATTCGCTTTCGCCAATTATTTCAAATCCCTGCTTTTGATAAAAGCGGATGGCCCGCTCATTCTCCTTCCACACGTTTAGCCACATGCCTTTTTCTCCGCTTGCCTTCGACAGGTCAATGGCGTGTTGCACTAATTGCTTTCCTAATTTAAGATCGTACAACGCTTTTAGCAAATACAATCTTTCCATTTTGGTCACAGGCTGCAAGGATACTGCAGGGTGGGTGCAAGCCAAAACTATTTTGTAATATCCTGCCGGCTCGTTGTTGTAAAAAATGGAATAAAAAATATTGCATTCATCTATCAATTCGTTGCGGCAGGTCTCTGTACTAAAGTTTTTATCTACATATTCCTGCATAATCTGTGGGGTCGCACTGTGTCCGTGCGATTCAATCAAACTCGTTCCACCAATTGTTGACAATAGCTCAGCGTCGGTTGATGTTAATCTAACTAAAGAAGCCATCGTGCAAAAATAGAACATCACCGGTTTATTCTTCTCCTTCGTTCCAACCGTACCCACATGGATTGGGGTACAATAAAATTGTCTCAGTAGAAGAGTGCCCTGGATCAAGTCCGACGTAAACTTGCAACAGAAGCTTGATAGTAGTACTAAAGCTTGTACCAAAATCTTCTTTAGTCCCACACTTCCCTTTTCACCAATACCTATCAATTGCATAATTTAGATTTCAACACATGGCTCAACTGAAACGAACATTAGGACTTGGCCAATGTATTTTCTTTGGAGTGGGGTCAATACTTGGTGCAGGCATTTATACCCTTGTAGGTAAGGTAGCCGGTTGGGGCGGAAACCTTACCTGGCTTTCTTTTTTAGTGGCATCCGTTACAGCACTGTTCACCGCTTTTTCGTACGCCGAACTTTGTGCCGCCTTCCCTAAATCAGGTGGTGAATATGAATATGCAAAAAAGGCATTTGGTAAAACAACAGGAGTAGTATTAGGTTCTGTTATATCGGCTAACGGGATAATCAGCGGAGCTACAGTATCACTTGGCTTTGCAGGTTATTTTGCCCAATTGCTCCCGGTCTCCACCGTGATTGCTTCTTTAGGAATTATCGGTCTTATTTTTCTAGTTAATGTTTCGGGCATGAAACAGTCATCGGTGGTCAACATTGTTTTCACCCTTATTGAAGCTGGTGGTTTATTCTTTGTTATTTATACCGCCTTTCCTACTATAGGTAACGTAAACCTTTTTGAAATTCCTGAGAAGGGCGCAATTGGCTTCTTTGCTGCTGCTTCGCTCAGCTTTTACGCATACATAGGCTTTGAAGACATTGTAAAACTTGCTGAAGAAACCGAGCAGCCTGAAAAGAACATTCCACGTGCTTTATTTATCAGCAGCATAATTATCGTGATTATTTATACACTTGTAACTATATGTGCTGTGAGTGCTGTACCATGGCAGCAGTTATCAAAATCGGGAAGTCCGTTGGCTGATATTGTCAATAGCAGGTTTGGATCAACAGGGGTGATAGTAATTTCAATCATCGCACTTTTTTCTACGTCAAACACAATACTTTCTAATATGATAGGAAGTTCAAGAGTGTTACTAAATATCGGGAAAGAATCAAAAGCGATGAGCATGTTTGCTTATATATCTCCGAAGAGAAATACGCCTGTTGCCGCATTGGTACTTATCCTTATTGTTATGTGCAGCTTCGCTTTGATAGGCAGGATAGAAGTGGTAGCCCTTATTGCCAACCTGTTCATATTTATCACTTTTATATTGGTTAACCTATCGGTGATAATTTTAAGAAGAAAAGAGAAAGACATTAAACGTCCATTCCGTATTCCTTTTAATATTTCGGGCATACCCGTAATAAGCGTGTTAGGTATAATACTGACTTTGCTATTGCTTGCGTTTAATATTTATGGATTGATAAATTCGGGTTCTTAAGCATTTGAATGAATTGCTTGATGCAAGCTGGGGATTCTTTGCTTACTTGAAACATGATTTGCTTTCCGCAGGTGTTCCTCACCGGCAACGATAGATGAACAAAGGGCTGTTGGTGAAGAACACACAACAGCGGCAGGATGAGGTCGAAGTGCAATAATTTAAAAAGCATCATGCATATTCTGCCGATGAACGAAATGCGACGTCCGCCCGGCCAGCCGTCCGCCCGGCCAGCCATTCGGCCGGGCAACGATGATCAATCGGAGTTACTTCAGCTTGTACCACAACTGCATTACCCCTCTTAAGAGTTAAAGCTGCATTTGCTATCTTAGCCACTCTTACCCATTAACTGCATGAAAAAAATTCTTATTGGCTTTTCTGTCTTGCTTGTATTTCTTACACTGCTGCCTTTATTAAACCTGCAATATGGGTTGATTAGGATATGTCGTATCCGCGTTTGCAAATTGCAGTATTAATGATGCTTACTTTAATTGGATGGGCATTTTACTTTAGGGGGTATTCAAGGAGGTTCAAAATGGCTTTTAATCATTGGTATGCCTCTTGCAATTTCTTCGAATAGAGCTATTACATGGAACAAACAAAAATTAATAAAGACCTTATACTTAGAGAACGGTTGGCTATAGAAAGAACGGTAATGGCAAACCAAAGAACCTTTCTTTCTTTTTTACGTACCGCTCTTTATTTTTCCATTGCTGGTTTAACTATTAATGAACTGCTTGCTTTAAGATATGCAACTATTGTTGTCGGTCTGTTTTTTATTATTTCTTTTCTCTTGTTAATTGCCGGTGTTGTAACTTATCTAAAGCAGAAAAAGAAGATCGCAAAAAGCAGAAAGCAGGTAGGTAGTAACGTAGATATGGTAGAAGAATAAAATTTCTTTGCTACTTTTTCTTCTATTTACCTTTGGGAACAGTTAAATATGAAAGGTGTTAACAAGGACAAGCAGGCATTCAAAGCGTCATTTACTACACCAAACCCCAAACCCCTCTAAGCACAAAAACCTCCAAAACCTCCAAAACCATACAAAGTGGATCTCTAACGCCAGAATCGAACATCTAAAAGAAGCGGAAAGATCTCTAAAAGGAGTTTAAGAAAATCTAAACGAGCAGAATCGACATCTAAAGCCCCCAAAAGTCTTCCAGAAATACAGTTCAGGACGCGGTTCAATAATCTATGTCAAATCTTAAATTTGATACTATGAAAGATAAAGAATTTGATTGCAAAGGTTTCGAACAGGAAGTGATTAACAATTTGATAGAACGGGATGCGTTGCGCCAGCTCATTGTACAGAGTATTGAACGTGCATACAAACAAGAGAAATGGCTGGCTTAAAACGAGGTGATTGTATTGTTGGTTCAGTGGAACGGGCTGCGATATAAGCAAGGGATTTAATGCGGGGCTTCTAGCCCGGTGAGTTGCAACGATTATAGCACAAGTTTGAAGAACTTACACGTGAAGAGCCGTACTTCTCTGTCATAAACTATAAATGAAACAGCAAATAGTACATATCGCCCTTATTGTTGATGATTACGATGATGCTATAAAGTTTTATACTGAAAAACTTGATTTTACTTTGTTAGAAGACACTCCCCAAAATGAAACAAAAAGGTGGGTACTTGTGGCACCGAAAGGATCAGAAGAATGTTCAGTGCTGCTTGCAAAAGGTGTAGGCTCGGAACAAAGAAGCAGAATAGGTAATCAAACAGGTGGAAGAGTTTTTCTTTTTCTGAAAACAGATGACTTTTGGAGAGACTATAATTTTATGACGGAAAGGGGAGTTGAGTTTATACGTGAACCTAAAACAGAAAGCTATGGAACAGTAGCTGTTTTTGCAGACCTGTATGGTAA
>Ga0183260_10004267_pt1 | contig 11372 bp, 10 predicted proteins | sample AntDrymUQ4972206_2_FD_129768 | JGI IMG/M metagenome (GOLD analysis project Ga0183260, IMG submission 129768) | Polar desert sand microbial communities from Dry Valleys, Antarctica - metaG UQ497 (22.06) (version 2) (version 2) | ecosystem: Environmental > Terrestrial > Soil > Desert | place...
GATCCCCTCCAGCCGGAGAGCACGATGATCGACACGAGCAGGGGCACCTTCCGGATCCGCGTCACCGGCCAGGCGCTCAACCTCGACGGCGCCACCGGCGTCAAGCGCACGATCGTCGTGAACCTCAGGCGCGAGAGCCTGCTCGACTACGTCTACTTCACCGACAAGGAGGTCCTCGACGGGAGCCTCTACTCGATCTACACCGCCGGTGAGCCGACCGACCGGCTGGCGGGCACGTCCAGCGAGTCCGTGACGCAATGGGGGCCGACCGCCTGCGCCCGCTACTACGGCAACAACGCGACGACCGGCAATCGTGCCGGCCAGCTGTTCAGCGGCAGCGGCGGGTCGTCCAACACCGGGCTGCTGACCTGCGGGGTGTGGTACGGCTTCTCGCTGTCCTGCCAGGAGCTGTCGTTCGCCACCGGCGACGTCATCAAGGGGCCGTTCCACACCAACGACGAGATCCTCTGCCAGAGCGGATCGCCGGCGCCGAAGTTCGGCCGGCTGCCCAGCGAGCTCATCGAGGTCGCGAGCCTCGGCCAGACGGCCGCGGCGCCCGCCGGCTACCGCAGCTGCACGCCCTACGTGAACTTCGGCACCTCGACGTCGAAGGCCGACGCCGGCACGTTCAAGGGCAAGGGCGACGGCACGGGTGAGCTCGACCTGCCGCCCTCCAACTCGTCGCTGAAGACCGACACCGCGGCGGCGTATCGCTTCGTCGGAAAGACCACGGTCGTGATGAACGGCGCCTCGATGACGATCACCGGCAAGCGGGAGGACGGCACCCAGCTCACCAACGCGGCCGTCGCGCTGCCGGCGGAGGGGGTGCTCTACGTCGCGAACTCGACCTCGGTGGCCTGCCCGGCCTACAACCCGATCGCGACCGGTGCCGCAACCGGCGGGTGCGGCAACCTCGAGATCAGAGGCACGTACAGCGTCAACGTGACGTTCACGGCCGAGAACGACATCCTCGTCACGGAAGACACCACGCGCGTCGCCAACTCCGAAGCGCTGCTCGGGCTGATCGCCAACGGCTTCGTCCGGGTGCACCACACGATCACGACCACCAGCCCCACCTTCAGCGCGACGACGAACCCCGAGGTGACCGTCATCACGGCCATCAACTCAAGCTGTACGAACTCCGCCACCACTCCGAAGAACGTCGACATCGACGCGTCGATCCTGGCGCTGACGCACTCGTTCATGGTCGACAACTACCACTGCGGTGCCTCGCTCGGCACGCTGACCGTCAACGGCGCCATCGTGCAGGCCTACCGCGGCGCCGTCGGCAAGACGGGCGGCATCGGCTATCTGAAGAACTACACGTATGACCCTCGGCTGAAGTACCGCTCGCCGCCGAAGTTCCTGGACCCGGTGCTCGCGGCCTGGCGCACCACGACCTACAACGAGCAGGTTCCGGCGCGCTGAGCGCCCGCGGCCGCGAGGGCAACAACCATCTAGCCTCTCGCGCCAGCATGGCGCTCGTGCTCGGCGCCGCCGCGGGCGGCCTCCTGGTGGGCCTCGCCCTGGACGTGCTCAGCCGGCGGCCCCCGCGCGGCCGCGCGCGGGCGCTCGGTCCGCTCTGCACGGCCGCGCTGTTCGGCGTGGTCGCCGCCGCCCGCCACGACGACGGCGCCCAGATGGCCCTTGGGCTCGCGCTGGTGGCGTTCCTCGTCCCGCTGACGCGGATCGATCTCGAGTTGCGCCTGCTGCCCGACCGGCTGACCGCGCCCGCGGCCGCGGTCGCGATCACGATCGGCGTCGCGCTCGATCCCGGCGGCGAGCTCGAGCGGCTGCTCGCGGGGGCCGGCGCGTTCGCGTTCTTCCTCGCGGCGGTCCTCGCGCGTCCTCAGGGCATGGGCGGCGGCGACGTGAAGCTCGCCGGGGTCCTCGGGCTCTTCCTCGGCCGCGAGGTGGCCGTCGCGGTCTTCGTCGCGCTGCTGGCGGGCCTGCTGGCGGGGCTGGTCGTCATGGCGCGCAAGGGCGTCGCGGCGGGACGCCGGACGGCCCTGCCGTTCGGGCCGTTCCTCGCTCTGGGCGGCCTCGTCGCGCTGCTCGCGGGCGAGGAGCTCCTCGACGCGTACCTCGATGCCACGTAGCGCCCCGCGCGACCGGCCTGGACGGATGGCCGGTCATGGTGGCCGTGCCTGCAGGGTCCGGAGCCCTGGGCCGATGACGCACTCGATCATGGCTCTCTCTCTGCGCAGGACGTCTGTCACGCGACCGGTCGTCGGACTCGACATCGAGCCCGGCCGGATCGTCGCCGCGCAGGTCAGCGTCAACGGCTCGGTCAAGCTCGAACGCGTTGCCGCCGTCGACCTTGCGGCCGGCATCGTGCGCGACGGCGAGATCGTCGACGTCCCGGACGTCACAGCCGCGCTGAAGCGGCTCTGGGGCCAGCAGACGGGCAGGCACCGGCTCGGCCAGGAGGTGCGTGTCGGCGTTGCGAACGCGAAGGTCGTCGTGCGCATGCTCGACGTGCCGCCGGTCACCGAGCGGGCGCAGATCGACGCCGCCGTGCGCCAGCTCGCGGCCGACGAGCTGCCGATGCCGATGGAGTCCGCCGTGCTCGACTACGTGCCGATCGGCATCGTCGAAACCCCCACCGGTCCGCGCCAGCGCGTCGTCGTCACCGCTGCGCGCCGGGAGATGATCGAGTCCGTGCTGGCCGCCGTCACCGCCGCCGGGCTCAAGCCGCGCGGCATCGACCCGTCGGCCTTCGCGATGATCCGCATCCTCGGTCGCGGCCAGCTGGACTCCGCGCTGTACCTGTCGGTCGGCGGCGTGACGAACCTCGCCGTGGTCGTCGACGGCGTCTGCACCTTCGCCCGCGTCAGCGGCGCGGGCATCGAGAGCGTCGCGATCGAGCTTGCCGAGCGCCGCGACCTCACCCTCGAGCACGCCCGCATGTGGCTGCACCACGTCGGGCTCGAACGCGACCTCGCAAACGTCGACGGCGACGAGGAGATCGTCGCCGACTGCCGCGCGATCCTCGGCGAGTGCGTGCGCCGCCTCGCGAGCGACGTGCGCCAGTCGCTGGAGTTCCACCAGTCGCAGGCCGTCACGGCGGTCGACTTCGAGCGCACCATCCTGACCGGCTCGGGCGCAGCGGTTCCCGGCTTCGCGGAGGCCCTGTCGACGCGGCTCGGGATGCCCGTCGAGACGCGCTCCGTCGCGGGCGGCAGCGACCTCATCAGCGCCACCGATCTTGCCGGTGCGACGATCGCCGCAGGACTCGCCGTCGAGCAGGTGCCGGCATGAGAGCGGTCAACCTCATGCCGGTGGACGCCCGCAACCAGCGGATGTCGGCCGCGGGCGGCTCCGGCGCCAGCCTCGGCGTCTACCTCCTGCTCGGCGGCCTCGCGACAGTGGCGCTGTTCGCCTCCGTCCTGACGCTGACGAACAACCAGATCACGTCCCGCACCGCCGAGGTGCAGGAGCTCTCCGCGGCGACCCATGTCGCCGAGGCGCGCGCCGGCGCGGCGGCGCCGTATCAGTCCTTTGCGACGCTCGCGACGGAGCGCGTGGCGACCGTGATGTCGCTGTCGGAGACGCGCTTTGACTGGGCTCACGCCTTCGGCGAGATCGCTCGCGTCCTGCCGGCCGACGTCTGGCTGTCGACGCTGGAGGGCGCCTCCGGCAGCTTGGCGGCGGCGCCCACGCCGACGACCAGCGCCGCTCCGGCACCGACGTTCGACCTCACCGGCTGCACCCGCAGCCACGCGAAGGTCGCGCTGTTGATGGCGCGGCTGCGCACGATCGATCGCGTCCGCAAGGTCGCGCTCAACACCTCCACCAAGCCGGACGCCGAGAGCAAGGAAGGCTGCCCGGCCCGCAAGGTGACCGACCCCATCTTCGACATCACGATCTCCTTTGCCGTGCCCGGCGCCGCGAAGGGCATGGTCGACTCGATCGGCCAGGTCGTCAACGCCACGGCGACGCCGGCCGCGGGGGCCGCGGCACCCGCCGCGACGACCACGACGCCGGCGGCGCCCGCGGTCACGCCAGCCGCACCGGCTCCTGCCGCGCCTGCAGCCGCCGGTTCCGCGGGGCAGCTGCGATGAGCCTGCGTGAGCGCGCCATCCTCGGATGCATCGGCATGACGGTCATCGTCGCCCTCCTGTGGTTCGCCGTCCTCGCGCCCAAGCGCCACGAGGCGACGGATCTCGCCGCGCAGGTGACGCAGGCCGAGCAGGCGCGCAGCGACGCGGTCGCCCGGGCTGCCTCCGGCGACGCCGCCAAGGCCGGCTACCAGCGTGACTACGCCACCGTGGCCCGCCTGGGCAAGGCCGTACCGACCCAGCCCGACATGCCATCGCTCGTCTACCAGCTCGAGAAGGCCGCACGTGGCGCCAAGGTGGACCTCCGCGCGCTGAGCGTCCAGACGCCCACCGACGCGGCGGCCGCGCCGGCCGCGACGACCTCCCCGGGCTTGTCGCCCACGCCGTTCACGTTCACGATCGAGGGCAGCTACTTCGCCGTGCGCCGGATGCTCGCCGCGCTGGGCCGGTTCGCGCGCGTCAAGCGCAAGGTCGTCTCCGTCAGCGGACGCCTGCTCACGCTCGACTCCATCAAGGTCTCTCCCGGCCGCAAGACGCTGCCGCAGATCAAGGCGGACATCTCGGCCAAGGCCTATGTCGCGCCGATGCCGCCTGCGCCCGGTGGCGCCGCGACGGCGGCCGCGCCCCTCGCCCCACCCGCGACCAGCGCGCCGGCCGCGCAGGTGACCCCATGAGCTTTCCCCGCGACCTGCTTCGCAAGCGCGGCGACGGGCCCACGCCCGGCGGTGGTGGAGCCCTGGCGCGCTACGCGCGCGCCCTGGTCGACGACCTGGTCGACAAGAACCTGTGGCCGGTCGCGCTGCTGCTGTGCGTCGCGATCGTCGCGATCCCCGTCCTGCTGACCCGCGGCGCCGGCAGCGACGGTGCCGCCGGCGTGCCCGCCGCGGCGCCCCCGGCCGACGTCGACGTCACGAACGTCTTCGAGCGCGTCGGTCCGCCGACCGTCAAGGCCCGTCCCAGCAGGCAGCAGGACCCCTTCCGCCAGCCGGGGAAGAAGAAGGAGCAGGCCGCCGCCGGGGGCGCCATGGCGCTGGGCGCCGACGCGCGGTCGCCCGCGGCGCAGCCCGCAGCCGCGCCTGCGACCGCACCGCCGTCCGGCTCTAGGCCGCCGGCCGCTACGCCGGCGCCCAAGGCCACGCCGAGTGCCGCGCGGGTCTACTACCGCAGCGAGGTGCGCTGGTCGCAGACCGACAGCGGCCCGTCGCGGCCCCTCACGCGGCTGACGCCGCTCGGTGACGTCGGCGACCGCGCCGCGCTGTACCTCGGCGTATCCGCCGCCGGCTTCGCGGTCTTCCTGCTCAGCCCCAACGCGGTCGCCGAGGGCATGGCCGGCTGCGAGGAGCTGTCGAGCTGCCGGGTCATCGGCCTGCAGGCCGGCGCCACCCAGGTCGTCGCCCTGCAGCCGCCCGACGGCGGCAAGGCGCGCCGCTACTACCTGGAGGCCGTCTCGGTCAAGCGCGTGACGACGACCCTCGCAGCGGCGCGCACGATGCGCGCCAAGGTGCACTCCGAGGGCCGCGCCGTCATGCGCGCCCTGTGGGCAGACGGGCCGACCGCATACGAGCTCGGCATGTTCCGCTACGACCGGGCGACGGGCCTGCTCGTCGAGTCCGGCGGCGCCAAGAAGACCACGAAGTAGCTGCCCATAGACTGCGCAGCGCCATGGCGCTGCGCTTCGTCACCGCCGGGGAGTCGCACGGCCCCGGCCTCACCTGCATCGTCGAGGGGCTGCCCGCCGGGCTGCCGCTCGACGAGGAGACGCTCAACCGCGACATGGCCCGCCGCCAGCTGGGCCACGGCCGCGGCGGACGCATGAAGATCGAGCGCGACCGCGCCGACGTGACCGGCGGCGTGCGCCACGGCCGGACGCTCGGCGGCCCGATCGCGCTGCAGATCGCCAACCGCGACTACGCCAACTGGGAGGAGCGGATGAACCCGTGGCCGGTCGAGGCGACCGTGCCGGAGGTCCATCTCCCGCGGCCGGGTCACGCCGACCTCGTCGGAACCCAGAAGTACGGCTTCTCCGACGTGCGCAACGTGCTCGAGCGCGCGAGCGCGCGCGAGACGGCGGCCCGCGTCGCCGGCGGGGCGGTCGCGCGCTCGTTCCTGCGCGCGCTCGGCGTCGAGATCCGCTCGCACGTCATCCAGATCGGCAGCGTGCTCGCGCCGGCGCGCGGCGTGCCGCTGACCGTGGCCGACTTCGACGGCGTCGACGAGGATCCGGTGCGCTGCCTGGACGCGGAGGCCAGCCGCGCGATGGTCGGGCACATCAACGTGCAGCGCAAGGCCAACGAGTCGCTCGGCGGCGTGTTCGAGGTCATCGCGTTCGGGCTCGTCCCTGGGCTGGGCTCGCACGTCTCGTGGGAGGAGCGCCTCGACGGCCGGCTGGCCGGCGCGCTGTGCTCGATCCAGGCGATCAAGGGCGTCGGCCTGGGGGAGGGCTTCGAGCTCGCCGGCAAGCCCGGCTCGGAGGCCCACGACGAGATCTTCTGGACGCAGGAGCGCGGCTATCACCGCACGACGAACCACGCCGGCGGCCTCGAGGGCGGCATGACGACCGGCGATCCGCTGTACGCGCGCGCCGCCATGAAGCCGCTGCCGACGCTGACCAAGCCGCTGCGCTCGGTCGACATCGCCACCAAGCAGCCCGCGCAGGCGCTGCGCGAGCGCACCGACTCCTGCACGGTGCCCGCGGCCGGCGTCGTGGGGGAGGCGATGGTCGCCTTCGTGCTGGCCTATGCCTACCGCACGAAGTTCGGCGGCGATCACATCGACGACGCGGTCGCCGCGCTCGACGCCTACCGCGCACGCATCGGCTGGCCCGCCCGGTCCTCGTAGGAGCCCGGGCTCGCATGGCGCTCGTCTTCATAGGGTTCATGGGGGCCGGCAAGTCCTCGGCGCTCGACGACGTGCTCGACACCGACAAGCTCGTCGAGGACCAGCTCGAGATGAGCATCGCGTCGTTCTTCGCCGCCTACGGGGAGCGCCGCTTTCGCCAGCGCGAGGAGCCCGTCGTGCTGCGCGCGCTGCGCTCCGGCGCTGCGGCGATCGCGCTCGGCGGCGGCAGCGTCCTGTCCGAGACGGTGCGCGCGGCGCTGCGCGAGCACACCGTGGTCTGGATGGACATCTCCGACGAGACGGCGTGGGCGCGCGCAGCCGGCGACCAGCGCCCGCTGGCGGCCGACCGCGCCGCGTTCGAGGCACTGCACGCCGCGCGCCGGCCGCTGTACGAGGCGATCGCCGACGCCTATCTGCCCGAGGGCGACCGGCTCGTGCGCCGCGCGCTGCCCGCGCTCGAGGCGCTCGCCCAGGCGCCCGCGGGGACGAAGCTCGTGTGGGCGGTGGCGGGCGGGCGCGAGTACCCGGTGTTCGTCGGCCGCGGGCTGATCGGCGGCCTGCCGCGGCCCGGTCGGCGCGCCTTCGTCGTCACCGACGAGCACGTCGGGACCCTGTACGCCAGCGCGCTGCGCGACACGCACCACACGATCACGATCCCGGCGGGCGAGGAGCACAAGACGCTCGCCGTCGCCGAGCAGGTCTGGCGCGAGCTGGCCGTGCGCGGGATGGGCCGCGACGACCACCTGGTCGCGCTCGGCGGCGGCGTCGTCGGCGATCTCGCGGGCTTCTGCGCGGCGACCTACCAGCGCGGCGTGCCCGTCGTGCAGGTGCCGACGACGGTCGTCGCGCAGGTCGACTCGGCGTACGGCGGCAAGACCGGCGTCGACCTGCCCGAGGCGAAGAACTACGTCGGCGCCTACCACCAGCCGGCGGCGGTCATCACCGACGTCGACACGCTCGAGTCGCTGCCGGCGCAGGAGGCGGCCGCCGGCTACGCCGAGGTCGTCAAGACCGCGCTGATCGCCGGCGGCTCGCTGTGGGAGCGGATCGCCGCGGGCGACCAGGTCGACGAGCGCGTCGTGCTGGACTGCGCGCGCACGAAGATCGCGGTCGTCGCGGCCGACGAGCGCGACGGCGGTGCGCGCCAGCTGCTCAACCTCGGCCACACCGTCGGCCACGCGATCGAGACCGTCACCGGCTACCGCCGCTACCGCCACGGCGAGGCCGTCGCGCTGGGCCTGCTCGCCGCGCTGCGCCTGAGCGGGACGGACGACCTGCGCGAGCAGGTGGCCGCGCTGCTGGCGGCGGCGGGCCTGCCGACCACGCTCGAGGGCGCCGACCCCGACGCGGTCGTGGCGGCGACGCGGCTGGACAAGAAGCGCGTCGGCGATCGCGTGCCCTTCGTGCTGGTCCGTGCGCCCGGCGACGTCCGCTACGGCCAGCGCGTCTCGGGCGACGACGTGCTCGCGACGGTCCGCGAGCTGTGCGGCTCCGGCACGTGAGCGCCGCCCGCGCACACGACCCGGCGACGCCGTCGAGGCCCGCGCCGTGGCAGAGTTGACGCCACATGCCCACCGCTCACAACCGCATCCACGTCATGCACGGCGTCAACCTCGACCAGATCGGGCGTCGTGACCCCGCGCACTACGGCGGGCTGACGTTCCTGCAGCTCGAGCAGGCGATCGACCGCTACGCCGGCGAGCTCGGGATGGACGCGCGCTTCTTCCAGACCAACCACGAGGGCGAGTTCGTCGAAGAGCTGCACCGCGTCTCGGACCTCGCCGACGCCGTCGTGCTCAACGCCGGCGCCTGGACGCACTACTCGCGCGCGATCGGAGACGCGCTGCAGTTCGCCGGCGTGCCCGCCGTCGAGGTGCACATCTCCGACGTGATGGCGCGCGAGCCGTGGCGCCACGTCTCCGTCCTGGCCGAGGGCTGCATCGCGACCGTCTCCGGCAAGGGCGTCGAGGGCTACCGCGACGCGATCGTGGCCCTGCGCCAGTCGCTGCGGCCGTGATGGGAGACGCGCTGCGTCGCACCGTCCACGGCTCGCCGCGCGGCGGTGCGCCGTCGTGAGCGCGCGGCTGGATGCGCTGACCGCGAAGCTCGCCGAGCGCGAGCTCGGGGCGCTGCTCGTCTCCAACCTCGTCAACGTCCGCTGGCTCACCGGCTTCACCGGGACCAACGCCGCCGCCGTCGTCGGCGCCGGCGCGCCGCGCTTCGTCACCGACTTTCGCTACCTGACACAGTCGGCGGAGCAGGTCGACGGCGTCTGGGAGCGCGAGATCGGGACCGACCTGCTCAAGCGCGTGGTGGAGGGCCTGCCCGCGGGCCCGCTGCGGCTGGGCTTCGACGACGCGCACATCACGGTCGAGCAGCACGCGCAGCTCGAGCGGCTCGTCGCCGAGCGCGACGTCGAGCTCGTCGCCGCGGGCGGCCTCGTCGAGGCGCTGCGCGCCGTCAAGGACCCCGACGAGATCGCCAAGATCCGCGCGGCGGCGGCGCTCGCCGACGCGGCCTTCGAAGATGTCGTCGGCGCCGGCCTCGTCGGGCGCACGGAGCGCGAGGTCGCGCTGGACCTCGAGATCGAGATGCGCCGTCGCGGGGCCCAGGGCACGTCGTTCTCGCCGATCGTCGCCGCCGGCGAGCACGGCGCGTCGCCGCACGCCGTGCCGCGCGACGTGCCGATCCCCGCGGGCACACTCGTGGTCATCGACTGGGGCGCGCAGCTGGACGGCTACGCGTCGGACTGCACGCGGACCGTCGCCACCGGGGACCTGGACCCGCGCGACCGCGCCGTCTACGACACGGTGTTGAGGGCGCAGGAGGCCGCGCTCGCCGCCGTCCGCGCGGGGCCCACGGGCCAAGAGCTCGACGCGATCGCGCGCGCGATCATCGACGACGCCGGTCACGCCGAGCACTTCGGTCACGGCCTCGGTCACGGCGTCGGCATGGAGGTCCACGAGGGGCCCCGCCTGTCCAAGCAGCGCAAGGACGTGCTCGTCGCCGGCAACGTCGTGACCGTCGAGCCGGGGATCTACGTGCCCGGCGCGGTGGGCGTGCGGATCGAGGACCTCGTCGCGGTCACCGCCGACGGCCACGAGGTGCTCAACGGGCTGCCGAAGACGCTGCGGACCGTCCACTAGCCGCGCGCGGGCCTCAAGCCGCGCCGGGCGCGGGCCGATTGCCGTCTCGTGGTCACGCGGTTGCGCAGCGAGTGGACGATATGGGCGTTCGGCCTGGCCGGCGCCGCCGTCCTGGCCTGGCTCGGGCTCGCCGACTTCGCCTGGAACGACTACGACAGCGAGGTCTCGGGCGCGATGCGCACCCTCGCCGCGGGCGACATCGCCGGCTTTCTGCGGCAGATCCCGGCCTACGGCGGCTCGCTCGTGCTGCGCGCCCCCTTCGCCGGCGCGACGGCCGCGCTGGGCGGCGGCGAGCTGGCGGTCTACCGCGTGCTCGCGATCCCCTGCCTGCTGGCCGGCGTCGTGCTCGGCGCCGCCCTGGCGCGGCGGATGCACAAGCGCGGCGCCTCGCGGCGCGCCTGCCTCGCCGCGGTCGCGCTGTGCGCGATCAACCCGATCATCCTCCCGGCGCTGCAGATCGGCCATCCCGAGGAGCTGCTCTGCGCGGCGCTGGCGGTCGGCGCGGTGCTCGTGGCGTCCGAGGACCGCTGGCTGCTCGCCGCCGTCCTGCTCGGGCTCGCGATCGCGACGAAGGCGTGGGCGGTGCTGGCCATCGGCCCGGTGCTGCTGGCGCTGGGCACGCGGCGCACGGCGGCGCTCGCGCTGGCCGGCGCCACGACGCTCTTCGTGCTCGCGCCGATGGCCCTCGCGGGGTCGGCCGAGACGGTCGTGCACGGCTCGCGGTCGACCGGCCTGCTGTTCAACCCGTGGCAGATCTGGTGGCTGCTGGGCGACGTCGTCGACGTCGGCCTCGACGGCGCGCCGAAGCCGGGCGCGCGGCTCGCCCCGGCGTGGCTGTCACCGGTGACGCATCCGCTGATCGCCGTGCTCGTCGTCCCGCTGTCGCTGCTGGCCTGGCGCGTGCGCCGCCACGCACGCGGCGGCCATGGCGAGCAGGCGCTCGGCCTGCTCGCGCTGCTGTTCTTGCTGCGCTGCATCCTGGACCCGTGGAACTGCGTCTACTACGAGCTGCCGTTCCTGCTGGCGCTGCTGGCGTGGGAGTCGCTGTACCGCGCGCATCGACCGCCGCTGCTGACGCTCGGCGCGACGCTCGCCACCTGGGTGACGTCCCAGACGCTGGAGCCGCTGATGGGACCGGACCTGCTCTGCGTGACGTACCTGGCGTGGGCGCTGCCGCTCGCTGCGTGGCTGGCCGGCCAGACGCTGCTGGCGGGCTTCAAGACGCCCGTGCGCATGGGCGCCCCGGCGCAGATCTCCTCCGCCTGAACGGGCTATCAACTCTGCCCGAAGGTCCATTGCAGCGCGGATGGGCGATCGGTTATAGCTA
>Ga0183260_10004268_pt1 | contig 11368 bp, 6 predicted proteins | sample AntDrymUQ4972206_2_FD_129768 | JGI IMG/M metagenome (GOLD analysis project Ga0183260, IMG submission 129768) | Polar desert sand microbial communities from Dry Valleys, Antarctica - metaG UQ497 (22.06) (version 2) (version 2) | ecosystem: Environmental > Terrestrial > Soil > Desert | place...
CGGGTTGCCCGCCAGCCTGATTACATTCAACACCATGGCATCCCAATCCTCCTTCGACGTGACGACGGGCGTCGACCTGCAGGAAGTCGACAACGCCGTCAACCAGGCCCGGAAGGAGATCGGGCAACGCTACGACTTCAAGGACGCTCTGGCGGAAATCGATTTCAGCCGCGCCGAGAACACCATCGACCTCACCGCCGACAGCGATTACAAGATCGAGGCTTTGTTCGATGTGCTGCAGTCGAAGCTTATCAAGCGCGGGGTGCCGGTGAAGAATCTCGACATCGGCGAGAACAAGCCCGGCGGCGGCGACAAAGTGCACCGACAGATCAAGCTCAAGATGTCACTCGACGGTGATACGGCGAAAAAAGTTGCGGCGGCGATCAAGGAGGGAAAGCTGAAGAAAGTGCAGGCCGCCATACAGGGCGATCAGGTGCGCGTGTCGTCTCCATCACGCGATGACCTTCAGGAAGCGATTACTCTGCTCCGCGGCAAGGATTTCGGCGTCGAGCTCAACTTCGGTAACTATAGGTGAGCATTTGCTGCGTCTGACGGAGGGGCGCGCAGGGCGGACGCCAGGTACCGCGGTTTGAAAGTCGGTTTCATCACGCTCGGGTGCGACAAGAACACAGTCGATACCGAGCGTTATCTTGGCGAGCTCTCCGAGTACGGCGCGGAGTACACGCCGGAGCTCGTCGAGGCGGACGTCATCATCGTCAACACCTGCGGGTTCATCGACGCCGCAAAGAAGGAGTCGATTGACGCTCTGATCGAGGCGTCGAGCTACAAGACCGACGGTTCGTGTCAGGCCGTTATCGGTGTGGGATGCATGGTGGAACGCCACAAGGGCGAGCTCGCCGCAGCGCTGCCCGAAGTCGATCTGTTCCTTGGAGCGTCGGACGCCGGGCGGCTCGCAAAGGAACTCGCCGAGCGCGGCATCCTCGGGACTGATCCGCCCGCTGTGCATCCAGGGGTTCGCATTTACACGGGCGATCTTCCACACCTGCGCTACCTCAAGATCAGCGAGGGATGCGACCACGGTTGCGCGTTCTGCGCCATACCACTGATGCGGGGGCGGCACAGGTCGTTCTCGCGCGGTGAGCTGGTGAGTGAGGCGCAACTTCTCGAGCTGCAGGGTGCGCGGGAAGTAAATCTCGTCGCGCAGGACCTCGCGCACTACGGGCGCGACAGACGTGACGGCGTGCGCCTGCCCGAGTTGCTCAAGTCCCTCCTCGCGGAAACGTCGATTCCGTGGTACCGGATGCTTTACCTCTACTCGGCCGGCATCACTCCCCGGCTGCTCGACGTCGTCGCCCGTGAGTCCCGCATACTGCCCTACCTCGACATGCCGATGCAGCATGCCTCAGACGATGTGCTGGCGCGCATGCGACGCCCAGAGCGAAAGCGGACGATTCGTGACAAGGTGGCGCTGTTCCGCGACAGTGTGCCGGGGGTCGCTATCCGCACGACATGCATCGTCGGATTCCCCGGGGAAACTGAGGAGAATTTCGCCGAACTGCTTTCATTTCTGGAGGAGGTTCAGTTCGATCGCGTCGGCGCGTTTACGTATTCGCCTCAGGAAGGGACGCGTGCGGCGCAGATGGCGGACGATGTCCCCGAAGCGATCAAGCGCGAGCGACTCGAGCGATTGACCGAGCTCCAGCGGGCGGTGACGGCGGAGCGGTACGAGGCGCGTATCGGCGCGGTGGCGCGCGCAATCGTCGACAGAGTGGATCCGACGGCCGGACAGTCGCTGGCGAGACTCCCCTGGCAGGCCGACGATATCGATGGAATCACTTTCATCGACGACGTGCTCGCCCCCGGAACTCTGGCCGACGTCGCGGTGAAGGAAGTCGTCGACGACTACGACTTTCGGGCGTCGCTGGTGAGAGTTGTTGGAACTCCTAACGCGGCAACCGCGCCGCGGAGCAATCGTTCCCTGCCACTCGCGGCGGCGACGATTGGAAGCTATGGGCGGTAGGAGAAGCGCAATCGGGTCTGCAACACGGTCGGAAGAGATCATGCAGAGGTCGCGCGGGATTTTCCCCGGGGGCGTGAACTCTCCGGTGCGCGCGTTCGGCGCTGTCGGCGGGTCGCCTGTCGTCGCCAGGCGTGGAGAAGGTGCCCGCGTCTGGGACGCCGACGGCAGGGAGTACATTGACTTTGTCCTGTCCTGGGGTCCGCTGGTGCTCGGGCACGCGGCTCCCGTTGTTCTTGACGCACTCGACAGAGCGATGCGCGACGGAACGAGCTTCGGAATGCCCACTGCGCTTGAGGCTGATCTCGGAGAGCTCATCGTCAGGCGAATGCCGCACATCCAGATGCTGCGGTTCGTTTCCAGCGGAACGGAAGCGACGATGAGCGCGATACGCGTTGCGCGCGCTTTCACCGGCCGCGACACGATCGTCAAGTTCGACGGATGTTATCACGGCCACGCTGATTCATTTCTCGTTCGCGCCGGGTCGGGCGTCGCTACACTCGGCCTGCCCGATTCGCCGGGAGTTCCCGCTGCGCTGGCAGCCCTTACAGTTACCGCGCCGTACAACGACCTCGACACAACGCGCCAGCTCGTGCGCAGTGTGAAGGCGGGAGTGGCGGCCATAATTGTAGAGCCGGTCGTGGGAAACGCTGGATTCATCGCGCCACGCGCTGGATTCCTTGCGGGCCTGCGGGAGATTGCCGACGAATCGGGCGCTCTGCTCGTGTTCGATGAGATAATGACTGGCTTCAGGATCGCCCCCGGTGGTGCGTGGGAACGGTTTGGGGTTGCCGCTGACCTCACCACGCTGGGGAAGGTCATCGGTGGCGGCCTGCCGGTTGCCGCATACGGCGGGAGGCGGGACATCATGCTGCAGGTAGCGCCGGCCGGGCATGTTTATCAGGCCGGGACGCTTTCCGGCAATCCTCTTGCGATGACAGCCGGACATGCAACGCTCACAGCGCTGACACCCGAGCTTCACCGAATCATAGAACGCCGAACGGAAACGCTCGTTACCGGATTGCGCGAGATCGCGGCAAGGGTGGACGTGCCATTTACAGCCGAATCAGCGGGCTCGATGTGGGGTTTTTTCTTTCACGGCGGACCAGTGTATGACTTTGAGTCCGCCAAGGGGAGTGATGTGACCATGTTCACGCGATTCTTTCACGCGGCGCTCGACAGGGGGGTTTATCTCGCGCCATCGCCATTCGAGGCCTCCTTTATGTCGGCATGCCACGGCGACGGGGAGGTGGGCGAGGCACTGAACAGGCTCGAAGATTCCATGCGGAGTGCCCGTGAATAGGGTCGCGGCGATCGCCATCTTTGGCGTGGCGGCCTGCGCTTCGTCGCTCCCGAGAACAGCCGCCGAACCGGGGGCAGGCGAGGGGGGGAGCGCCGAACGCGAGCTCGAAGAAATAGTCGATCAGGGCGACCGGCCGGTGAGAATTGCGCTGGCGACTGCGGCGACATCTCCCCGGATCGGGGGCACGGAATCGTGGCGCCTCTACAACCGGACCAGCTCGGATATCGTCGTACGCGGCTCCGCATCCGAAGTGGTGCGGGTTGAGAACCGAAATGGAGAACTCGTCGTGATCCGTGCAAACGGCACGCCCACCGGGGGTAACCGTGGCCCGTTCATCGTTCGCGCCACCTCGCCGGGCTCGTTTCTCACCTATGAAGGCAAACGCTACCGGGGTGAGATCCGCATAACGCCTGCAGCGACAGGTTTGCTGGTCGTGAATCGCCTTGGTATCGAGTCTTATCTTCGCGGTGTTGTTCCGCTCGAGATCGGCAACCGCGTTGCGGGAGAAGAGGCCGCGGTTGAAGCACAGGCGGTCGCCGCGCGCAGCTACTCGTACATAAAGCTGGCTGCCAACAGCGCCCGCGAATTCGACATGTATTCATCGGTCCAGGATCAAGTGTACGGCGGAGCTGATGCCGAAAAACCAATGGCCGATGCGGCCGTGGGGGCAACAAGAAAAATGGTGCTCCTCTACGGCGGAAAGGTCGTCAACACTCCATACAGCTCGACGTGCGGTGGAAGCACTTCCGCCGTTGAAGAAGTGTGGTGGCGCGAACCTCCGCAGCCCCACCTGCGCCCGGTGAGTGACCGCGTGCCGGGAACGGACAAGTTTTACTGCGATGCTTCACCGCGATTCCGCTGGACCGCAGCCTTCGAGAAAGCCAATCTCAGGGAAACTCTGGAGAAGTATCTGGGACAGTATTCGAGCGGTGCGGAACCGACCGTAGCGCCGAATCCTTCGAGCCCGCGCGTTTCGATCGGTTCGGTGAGATCGGTGCGCGTCGATGGCAGGACGCCTTCCGACCGCGTATCGACGCTCACGGTACAGACGGCGAGGGGCAACTACGTTCTGCGCGGCAACGACATTCGCTTCGTTCTTCGGGGCCCAACCGGAACGATTCTCAACAGCACATCGTTTACAGCGGAAAGTGCGACCGACAGCACGGGTGAAGTCTCCCGACTGACGCTCACCGGCGGCGGATTTGGTCACGGAATCGGCATGTGCCAGTGGGGTGCGATCGGCCGAGCTCGTGCCGGTCAGGATTACCGCACGATCCTCACTACCTACTATCAGGGAACGACGGTGGGAACTATCGATTGACGGGAATCCGGCTCGGCCTCGTCGGCGCAGGTGCCATCGCGCAGCTGGCCCATCTGCCGGTGCTGGCGCGGATTCGCGGAGCGCAGCTGGTCGCGATCTGCGATAACGACGGCCCCAAGGCTGGAGCGCTGGCGCAGCGTATGGGCGTTCCGGATGTATTCACGGATATCGACGAGCTTCTCGACTTCGATGAGCTCGATGCAGTGGTCATCGCGACGCCGAATCACCTGCACGAACCGCATGCACTGCGCGCGCTGAAATCACGCGTCCATGTGCTGTGCGAACGGCCGCTCTCGCTCACTTCGGGCGGCGTACAGCGCATTCTTGATGCTGCCGCCAAAGCTGACCGCAAAGTTCTGGTAGGGAACAATCACCGTTTCCGTAGCGACGTGCAGCAACTGAACCGGTTCCTTCAGGGAGGAGAGCTGGGCCGCCTGACCAGAATGAGGGCGGGACAGTACCAACCGCGATCAATGCAGCTTGGATGGCGCAGGACCAAGGCCGAGGCCGGTGGGGGTGCCTTCCTCGAGTACGGCTATCCGCTTCTCGATCTTGCGCTGTGGCTTTCCGACTTTCCCGAGCCGGTTCGTGTTACTGCCCACATGGACCGCCCTCCCCGAGGGGGCGGATCGGTCGAGGATGCGATGCTCGTGCATCTCGTTTGCGCGAACGAGGTGAGCTTCAGCCTTGATGTTTCATGGTCGTATGTCGGGCAGGAGGAGCGCTGGTGGTTCGAGGTGGCGTCGAGCAGGGGCAACGCGCGGCTTGCTCCGCTCCGCGTCGTCAAGGAGCTCAACGGCAAGCCCACCAACGTCTCTCCGACGGGAGCGTCTGCGCGCGAGAGCGTTTTTCTTCAGTCTTACCGCGCCGAGCTCGCGCATTTCGTAGCGGTGCTCAGCGAGGAGATACCCTACGATCCGCCGGACGACCAGCTCAAGGTCATGCGGGTGCTGGAAGCGATCTACAAGTCAGCGGAAGAGGGCCGCGAGATACGATTTTGAGAGAGCGCGGAGCGCGACGGCACTTGCTCCTGGTTGCCAGTCGCCGCTGTAAAGCATGGATGATGGCCATGGTATCCCTGATTGGCGGCGTTTCCATGCTGGGCGACGTCCATGCACAGGAACTTCCAACTGCCGCCGCCAAGCCCGGTTCGGAGCTTACCGTGTATCTCCTGACAATGGGTTCGGGCGACCAGGTGTGGGAGAAGTTCGGTCACAACGCCATCTGGATTCACGACGCGGTCAGCAAAACAGACATCGCCTATCACTGGGGCCTGTTTGATTTTGCGGACAAGGATTTCATGCCCAACTTTCTCAGGGGCAACATGCGTTACTCGATGGGGGCGTTCGACGTAAACGAGACCATCGAAGCGTACCGGCAGGCGAACCGCACAGTCTGGGTGCAGGAACTGAATCTCACCCCCGTTCAACGACGGAGGCTGAGCGACTTCGTGGCGTGGAATATTCTTCCCGAGAATCGATACTATTCCTACGATTATTTCAGGGATAACTGCTCGACGCGAATCCGCGATGCGCTCAACTCGGCGGTTGGGGGCGCGATCAGATCCGCATCGGAGAAGTCTCCTTCGGGAACGTCGTACCGATTCCACACGGAACGTCTGACACAGGACGACCCTTTCGTATACACGGGTACTCTCGTCGGGCTGGGGCAACCAGTTGACAGATTGGTCTCAAGGTGGGAAGAGATGTTTCTTCCGGTAAGACTGATGCATCAACTGCGGTCCGTTACCGTTGCGAACGCAAGTGGGGCGACCGCCCCGCTCGTTCTCAATGAGCGCGTTCTGTTTCAGGCTGCGCGCCCGGCCGAACCGACGACCGTTAACAGGGGGATCGGTGGCTTCCTGGTAGCATCGATGTTGGCGCTCCTGGCCGGACTCGCGTTGTGGGCGAGGCAGCGTAATGCCTTCAGGTCATCGGCACCGATGCTCATGCTTGCGGCGTCGTGGAGCTTGATTGCGGGGGTGCTGGGCGTTGTGCTCGCGGGACTCTGGATTGCCACCAGTCACGTTTACAGCTATCGCAACGAGAACCTGCTTCAGGCGACTCCGCTGTCGCTGATTCTTGCAGCGTTGCTGATCAATCTGGCGTGGCGTCTGCGATCGCAGAGATCGCCCGCGGAGAGCCGTGCGCATCTGCGCACAGCGGCGACGCTGGCTGGAATTGTGGCTGCGTTGTCGGCTGCGGGCTTCGTCATGCAGGTGCTTCCGCCGTTCGATCAGGCAAACGGCGGCATCATCGCGCTCGCTTTGCCGCTGCATCTTGGCGTAGCCGGCGCGCTCTTCGACCTGTCCCGCCGCGCCGGACTCGGCTCATTTCCTCAACGCCGCCCGTCTCCCGCGACGTGAATATTCGCCGGCCTGCGGTGCAGGTGGTTGCGGAGATCGGTGCGAAGAACCGGCGCTCGAGGGTGGTCGCGGCCGGCCAGCTGCATACGACGCGTACGCTCGCACTCTCGGCGTGCTCGATCGCCATCATCGCGATAACAGGATGCGCAAGGACGATGACCCGACCAACTCCCCCGACGCTCGCTATTGTAAACGCCCGCATCTGGACAGGAAATGCCGCGCGGCCATGGGCGACGGCAGTCGCGGTTACCGGCGATCGCATTTCGTCAGTAGGATCCAGCGCCGAGGTGTCGAAGCTGCTGCGCGCCGCACCAGGCGCACGGGTTATCGACGCAAAAGGCGGATTGGTCACGCCCGGATTTATCGACTCGCATGTTCATTTCATCGACGGCGGATTTCGGCTGGCGTCCGTGCAGCTTCGCAATGCGAAAACGCCGGCTGACTTCATAGCGCGGCTCAAGGCGTACGCGGCGACCGTCTCTCCGGGCGTATGGATCACCGGCGGTGATTGGGATCACCAGAACTGGGGCGGAGAACTTCCGCGGCGCGACTGGATCGACTCGGTGACGCGAGACAATCCGGTGTGGGTGTCGCGTCTCGACGGTCACATGGCGCTCGCCAACAGTGCCGCGCTTGCCGCCGGCAAGGTGACAAAGAGTACGAGGGAGGTCGAAGGCGGTACCATTGTCCGCGATGGAAGCGGAGCTCCCACCGGAATTCTGAAAGACAATGCGCAGGGGTTGGTGAACGCCGCGGAGCCTCCCCGGACTCCGGAGATGAACGATCGCGCCCTCGACGCGGCGATGCAGTACGTCGCCGCCCGCGGCGTAACTTCGGTTCACAACATGGGGGGGTTCGACGACCTGGCGGCGTTCGACCGGGCGCACGTGCGGAACAAACTTATCACCCGCATCTACGCGGTGACTCCGATCAGGCAATGGAAGCGGCTGAAGGATGCGATCGCCGAGCGAGGCCGGGGAGACGAGTGGGTTCGTATCGGAGGGTTGAAGGGGTTTGTGGATGGATCCCTGGGATCGCACACCGCGGCAATGCTGGCGCCTTTCACGGACACTCCCGCCGATTCCGGGTTTCTCGTCGAGGCCGAAAATGATCTCTACACCTGGGCTTCCGAGGGAGACAAGGCGGGACTGCAACTGCTCGTTCACGCGATCGGGGACCGCGCCATCCGAACGCAACTCGGCATTTTCGAGCGTGTTGCCCGCGAGAACGGCCCGCGCGACCGAAGGTTCAGGATCGAGCACGCGCAGCACATTGATGGGGGCGACATCGCGCGTTTCGGTGCGCTGGAAGTCATAGCAAGCATGCAGCCGTATCACGCCATCGATGATGGACGCTGGGCCGAAAAGGTCATCGGTCCCGAGCGCGCCAAGGGAACCTATGCTTTCCGATCGCTTCGTGACTCCGGAGCGAGGCTGGCTTTCGGGAGCGACTGGTTCGTCGCCCCGCCAACTCCGCTCGAGGGGATATATGCGGCCGTCACCCGCCGCACCCTCGACGGCAAAAACCCTGGCGGATGGGTGCCGGAGCAGAAGATAACCGTCGACGACGCGCTCCGTTTCTACACAGTCAACGCCGCTTATGCGTCGTTCGACGAGTCGATCAAAGGGTCGATCGAGAGCGGCAAGCTGGCCGATCTGGTGCTCATCGACCGCGACATCACTGCGGTGTCCCCGGAGACGATCGCCGATGCGAAAATCCTGATGACGATCGTTGGCGGCCGAATCGTGCATGAGGTAAAGCAATAGAGGGACATAGGGCGCGAGCGGATGGAGGCGCAGCAAATGGCTTCGCGGGTAAACACATCTGCCTCGCAGGCTGCCACGCGGGGATTTTTGTCCGGCGATTCGATGATGAGCTGTGAGGTCGCCCCGCCTTCCGCCTCGTCCACCATCTCGTCGCTCGCCCGGTGAAAACCGGTGGAAACCTACAGCGCCGTAAGGCAGGCTTGACGTCAGGTCTCACCCTCGCAGCGGGAACCTATGGCTCTGACCGCTCGAAACCTCTGACTTTCGCTGTCGACCTTGACCTGACAAGCGCCGGACACACGACCTGATTGGCGATCCACTGGCAACTTCACTCGAAATCCGGGTAATTAAGGGATGCAATCTTACCAAGGAAGAGGAAAATTCATGATTAGCAGTCGTCTTGCCGCGACCCTCGTGTCAGGTGCACTCCTTGCGGCCGCCGGGCCGGCAGTGGAGGCGCAGGCTCCCGCCGCTCGGCGCGCCGCGCCTTCATCCCGCGACATTCTTCCATTCAAGGCGGTTGAAAGGACGCTTTCGAACGGCCTCAAGGTGATAATCGTTCCGACCGGTTTTCCAAATATCGTTTCCCTGCAGATCCCCGTTCAAACGGGGTCGCGCAACGAGATCGAGGCCGGGAAGTCAGGATTCGCGCACTTCTTCGAGCACGTCATGTTCCGGGGGACGAAGACGGTGTCGCAGGACCAGGCGAGCGTGATTCTGACCAAGGCAGGCGCGCGCGAGAACGCGTACACGACCGACGACTTCACCAACTACTACATAACCTTCGCCAAGGAAGACCTGGAAGAGATGCTGAAGCTCCAGGCCGACAGGTTTCAGAACCTCTCCTACGATGAGGCTGCATTCAAGACCGAGGCGCGGGCAGTCCTCGGCGAGTACAACAAGAATTCAGCAAATCCCGGGTCGAAACTATTTGAGGTGATGCGCGACAGCGCGTTCACGACTCACACCTACAAGCACACCACGATGGGCTTCATCCGGGACATCGAAGACATGCCCAACCAGTTCGAATATTCGAAGGTGTTCTTCGACCGCTGGTATCGTCCCGAGAATACGACGATCATCGTTGCCGGAGATGTCGCCGAGAAGGACGTGATGCCTCTCGTCGAGAAGTACTGGGGTAACTGGAAGCGCGGAACCTACAAGGCGACGATTCCTCGAGAGCCGGCAGGCACCCGCGCGAAGTACGCGCACGTTGCATGGCCCAGCACCACGCTGCCCTACGTCGCCGTCGCCTTCCGGAACCCGGCGTTCTCTGAAACCGAGAACGACAACGCGGCGCTGGACTTCGTGGCCAATCTGTTTTTCGGCCCTACCTCCGACCTGTATAAGAAACTCGTCCAGCGCGAACAGAAGGTCGACGCATTGAGTGCGTCCAACACCAGCAATGCCGATCCTGAGTTGTTCACCGTATTGGCGCGGGTCAAGCGGCCGGAGGACGCGGTATATGTGCGCGACGAAATCCTGAAGACTATCGCTGTCGCGCGCAACACGATGGTGTCACCTGGACTGCTCGCAGAGGCCAAGTCGAACGCGCGGTATTCCTTCGTGAGAACGCTGGACAACACTGACAGGATCGCGTCGACTCTGGCGCGTTTCGTCCGTTACAGCCGTTCGTATAACACTATCAACCGGGCCTACACGCTGTACGAGGCGCTCACGCCATCGGACCTGCAGAGGACCGCCCGGAAGTATTTCGTAGATAATGAAATGATCGTTACGACGCTGTCGAGCGCTGCGTTGCCGGCGGCCATTAGTGCGCTGCCGCGCATCACTTCGTTCGACGTTGTTGCCAGCGCACCGGCAAAGTTCCCCGCAAAGGCAATCAAGCCGCCTGCGCGGCCGACCGACGTCGCACCATGGATGGTGCCTGGCGGCATCGCAGGCAACGGCGCTCCGGCGGCTTCCGCCGCTGTATCCATGGCCAACGTCATCGTTCAAAAGACTCCACTTCCACAGCTCCGCTTTAAGGTGCTGTTCAATTCGGGATCGGCGAGTGACCCTGCGGGGAAGGAGGGGCTCGCCGCTCTCAGTGCGGCGATGATCACAAGGGCCGGCTCGCGAGTGGTGAGCCTCGAGGACATCAACACGGCGCTATATCCCATTGCCGGTACCTTCGGCAATCAGGTGGACAAGGAGATGACGACCTTTACCGGGTCGATTCACCGTGACAACTGGAGCCGGTTCCTCAACGTTGTGCTTCCGCAGCTCCTCGATCCCGGATTCCGGGAGGACGACTTCAAGCGGAACAAAGACGCATACGCCAACGCGCTGAAGCAGGATCTCCGCTCGAACAACGAGGAGGAGCTGGGCAAGGAGCGGCTTCAGGTCAATATCTTCCGCAACACGCCCTACGCGCATCCAACGATCGGAACCGTCGCCGGATTGGAATCCATCACGCTCGACGACGTCCGCGCATTCGTCAAGCAGCAATACACGGTTGGGAATCTGATGCTCGGGATCAACGGCGATGTCACGGACGCGATGGTCGCCGACCTACGCACCGCACTCGCCAGGCTTCCGGCGGGCGCCGCTGCACGGGGTGGACCGTCGGCGCGGCCGCGTCTCGCCGGTGCCCGGCCACGCGGGATGGAAATAGAGATCATCGAAAAGGACA
>Ga0183260_10004269_pt1 | contig 11366 bp, 10 predicted proteins | sample AntDrymUQ4972206_2_FD_129768 | JGI IMG/M metagenome (GOLD analysis project Ga0183260, IMG submission 129768) | Polar desert sand microbial communities from Dry Valleys, Antarctica - metaG UQ497 (22.06) (version 2) (version 2) | ecosystem: Environmental > Terrestrial > Soil > Desert | place...
ATCGGGGCCGGCATTGGCGTCGGCTTCGTCGTCGGCCATGGGATCGTCTGGGCAAGGCGGCGCATCGATCCCGCGCCGGTGGAGATCGCCGTCTCGATCGCCACTCCGTATATCGCCGCCATCGCCGGCGAGGAGCTCGGCGTGTCGTCAGTCGCCGCCATCACGACGACGGCCCTGGTGGTCTCGGCGATCCGGATCGACCGGGAGACCGGCGCGACGATGTCCTCGGCGGAAGCTCGGGTGAGCGCCACATCGTTCTGGGAGGAGGCAAGCCTGTTCGTCTCCAGCGTGCTGTTCTTTCTAGCGGGCCGCGCCCTGCCGGAAGCGGTGGGCGGACTCGCCGCCTGGCCGGTGTGGCGCCTCGTCGCGGTGGCCGGCGCGCTGCTCGCCATCGTGCTGGCGGTTCAGTTCGCCTTCTCGCTGCCCGCCACGATGTTGAAGCCGATCGCCGGCTCTCTGCGCGCCCGCGAAGGTAGCCGCAATCTCAAGCTTCCGGCCGCCGGCGTGATGGCGTGGGCGACGACGCGGTCGGTGATCGGGCTGGTCATCGCGCTCGCAATTCCCGAGACGTTTCCGGACGGCCGACCTTTCGGGGAACGCGATCTGATCCTCATTCTCGCGGCGTTTCTGGTCATGGGATCCCTGCTCCTTCAGGGGTCGACGCTGCGCTGGGCCGTATTTCGTGCCGATCTTTGCGAGGAGGGCGAGGAGAAGCGGGAAGAGGAGGCAGCCCGGCGGGCGATTGAAGCCGTTGCCGGGGCGGGTGGCGGCGACAACGGCGAAATGCATGACGCGGCGCGCCGGGCGCTCATCAAGCTGAGGGAGGAGGACCGCATCGGCGACGAGGTGCTCCTGCGCATGCTCCGCGAAACCGACCTCCATGCGCGCGCAGCGGAGGAGGACGTGCTGCCGGGCGCCGGCCCGCCGAACCCCTGACCCGCCGCCGGTCTGATCGACGGCGGCGTTTATCCCTGGCGCTCGAAGCTGACGCCGTTGAACACCGCGCATGAGTTTCCCGCGTCGGTGAGCCGGAAGCCGCTTGCCTCCGGCTCGATGCTGCAGGCCATGGGGAACTGCGCCGTCCCGGTGTCTCCGAGGGCATCGAAGAAGGTGAGCACATCGTTTTGCACGCTGTAGCGGCCGGTCACGGCCCGTGCGCTGCCGGTCTTCGCCATCCGGAACGCGCCGTCGGAGGCGAACAGCACGTCCATCGGCCCGGCGGAATAGCGGCCCGGCCGCAGGCCGAGGCCGGCCGCGGCGCCGAGCTGGGCGCCCTCGCCCTGCAAGTCCTGGATGCGCCTCTCCAGCGCCGCGAGCTCTTCCGTCCGCGTGGCTAGGGTTTCCGCCATCGTGGTGATCTCCGCCTGGAGAGCCTGACGCCGCCCCTCGGCCGCCTGGTTGTCGGCCGCGAGAGCCTCGCGCCTTGCCGCGAGATCGGCCGTCAGCTGCTCCAGGCTCGTCCTGCCCTCCGTGATGCGGATCAGCTCGGCCCGCGAATTGGACAGCTGCGTCTCGGAGTCGGCCTCGCTCTGGCGCGCCTCCTGGATGCGTTGCTCCGCCTCCGAGACCTGAGCCGACAGGCGGGACGCATCCTCGGAAAGCTCGGCGACGGTGCCGCGCGTCTGCACTTCCTGCGCGCGGGCGGTCTCCAGCCGCTGCCCGACCTCCGCGACTTCCTGAGTGCGGGCGGTGATGCTGTTTTCCACCTCGGTGAGCCGCGTCTGGCTGGCCGCGAGCTGCTCGTTGAGGCGATCGAAATCGGACTGCAGTGTGGCGACCTCGCCTCGGCGCGCGTCGGCCTGGCGCTGCGCATCCGCGAGCTCCGCCTGGACCGCGGCGACCTCGGCTTGGGCCGCGTCCCGGCCCTGATTAAGCTCCGCGATCTCCGCGGTGGCGGCCGTGATTCCGTTCCGCAGGTCGGCGATCTCGCCCGAGGCCTGCTGTTGCGCCTCCAACTGGGCCGCAAGGTCGGCGCGTGTTGCCTCCACGCGCGCCACCTCGCCCGTCAGATTGGTTTCGAGCGAGGCTCGCGAGATCATGAAGCCGATCGCCACGATCCAGCCGATCACGGCAAGGGCAGCCAGGATCAGCGGAACCGGCCGCCTGAGTTCTCCGCCGATGTCCCCGAACATGCCTGAACCTCCACGCGGCTGAGCCGAACGCCGCTCGGAACGTATTTTGATCGCGCGCGCGACCGACGCAAGCCGCTTTCCGGGCCGCTTTCCCGAATGTCACCACTTCTCACGCCAGCTGGGCGGCCGCAAACACCGGGCCCCCGGGATCGACGAACGGAGGCGGAGGAGGTACCGTTGTCCACGGCCTCGCCCTCGGTCATGAAGTAGAACTCTGGCCCTCTCAGGAGAGTCTCGATGAGCAAAGAGCATTTCGGCAAGTCGCAAATCCCGCTGTCGCCCGCAGTCAGGGCCGGCGATCTTGTCTATGTCTCGGGCCAGGTGCCGACGGATCGAAGCGGCGCCGTCGTGCCGGGCGGCGTCGAGGAGCAGACGCGGCAGGTCATGGAGAACATCAAGGCGGCCCTGGCGCTTGCCGGCTGCGAGATGTCCGATGTGGTGAAATGCCTCGTGATCCTCACCGACGCGAGCGAGTTCGGCGCCTTCAACAAAGTCTACGCCAGCTACTTCCCCAAGGATCCGCCGGCGCGGACGACGCTGAAGTCGGGGCTGATGATCGACATCAAGGTCGAGATCGAGGCGATCGCCTATAGACCGGTTTGAGTTTCGGCGTGATTGGAAAGGCGGCGTGGCGTGGCCGTGGCCGACAGCCTCGGTGATCCAACTGTTGGTCAAGTGTTGATCAGCGTTGCACAACGTTTGCACCGGCCGCTCCGAATCCGTCTAGGCGACGGAGACGAAGCGGTCCCCTTCCAGTTTCGCAAGCACGCCGGTGTGGATGTCGAACCGGAAACCTTGCAGTTTCAGCCGCTGCTCGGCGACAGCCTCTTCGATCCAGGGGAACGTCGCCAGATTGGCCAGGGACAGGCGCACGACCTCGGTTTCGCAGTGGCCGAGGATGTCGTCGGGTTGGATGTGGTCGGGCATTTGCTGCAGGACGGGCGCGGCGATCGCCATCCAGGGTTCGACGAAGTCGCGGGCCTCCTCGGGCGCGCCCTCGACCATGGCCCTGACCCCGCCGCACTGGGCGTGACCGAGCACGACGATCCGGGCGACCTTGAGCACGCGGACGCCGAACTCCAGGGCCGCGCTGGTGCCGTGGTAGCCCGAATCGGGATGGTAGGGCGGGACCAGGCCCGCGACGTTGCGCAGGACGAACAGCTCGCCCGGCCCCGCTCCGAACACGGTTTGCGGGTCGACCCGCGAATCCGAGCAGGCGATCACCAGGGTTTCCGGGCTCTGCCCGCTTCTGGCGAGAGCCTGGTAGCGGGCGCGCTCCGCCGGCCAGACCTCGGCGCGAAAGCGGCGATAGCCGTCGAGCAGGCGGTCCATGCTTGTCTCCAACCAGGCGGCCGAGCGCTTCCGGCCGTCAGCGCCCTTAAGACGGGAGCCTTTCCATGAACGCCTCGAACTCGGCGTCCGCGATCGGCACCAGGTGCTTCTCCTCCGGATAGGCGCCGGATTCGACATCGGCGGAAAATTCGCGGAAGGCGGCGATCCGCTCTTGCTGCAGCCGGTCGAGCTCGGCGCGGAAATCGCGATAGACCTTGGCGTGGCGCGGGCGATGGCCGGGCGTATAGCCCAAAACATCCTCGGCGAAGAGGTATTGCGCGTCGCATCCCGTGCCGGCGCCCATCGACAGGAGGAGCAACGAGGTGCGCTTGGAGATTTCCGCGGCGACGCGTTCCGGCACCACCTCGATCTCCGCCGCGAAGGCGCCGGCGGCCTCCAATGCCTTGACCTGCCTGTAAACCATGATGGCGCCGTCGGCCGTCTTGCCGACGGCCTTGAAGCCGCCCGTCCAGGTTTTCCTGGATGGAATGAGCCCGACATGGCCGACGACAGGGATGCCTTCGGCGCCGAGCCTGGCGACGGTGTCCAGGCTGGCGGCGCAATAGCAGCAATCGGCGCCGTTCTGCACGGCCTGATGGGCGGCGCGCAGATAGTCCTCGGCGGTGACGAGGTCGCCGTAGAGCAGGCCGACCTGCACGAAGCAGTCGCCGGCCGCTTCGCGCATCTCCTTTGTCCAGACCGGGGAAATGATCGACAGCATGTCGATCCCGGCCGCATTCGCCGCCGCCGCCTCCTCCGGCTTGTCGACGAACAGCATGGAGATCTGCCGTTGGCCCTTGAGGGCCAGCATATCGGCTACGGTCCGATGGTTGCGGTTCATGGGCGCCCCTCTCAAGCCTGTTCCGGCAAAGCGTGTCGCACGCCCGCGCCGTCCTCGTCGAGTTCGCGCCGCGCACTACCTGCCGCGCACGATTCCGCGGCCGGACTGCCGCAGCATGTTGAACTGCCCAAACGTGTCGTCCAGTTCCAGGCGAATCGCGCCGGAAGCCTCTGTGGTCCCGCTGCCAATCTCGGCGATATCGAACTCGATGCCGTTCGGCAGGTCGATCCTGACGCGATGCTCCTCGCCGGTCGCGGGCTGACGATCGGCCGGCCACGAGGATTTCAGCACGCCCGCGATGCGCACGCTGGCCTGGCGGGCCTCGATGTCCACGTCGAACTCGATCGAGCCGAACAGCGGCGGGTGCACCGTGGTGCACATCGCGCGAAAAACCCACCAATGGGTGGCCGCCTCATCGGTCTCCTCCCATGAGAATGCTGATGAGCGCGCGCCGCTGATCGGGGTCGGCCCGCTCGTCGACCAGGGCCTGCATCTCGCCGCCGCCCTCGAAGATCGCGCCCGGCCAGGCATAGAACAGGACGGCCTTGAGGCCCTCCAGCCGCACGTCGCCGAAGTGGCCCTTGTCGACGCGCAGGACCTCGAGCCCGCGGCAATCGCCCTGCGACGGGCGCAGCTCGAACTGGCACGGGCAGCTGTAATCGCGGTTTACGTGGCGCTGGAGAAGCTGGCGCCGTTCGGAACGCAGCTGTGCGCGCTGGCGGGAGGTGCGATGACGGCGGCCGGGCTGGCGCTTGCGCTTTGCGCCGCGTTGTCGTGAGTGCCTCCGCTGGGATCGAACAACGCTCGGGATCAGGCAAGATGCGCCTCGGACTAGGCCTTATCGGCTCCGGCTTCATGGGCCGGGCCCACGCATTCGGGTTTCTCAACGCCGCCCGTGTCTTCAAGCTGCCCGTCGAAGTCGATCTCGCCGTTCTGGCCGACGTGACCGGCGACCGGGCCGCGGAAGCCGCCGGCGCGCTCGGGTTCCACCGCTCCACCGGCGACTGGCGCGACCTCGTCTCCGACCCGGCCGTGCACATCGTCGACATCACCACGCCGAACGTCCTGCACCGCGAGATGGCAATGGCGGCGATCGCGGCGGGCAAGCACGTCTATTGCGAGAAGCCGCTCGCGCCGACCGCCGCCGAGGCGCGGCAGATGACGGAGGCCGCCGAGGCCGCCGGCGTGCAAACGGCGGTCGGCTTCAATTACCTGAAGAACCCGATGATGCGGCTCGCCCGCGACATCGTCGAGAGCGGCGAGATCGGCGAGGTGCGCGCCTTCAACGGCATCCATGCCGAGGATTACATGACCGATCCGGAAGGCCCGTGGACATGGCGCGTCGATCCTGCGGGCGGCGGCGGCGCGCTGGCCGATCTCGGCAGCCATATCATCGCCACCGCGCGCTATCTCGTCGGGCCGATACGCGAAGTGCTTGGCGACGCGGTGACCGCCATCACGTCGCGGCCGATCGCCACCGGCTCCGAGGAGCGGCGGGCGGTCGCGGTCGACGACGTCGCCCGCGCCTTTCTGCGTTTCGAAAATGGCGCGACCGGGGCGATCGAGGCGAACTGGATCGCCACCGGCCGCAAGATGCGCCACGATTTCGAGATTTCCGGGTCGACGGGCGCCATCGCGTTCAGCCAGGAGCGCTTCAACGAGCTCGACCTCTATCTGACCGGCGACCCGGCCGGCCGCCGCGGCTTCCGAACAATCTTCGCCGGACCGGAGCACGAGCCTTACGGCGCCTTCTGCGTCGCGCCCGGCCATCAGCTCGGCTTCAACGACCTGAAGACGATCGAGGTGCGCGATTTCCTTCTTGCGATCGCCGGGCGCCAGGCGGGCCATGCCGATTTTCGCGAAGGTCTGGAGGTGCAGAGAACCGTGGAGGCGATTTACCGTTCGTCCGCGAGAGGCCGCTGGACGCCGGTCGGCTGAGCGGCGGACTCTGGAGCGCCTGCCCTGCGGCAACCGGGCGTGATTGCTTGAGCAAACTGGAGCCGGCGAAGGGATTCGAACACTCCGAGCCGCTTAGCCTCAATTGTGGCCATGCCCGGGCTGCCGTTCCTTTCGCTCGGCGTCTCCATATCCGCGGAGCCGGTCATAGGTCTGGATCTGCTCCGGAGTGAGAAGGCTTCGCGTTTCCAGGTGGGCGGCGAGGTGGATGCGGCGCAGGCCGCCTCGCAGCTCGGCAGCGTCATCCACCAGGGCGGTGAGGGCGGCCTCTGTCACCAAGGCTTCGGAGAACGCCCGATTGAGTCGCTCTTCTGCGGCAATCAGATCGCGCCCGGCGGACTTGGCCGCGTCCTCCATTCGCTGAAAGATCCCGGATGTCGCTGCACGCTGCTCGTCCGACAGCCGCAGCTCATCCGACACGGTGAGGATGTGCGACGGGCCGGGATAATGATTGAGCTCGGCGGCAAGGGCGAATTGCATTCCCCTTCCCGCCTCCAACTCGGCGATCTCCTCGCTCGACAAGGCCTTGATGGAACGGGTCTGATAGCCCGAATAGCTGGCTGGCTCGGCCGCCGCGGCGGAAGCGAAGAGGACAGCCGTGAAAACGGGGAGGATGGAATATCCGCGCATTTGATCGGCTCCAGGCGTGATCCGCTGGAACTACCCGGCGGCGCCGCAACCTCACATGATCGGGATCATGTCGCGCGAAAATTCGATCCGCCCGCCGGCGCGCCGGATCGAGCCTGCTCGCTCCAGCGCCGCGAGGGTGCGGTAGAGCGCCTCGGGCGACAAGCCGATCTCGGAGGCGATCGCCTTGAGCGGCCGCCCCGGATGGACGACGCCATCCTTGCCTTCCATGACCAGCCAGATCAGGACACGCTGGCGCGCCGATCTGATGTTGCGGAGCGCCAGACGGCTTCTGAGAGCGTGCACCTGATACGATAGAAGCTCGACAAGCGAACTGGCGAACACCGCGTCGGACGCGATGAGATCGAGCAGGTCGGCTTTGGGAAGCGTCGCAACAACGCTCGCCTCGTCGGCGACGCAGTCGCAATGGTGCGTCTCCGAGAAGAGGGCGGCCTCGGCGAAGGTCTCCCCCGGCAGGGCGACGTGGATCGTCACCAGCGTTCCATCCTCCAGCACGCGCCGGAGGCTGACGCGGCCCTGCCGGAGAACGTGCAGGCAGCGCGTCGGGTCGCCCTGCCGGAAAATCGTTTCGCGCGCCGCGTAAGGGCGTTCGCGGGTCTGCCCTCGGAGGCGATCCGGCAACGCGCCAACGAGCGCCTCCGCCCTCACATCCGCGCCTCGAAGCCGCGGCCGCGGCTCCGCCGGGCGGCAGGTATCGGCACGTGGCTGTCGCAGCAGGCAAGATCGTGGATGATCGGGCAGTCCGGCCGGTCGTCGCCATGGCAGTGCTCGGCGAGGTGGCGCAACGTACTCGACATTGCCTGCAGCTCCAGCATCTTGGCCTCAAGCGCGTCTACCTGCTCCATCGCGATGCGCTTCACGTCGCTGGACGCCCTGTCCCGGTCGCGCCACAGGGCCATGAGCTCGCGCGTCTGGTCGATCGAGAAACCGAGGTCGCGCGCCCTGCAGATGAAGCGCAACGTGTGGACCTCCCCTTCCGAATAGACGCGGTAGGAGCCCGAGCCGGTGCGGACGGCCGCCTTGATCAGGCCGATCGATTCATAGTGCCGGATCATCTTGGCGGATACGCCGGATGCGGCGGCAGCTTCTCCGATGTTCATGCTCTCTCCTATGCTCTGGCGACTTCGTATCGGGCCAATCCCACCATGTCTCCACCTCTCGATCCTATCAGGTTGGAAGCGAGCCGCCCGGAAGGCGGCTCCGGGTTCATTCGGCGGGAACGAGCCGCGGCTCGCCGACCGTCGGGGCGCTTTCGCCGCGCCCGAGCGGCTGGCGGAAGGCCTTCAGGCGCAGCGCGTTCGTCAGGACGAAGATGCTGGAGAACGCCATGGCGCCCGCGGCGAGCATCGGCGACAGGAGCCAGCCATAGGCCGGATAGAGCAGGCCGGCGGCGACGGGGATCAGCACCACGTTGTAGGCGAACGCCCAGAACAGGTTCTGCTTGATGTTGCGGATCGTCGCCTTGGACAGCGCGATCGCGTTCGCCACGCCGCGCAGGTCGCCCGACATCAAGACGATATCGGCCGATTCGATCGCCACGTCCGTCCCGGTGCCGATGGCGATGCCGACATCGGCCTGGGCGAGCGCCGGCGCGTCGTTGATGCCGTCGCCGATGAAGGCGATCTTGCGGCCGGTCGCGGCAAGCCGCTTCACCGCGTCGACCTTGCCGTCCGGCAGCACCTCGGCGATCACCTCGTCGATGCCGACCCGGCGCGCGATCGCCTCGGCCGTGCGGCGGTTGTCGCCGGTGATCATCGCCACCTTCAGGCCGAGCGCATGCAGCGCCTCGATCGTCTCCGGCGTCGTCTCCCGCACCGGGTCGGAGACCGCGATGATGGCCGCCAGCTTGCCGTCGATCGCCGCATAGAGGGGCGACTTGCCCTCTTCGCCGAGCCGATGCGCCGCCGCCGCGAACACTGACAGATCGTGGCCGAGGCGCGCCATCAGGCGGTCCGCGCCGACCTCGATCTTGCGGCCGCCGACGGTCGCCTCCACGCCGAAGCCGGGCGTCGATTCGAAGCCGCTGGCGGTTTCAAGCCTCAGCCCGCGGCGCTCGGCCGCCTCGACGATGGCTTCGGCGATCGGGTGTTCGGAGCGCGCCTCCACCGATGCAACCAAGGCGAGAACCTCGTTGCGATCCCAACCTTCGACGGCGACGAGGTCGGTCAGCTCCGGCCGGCCGCGGGTGAGCGTGCCCGTCTTGTCGACGGCGATGATCTCGGCGTCCCGGAGCGTCTGCAACGCGTCGCCTTTTCGGAACAGCACGCCCATCTCGGCGGCGCGGCCGGTGCCGACCATGATCGAGGTCGGCGTGGCTAGGCCCATGGCGCAGGGGCAGGCGATGATCAGCACCGCCACGGCGTTGACGAGAGCGAAGGTCAGCGCCGGCGCCGGCCCGAACACGAGCCAGGCGAGGAAGGTCAGCGCCGCCGCCGCGATGACGGCGGGAACGAACCACATCGTGACCTTGTCGACCAGCGCCTGGATGGGCAGTTTCGCGCCCTGCGCCTGCTCCACCATGCGGATGATCTGGGCCAGCACGGTATCCGCCCCGACCTTGGTCGCCCGATAGGAGAAGCTGCCGGTCTTGTTGATCGTGCCGCCGACCACTTCGGCGCCCTCGCTTTTGGCGACGGGCACGGGCTCGCCCGTGATCATGGATTCATCGACATAGGAGGAGCCCTCGACGACCTCGCCGTCCACCGGCACCTTTTCGCCCGGCCGCACCAATACGACGTCGCCGACCCGCACCTCCTCGATGGGGACTTCGAGGCTCTCACCGTCGCGGACGATTCGGGCGCTCTTCGGCGCCAAGCCGACGAGCCGCTTGATGGCCTCGCTGGTGCGTCCCTTGGCCCGCGCCTCCAGGGTGCGGCCGAGCAGGATCAGCGTCACGATGACCGCGGCGGCCTCGTAATAGACGTTGGCCGTCCCGGCCGGCAGGATCTGGGGGGCGAACGTCGCCACCACCGAATAGCCCCAGGCGGCGATCGTCCCGAGCGCCACCAGCGAGTTCATGTCGGGCGCCAAGCGGGAAAGCGCCGGGAACCCCGCCTTGTAGAAGCGCAGGCCGGGGCCGAACAGGACCAGCGAGGCCAGCGCGAACTGGATGAGCCAGCTCTGCCGCATCCCGATGGTGTTCATGACGAAATCGCGGATGGCGGGCACGAAATGCGAGCCCATTTCGAGCCCGACGATCGGCAGCGTCAGCCCGGCGGCGACGAAAAGGGAACTCTGCAACGAGCGCATGTCCCGGTCGCGCCGCTCGGCCTCGTGGTCCCCTGGCGCCGTTTCGGCCGAAATGCGCCGGGCCGCGTAGCCCGCCTCCGCGATGGCTGCTTCGAGGTCGCCCGCCGACACGGCGCCGGCCAGGTGGCGCACTTGCGCCCGCTCCGTCGCAAGGTTCACAGTCGCGTCGAGCACGCCCGGAACGCGCTTCAGCGCCTTCTCCACCCGACCGACGCAGGACGCGCAGGTCATGCCCTCGATGCCGAGCTCGGTCGTCGTCTCGCCAACGACGTAGCCCGCATCCTTGATCGCCTTGACCACCGCGCCCGGATCGGAGTCGCCCGCGAACTCAACCTCGGCACGCTCGGTGGCGAGGTTCACGTTCGCACGGGCAACGCCCGGCACGGCCCGCAACGCCTTCTCGACCCGGCCGACGCAGGAGGCGCAGGTCATGCCTTCGATCGGCAAGGCGATGCTCCGGCCGGCCGGTGCGTCGGCCGGCTCCCTCTTGAGTGCGACAACGGATGCCATCGGTTCATCTCCCCGGATTCCAAGGTTCGGATCGGAGATGGGGCTTCCAGCGGTGGTAAGGTCAAGTCCGAAAAATCCTGCTGCGCCGCGTTGACCGTCCAACGGTGGCAACCCCTGCTTCACGCCGCAAATGCGGTGTTCATCGGCGCGGAAGATCTTGCCTATGTCGACGCGAACGCGACGGCGGGGGATCAATCCATGGCCAGCCAAGCGGCGGGCATGGCGCCCACGGATCGCATGGCGGTGCGAGCGTTGCCGCCCAGCCGAGCTGACGCTCCACGCGACCCCTCCTCGCCCGGGCCGATATGCGCTGTGGATCCGGTTCATGGGAGCCGGCCAGGTGCGGACCGTGCCGTTCGCCATGATGGTTCCGTCAGACTCCTGACGCGGCTTCGGCGAGTTCCCGGTCTCGGAAATCGGCCGGCGGCCGGGCGCCGGATTGAGCTCACGCGTGCTGGGACCCGCCCAGATCATGCCGGATGCGCCGTGCGAAACGCGGCCACGATGCGACTCCAGCCGTTCATCGCCACGATCAGCAGTCAGCGGCGAGATCCTCATGGGAGAACTCGCAGTGTCAGGGCATCAGTGCAAGAGAACGCCGCCGCTCGCGCGGAGTGTAAATGGGCGAGTTGAAAGGAGAAGCCGAACTCCGAATCGAACCCTCGCCTGGCTTACTTACCCGCCGAAGGCGCGGAACG
>Ga0183260_10004270_pt1 | contig 11365 bp, 12 predicted proteins | sample AntDrymUQ4972206_2_FD_129768 | JGI IMG/M metagenome (GOLD analysis project Ga0183260, IMG submission 129768) | Polar desert sand microbial communities from Dry Valleys, Antarctica - metaG UQ497 (22.06) (version 2) (version 2) | ecosystem: Environmental > Terrestrial > Soil > Desert | place...
GAGAGCGGCGGGCGGTCTGGTCGAGGCCGACGTGATCGTCGTCGCGCAGAAGGCCGTCTCCAAGATCGAAGGACGTGTTGTCTTTTTGGAAGACGTCGAGCCGTCCCCGCGTGCGGTAGAGCTCGCGGGCGACACAGGTGATCCGCGTCAGCTCGAGGTCATCCTTCGGGAGTCTCGGGAGATCGTGCGCTCGCGCCCGCCGCTCGTGATCGCCGAGACGCGCCACGGCTTCGTCTGCGCCTCGGCAGGCGTCGACGCGTCCAACGCGCCGGCCGACGGCACCGTCGTGCTCCTCCCCCTCGACCCAGACGCGTCTGCACGGCGGGTGCACGAGCGCCTCGTCGAGCTGTCCGGCTGCGACGTCGGCGTGATCGTCAGCGACTCGTTCGGCCGCGCCTGGCGTCAGGGCACGACCGACGTCGCGCTCGGGGTCTCCGGCATCGCAGCCGTGCTCGACCTCCGTGGCACCGCCGACGCAGGCGGCCGCGAGCTGCATGCGACGCAGATCGCCGTGGCAGACGAGCTCGCAGGCGCGGCGGAGCTCGTGATGGGCAAGGCGCGTCAGGTGCCGGCGGCGATCGTCCGCGGCCTCGACGTGCGCGGCGACGGGCGGGTGTCCCGCGACCTCGTGATGCCGCGCGAGCGCGACCTCTTCCGCTGAGGCGAGGCCGATCCCTCGCCTGGGGTCGTGTGAGCTGCGCGTCGGGTCGATTGCGGGGAGAGCGCCGCGAGCAGCGCGGTCGCGCTACGTATGCCAGGGCACTCCAGGAACATCCGCCGCAGGTTCACTCTCGCCGTCCTGGCGCTCGCCGGGGCGGCCGCTTCGGTCGCGATCCTCCCGGCATACGCCGCGACGAACTACACGCCCTCGTCCTCGTGGGGCACGGAGCGGACGGACCTCGCGGCACAAGTCGTCGAGCTCGTCAACCAACACCGCGCGAGCAAGGGCCTCTCCGCGCTCTCGCTCTCGCCAACCCTCACTGTGGCCTCGCGCTGGAAGTCGCTGCACCAGCCGGGTACGGCTACTTCGGCCACGACGACCCGGTGCCTCCTGTCGCGCGCTCCGTCTACCAGCGCGCCAAGGACTGCGACTTCAACGGCACCCGCTGGGGCGAGAACATCGCCTGGGGATACGCGAGCGTGCAGGCCGTCACGAGCGGGTGGTCAACTCGAACGGGCATCGCGAGAACTTCGAGAACGCCTCCTTTACGACGATCGGCGGGCGTCGCCGCGAACGCAAGCGGGCGGCTGTACTGGACGCAGAACTTCGGGAACGACGCCGACTCGCACCCGCCACCGCCTCCACCTCCACCGCCCGGCGACACGGAGAAGCCCTCGGCGCCTTCGGCGGTCACCGCCACGAGCGTGACGCAGGCGAGGCCGGAGCTCTCGTGGACCGCGGCGAAGGACAACGTCGGCGTGACGGGGTACGGCGTCTACCTCGACGCGGAACGGCACGAAGTTGGCACAGAGTTGACACGAAGCCGTTACGCGTTCTGCCGTATCCTGATCTCCCCCGCGGGTGGGTGGGGGTTAGGGATGGGAACGACGCTGGACTCGCGCGCGACCTGGCCTCGCCTGTCGCCGCGATAGAGTTCGGCCATGCACCGGTACGCGATCTGGGGGACGGCGACCTCCCCGGAGCACGAGAGCTGGGTGCGCGCGGTCGGTGCCGCTTTCGAGGGCGACGGCTTCGCGCAGGTCCCCGAGACCGCAGACGCCGACTTCGTCCTCAACATGTTCGACGCGGAGCAGCCGAAGGCGTTCCGACGGCGGGCCCGCGGCACGTACTCGGCCTCGTTCTACGAGCTCGCCGAGGAGCCGGACGACGTCCTGAAGACGAGCTACCCGATGCTCGTCCGCACGCTCGCGAACGTCGTCGTCCTCCGCGTCCCGGGGGTCGGTGTCTGGTTCACGACGATGGAGCGCGGCACCTACCGCATCACCGAGGAGCCGTCCGACGTCGTCGAGCGCCTCGCGCCCCTCGCCAAGTCGAAGCTCGTGATCGACAACGAGTTCACGCCCGACCTCGAGCCCGACCTCTGGGACGGGGACGAGATCACCGCCGACATCGGCGCTGCCGGCAAGCGCATGCAGGAGCTCGACCTCCTCCCCGCGCCGTTTCCCGTCCACGAGTACCTCGACGAGCGCGACCTGCGGCACGTCATGCGGCTCTACCAGGTGGGTGGTCTCTCGTATGGGAACCTGAGCGCGCGCAAGGACGAGACGCGCTTCTGGATGAGCGCGAGCGGCGTCGACAAGTCGCAGCTCGAGCAGGCGGGCCGCGACATCCTGATGGTCACCGGGTACGACGAGCCGAACGCGAAGATGCTGATCAGCGTCCCGCCGGGGATCGAGCCACGTCGCGTCTCGGTCGACGCGATCGAGCACTGGATGATCTACCAGGCCCACCCCGACGTCGGCGCCATCCTCCATGTCCACGCGTGGATCGAGGGCATCGCCGCGACGGACATCAACTACCCGTGCGGCACGCAGGAGCTGGCCGAGTCGGTCGCGGAGCTGATCGACCGCGAGCCCGACCCCGCCCGGGCCGTGATCGGCCTCCGTAACCACGGCATCACCGCCACGGGCGAGACCCTGACCGAGATCCTCGACCGCATCGAGTCGAGCATTCTCCGTCAGGTGCCGATGACCTGACCTCGAGCGGCGCGGACGACCGCGAGGACTGCGAGCAACGGCACGATCGCGACGTCGTTGACGAGGCACCAGACGCACCACGCCTCGATCACGAACGCCTGGAGGATGACGAGGTAGGCCGCGAACGCGAGGCCCGCGATCCCGACCGCGGCGGCGAGCGTCCGCGCGAGCGGCGTGTCCCGGACGACGAGGCCGAGGACGACGAGATAGGCAAGGAGGCCGAGGAGCGCGACGGGGATCCCGAGCAGCTCGGCGTACTCGGACTCTTGCACGGTCTCGCACCCGCCACCGCCGGTACAGATGAGCGAGCCCGGCCGGTAGTGGACGTACGCGAGGTAAGCGGCGACTGCGACGCCGGCGAGTGTCACCACCGCGAGCGCGAGACGCAGCGACCGATCGCTCATCGAGGGATCAGCCGTCGAGCGCGTCGTCGAGGATCTCGCGAAACTCCTCGATCGCGAACGAGCCGGGCCGCACCTCGTACGGCTCGGCGTCACCAACCTGGACGTAGAACCAGGGTGTCCCGGGCACCTCGCGCTGCTCGGCCTCCGTCGCCATGGCGTTCGCCTGCTGGAGGACCGCACGCCCGTCGGCGACGGCTGCGAGCTTCGCGTGGTCGAGCCCGAGGTCACTGGAGATCCGCTCGAGCAGCTCGTCGGTCACCCAGCCGTCGTTCTCTCCACCCTGGTTCGCGTAGAGGAGATCGGCGTACTGCCAGAGCTTCCCCTGCCCGCCCGCCGCGAGCGCGTGGAAGAGCGCCTTCTCCGAGTCCGGACCGATGAACGCGAGACCGACGAGGCGCAGCTTCACCTTTCCGGGCCGGACGTACGCCTCGACGATCTCCGGCAGGCCCTCCGCCACGAACTGCCGGCAGATCGGGCACTGGAAGTCCTCGAAGACCGAGAGGGTGACGTTCGCGGCGGGTGAGCCGAGCACGGCACGCTCCTGCGGGATCCCGTCGAAGAGCGCGGGCGGTGCCTCGTCGGTCGTCGTCGGAGCGGCGGTCTCGTCGTCGCGCTGGAGCAGCAGGCTTGCGGCAACCAGCCCCGCGACGACCACGAGCGCGGCAACGGCAGCGCCGATCAGCTGACGATTGACGACCATGCGGTCAGTGTGCCTGCGGGTCGATCGGGCCTTCCTAGGGCTCGACGGTGACCTGCACGTCGGTCTCGTGCAGCGGCGTCCCGTCCTTCGCGGACGACTCGAACGCGACGATCGTCATCGTCCCCGAGCCCTGCGGGAGCACGAGCTCGGTGTCGAACGTCCCACGCGTTCCGGTTCCGCTCGTTGCGGTCGTGAACGCCTCGAGCACCACGGTCCCGGTCGCGTCCTTCACCTCGATCGAGACCGTCGCCTCGAAGACGTTCGCCGTGCCGCTGAGCCGGATCGGGCTCGAGACGGTGTCCCCGTCGAGCGGCGACTCGATCACGATCTGTGGTGTCTCGTCCTCTACGTCCTGCCGCGAGAGCTCCTCGCCGTCGATGACGATCCGGTTGACGTCGGGGAACTGACTCAGAGTGTTGACGAGTTGCGCGGCGCCGAGTTCGGAGACCTCGACATCGACGGTCGCTCGCCCGTCGGCGACCTCGACGCGAACGTCGTCCGGGAGCGACGTCGTGTAGCCGGCTGCCCGTTCCTCAGCGGTGGGGCCTGCCGACAGCGCCACGACCGCGTCGGCGGCGGAGCTACTCGTCGGGTCGTCCACGACGCGTCTGACCGTCGCCACACGCCCCTCGCGCACGAGGTAGACCGCAACCGAGTCGGAGACGGTCGGCTCGTCGTCAGTGCACCCCGCACTCGCCGCGAGCAGTAGCCCGAGCAACGCGACGACGACGGCCTTCTTCATTCCCGCCATGGTGCACACGAATTGTTCGGAGCTCACTGCGCCGCCTCACGCGCGAGCGCGGCGAGCGTCCGCCCGACCACGGGGGCGAACTTGAAGCCATGCCCCGAGCAGGCGGAGCCGACCACGACGCGCCCGTGGCGCTCGAGCACGAAGCTCTCGTCGGCGGTCGACGTGTAGAGGCACGTCTCGACCCGACGCAGCTCGCCCACCTCGGCATAGCGCGACGTCGCCCAGCCCGAGACCCAGTCGCGCACGCCGTCCTCGGGCACCGCACCGACCTCGTCGGGGTGGGCGACGGGACCCGAGTGGTGCAGGCCTGCCTTCAGCCCGATACCGGGAGCGGGAAGCGCGTACGCCGCCTGCCCGACCCTCGTGATACCCCCATCGCGCTTCGCCGGGAGCCGGGCGTAGTCGATCACCGGCGGGATGGTCTCGGCGCCCGGGACGTCGAGGTACACGACCGTCTCGCGCGTTGGGACGACGGGCAGGTCGACGTCGACCTGCTCGAGCAGCTCGCTCGCCCAGGCGCCGGCGGTCACGACGACCGCCCGCGCAACGAGCGTCCCGCGCTCGAGCTGCAGCTCGACGCTCCGGCGACCGAGCGACAGGCCGAGGACGGGCGTCGACTCTCGTACCTCGACCCCTGCTTCGCGTGCGGAGTCGACGAGCGCGCCGTGGGATCGCTCCGCATGCGAGAACCCACCGTCTGCCTGGTAGACCGCCGTCTCTTCAGGCTCGAGATGCAGCGGCCAGCGCTCCTCGACCTCGGGCGCGGAGAGCGTCGCGTACTGCACCCCGCAGGCCGCGAGCGCCCGGCCCGTTTCCGATGCGACCGGCCCGAGATCAAGCGCGCCGAGGCGCTCGACGAGCGTCACGCCGCGCTCGTGCTCGAGCTCCCGCCATGCGAGGTCGGCAGCCTGCGCCATGCGCACGTACCGCTCGTCCGGGTAGTTCAGCCGGAAGATCCGTGACGAGCCATGGCTCGAGCCCCGCTCGTGACCAAGGGTGAACTGCTCGAGCAGGACGACTGGCCCCGCATGCGCTCCGAGCGCCCGCGCGGTGGCCGCGCCGACGATTCCGCCACCGACGACGGCGATGTCGACGTCGGGGGCCACGCGGCGATGATCGCACGACGTGGATCGCGCCCGTCCCGCCTGCGAGGATCGTCGGATGGACGTCGACCTCGACTCGCTCTTCCGGGCCGGTGCCGCGCACGCGTCCGGCTGGCGCCGGATGCCCACCGTGACCGGCGACTGCATGGTCGCGACGAGTCATCCGCTCGCGAGCGCGGCCGGCCTCGAGGCGTTCCGCGCCGGTGGCAACGCCGTCGACGCAGCTCTCGCGGCCGCCACGACGCTCGCCGTCGCCGAGCCGACCGACAACGGTCTCGGGGGCGACGCCTTCGCACTCGTCTGGGACGACGGGACGTTGCACGGGTTGAACGGCTCCGGCCGCTCGCCCGCGTCCCTCGACACGCTTCGGGTCGACCCCGTCGGCCCGCGCTCGGTCACCGTCCCGGGTGCCGTCCGCGCTTGGGGCGACCTCGCGGAGCGGTTCGGGTGCCTAGGCCTCGAGCGACCGCTCGCGAACGCCGCGGAAATCGCCCGCCGGGGCGTCGCTGCGACGCCGCGGATTGCCGACAAATGGCGTCGGGTACCGGCAGCTCCGCTGCTGGCACCAGGAGTCGGCGAACGGTTCGTACTCCCCAACCTCGCTACGACCTTCGAAGCGCTTGCTGCCGGCGGGCCCGATGCGCTGTACGAGGGATCCATCGCGGAGGCGATCGCCTCGGTCTGCTGGCTCGACGAGAGCGACCTCGTGGATCACCGCTCCGAGTGGGTCGAGCCCCTCCGTTACGACTACCGGGGCATCGAGGTGTGCGAGCTGCCGCCGAACGGGCAGGGCGCCGCGGCACTGATCGGGCTCGCCCTCTACGACGGCCTAGAGCCAGGCCTCCACTCGCAGATCGAGGCGATGAAGCTCGCGCTCGCCGACGCGTACGCCCACATCGCGGACGCGTCGTTCCCGGCAGAGCTGCTCGACCCGGTACACCTCGCGCGGCGACGCGGGCTCGTCGACCCGTCAGCGGCGCTCGTGCCGCCAGCCTCCTCGCTGCCGCGAGGTGGGACGACCTACCTCTGCGCGGTCGACGGCGACGGCACAGCGATCTCGCTGATCCAGAGCATCTACGGCACGTTCGGCTCGGGTGTCGTCGCCCCGGGGACGGGCATCGTGCTCCAGAACCGCGCTGCGGGGTTCGTCGAGGGCGAGGCGCACCCGAACCGGCTCGCGCCGTCGCGGCGGCCGTTCCACACGATCATCCCCGGCATGCTCCTCGAGGGAGGCGATCTGCTGGGGCCGTTCGGCGTGATGGGCGGCCCGATGCAACCGCAGGGCCATATGCAGGTCGTGCTCCGGCTCGTCGACCACGGCGACGATCCGCAGGCGGCGCTCGACGCTCCGCGCTGGCGCGTCGAGCAGGGACTCACGGTCGAGCTCGAGCCCGGTCTCTGGCACGCCGAAGACGCTCTCGCGCGGCTGGGCCACGACGTCCGGCGTGCGACCGTCCAACACCCGTTCGGCGTCGGGCAAGCGATCCTCCGGCTCGGTGACGCGCTCGTCGGCGGCTCGGACGGCCGCGGCGACGGGTTCGCTGCGGGGCTCTGAAGCGACCTGGCCGAGGACCGGTGTCAGACACCGCTCCTTGTCAAGGCCGACCAGCGCCGAGACTGTGCCAATTCGTCCACAGCCTCGCAGCGCGTCAGACGACGACCGGCTCCGCTCGGCGAGATTCGTCGCTAGACCGCGTGGCATCGACGCCAAGCACGAACTCGACGTAGCTGGTACGAGCCTCGTCGGGCGTTCGACCGAAATGCTCGAGGATCCGCTCAACGCGAAGATGTGCGGGCGGCCTTTCCAGACCAGCCGTGGCCGCAAAGCTCGTCCACTGCGCGTCGAAGGAGCCGTACGCCCCCAGCGCCTGTCGAACCGGAGTGCATACCGATGATTGAGCGACTTCACGAATGCGGACAGTCCCTGGGCCGGACAGGCCGCGACCAGATGCCAGTGATTCGTCTGGAGCGCCCAGCCGAAGGTCTCGAGCTGATGGCGATTCGCTGTCTCGTGTAGCAGCATGTCGAACTCCACGAGATCGCCGTCGCTCAAGAAGATCGCCTGCCGATTGCTGCCGCGGGAGAACAGGTGATAGATCGAGCCCTCGAGCCATTCGCGCTTCTTCCGCGGCATCTGTTTACCGTACGAGCAACAGACGTCTCGATCAACCCTGTGGATGAGTTGACACTGAATCGGCGCAGTTCCTGCTTGACTGATCCGGTGTCTGACACCGCTCGAGGCGGGCTGACGTCCATCATTCGAGATCGCCCGACACCACCGCTGCTCGTGCTGATCACAGGCCCGCCTGCCGCCGGCAAGACGACACTGGCGCGGATGCTCGCGGATCGAACCGGTCTGCCACTGCTCGAGAAGGACGGCATCAAGGAGCTGCTCTTCGACACGCTGGGAACCGGGGATCGAGCGCATTCGCAGACGCTTGGTCGTGCAACGTTTCCGATCCTGTACGACGTCACGGCACGCCTCCTGCGAGCGGGAACGTCGCTGATCTTGGAAGGCAACTTCGTTGCCGGGACGTCCGAGGCCGAGCTTGCGCTGCTTCCGCCGCACCGGGTTCTCCAGGTCGTGGTCACCGCGCCCGCGGGCCTACTCCGCGAGCGATCGAACGCGCGTGTCGCAGGCGAGACACGCCATGCGGGGCATCACCGCGACTTCGTGACGGGCACCGAGGTCGATCACGCGCTCGCCAACGGTCGCTGGGGCCCGCTCGACGTCAGGGGGGCGATGGTTCATCTCGACACCTCGGTCTCGTTCGATCCGGAGGCGATCGTTCGCAGGGTTCGGGCCGAGCTCGGCCCGCGGCCATGAACGAGCGCGACGAGTCGACGAGCTGGGGCATCGAGCCCGTCCCGGAGCGGTTGCGCGTCCTCGGCGGGCTCGACCTCGGGCTCCTGTGGGGGAACCTCGGCGTCTCCCTGCTCGTCGTCGTCGCGGGCGCGATCCTCGTCCCGGCCCTCTCGCTTCCCGCCGCGCTCACCGCGATCCTCGTCGGCTGCGTGATCGGCAACCTGATGCTCGCCGTGGCCGGCGCGATCGGGGCGCAGGCGCGTGTCCCCGCGATGGTGCTCATGCGACGACCGCTCGGCGCGCGCGGCTCGTACCTCCCCACGGCGGTCAACATCGTGCTGTGCGTCGGCTTCACCGTCTTCGAGCTGCTCGTGATCGCGACCGCGGCCGCAGCGCTCTCCGACGAGCTGATCGGGTTCGAGGCGCGCTGGGCGTGGACGCTCGTCTTCGGTGCGGCGGCGCTCGGGCTCGCGCTACTCGGCCCGATCGGGGTCGTCCGCACCGTGATCCGCCGGGTCGCCGTCTGGATCGTGCCCCTTGCGGTCGTCTACCTCGGCTGGTGGGCGCTCACCGGCGGCGGGCTCGAGGCCGCCTGGAGCAGGCCCGGCGAGGGCGGGCTCTCGACCTGGCAGGGGATCGACATCGTCGTGGGCGTGACGGTCTCCTGGATCCCGCTCGCCGCCGACTACACACGGTTCGCCCGCACCCCTCGAGGAGCGTTCTGGGGAACCGGTGTCGGGTACTTCATCCCGGATGTGCTCCTGCTCGGTCTTGGCGCGGTCGTCCTGCTGACCCGTGACGTGGCCGACCCGGCAGCGCTCCCGGCCGCGGTTGCGGCAGCCGGGCTCGTCGCTCTCCTCGCGCTCTTCGCGCTGACCGTCGCCGAGACTGACGACGCGTTCGCGAACGCCTACTCCGGCGCGGTCTCGCTCCAGAACCTGCTCCCGCAGGCCCCGCAGCGCGCCCTCCTCGTGCTCACGACCTCGCTCGGGACACTGGGCGCGCTCCTGCTCGGGCTGACGAGCTTCCAGTCGTTCCTCTTCTTGCTCGGGTCGTGCTTCGTCCCGCTCTTCGCGGTGCTGCTCGCCGACTGGCTCGCCGAGGGACGCCGGTACGACCCGCTGGACACGAGCCCGCTGCCCGCCGTCCGCCCCGGCGCGATCGTCGCGTGGGTCGCGGGCTTCGCGACGTACCAGTGGCTTTCCCCCACCGGCCCAGCGTGGTGGGTCGAGCAGGTGAAGCGCCTCGATCCGCCGGCGTGGGGAATCGGCGCGACGCTGCCGAGCTTCGCGGTCTCCTTCGCACTCGCGCTCGCCCTGGGACTCGCGACCGGACGGGTCAACCGGGACGCCGTTCGCGCATGAGCCGCATCGCGCTCGTCGGCAACCTGACGATCGACCGCGTCTCGGGCGGCCCGCCTCGGCCGGGCGGAGGCGTCTTCCACGGTGCACGAGCCGCTGCCCACGTCGGCGCGGACGCCGTCGTCGCAACGCGTTGTGCGCCGGATGACCGAGAGCTCGTCCTCGCACCGCTCGAGGCGTTCGGCCTGCCGGTCACTTGCGCCGACGCGAGCGAGACGACCGCGTTCTCGTTCTCCTACGACGGCGACCACCGCGTGATGGAGGTCGATGCGCTGGGCGAGGCCTGGAGCGTCGCCGACCTCGAGGGATGGGCCGCGTCGACGATCGCCGATGCGTCGTGGGTGCACGTCGCGGGGCTCCTTCGCTCCCACTTCCCGGCCGCTGCGATCGAGTACCTTGCACGTGGGCGTCGTCTGCTGCTCGACGCGCAGGGAATCCTTCGTCAACCGAGGCTCGGCGCCCTCGAGCGGGACGCCGAGATCGACCGAGCTCTCCTGCGGCACCTCGCCGTCCTCAAGCTGAACGAGGACGAGGGTCGCATCCTCGCCGGCGGTGTCGAGCCCGATCAGCTTCGCGCGCTCGGTGTTCCGGAGGTGGTCCTGACGCTCGGCTCCGACGGGGCGCTGGTCATCACGCCGTCCGAGGCGGTCGAGATCCCGCCCGCGCCGACCCGCGGCGAGGTCGACCCGACCGGCGCCGGCGACGCGTTCTCGGTCGTCTATCTCGCCGGCAGGGCGCGCGAGCTCGAGCCCGCCGAGGCGGCGACCCACGCGGCAGCCGTCGTCGCCGAGCTCATCGAGACCGGATGAGCACGGCACTCGTCGCCTGCGAGCTCGGCACCGTCGAGGTCGACCTCGACGAGGACGAGGTGGTCGGGCTCGTCGACGAGCCGCTCACGCCGCCGACCGGTGCGGCGGTCGACCTGCCCCTCGTCGTCGCCTCGGACGCGCACGGCTCCACCGTGGTGGCCGTCGTCGACCGCCGCCCGCCGCTCGTCGTCTCGCACGACGGCGGCGCGACATGGCGCGAGGCGGGCGCCGGCCTTCGCCCGGGGGTCGCCGTCGCGATCTCTCCGAGTCACCCCGACCTCGTGCTGTACGCGACCGAGGAGCGACTGCACCTGTCGCGCGACGGCGGCCGCTTCTGGCAGGCGCTGACAGTCGAGCTGCCTGAAATCACCGCCGTCGCGTTTGTCGCCGAAGAGCGGGTATGAACGACCCTGGCAACCGAGAAACGGAGGATCCATGAGCGGGCTCGACGACCTGATCGGCAATCTCACGAAGAAGCAGGGCGGCACCGGCGGCGGCGGCGCTGGAGGCGGAGGCGGCGGGCTCGAGGACTTGCTCGGAGGGATCCTGGGTGGAGGCGGTCGCGGTTCCGGCTCGTCGTCGGGCGGCGGTCTCGAAGACCTGCTCGGCGGCGTCCTCGGTGGTCGCGGAGGAGGCAGCACCCCGCGGGCAGGCGGCGCGGGGATGGGCGCGATCGTCGGCGCGCTCGCGCCGCTCGTCATCCAGATGCTCAGAAGCGGCGGCCTCTCGAAGCTCATGCAGGGGTTTCAGCAGAGAGGGCTCGGTGCGCAGGC
>Ga0183260_10004271_pt1 | contig 11363 bp, 10 predicted proteins | sample AntDrymUQ4972206_2_FD_129768 | JGI IMG/M metagenome (GOLD analysis project Ga0183260, IMG submission 129768) | Polar desert sand microbial communities from Dry Valleys, Antarctica - metaG UQ497 (22.06) (version 2) (version 2) | ecosystem: Environmental > Terrestrial > Soil > Desert | place...
CGGTGATGGTGGAGCACCTGACCGAGCTCGGGGTGACCGCGATCGAGCTGATGCCGGTGCACCAGTTCGTCAACGACTTCACGCTGGTCGACAAGGGGTTGTCGAACTACTGGGGCTACAACACGATCGGCTTCTTCGCACCCCACAATGCCTACAGCTCCACCGGGCAGCGCGGCGAGCAGGTCCAGGAGTTCAAGGCGATGGTGCGCGAGCTGCACCGCGCCGGCATCGAGGTCATCCTCGACGTGGTCTACAACCACACCGCCGAAGGCAACCAGCTCGGGCCCACGCTGGCATTCCGTGGCATCGACAACGCCGCCTACTACCGTCTGGCCGACGACGACCCGGCCTTCTACTACGACACCACCGGCACCGGCAACACGCTGCTGATGCGCAGCCCGCACGTGCTGCAGCTGATCATGGACTCGCTGCGCTACTGGGTCACCGAGATGCACGTCGACGGGTTTCGCTTCGACCTCGCGGCGAGCCTGGCCCGGCAGTTCCACGAGGTGGACCGGCTGAGCGCCTTCTTCGACATCGTGCACCAGGATCCGGTCATCTCACAGGTCAAGCTGATCGCGGAGCCATGGGACGTCGGGCCGGGCGGCTACCAGGTGGGCAACTTCCCACCACTGTGGAGCGAGTGGAACGGCAAGTACCGCGACTGCGTCCGTGACCTGTGGCGGGGTGAGCCGAGCACCTTGGGTGAGTTCGCCGCCCGGCTGTCCGGCTCGTCGGACCTGTACGAGGAGGACGGGCGGGCGCCGTTCGCCTCGATCAACTTCGTCACCGCGCACGACGGTTTCACGATGCGCGACCTCGTCTCGTACAACCAGAAGCACAACGAGGCCAACGGCGAGGACAACAACGACGGAGAGAGCCACAACCGGTCGTGGAACTGCGGCGTCGAAGGCCCCACCACCGACCCGGAGATCAACGCGCTCAGGTCGCGGCAGCACCGCAACCTGCTCACCACGCTCCTGCTCAGCCAGGGCATCCCGATGCTGTTGCACGGCGACGAGCTCGGCCGCACCCAGCACGGCAACAACAACACCTACTGCCAGGACTCGCCGCTGTCCTGGATCGAGTGGGAGCAGGTCGACACCGCACTGCTGCACTTCACCCGGCGCCTCGCCGACCTGCGCACGCGCCATCCCGTCTTCCGCCGCCGGCGCTTCTTCAGCGGTGACCTGTACGACGGTGTGCCCGACATCGCCTGGCTGCGGGCGGACGGCACACAGATGGACAGCAGCGACTGGTCCACCGGACAAACCGCGCTGGCGGTCTTCCTCAACGGCGAGGCGATCGCCGAACCCGCCCTGCGGGGCGAGCGGATGACCGACGACTCGTTCCTGCTGCTGATCAACTCCGGGCCTGATCGGGTGGAGTTCACTGTCCCCGACGGCATCTACGCCAAGCAGTGGCAGCCGGTGCTGGACACCGCGGTGGACAGCAGCGAGGAGCTCAGCGACGCCGATCCCTTGCCGGCGGGATCGACGGTCCCGCTGATCGGTCGCTCGGTCGTGCTGATGCGCCGTGCCTGAGCCGACGTCGACCTCTCGGCTGCAGCTGCCCGAAGGCTTCAGCTCCGACGCGGCGGAGACGGTGGTGCCCTACCTCCGACCTCGGTGTTCGCACCGGTACCGCTCCCCCGTGCTCCAGGCGGCGTCGGGCTCCATCCAGCTGGTACCGCGACCTGATCGCGCTGCGCCGCCGAGTGCCCGATCTGAGCGACCTGCGGCTGTCGGACCGCGAGGGCACCGCGCTGACCGACGCAGGGGTATGGCGGCCGGCCGGTCGGCATGTGTCCTCGGGCGCACCTCACCGTAACCGGTCACCAACGCCAGTCGAACTCGGCTGCGGCATGTCGTTCGTGCCCAGTGTCAGTGCGGGGCGCGGCGGCTACTCACCGGCGGGCTCGGTGGCCCGGGGCCTCGCTCGACTGGGCTGGACCCGGGCCGGCTCGCCCGGCATCTTCGGGTAGTCCGGCGGATAGGGCATGTCGCCGTGCCCCTCCCCCTCTTCGCGCGCCCACATCGCCAACAGCGGCTCGAGTGAGTGCGCGACGTCGTCGATCTCCGCATGCAGGTCTCCGACATCGGCGTACCGCTGCGGCATCGTGGACACGGTGAAGTCGTCAGGATGCGCGCCCCCGGACAGCAGCTCGTCCCAGGTCAGCGGCGCCGACACCGGAGCGCCCGGCCGCGGTCGCAAACTGTAGGCGCTGGCGATGGTGCGGTCGCGCGCGTTCTGGTTGTAGTCGACGAACACCTTCTCGCCGCGCTCCTCCTTCCACCACTTGGTGGTCACCTCCTCCGGCGTACGGCGCTCGAGCTCTCGACCGAATGCGATCGCGGCGTGCCGGACGTCTGTGAAGGTCCAGCGGGGCTCGATCCGCACGTAGATGTGCACACCCCGACCGCCAGAGGTCTTCGGGAAGCCGCGGTAACCCAACTCCTCCAGCAACGCGCTGGCCGAGTCGGCAACGCGGACGGCATCGTCGAAGTCGGTGCCGGGCTGCGGATCAAGGTCGATCCGGAGCTCGTCGGGATGGTCGACGTCGCCACGACGTACCGGCCATGGGTGGAACGTGATCGTGCCCATCTGGGCAGCCCACGCCAGCACGGCCGGCTCGGTCGGGCACACCTCGTCGGCGGTCCTTCCCGAAGGGAACGTGATGTGTGCGGTCTGGACCCACGCCGGCGCACCCTGCGGCACCCGCTTCTGGAAGAAGGCGTCGCCGCGACTGTCGGTGCGGGTCGCGAGCACCGCTCCCTCGAAGACGCCCTTGGGCCAGCGCTCGAGGGTGGTCGGACGCTCGTACGTCGCCCGCAGGATCGCCTCCCCCACGCTCGCGTAGTACTGCACGACATCACCCTTGGTCGCCGCGGGGCGGGACCCGCTCGCGGGGAAGATCACCCGGTCGGGGTTGCTGACCCGCACTCCTCGCCCGGCCACCTCGATCTCGATCGCCGGAGTCGCTGCCGCCATGCGGCCAACGGTAGTCGGTCACGTCGCGCGTCATCGGTGTTTGGGCTGGCGGCTACCGTGAGGTCATGACCACCTATCCGGTGCAGCACGATGACGACAAGTGGCGCGAGATTCTGAGCCCCGCCGAGTACGACGTGCTCCGCAAGGCCGGGACGGAGCGTCCCAACATCGGCGAGTACGTCGACACCAAGACCGAGGGTGTCTACCGCTGCCGGGCCTGCGACACAGAGCTGTTCCGGTCGAGCACCAAGTTCGAGAGCCACTGCGGCTGGCCGTCGTTCTTCGCCCCGCTGGCCGAGGACCGGGTGCAGTACATCGAGGACCGCAGCCTCGGCATGCGGCGGGTCGAGGTCCGCTGCTCCACCTGCGGCTCGCACCTCGGCCACCTCTTCGAGGGTGAGGGCTATTCCACGCCGACCGACCAGCGCTTCTGCATCAACTCGATCAGCCTGCGCCTGGAGCCCGCCCGAGCCGACTGACGCCAGCAGGGACACCGCCTGTGGACAGTGCGGGTGAGTTGTCGGAGCCGTCTGCCAACGTCGACGGCATCGATTCACCTCCCGGCACGAAAGAGGTCCGCTGCCCATGACCGATCTCGCCTCACCTGTTGTCGCCCCCGCCAAGACCGATGCCGTGCTCGGCAAGGCACGCAAGCTGCTCGCCAAGGCCGAGGATCCTGCCGCCACCGCAGCGGAGGCCGAGACCTACACCGCCAAGGCGGCCGCCCTGATCGCCGCCTACGGCATCGACCGGGCGCTGCTCGCTGCCGCCGATCCCGGCAGCGACCTCGTGGGTGACCGGGTCGTGGTGCTCGACTCGCCGTATGCCCGCGACAAGGCCCACCTGCTCGCCGGGGTTGCCCGGCAGCTGCGCTGTCAGGCCGTCCTGCGCACCGACCACACAGTCGCCGGCAAGGAGCTGTCCTTGCACCTGTTCGGCCACGAGTCCGACCTGCGGCGCGCAGAGCTGCTGTTCACCAGCCTGCTGCTGCAGTCGGCCAACGCGTTGGCGCGCACCCCCGTCCCGGGCCATGAGCAGCCGGGCGCGTTCCGTCGCTCCTGGCTGCACGGCTTCACGTCGGCGGTGATCACCCGTCTGGCCGCGGCCGAGAGTGCGGCGCACGACGTCGCCGAGCGTCGCGCGACCGCAGCGGGAGGTGCGGGGCGCTCGGTCGCCCTGGTGCTGGCGGACCGGTCCGCCGTCGTCGCCGAGGCGATGCGCCAGCACTACCCGCGACTGGCCATGGGTCGTCGCCGCAGCCTGTCCGGGTCTGGTGCACGCCAGGGCTGGAACGCCGGCCAGCGCGCCGACCTCGGTGGCACCCCGGTGGGGCAGAGGTCACGCCGCGCGGTCACGGCAGAGCGGTGACCAGCTCGCCGATGGGGCGCCGCCGACCGGTGTAGAACGGCACCTCCTCGCGCACGTGACGGCGGGCCTCGCTGCCCCGCAGGTGGCGCATCAGGTCGACGATGCGGTGCAGCTCGTCGGCCTCGAACGCAAGGATCCACTCGTAGTCGCCCAGGGCGAACGACGACACCGTGTTGGCCCGTACGTCGGGGAAGCCGCGCGCCATCTTCCCGTGCTCGGCGAGCATCGTGCGCCGCTCGGTCTCGGGCAGCAGATACCACTCGTAGGAGCGGACGAAGGGATAGACGCAGATGTAGGCGCGCGGCTCCTCGTCGGCGAGGAACGCCGGCACATGACTCTTGTTGAACTCTGCCGGGCGATGCAACGCCAGCTGCGACCACACCGGCTGCAAGTGCCGACCGAGTGCGGTGCTCCGCAGCCGCTGGTAGGCATCCTGCAGGTCCTCGCTCGCCTCGGCATGCCACCAGACCAGCACGTCGGCGTCGGCACGCAGAGCCGAGAGCTCATAGCTCCCGCGCACCACGACACCCTTGTCGCCCAGCTGGGCGAACAGCTCCTCGGCCTCGGTCACAGCCTGGCCCCGGTCGCCGTCGCCGAGCGGCTCGGCGAGGCGGAAGACCGACCACATCGTGTAGCGGATGGTGGCGTTGAGGTCCCGGGCGGCCTTGCCGGCGTGCGGCCGCCTCCCGGTCTGCGCATCGGTCATGCCTCGATTGTCTCCCGCGCCGCCAGGGCGCCGAGCACCTGGGTCGCCGCCTGCTCGGCCGAGGCCACGCAGGCCGCGACACCGATCCCGTCGTACGCCGCTCCGCAGACCGCAAGGTCCCCCAGCTCACCGACCGCGGCCCGGATCCGTGCCACCCGCTCCCGGTGACCCACGGCGTACTGCGGCAGCCCACCCCCCCACCTCGTCACCCGGGTGTCCACGGGCGCGCTCGTGACACCGGTGGCCGCTCGCAGATCAGCCAGCGCCACCGCGGCCAGGTCGTCGTCGTCGCGCTGCAGGTCGCGCTCCTCGCGGTGCCGGCCCAGCGAGATGCGGACGAAGACCAGGTCGGGAGCAACCTCGGTGAGCCAGGCCCACTTGTTCGAGGAGTACGTCGCGGCCTTGATCGCGCGCTTGTCGATCGGCGGCACCAGAAAGCCCGACCCCTGCAACTGTGGTCCCGCCGCGGCGCGGTCGAAGCCGAGCGCCACCACCGCCACGCTGGCGTAGTCAATCTCGTTCAGTGCCTGGGCCGCCGCGTCCGACGACGGCTGCAGCAACCTCGCCGCCGCCGGTGCCGGCACCGCGAGCACGACCGCGTCCGCCTCGAGTACCTGCTCCGCACGGGTCGGTCCCCACGTCAGCCGCCACCCCTGTGACCGGCGCTCGAGCGCGCGCACCATCGCCTCGCAGCGGACCTGGGCTCCGGAGGCCTCCAGCGTGGCGGCTACCGCGGCCGGCAGCCGGCCGACACCGCCGCGGATGCCGGCGAAGACTGGTTGTTCTCCAGCCGCCTTCGATTCGGCCTTGGCCTGCGCCGCGGCCACCAGCAGCGACCGGTGCCGCCCGAGGAGTTCGGCGACCTGCGGTACGGCGGCATCCAGGGACAGCGCGTCGGCGTGTCCGGCGTAGACACCACCCAGCAGCGGCTCCACCAGTCGGTCACGTACTTCGCGGCCCAGCCGAGCGGCCACCAACCGGCCGACCGGCAGGTCCCTGCCGAGCCGGCTCGCCGGCAGCACCCGGTCCAGCTGGGCGCGGGTGACCCCTGCCCGCGACATGATGCCCGACCGTCGCAACGCACCCAGGTCGGCCGGGATCCCCATCACGGTGGGAGGTAGCGGTCGGATCGCGCTCCGGGTCCACACCGAGGGCGCGACCGTCGCCGGATGCACCAGATCGTTGTCGAGGCCGACGGCCCGGGCCAGGTCGACAGCCTCGGGTCGACGGTTCAGCAGCGCCTCCGCGCCCTCGTCGAGGTCGACGCCCGCCAGCGTGGAGACCCGCAGCTTGCCGCCGAGCCCCGCCGAACCTTCCAGCAGCGTCAGTCGCAGATCCGGCCGGCGGCGGCTCAGCGCGTGCGCCGCGGCGAGCCCGGCGATGCCACCGCCGACCACCGCGACGTGCAAGGGCTGCTCCGACACGGTTCCCACCCTAGGGAACCCGCGGGCCTCGCCCGACGTCCCACCGACTCGGACCGGCGCACCCAGGAGGGGCCATGATCGGATTCCGCCTCGCACCTCGGCTGATCGTGATGGTGCTGCTCGCAGGGCTGTTCAGCCTGCTCGCCGGCTGCTCATCCGGTGGCTCGACTGCCGACCGCGCGGCCGGTGGGGACGACGGCGCCCTCGCCGCCGATACCGCGGATGGCCCCAGGAGCGGACCGGCCGAGAGGGACGGGGACGCAGTCACTGCGTCGCGCGCCGCGGTGGTCAGCAACCTGAAGCTCACCCCTACGTACCTCATCCAGAAGGCGTCGATCACGGTTCGGGCAGCCGAGGTCGGCGCAGCACTCGAAGACGTGCGCGGGATCGTGCTCGCTGCCGACGGCATCGTGGCGGACGAGTCGACCCAGGCCGACGACGAGGGGGACCCGACCCGATCGACCCTGGTCCTGCGGGTCCCGGCCAGGTCGTTCGACTCGGCGATCGCCGAGCTGTCCGCGCTGGGTGACCTGGAGTCGCTGAGCCGCAGCAGCGAGGACGTGAGCACCGAGGTGGTCGACGTCCGCAGCCGGGTCAGGAGCGCTGAGGCAACCCTGCGGCGGATCCGGATCCTGCTCGACCGGGCCACCGACCTCGGCGACGTGATCTCGCTGGAGAGCGAGCTGTCGCAGCGTCAGGCCGACCTCGAGGCGCTGCAGGCCCAGCAGGCGTACCTCGCCGACCAGACCGCGCTGAGCACGATCCAGCTGACGCTGCTCTCCCCGGACGAGCCGGCGCCGAATCCGCCGCACGACGACGGCTTCCGGTCCGGTCTGGCCGCCGGCTGGGGAGCGCTGATCACCTTCCTCACCGGCACCGCCACGGTTCTCGGTGCACTGCTGCCGTTCCTCGTGCTCGCGCTGCTCCTCGGGGTGCCGCTGTGGCTCGTCGTACGACGTTGGACGGCACGCCGGCCGGCTCAGGAGCCCACCGGCTGAGCCGACACCTCGTGCACCAGCGCCACGATCCGCGCCAGCACGTCGGGGTCGGTCGCCGGCAACACCCCGTGCCCCAGGTTGAAGATGTGTCCGGGGGACGACGCGCCGCGTACGAGCACGTCGCGGACCTTGCACTCCACCACCGGCCACGGTGCGAACACCAGCGCAGGGTCGAGATTGCCCTGCACCGCGTAGCCCGGGCCGAGTCGGTGGCTGGCCTCGTTCAGCGGCACCCTCCAGTCGACGCCGACCACGTCGGCGCCCGCCGCGCCCATCAACCGCAGCAGCTCACCGGTGCCGACGCCGAAGTGGATGCGTGGCACGCCGCTCCGTCCGATCGCCGTCAGCACAGCGCTGGAGTGCGGCTGCACGAACTCGACGTAGTCCTTCGGCGACAGGGCACCCGCCCACGAGTCGAACAGCTGCACGGCGGACGCCCCGGCTGCCACCTGCACCTCGAGGAACGCCGCGGAGATCTGCGCCAGCCGGGCGGCCAGGGCGTGCCACACGTCCGGCGCGCCGTGCATCATCGCCTTGGTCCTGGCGTGGTCGCGCGACGGACCGCCCTCGACCAGGTACGACGCCAACGTGAACGGCGCGCCGGCGAAACCGATCAGCGGCGTGCCACCCAGCTCGGCGGTCAGCGCGCGAACGGCCTCGGCGACGAAGCCGACGTCGTCGGGCTGCAGCGGCGGGATCTGCTCCACGTCGGCCATGGTCTCGACCGGCTTCGCGAGCACCGGGCCGACTCCCGGCACGATGTCGAGGTCGACCCCGACCGCACGCAGCGGCAGCACGATGTCGGAGAACAGGATCGCCGCGTCGGTGTGGTACCGGCGCACCGGCTGCAACGTGATCTCGACGACCAGCTCCGGCCTCGAGCACGCCTCGAGCATCGAGACGCTCTCACGCACAGCGCGGTACTCCGGAAGCGACCGGCCCGCCTGGCGCATGAACCAGACCGGCGTGTGCACGACCGGCTCCCGTCTGCACGCGCGCAGGAAGACCGAGTCGGCAAGAGCAGGCACGGCCGCAGTGTAACCGCGCAGCGGGGTCGCGGGCCCGGCGTCGGCTGCGTCCCCTGTTCCCGCACAGCGGCGCGTCGGGACCGACACCCGCGTGCGGCGACATAGGCTCGACCTCATGGCCGCGGGTGAGGGGCTCGACGCGACCCCGGAGGAGTTTCGCGCCGCGCTCGAGCAGTTTCGGGGGGCGGCGCTGCGTCCGGAGGTGATCTGGGAGGAGATGCCTGCACCGCAGCGCATCGCCCCCTACTCCGCGGCGCTCAGCGCGGACGTCGTGGTGGCCGGCGCGGAGGTGGCCACCGGCCGGATCGTGTTGTTGCACGATCCGGCCGGCAACGACGCATGGGACGGGACCTTTCGCTGCGTCGCCTACGTGCGCGCCGACATCGAGCCGGAGATGGTGACCGACCCGCTGCTGTCCACGGTCGGCTGGAGCTGGCTGACCGATGCCCTCGGGGGGCACGCCGCCGAGCTGGCCGCTCCGAGCGGCACCGTTACCGGGGTCATCTCCGACAGCTTCGGCGGCATGGCAGACGAGCCGGCGAGTGCCCAGATCGAGATCCGCGCCTCGTGGACCCCGCTGGGATCGGTGACCCCGCACGTCGAGGCCTGGGGCGAGCTGCTGTGCACCGCAGCCGGGTTGCCGCCGGTGCCGACCGGCGTGGTGGCGATGCCCAGCCGACACGGGCGGGGCCGGTGACCTCGTCGACCTCACCGTCGCCGGCCGCTGACGAGCCGCCTGTCCCCCTGTTGGAGCTGCACGAACCGCTGCCCGTGATCGTGGACACCCGCGAACGCCTTGACGAGACCATCGACGTCGTGGCGACTGGGACGGGGCCGGTGGCCGTCGACGCCGAACGCGCCTCTGGCTACCGCTACTCTCCGCGCGCCTACCTCGTGCAGCTTCGCCGTGCCGGCGCCGGCACGGCGCTGGTCGACCCGATCGCCTTCGACGACCTGGCCGACCTCGGTGCCGTGATCGCCGACGACGAGTGGGTCCTGCATGCGGCCAGCCAGGACCTGGCCAGCTTGGCCGACGTGGGATTGCGTCCCCGCAGGCTCTTCGACACCGAGCTGGCCGGTCGCCTGCTCGACCACCCCCGGGTGGGTCTCGCGTCGATGGTCGAGGACCTGCTGGGTTTCCGGCTCCGCAAGGAGCATTCCGCGGTCGACTGGTCGACCCGACCCATCCCCCAGCCGTGGCTGCACTACGCCGCACTCGACGTCGAGATGCTGGTCGAGCTGCGCGACGTCGTACACCGGCAGCTGCAGGACGACGGCAAGCTCGCCTGGGCGGAGGAGGAGTTCGCCGCACTCGTCGCCGGCTCACCCGCCCGCACCCGGCGCGATCCGTGGCGGCGTACGTCGGGGATCCACCGGGTCCGCGGTCGACGAGGGCTCGCGGTCGTGCGTGCTCTGTGGGAGGCGCGCGATGCGATCGCCAACCAGCGCGACGTGGCCCCGGGTCGGATCCTCAACGACGCAGCCATCGTTGAGGCGGCGATTGCGGTGCCGCGCAGCCGCCAGGCGCTCGGTGGGCTCGCCGGCTTTCGTACGCGTGGGGCGCAGCGCTTCCTGTCTCGGTTCGCGACCGCGGTCGAGGAGGCGCGCGAGCTGCCGGAGCAGGACCTGCCCGAGGTGGCTGCGCGCTACGACGGTCCGCCGCCAGCCAAGGCGTGGGCGGACAGGGACCCGGCCGCGGCCGCCAGGCTCGCAGCCTGCCGGGAGACGGTGTCGAGCATCGCGGCGCAGCACCGGCTGCCGGTCGAGAACCTCGTCGCCCCCGACGCCGTGCGCCGCCTCTGCTGGGAGCCACCGGAGGAGCTCACCGCCGCCACCGTGGCGGAGTCGTTGCGCGGCAACGGCGCACGCGAGTGGCAGGTCACATTGACCGCAAGCGCACTTATTGAGGCGCTGACGTCGTGACCGGGATCCGCACCACGGGCTCGGCTCTCGGCACCGCTGTGCTGATCGTGCTGTCGGCCTGCTCCTCCGACTCGAGCTCGCCGTCCGACTCGATCTCGCCGGCCCCGTCGACCACGAGCTCGCCCGAGCAGAGCCGCTCGGCCACCGACGCACCGGACGACAAGCGCAGCAACAAGCCGAGCGAGCCGCGGTCACGGCTGCTCAGCGCAGGGCAGCTACCGGGCCTCAACGCTCAGCAGCGCTGGACGGTGGAGTCGACTCGCCGCGGTGAGGGACCGGAGTCGATCTGGATCTGCCAGGTCACGCAGCTGCGCTCGATCGGTGCGACCGGCGTGCGGCAGCGCTCGTACGCCGATGCCTCCGGTGGCGACCCGACCGCCCAGACGGCGATCGTCACGTTCGCCGACGAGCAGAGCGCGCGCTATGCCTACGCCGTACTCGTGGCTTGGCACGACAGGTGCGAGGAGACGCTGGGCGGCGACCACCGCTTGGTGCGCGCGGACGAGAAGGGCACACCCATCGATGCCGGGCGTGCCGCGCAGTGGCGGCTGGTCAGCTACGGTCCGGTCCGCGGCCATCGCGACGCGGCCTACATCGACGCGACCGGGTATGCACAGGTCGGTCGCCGCCTCGTGCTGATGACGATGACCAGTATCGGTCAGGACTACAACCATCCACCGGGTGCGGAGCCGATCGTGACGGCGGTCCGGAGGGCGGCCGGCCAGTTCTAGCGTCTTACCCGCCGCGCTTCTTGGCGCGCCGGACGAGACGTCGCACATTGTCGATGTTGCCGCAGTCATCGTCCATCAACCTGCTCCGCTCGGCAGCGAAGGCCACCCCGAGTTGCGCACGCACCTCCTCGGCGACCTCGCTGCGCGCTGGGTTGAGGATGTCGCGCTCCTCCTCGTCGAGGTGATGGCTCACC
>Ga0183260_10004272_pt1 | contig 11363 bp, 12 predicted proteins | sample AntDrymUQ4972206_2_FD_129768 | JGI IMG/M metagenome (GOLD analysis project Ga0183260, IMG submission 129768) | Polar desert sand microbial communities from Dry Valleys, Antarctica - metaG UQ497 (22.06) (version 2) (version 2) | ecosystem: Environmental > Terrestrial > Soil > Desert | place...
AGCGAGCCAAAGGCGAGCGACGCTCATGCGCTCCCGTTCCGGGAGCCGATCGTGCGGGCGACGATCCGACCGAGCTCGTCGAGCACCTCGGGCGGCAGCTCGTCGCGTCCCGCCCAGAGGATCCAGCGCATCCCGACGAGCTCGCCGATCCCCATCAGCGCCCAGGCGAGGAGCTCAGGGTCGCCGTCCTCGATCTGACCTGCGTCCATCGCCTGCCGGAGACCCGCGACGTAGCCGCTCGTGAGGCGCTCGTAGTGGAGCTGTAGGATCTCGGGCGAGACGAACTCGGCCTGGCGGATGATGCGGTAGAGCCCAGGATGACGGTTGGCCTGGCTCGGACGCAGCGTGAGCGACCTTCGTCTGCCGGACGCCGAAACGCTTGTGTTGAATCAAGACAAGCGTTGCCAACCCGACGCTCGCGCGAGTGTCGTTCAGACCGCGGTGAGCTCGTCGACGAGCGCTGCGGTGTCGAGCGGCTCGTAGCCGATCCTGCCCGCGAGCTCCTCGGTCGTCGGTCGCGTGCCCTCGCGGAAGAGATCACGGAGGAAGGCGCCGGTCTCCACACGACGCCACCAATCGTCGCCGACCTCTCCGCGGAGATGGGAACGCACCTGTGCGGCACGGATCCAGGCCCGCAGGTAGTCGGCCGAATAGAACCCGGCGTCCGTGTCGGCGAGGTGGTTCGCGGCCAGGTAGCGGATCCCCGTCGCCGCCGTGAGCCGTTCCTCGTAGCCGTCGGGCGTGCCGCCATCTACCGGGAAGCGCGACCAGAAGTCGAGCTCGAACCCGAGCTTCGCCGAGTAGCGGCGGAAGAGGATGGTGTTGGAGAACCGCGCCGCTGCGGCGTTCTCGCGCGCGTCCGCGTCCGAGAGGCCGAAGTGCTCCACGTGCCAGCCCGGCTCGCACGAGATCGAGTCGAAGAGGAACGAGTAGATCTCGGTTAAGGCGTGGTCGCGCGAGAGGCTTCGGAATGCGAGGGGCAGCGAGGCGTCGCAGCCGGCGTAGTGGAGCGCGTGCCCCGCCTCGTGGAGGAACGCCTCGTAGTCGTGCAGACCGCCCTGGGCACGCGTGATCAGGTGGACGACGCGTGGCGGGTCGGAGGCGATCACGCAGGCGCGCGGCGACTTCTGCGGTCGATCCTCGAGGTCGGTGCGGATGCCCTGCTCGGCCTCGAGATCGAAGCCGATCCGCTCGAGCGTCGCGAGACAGACGCCGATGCTCCGTTCCTTCGTGTACGTCGACTCGAGCGGCGAGAGCCGTCTGACCCACGCCATGTGGGCGGAGGACGGCGTCTCCTCCCGCTCGGGGCCGAGCAAACGGTCGAGCCACCGCTCGCGCTCGGAGGTGAATCTGGACGTCGACTCGACGCGTGCGCGGTCGACGGCGTCGAGGATCGGACGCAGCGTCACGCCCTTCTCGGCCTCGTTCCGGGCGACAGGGTCGGCGATCCCCGTGATCTCCGAATCGAGCTCGTGTCGATCGGCGAGCAGCGACCGGCGGTCGTCGTTGAACCGGGTCGACACCTCGAGTGCCGCAGCCCCGAGCGCGTCGCGGCGCGCATAGTCGGGCTCGACCGCGAGGCGCGCGTGTGCCGAGCGGAGCGGCAGCTCGTCACCGTCCCACGGCACGCGGGCCGCGAGCAGCGCGTTCTCGAGCTCGTCCTCCCGCTCGGCGAGCTCGAGCGTGACGAGCCCGTCCTGGCAAGTGAGCCTCAGTCGGGCGACCGACTCGCGATCGTCCTCCGCGGCTGCTTCCTCGGCCGCGCGCAGGACGGCGAGCTGCTCGCGGGTGAAGAGGTCGGCGTACCGGGCGACGACCGCGGCCTGCTCGGAGGTCTCCTTCTCCCCCACCCGAACGGCACGCGCCTCCTCGGCGCTCTCGATCCCGTAGGTCTCGAGACGCCGCTCGAAGGATTCGACGTCGCGCGCGCTCACGCGGCGAGCTCCGCGCCGCGGCGGAGTCGAGCGAGGGCGGTCTCCCGCCCGAGCAGCTCGAGCGACTCGTAGAGGCCGGGCGAGATCCGCGAGCCGGTGACGGCAACGCGGATCGGCGCGTACACCGTCCGCGGCTTCTCGCCGAGCTCCTCGCAGAGCGCCTTCAGCCGCGCCTCGATCGCCGGGGCGGTCCAGTCGTCGAGCTCGGCGAGCGCACTGATCGCGGCCTCGAGCTTCGCTGCGTCCAGCTCGTCGGAAGGCGGCTCCACCTCGTCGAAGAAGAACCCCGCGAAGTCCGGGAACTCGCCGAGCCGGCCGATCTTCTCCTGGACGATCGGCGCCACCTGGTGGACGCGCTCAGCCGGCCAGTCGAGGCCTCGCTCACCGACCCAGAGCACGAGCCGGTCGGCGTACTCCTTCTCCGGAAGACTGCGCAGGTAGACGCCGTTCAGCCAGTCGAGCTTCGCGTAGTCGAACGTCCCGGGACTCGGGCTGACGGCCTCGAGCCGGAAGCGCTCGACGATCTCGTCACGGCTCATCACCGTCGTCTCCCCGTCCGGTGCCCAGCCGATCAGGGCGAGGAAGTTGACGAGCGCCTCGGGCAGGTAGCCGGCGGCGCGGAACTCGTCGACACCAAGGGCGCCGTGCCGCTTGGAGAGTTTCTTGCCGTCGGTGCCGAGGATGCTCCCGACGTGCGCGTAGACGGGCGGCTCGTGCCCGAGCGCCCGCAGGATCTGGATCTGCTTCGGGGTGTTCGAGATGTGGTCGTCGCCGCGGATCACGTGGGTGATCCCGTCGACCAGGTCCTCGACCGGCGAGGCGAAGTTGTAGGTCGGGCGGCCGTCGGCGCGCACGATGACGACGTCCTCGAGCTCGGCATTCGGCACCTCGATCCGGCCCCTGACGACATCGTCCCACCCGGTCGTCCCCTCGTCCGGCATGCGGAAGCGGATCGCGCCCTCGTCCTCGTACGCCTTCTTTTCCCCCACGAGTTGGGCGCCGAGCGCGCGGCAGCGATCCATCGCGTCAAGCTGGAACGTCACAGGGCCGTCCCAGTCGATCCCCAGCCAGCTCAGGTCGCGCTGGATGTGCTCGACCGCCTCGGCGACCTCGCGGCTCGTGTCGGTGTTCTCGATTCGCAGCAGGCACTCCCCGCCCTGCCCGCGGGCGAAGAGCCAGTTGAAGAGGAACGTGTGGACGCCACCGATGTGGAGGAGGCCGGTCGGTGACGGCGCCATACGAACGCGGATGCTCATGGCGCGCCATCGTAGTCGGGCCATCTAGCGTGGTCTCGTGCTCTTCGGTGCGCACGTCTCCGCGGCGGGCGGGATTTCGACCGCGATCGACCGGGTCGAGGAGCTTGATTGCGACGCCGTGCAGGTCTTCACGCAGAGCCCACGCATGTGGAAGCCGACCGCGCACTCCGAGGAGCAGCTCGAGCGGTTCCGCACGCGTCGTACCGAGGCGAGGATCCGATACGTCGCCTGCCATGCGCTCTACCTCGTCAACCTCGCCACTCCCGACCGGGAGATGCATGCAAAGTCGGTTGCGGCGCTCCGCGCGTCGCTCGAGACCGCCGCCGCGATCGGGGCCGACGGTGTGGTCTTCCACGTCGGCTCACACCTCGGCCGTGGGCTCGGGGCCGGACTCGTGCGTGTGGTGCCGGCACTCGAGAGCCTGCTCGAGCTGACGAGTGACCGGCTCTGGCTCCTCCTCGAGAACTCGGCCGGCGCAGGCGACACGATCGGGCGCTCGGTCGACGAGCTCGCCGAGATCGTCGATCGGCTCGACCGCCATCCACGGCTCGGGATCTGCCTCGATTCATGCCACTGGTGGGTCTCGGGCGTCGACGTGACCGACCCGGACGCGCTCGATGAAGCGCTCGAGCGGCTGGACGACCGACTCGGACTCGACCGCCTCCGCTGCCTCCACGTCAACGATGCCGCGGTCGGGCTCGGCTCGAACCGCGACCGGCACGCCTCGCTCGAGATTGGGACGATCGGTAGGGGCATGGGGACGTTCCTCGCGCACCCGGCGTTCCAGGAGCTCCCCGCGATCCTCGAGACCGCTGGCCCCGACGGTGGGTATGCCGGCGAGCTGGCGCTCCTCAAGAAGCTGCGCGGGAACGGGCGGCGCCGCCGTCCCGAGCGCTGGCGGTAGCCCTAGAGCCGTGTCCGACTGAAGTCGGACACAGTGATCACGCCGGGGCAGCTTTGCGACCGCGAATGCGGGCGCCTTTAGGGGTCTGCCCTCGCCGCAAGGCGAGGGATCAAGCCGCAGGATTCGCCTTCTGCCGAATCCTGCTTGGCGGACAAGAATCAGAGGCTGGCGAAGACCCGGAAGCTCGGGCGCTCGAGCGGGAGCTCGAAGAACTCGGGGTTCCGGCAGCCGACGTCGTCGCCCCGGTGCTCGTAGCACGGCGAGATCTCCGACTGGCACATCGGAAGAGGCGTCTTGCGCGCCTTCACGGCCCCGAAGCCCTCGCGCCGCGCCTCGAGCTCCCCCAGCAGGTCGAGGTCGATCTCGACGTCGAACACCTTCTGCATGCAGCCCATGTACGTGTGCCCCCAGGCCTCGTACGCGTAGACGAACGGACAGCTCCGACCGACGCACGCGCCGGGATAGACGACCCGGTCGCAGTGCACCTCGCAGCGCCGGCACTCCACCTCGTCCTGGGGTCGCAGTGGGAGCTCTGCGGGCGGTGCCGAGGCCGGAGCGAGATCGGGCATGACCAGATGGTGACAACCTCGGGCAGGGCCGCGCAAGACTTGACGGGACGGGTGGGATCGGGTAGCGCGTCCGAACGACCCTCACGCGCTCGAAGAGCGAAGTGCACGTGTCCGACTGAAGTCGGACACCTCCCCGGCTAGGGTTGCGCTTCCCGTGGTCCGCCGCTTTCTCTTCGCCGCCCTCGCGCTCGGGCCGCTCACGGTCGCCTTGCACTACATCGCCGACCTCGGCGAGACGGTCGAGTTCGTGCTCGCAGCGGCTTCGTTGATTCCTCTCGCCTGGCTGATCGGCGAGGCGACCGAGCACGCGGCCGAGCACACCGGGCCGGGGATTGGCGGCTTTCTCAATGCCACGTTCGGCAACGCGCCCGAGCTGATCATCGCCCTGCTCGCCGTCAACCAGGGGCTGACGGAGGTCGTCCGCGGCTCGCTGACGGGGTCGGTCGTCGGCAACCTGCTCCTCGTGCTCGGCTTCTCGCTCTTGGCCGGGCCGCGCGGCGCGCTCGACCGCCCGTCGAGCTTCCTGTCGTTCGCGGCGATCGCCGTCGCCATCCTGCTCTTCCTCGTCCCGTCGATCCCGTCCTGGGACGGCGACCCCGAGCGCAACCTGATCGTCAACCTCTCGATTCCTGTCTCGATCGCCCTCCTCGTGGTGTACATCGCCGTGACGATCTACTCGCTCCGAAGGCACAGCCGGCTCCACATCGCGAGCGACGAGGAGATCAAGGGGTGGAGCTTCAAGACGGCGCTCCTCGTCCTCGGCGCGGCGACCGTCGTCACGGCGCTCGTCGCGGAGATCCTCGTCGGCTCGCTCGAGGTCTTCGCCGAGAAGGTCGGCGTGACGGAGTTCTTCGTCGCCGCGGTGATCGTCGCGATCGTCGGGAACGCGGCCGAGCACGGTGGTGCGGTCGTCGTCGCCTACCGAGGCAAGATCACGCTCGCGGCCGAGATCGCGCTTGCCTCGGCCGCGCAGGTGGCGGTGTTTCTCGTACCCGCAGTCGCCCTGATCGCGCTCGCGATCGACCCGCTCGCGCTCGGGTTCCGGGTCGTCGAGATCGCAGCGCTCGCCGGTGGTCTCGTCGTGACGGCCGCGACGCTCTGGAGCGGCCACGCCTCGAAGGCGCGCGGCGCAGTGCTGATCGTGGCCTACGTCGCGGTCGCAGTGGCGTTCTTCGCCGCCGGCGACCGGTCGGAGGAGACGGAGTCGAGCGAGGCAGCGGTCGCGGCAGAGCAGGTGCCTGGCTGAAGCCAGGCACCAAACCCCAAGCCGCCGATCCCGGTGCCTGGCTTCAGCCAGGCACCTCGCGTCACGCCGCGAGCAGCCGGTCGAAGAACGTCCGGTAACGCGTCAGCGCCACGCGGAGGTCTTCGGTATTCACATCGTCCCCAGCGGCCCACTGGCTCTCGAGACGCTCCCGCTCCTTCGTGAGGCTCGCGGTGACGCGCTGTGCGAGGTCGGCGACGAGCGCGTCGGCCTGCTCGACGGCCTGCTGCGGCTCGTCGACGAAGCTCGCCTGGATCTCCTCCCAGCGTGACCTGAAGCGATCGTTCTGCTCGGCCGGGAGCAGTGCGCCCTCCTCCGTGGCGGAGTCGGTCGTCTGCGGAGCCTCCATCCCCTCGGCCGAGCCGGCGACCCGCTCGTCCTCGACGGCGGGCCGCGCCCTGGGCTCGTCGAGTCCGGTCGATCCGGTGGCGTGCTCGTCGGCGGGAATCGTTCCCAGCGCGGTCTGGTCGTCCGGCGGGGTCGAGCTCAGGGGCTCGTCATCCGGCAGCCCGGCTCGCTCGTCTCCGTGCGTTTTCTCGTCCTCGCTCATGGCACTTCGACCTCCCTCTCGCTCACGAGCTCGTCGAAGAGCGCGCGATAGTGGTTCATGGCGTTTCGCAAATCCTCGGTCGACGCGTCGCCCGAGCGGCTCAGCTGCGCGAGCCGGCGACCCTCGCGGTAGTTCTCGACGACCTGCGGATGGTCGACGGAGACATCCGCCGCCCGACGATCGAAGTCGTCCTCGGCGGGGTAGCCGCGGTCGACCATGACCGAGCGTAGGAGCGTGTCGGCGGCAGCGACGGCCACTGGCGGGTCGTCGACGAACTGCTTCTGCACCTCGCGCCACGAGACCTCATACCGTGTCCTCGAGGCCTCGTCGAGCGGGCGAACCTCCAGCTCGTCACGGCGAGCCTCACGCTCCCTGAGCTCCGACTCCGCCTCGCGTCGGCTCGGTGCATCGCCGGAGACGCGGTCGTACTCCGGCCCGAAGCGGTCGCGAAGTTGCATCGTGCGCCGCTCTCGGGTGACGAACCACGCACCTGCGGCGAGTGCGAGAATCGCGATCAGAATCACTATCCATCCCCATGCAGGCATCTCTCGTCTCCTCGTTCGGAACCCTGGGGAGCGGTACCCGATGCCGCCCCCGCGAAAACGAAGACGGGTCTCAGTCGCCGACGACGTCTGCGAATGCTGCGGGCGCGCGCGTCACGGGGTACGTCGCGACGTAGAGCTTCACCGGTACGCCCGTGTCGTCACGGACGACACGCAGGAGCTCGCCGAGCTCGCGGCCCTCGACGATCCGCCAGCGATCGTCCAACTCGGCGGTGAGCCACGAGACGTTCCGGCCCGGGGCGCCGTCGATGAGCTCGAGCCTCAGGCGGCCACGATCCCACGTGAGGAGGAGCTCGGAGCCCTCCGACCACCAGCGGCCGAGCACGGGCGCGACCTCGACCGGCGCGCCCTGGTCTGCCCGCCAGAGCTCTGGAGCGCGGGGAAGCGCCTCGAGCGCCGCACACGCAAGGTCGATGGCGAGACTCTCCGGATCGAAGCCCGCGCTCGTGTTGGCGAGGACCGCGGCACCCGTCCGCTCGGGACGGTGGACGAGGACGGAGGCAAGGAATCCTGGCATCGCGCCGCCGTGACCCACGAAGACGCGGTCGGCGCGACGGTAGAGCCCGAGACCGAGACCCCAGCCGACCTCCCAGCTCGCGTGGTCGACCATCGTGCGCACGCGGGCCATCTCGTCGAGCGAGGCTCCCGCCAGCACGGCCTCGTTTCCGGTCGCGAGAAAGTCGCCCCACACGGCGAGCTCGTCCACCGTGGACCAGAGCCATCCCATCGCGGCGGTCGGTCCTTCGACCGGCAGGTCCGGCTCGACCGTCACGCCGTCGCTCCACGGGTCGACGTAGTAGCCGGTCGCCTTTGGCCCCGGTGGGTCGAACGACGTCCGCTCGAGCCCGAGCGGCTCGAGCACCCGCCGGCGAAGCGCTCCCTCGTAGCCCGACTCGCTGCGACGCGCGACGACCTCGCCGAGGAGCCCGAACGCGAGATTCGAGTAGTGCCATGCCACACCCGGGGCGAGCAGGCGCTCGACGTCCTCGAGACCCGCGAGCAGCTCTTCCCGGCTCGGTGGCTCGAGGGTCTCCCACACTTCGCCCGGCGGCTCGCGTTGCAGGCCGCTCAGGTGGGAGAGGCAGTCGCGGATCGTCGGGCCCGGCGGCATCTCCGGAATGTGCGCGCGGAGCGGGTCGTCGAGCGCGAGCTCGCCGTCGTCGCGGAGTTGCAGGATGCAGACCGCCGTGAAGGTCTTCGTGATGGAGCCGATCCGGTAGACGTGCTCCGGTGTCGCAGCCTCGTCGCGCGCGATCTCGGCCGTGCCGACGGCCCTCCGCCAGACGACCTCCCCGTCCCGGAAGACCGCGGCGCTCACCGAAGGGGAGCGCCGCTCCGCCTGAGCACGCGCCACGAGCATGTCGAGCTGCTCGCGTAGCGCGTCAGGCGGCGACACGGGCTCCGAGCACGTGCGGGACGAGCTCGATCGCGCGGTCGATGTCGTCGTCGCCGAGATCGAGATGCGTGACCGCCCGCACGACGGTCGGGTGGATCGTGGACGAGAGCCCGACCCCGCCTTGGCGCAACCGGGCGAGTACCTCGTCGCGCCCGAGCCCCAAGACGCCGACGTCGAGCTGGACGAAGTTCGTCTCGACGCGATCCGGTTCGACGGGGAGCCCGGCGGCGTGCCAGGCATCACCGAGCCGCCGTGCGCGCACGTGGTCGTCGGCCAGCCGGTCGAGGTGGTTCTCGAGCGCGTAGACACCGGCCGCGGCGACGATGCCCGCCTGTCGCAGCGCGCCGCCAAAGAGGTGCTTCTCGCGCCAGGCGCGCTCGATCGTCTTCTCGGAGCCGGCGAGGAGGGCTCCGAGCGGGCAGCCGAGTCCTTTCGAGAGGCAGACGGTGACCGTGTCGAAGAGCCCGCCGATCGCGCTCGCCGGCACCCCGGTGGCGACCGCCGCGTTGAAGAGCCTCGCGCCGTCGAGGTGTGTCGCAAGGCCGCGCTCGCGGGCGGCGGCGAGAAGAGACTCGAGCTCCTCGAGGGGCCAGCAGCGGCCGCCCGACGAGTTGTGGGTGTTCTCGAGCGCGAGAACGGCCGCGCGTTGGTCGGCACCTTTCGTGCTCGGCTCGGTCGCCGCGCGCAGCTCGTCGACACCGAAGCGACCGCCCTCGCCGGCGATCGGCTCGATCATCAAGCCCGCGTGGACGGCCGCGCCGCCGTACTCGTAGATCACGATGTGTGCGTGGCGCTCGGCGACGAGGACGTCTCCGGGTCGCGCGTGGAGCTTGAGGGCGATCTGGTTCGCCATCGTCGCGGTGGGCACGAAGAGCGCCCGCTCCTGTCCGAGGAGCGTCGCGGCACGTTCCTGAAGCTCGTTCACCGTGGGATCCTCCCGGCGCTGCTCGTCGCCGACCTCGGCGGCGGCGATGGCCGCGCGCATACCGTCGGTCGGCCGCGTCGCGGTGTCGGAGCGCAGGTCGATCACGGGCGCGCTCTAGGCGGCGCGGGGCTCGTCGGATCCATCGTCGACCGGTGGCGCAGCGGCGCGGATCCCGACGTCGAACTCGAACGTACTCGTCACCTCGGCCTCGACCGCGATGGCGGCGTCGGTGCGGGCGCGCGAGGCGGCGACCCGACTGCGCTCCATCGCGTCGATCGACTCCCAGAGCGTGATCGACATCGCATGTTGGCCGTCACGCTCGACGAGGAAGAAGGCCTCGACCAGGCCGTCCAGTCCCCGGATCAGCTCGATTGCGGGTTGGAAGGACTCGACGGCCTCCGAGGCGCGTCCAAGCTCCAGCTCGTACGTCGTCACGCGTGCGAACACTCATGGCCTCCTCTGCGGCTTCTGGCGAGTCTATCGTGGCTCCATCGACCACGAACTCCTCGAACGACGCGTCGCCGAGATGGGCCAGCCCACGTATCGGGCGGCGCAGGTCTGGGAGTGGACCGCGCGAGGAGCCGACGGCTACCAGGCGATGACGAACCTCCCACTCGCGCTCCGCACAGCGCTCGAGGCCGAAGTGCCGTTCTCGACGCTCGCCGTCGTGACCGAGCAGCAGGCGCGCGACGGCACCGTCAAGACCCTCTTCCGCACCCACGACGGCCATCCCGTCGAGGCCGTGCTGATGCGCTACCGCGACGGAAGGCGCTCGGTCTGCGTCTCCTCGCAGTCGGGCTGTCCGCTGACGTGCACGTTCTGCGCAACGGGCGCGATGACCTTCGGGCGCAACCTCACCGCCTCCGAGATCGTCGACCAGGTGCTCCACTTCCGCCGCAGTGTGCCGCTGAACCACCTCGTCTTCATGGGTATGGGCGAGCCGCTCATGAACCTCGACGGCGTGCTCGGCGCGGCCCGCCGGCTGCCCGCGATCGGCATCACCCACCGGCGGACGACGATCTCGACCGTCGGCTGGATGCCGGGCCTCTCGCGCTTCGTCGAGGACGTCGCCGAGCCGATCCGCCTCGCGCTCTCGCTCCATGCGGCGGATCCCGCGCTCCGCAGCGAGCTGATGCCGGTCAACGACCGCTACCCGCTGGCCGACGTCGTGGCGCTCTGCCGGACGCACTGGGAGCGGACGAACCGGCGCGTCTTCGTCGAGTACGTGATGCTCGCCGGCGTCAACGATGCTCCCGCTCAGGCGCGTCTGTTGGCTGAGCTTCTCGGTCGCGACGCGTTCAAGGTCAACCTGATCCCCTACAACCCGACGGGGAAGTACGGCGGCTCATCCCGTGAGGCGATCGCAACCTTCAAGGCAGAGCTCGACCGCGCGCACGTGCCCGCGACCGTGCGGCTCACGCGCGGTCGCGACATCGCGGCGGCGTGCGGACAACTCGCCGCCGTACCGCGAGCCCGCGCGCCCGAGCCCGTCTCGAGCTGAGCGGCCCCACACCGTCCCGATCCCACATTTCTCGTTCGCCGTCGCGTGCCTCGCGCTCGGCATCGCTCTCTCCCGCACCGCGGTCGCAGCCTCGGTAGCCCTTGCCCCGAACAGTGTCGACACCGTGCAGCTCAAGGCGAACGCCGTCACAACCGGCAAGGTCCTGAACGGAACGCTGCTCGGCGCCGACTTCAAGGCGAGCCAGGTTCCCTTCGGCAAGATCGGTCCCGCAGGCCCGGCCGGGCCGGCAGGGGCCGCAGGAGCCGCGGGGCCTGCTGGCCCGAGCGACGCCAACGCCCGCTTCCTCAACGGGCCGGTCGCGATTCCCGCCGCGCTCACGACGATCGCGAACCTCACGATCCCGCAGGCCGGCAGGTACGTCCTCTGGGCCAAAGTGACGCTCAGTGCCACTGCCAGCGGCAACGTGACGTGTCGTTTGAACGCGGGCACGAACTTCGATCAGAGCCAGTCGTACACCTTTGGTACCGCCAACTCGACCCT
>Ga0183260_10004273_pt1 | contig 11363 bp, 11 predicted proteins | sample AntDrymUQ4972206_2_FD_129768 | JGI IMG/M metagenome (GOLD analysis project Ga0183260, IMG submission 129768) | Polar desert sand microbial communities from Dry Valleys, Antarctica - metaG UQ497 (22.06) (version 2) (version 2) | ecosystem: Environmental > Terrestrial > Soil > Desert | place...
AACGCCGACTCCGGATCCCGACCCGACACCGACGCCGACTCCGGACCCAACGCCGACTCCGGACCCAGCCCCCGACCCTGAGGATTTCGAGGGGACGCTGGCGACGTGCGAGGACGGCACTGCGGTCGAGTGGTGCCTCGACGGCACGCTGTTGACGGGCCTCGCGGAGCTCGAGCTGGAGGTCGACCTCGACGGCGACTGTCAGACCGGCCTGATCGCCGATGAACTGGCCGCCCTCGCCGAGAGCGGAGACGAGCCCGTGGTCTCGGTCACTGCGGTCGAGGACACCGGTGGCGACGGCCCCACGCTGGCAGTGACTGCCATCGCACTGGTGGGGGTGGACTGCGCCAGCGATGCAGCGGGCTCTACCGGCGACTCTGCCGCGAGCGGTTCCCGCGACCCTGAGTAACCCCACCAGGACTGATCGCACCGGCCTCGTCCGCCGATGGCCGCTGACTGTCAGTTGTCGGTGGCCAGCACCACGGGTCTGACACCGACGGCTCCAGCGCGTCGAAGCATCCGCGCGCACACCGCGAGCGTCCAACCCGTGACGGCGCGATCGTCGACAAGCAGCACGTGACGGCCGGCAACTGCGCCGGAATCCCCCAACGTGAAGCGGTCGACGACAGCGGCCAGACGTTGGGCGGAGTTGACTGCCCCGCGACCCGGCGGAGCAGCCCCGGGCGTTAACGCAAAGCGTGTCAATACCGGCAGTGCGGTGAGGCGGGCGACGCCGTGGGCAAGGTGGTTGGCCAAGATCGGCCGGCTCATCGACGCGACGGCCACGACGCCCTCGGCAGCATCGTCGTGCTGCCAGGCTGCCAGCACATCGGCCAGGGCGTGGCGAAGCGGTATCGGCACCTCTTGGTCGCCGCCCCCGGCGCCGAACAGCTCCCGGACCGCCGGTCCCCAGCCCAAGTCGGTAGGTCGCGCTACCGCACGTCCTGTCGCCGCCTGCTCAGCGGCAGGTATGCGGCCGCGCAGGTCGACGTCGAGTGCCGCCATCGCCGTCGGCCACATCCGCCGCGGCTCGACGCCGACGCCCGGGCGCTCGAGCGAAGCCCGCGCCGTTGCCAGCGCCGCCGGGTCGACGTCGGTGCCGAGGTCGAGACCACCGCAGCGGTCACAGCGCCCGCACCGGGCGTCCGTCTCGGACACCCCGTCGAGCTCGGGGTCATCCAGGACCCGCCGCAGGAACGCCAGCCGGCACGACTGCGTGGACTCGTAGGCCACCATCGAGTCGGCCTCGGCGGCTCGGGTGGCTGCGACGCGGTCATAGCGCTCCTGGTCGTAGACCCACTCGGCGCCGGTGGCGCTCCACCCGCCGCGTACCCGTTGCACGGCCCCGTCCACGTCAAGCACCTTGAGCATCGACTCGAGTCGACTGCGCCGCAGCTCCACGCGCGTCTCCAGCTCGGCGGTCGACATGGGCCCTCCCACGGCAGCGTCATGGGCGGCCAGTGTCCGCAAGGTCTGCAGGACGTCACCAGCCGGCGGAAAGGCCAACGAGCCGAAGTAGTCCCACACGTCGCGATCCTCACGCCCGGGTAGCAGCACGACGGTGGCGGAGTCCACCCCACGTCCGGCCCGGCCGACCTGCTGGTAGTAGGCGATCGGGCTCGGGGGAGCGCCCAGATGCACGACGAAACCCAGGTCGGGCTTGTCGAAGCCCATGCCGAGTGCCGAGGTGGCGACCAGCGCCTTGACCCGGTTGTTGATCAGGTCGTCCTCGGCGCTCACCCGTTCGGTCTGCTCGGTCTGGCCGGAGTAGGCGCGCACGTCGAAGCCTCGTTCGCGCAGGTGATCGGCGACGTCTCGGGTGGCTGCCACGGTGAGGCAGTAGATGATTCCGGAGCCTGGCAGGGCGTCGAGGTGCTCGCTCAGCCAGGTCAGGCGAGCGGCGTGTGACGGCAAGGTCACGACGCCGAGGTGCAGCGCCGGGCGATCAAGGCTGCCACGAAGGACGAGCACGTCGCTCAGCGTCCTGGCGCCGCGTGTGGACAGCTGCTCGGCGACGTCGGCGGTGACCCGGGCGTTGGCCGTCGCCGTGGTGGCGAGCACCGGAATGCCGTCCGGCAGCTCGGCGAGCAGCGTACGGATCCGGCGGTAGTCGGGACGGAAGTCGTGGCCCCAGTCGCTGATGCAATGCGCCTCGTCGACCACGACGAGTCCCGCCGAGTCCGCGAGGTCGGGGAGCACCTGGTCACGGAACTCGGGGTTGTTGAGCCGCTCGGGGCTGACCAGCAGCACGTCCACCTCGCCGCGGTTGATGGCGTCATAGGTCTCACGCCAGGCCTCGGGGTTGGTGGAGTTGATCGTCACAGCGTGGATCCCGGCACGCTCGGCGGCTGCGATCTGGTTGCGCATCAGCGCCAGCAGCGGAGACACGAGTACGGTCGGCCCGCTGCCGGCTCCGCGCAGCAAGGCGGTGGCCACGAAGTACACCGCCGACTTGCCCCACCCCGTCCGCTGTACCACCAGGGCGCGGCGACGGTCCGCGACCAGCGCCTCGATCGCCGTCCACTGGTCGTCGTGCAGGCGGGCCTGCGGAGAACCCACCAGCGCGCACAGGTGGTGCTCGGCGCGGGCACGCAGGTCCGATCGACCGGGGTCGCGGTCGAGCGCGGGGTCTGCTGTCACGTGTCCACTCCTGCCGACGGTGCTGTCGGGTCCCGAGCGTAGGACCCGGCGCCGACACCGATGACGTCCGCTGCGCGGGCCTTGTTCAGCCGGCCATACAACCGATCTCGAGCCGGGCAGCGGCTCGTGAGCGCGACAACCTACGGTACCGTAACCTAGGCTGCGAGCACCGCCGAGGAAGGACTCACCATGACGACCACGCACCGCGCCGGACCCGAACCGCTGAGCCAGACCGAGTTGCTGCTGGAGCTCGAGCAGGTGGTCGAGCAGAACCTCGAGCGGCACATCGACGTCGCCAAGGAGTGGTTCCCGCACGAGTACATCCCGTGGGGTGACGGGCGCAACTTCGACGGTCTGATGGACGGCGACGCCTGGAGTCCCGACGACTCACCGATGTCGGACGTCGCGCGCTCGGCGCTGGTCGTCAACCTGCTCACCGAGGACAACCTGCCGAGCTACCACCACGAGATCGCGGTGCTGTTCGGCCGGGACGCCGCCTGGGGCGAGTGGGTGCACCGCTGGACCGCCGAGGAGGGCCGGCACGGCGCGGCGATCCGCGACTACCTGCTGGTCAAGCGGGCGGTCGACCCGGTCGAGCTCGAGCGAGCGCGCATGGACCACATGTCGCAGGGCTACGCCAATGTCAACAACGAGAGTCTGCTCGGGTCGATCGCGTACGTCTCGTTCCAGGAGCTCGCCACCCGGGTGTCGCACCGCAACACCGGTCGGGTCACGGGCGACCCGATGTGTGACCAGCTCCTGGCTCGCATCGCCGCGGACGAGAACCTGCACATGGTCTTCTACCGCAACCTGCTGAAGGCGGCCATGGAGCTCGCCCCCGACCAGTCGATGCGCGCGGTCACCGACGTCGTCAAGACCTTCGAGATGCCCGGCGCCGACATCGCGGGCTTCCAGCGCAAGGCGGTTGAGATGGCGATCGCCGGGGTGTACGACCTGCGACAGCACCGTGACGAGGTGGTGCTGCCGGTGCTGCGGTTCTGGAAGGTGTTCGACATCGAGGGTCTGAGCGAGGAGGGCGAGACCGCTCGCGCCGAGCTGTCGGAGCACCTTGACTACCTGGACGTCCAGGCCACCCGTTTCGAGGACCGCCGCGACGCCTTGCAGGCCCGGATGGCTGCTCGCAAGGGCTGACCCGCCGCGGATCGTGCGACCGGAATCCGCGGATCGTGCGACCGGAATCCGCGGATCGTGCGACCGGAATCCGCGGATCACGGGGGGTGGGGGAGGGCCTCCAGGCGGATGTCGTCGCCGACGCGGCGTACGTCGACCAGGTCGAGGCGGTGCGCCCCGGCAATGGTTCCGACCCCCGCCGGGCCGAGGGCGGCCGGCCCGTCTCCGAGCAGAGTGGGTGCGATATAGGCGACCACGCGGTCGATCAGCCCCGCGGCCAGCGCCGATCCCGCCAGCCGCGGCCCACCCTCGAGCAGCACGTGGCGGCGTTCGCGTGCGTGCAGCGCCGTCATGAGCGCCATGAGGTCGACCCGGCCGTCCGATCCGGTGCCCAGCTCGGCCGCAGTGGCCACCCAGGTCTCGGCGGTGGCGTCGTGCACCCGCGCGCCCGCGGGTGTACGCCGATGGGTGTCGGCGACGACGCGCAGTGGCTGCCGGTCGAGCAGGGAGCCGTCGCCGCGGCGGACGGTCAGCCTCGGGTCGTCGGCCAGCACGGTGGCGACGCCGACCAGGATCGCGTCACATTCGGCGCGCAGCCGGTGCACGTCGGCGCGCGCCTCGCGGCCGGTGATCCAGCGACTGCTCCCGTCCGCGGCGGCGACCCGGCCGTCGACCGTGCTGGCGACCTTCCAGGTGACGTACGGGCGGCCGCGACGGACGGCGGTCAACCAGACGGCGTTGACCGCCTCGGCCGCGTTCTGCTCGGCCCCGTCCACCCATTCGACCCCAGCCCCGGCGGCACTCAGCTGGGCCGCGCCACCCGCCGCAGGCGCATAAGGGTCACTGACACCGACAACGACGCGGCTGATGCCGGCCTCCAGCAGCGCACGCGTGCAGGGGCCGGTGCGGCCGGTATGGGTGCACGGCTCGAGGGTGACCACCGCGGTGCCACCACGTGCACGCGGCCCAGCCGTGGCCAGAGCGACAACCTCCGCATGCGGACCGCCGGGCAGAGCGTGCCAACCTTCGCCGACCGTCCGGCCGGCCGCGTCCATCACCACACAGCCGACCACCGGGTTGGGCAGAGTACTGCCGCGGCCACGCGCGGCAAGCTCGACGGCACGCCGCATCGCTGCCCGTTCCGACGCTCCGACCACCGCCGGAGTCTAGGCCGACACCACCGGCAACGTCGGTTCGCGGCGAACGTCTCGACCTCGTCAGCCATTCGGCCGATCGGTCGACGTGGCTGCTGCCCGCACCGGTCCTGATGTCCCTACCGTGCATGCCATGACCACCATCGGGCAGCCGTCGCGTCGTCTCGCCAGCACCGTGTCTGTACCCACCAACCGGAGCACACTCATGGAGTGGCTGCGCCTGGGTGCACTGCTGTCGGTGCTGTTCGTCGCCCTGCCCCTGATGCTGGTGGCGCTGCAGACGACCTGATCAGTCCCTGGCCGCCAGCGCGCCCATGGGGTCCCAGGCCGGTAGCAGGATGGGCTCCTGGTCGAGCCCGGTCCGCAGCTCCGGGGACAGCCGGTCGCGGTGCACCGCGACCTCGAAGAGGTGTTTGGCGAACCAGTTGTCGTTCATCGTCCAGAAGCCCTGATCGCCGGGGGTGTCGCCCCAGCTGTTCTCGACCCGCCACCGGCGCGGCACCTTGTCGACCACGTCGACACCGGTGAACAGCATCGCGTGGGTCATGAACGTCCCGTGGTGCAGCAGCCGGTCGGCTTTGCTCATGGTGGTGTCGATGTCGTAGACCTCGTCGTACTCGTAGAGCCCGGCGTCCCACAGCCCGATACCGGAATGGCTCATCTTGGCGGTGTCACACCCGAACCACACCGGCTGGCCGTCGACCAGCGAGTCCATCGTCGCCTTCTTGAGGTCGGCCATGTCCACGTTGAGGTACACCACCGCTGGGGCGTCCACGACGTTGCCTAGGTGCTCCACGGTGTAGGTGCGGCCGATCTCGCTGCTGGGTCGAGGGTCGTGGACCAGGCAGACGTAGTCGTCAAGCGGCAGCGGTGCATATCGCTGCGCGAAGTCGAGCGGGGTGAGCCAACCGTCCCGGTGAAAGGCGCGGTCCTTGTCCTGCCACTGCCAGAAGACCCGCTCCGGCGGGGTTCCCAGGTGGATGGCCAGCACTCGGTAGACCACCGCGAGCACCTCGGCCTTGGCCTCGCGCAGCTCGGGCAGCGAGGTGTCGTCGGCGGCTTGCGCGCGCAGGTCTCGGGCGGCCTGGCGCAGCACCGTCGACAGGGCCCGGTTGAGCCGCGCGGTGTCCGACGACGACTGAGTCTCGGGCATCGCCGACTTGGGCACCAACCCGTGCTTGCGCACCAGCGACGAACATGTTCCACTGCCCGCCGTCCTCGGCGGGGGTGCCCAACAGGTGCGCCACCGTACGGTCGTCGACGTCGAGGTCGGCGGTCGCCACGATGGACTCCAGCCAGTGGTTGGCCTTCTCCAGCTTATCCCAGAACAACAGGTAGTTCTGGGAGAACTCGAAGTCCTTGACGCCCAGCATCGAGGCTGCGGTCGTACGGAGCAGGTTGGTGCCCGCGAAGAGTCAGCAGCGGCCGCTCTTCTTCTGGTCGGTGGCCTTCCAGTCGTCGATCAGGTGCGACATCGACGGGTCGGTCTGGGTCACGACGGTCCGGTCGAGCGCCACCTCGTCCACCGAGGTTGTGGCGACCGCGTTCTGCAGCAGCCGATAGGTGGAGTGTGCACCGAAGTCCTTGGCGAACCGCTCGGTGCTGGCCTGGTCGAACGCTGCCCGCATCTGTGCACCCCCAGTGGCCGGTCCGGATCGGTAGCGTCCGACGATAGCCGCTCCCAGGGCCGCCGCCGTCCTGGTGCGGCTGACGATGGCGTGGCCCCGTCACCGTCCATGGACCCAGCCCCGCAGCCAGCGCCGCTCAACCCCGAGCGGGAGTGGCTGCTCCGGTACGGCGCACCCGGGGTGTGAGCCTCTGGACCGCCACCCTGCTCGGTTGCCGGGGGCTCAGCCCGCGAGCTTGCCAGCGATGTCAGCCAGGCGGCTGCCCTGGTGGCGGGCCGCGGTCAGCACGAGATCGCTGGGCGGCTCGTTGTTCGGACCGGTGGCGTGGGACGTGCCGTACGGGTTGCCGCCGGCGGCGTAGAGCGCCGGGTCGGTGTAGCCGGGTGCGACGATGACGCCGCCCCAGTGGTGCAGGGTGTTGTAGAGCGCGAGCAGCGTGCTCTCGTTACCGCCGTGAGTGTTCATGGCGCTGGTGAAGCCGGTGTACGCCTTGCCGGCGAGCAGTCCCTGAGCCCACAGCGGACCGGTGGTGTCCATGAACTGCTTGAGCTGCGCGCTCACGTTCCCATAGCGCGTGGGTGTGCCCATCGCCACGCCGTCGGCCCATTGCAGGTCGTCGTGCGTGGCGATCTCGATCTCCTGCGCCGGGCCCTCCAGCCACGCCTTCCAGCCCGGGCTGCCGTCGATGGCCTCCTGCGGCGCGGTCTCGGTGACGCGGCGTAGGCGCACCTCGGCGCCGGCGCTCTCGGCGCCTTCGGCGACCGCGCGCGAGGGCGGCGTTAGTGCCCGAGGATGAGTAGAAGATGACGGAGACAGTGGTCATGGGACGTCCGTTCCTGGTCGGGATCGTGGCTGCGACCGTTGTGGGGCAGCCCTGCAGGACCAGTCTGGCCAATCTCATTGAAATTGCAACCGAGTGCGCCGCGGGAGCCGCGGCCTGAGCGGCAAACCAGGTGCGAACGCCAGGTGCCGGGTCTGTGCTGATCGAGTTCGAAGACTCCCGGCGGACTGGCAGCGCCCTGGCGCCGACCTGAGCTCGGTGACCACCGGGATCTTCGCTGGCGAGTGGATGGTCGCGTACGCGGAAAGCGGGACCGGGTCGAGCTCTCGACGGATTCCCACACGGAAGCGCTGGGGCTGTACGAACACGTGGGCATGCAGGTGCAGTCCTCGCATACTCATCGGGCGAAGCGCCTGTAGACTCCGCTTCGGTGTCGGGCCGCGGTAGCCCCGGGTCCCAAAATTAGCCGCCACGAGCGGCCACGCGCCGTGAGGCGCTCCCGGCCCGACACCGACCTCGTCCGGACGGGGCCGACTCAGGCCAGCTGGCCGTCCCGCTCGAGCCGCGCGGCACGCTCCAGCTGCTCGGCGGTTGACACCAGCCGGCTCGCCGACCGGGTGGAGGCCGGAGGATCTTCCGCGAGCACCGCCCGGCCGACCGCCACCACCCTGGCGAAGGCGGCCGCGCGCTCGAGCGTGACCGCCAGATCGGCCACCACGACGCCGCGCAGCACGGTGTCGGCGAGTTGTCGGACCTCGTCGACACCCGGCGGGTCGACCACCCCGGCGATCACCTCGTGCACCGGTGCGACCGTGCGCCCGGCGACAAACTCTCGGCAGGCGCGACCGGGGTCGCGGTACACGGCCGACCGCAACAGGTAGAGCCGCCACAGCGTGCCGGCCAGCGAGTCCGACGGTGCGTCGGCCCACAGAGCGGCGAGCTCGTCGAGCCCTTGCTCGTCAGCCAGCTGCACCACCCGCTCGGCGACGGCGGCGTCCTGGCTGTCGCGGGCACCCCGCACCAGCAGAGTCGCGGCTCGTGCGCCCGCTTCTGCTCTCAGCGCGGGGTCCTCGGCACCGGGCATGCCCGCGAACACGGTGTCACCGGGCAGCGACGGCCGATGGAATCGTGACGTGTCCACCCGCCGATCGTCGCACGCGTGCGACCCGCGTACCGGCATTGCCCGACAACGGGGGCCAATTGCTGGGGCTCAGGACCCGCCCAGGGCGGCAGCCACAAGGGGGATGGCTCGCTCCGCGGGCGCCTGGCCCGGCGGGTAGTCGTAGTCCTGGCCAATGCTGCTCATCGACACCACGGCGACCAGGTCCTGGATCTGTACGACCGCGACCGCGTCGATGTAGGCGGCGTCCGGCTCGCCTCGGACCGGGCCCGAGAAGACCACCCCGGCCGCGGCGTGCCCGCCGCTGACCGGCACCGGTGCCAGCGGCTCGACCGCGCCGCGAGGGAAGCGGTCAAGGGAGCGCAGCTGGTCGGCGCAGTTCTTCGCGTTGGCCATGAGCACCGCGAACACGCGCTCCGCGCTGCGCCGGTCAGCGGTGCGGCCGACAACCTGCGTCGCTGTCGCGGTCCCGGCTGTCGCCGCATACCTGCGTTCCACCGCCGTGACCGCGCCGTTGGATACCAGCGCGAACTGCTGGCACACCCACCCCGGCCGCTGGGACTCCCGTGGGGTCGTGGCGGTCTCGCGCCAGCCCACCTCGTCGTTCAGACCTGGCAGCGTGGCTGCGGACAGCAGGGTTCCGGGCAGACCTGACGCCGTGGGTGGGGCTGGTGTCGGGTCGGGTGTCTGCGAGTCGTCCTCGGTGGGCTCGCTGTCGTCCTCGGTGGGCTCGGTGGGCGGGTCGGAGGTGGTCGTCGGGGTCTGACCCACAGGGGGTGGGGTCGTCGACTCGGCCGAATTGTCCGCGCTGGGTGCGGCGGCCTCACTGCCACACCCTGCCAGTGCGACCGACGCCGCCACCACGACAGCGAGCCGCACCGTGCGGTGGCGAGCTTGGCGACGGCGATCTCGTCCGGCCACGACTGCCCCTCCCGATCCGGCCCGGACGCTTTCATCCGCAGCCTCCCATCGAGACTAGTGAACAGACAGTGACATGCCGTCACGACGCGCGGCCGCCTGTGGCCATCGCTGCGGCGAACCGGTCGGCGGTGAGCTCGACCTGCCACGCGCGGGCGCCACGCTGGCGGAGGAAGTCGGCGACGCTGTCACCGTCGAGCGGAGCCGGTGGTGACCACGCCAGCCGCCGCACCGACTCGGGGGTGAGCAGGTTCTCGGCGGGCAGGTCGTGCTGCTCGCACAGCTCGCTCACCACCGACCGGCAGGCCCGCAGCCGGAGAGCGGCCGGCGGGTTGCGCTCTGCCCAGGAGCGCGGTGGCGGCAACCCCTCACCACGCCCGGACGTGGGCGGGAGCGCCGCTTCCGGGATCACTCGTGCCCGTTCGAGCGCCCCGGACCACACGTCCAGATGGCGCCGGGCCTGGCGGTGACGCATGCCGGCCAGTCCGCGGAGCGCCTGCTGCTCACGGGGCATGGCGATGGCTGCCTCGACGATGGCCGCATCGGTGAGCAGTCGACCGGGTGCGACGTCGAGATCAGCCGCGAGTGTGTCGCGGGCCTCCCACAACTCACGAACGACGCCGAGCGCGCGCCGGCCGCGTACCCGGTGCAAGCCGGACGTCCGGCGCCACGGCTCGGCCCGCGGCTCCGGGCCGGTGAAGTGCGTGAGGCTCGCGAACTCCTGTGCCGCCCACTCGGCCTTGCCGGCCTCGACCAGCCGGTCCGCCAACACCTCGCGCAGCTCGACAAGGACCTCGACGTCCAGGGCCGCATACTCCAGCCACGCCTCGGGCAGCGGCCGCGTCGACCAGTCGACTGCAGAATGCTCCTTGGCGAGCCGGTAGCCGGACAGCTCCTCGACGAGACTCGCGAGGCCGACCCGGGGCAGGTTCAGCAGCCTGGCCGCGAGCTCGGTGTCGAAGAGCCGCTGCGGCCGCAGCCCTATCTCAGCCAGGCACGGCAGGTCCTGCGTGGCGGCATGCAGCACCCACTCGGTGCCGTCGATTGCGACGATCAGCGCCGAGAGGTCCGCGCACGCGATCGGGTCGACCAGGACGGTCGTGGAGCCGGCGCGACGCAGCTGGACGAGATAGGCCCGCTGCGAGTAGCGGTAACCAGACGCCCGTTCGGCGTCGAGAGCGACCGGGCCGGTCCCCGACGCCAGCTCGCTCGCCACGCGTTGCAGCGAGGCCGCCGTGTCGGTGATGGACGGGAGGGGATCGGCGAGCCGCAGCAGCGGCTTCGGGGGCACTGGGGACTCGGCGGAGGGCGGGTCCGGCGGCGCCGCCGCGGGGTCACCTGCGACGTCAGCCACGCGCACCGTGCCGGCGGGGCAATGCCACGACCCCCGACGTCACCGGCACCAGCCCGCTCGCAGCACCGAGCACCTCCGCCCAGGCCTCGACATGGCCGGGCAACTCGTGAACCGGCGCGGCGTCACGGCCATCCTCGCTCGGGGTCCACGAGGCGCGTACCTCCACCTGCGCGGTCAGACCGTCGCCGGCAATGTTGCCGAACCCCTCCGACAGCACCACGGTCACCGTGCCGCTCGGGGCGACGACGTCGAGGCGATGCCCCTGCCAGGCATCGGTCAGCCAGCTCCACGCAACCGCGGCCAGCATCGGGTCGCGCACCATCTCGGGGTCGACCTCGGCGCGCACGAAGGTGACGCACCGAAACGTCCCCTCCCAGCTGTCGTTGCCGGCCGGGTCGTGCAGCAGCACCAGCCGGCCGGTGCCGATGTCACGGTCGCCGACCACCACATCGGCACCCAGTGCGGTGGCGAAGGGAGCGATGCGTTGGGGCGCGGGCACCTCGGTGAGCTCGATCTCCGGACGCAGGCGTACGGATCGCAACTGTTCGACCGCCGCACGGAACTGCGCCGGCGGAGGGTCGAGCTCTCGGCCGGCGCCCATGTGAACAGCGTATGTCGGCCCCTCAGGGCCACCCCG
>Ga0183260_10004274_pt1 | contig 11363 bp, 11 predicted proteins | sample AntDrymUQ4972206_2_FD_129768 | JGI IMG/M metagenome (GOLD analysis project Ga0183260, IMG submission 129768) | Polar desert sand microbial communities from Dry Valleys, Antarctica - metaG UQ497 (22.06) (version 2) (version 2) | ecosystem: Environmental > Terrestrial > Soil > Desert | place...
ATCTTCCCGACGCGACCGACGTGTACCCGAAGATCGAATCGAGCTGCAATGGGGCTCCAACTATCAAGTCGACAGCGAACAACATGGCTGTCGCCGCAAGCAGCAAGATCGTCGCCCGATACGTCCCTGCGAGTCGGATCGCTGCAGCCGCACAAACCAGGGCTAGGGCCACAACGACGACTCCGGATGCAGCTGCGCCCACCCTCCAGATCCCAGCGAGCGAGACGAATGAGGCGAGAGGGAACGCGAGAGCGGCGGCGAGAAGGAAGGAGATCCAACCGAGTGCGACGCCTCTCAGCAGGCGGGAAAGCGCCATGGCATACGCGATCAAAGTCAGAGCTACCACCGCTATCGAGATCGGTGCTCTCAGCCGGTCATGAGTAACGGCCTTGGTGTTCGCGTCAACGAGCTTTTGCGCCCACGCCGATGGCTCCATGTTTTCGCCCACCTGCATCGGATGCCCGGCTCCCAGTTGTTCATCGCCCAGAAGCGCCTTCGAGATAGTCGCGGAGACATCCGTTATCGCCACCAGACCATGCCGCCTTGTACTGGATGAACTCAGAAGGCCCGGCTCAATCCCGCCTCCCCAAAGGATCAGCGGACGCAGCTGGCCGCGCTCCTCCGGCCCTCCAGGGGTGGTTGGGGCAACGACGATCACGAGAGCATCTATGCCGTCGAGTGACTCCATCAAAGATCCGATGTGACGGTCGGCCAGGCGGAGCCCTGTCCTGCGGAAACGCTGGCGCACATCTTTGCTAAGGCCTAACGAATAGGCATCTGCCCTTGCGGTATCACCGGTCTCGACCACGACAAGATCACAACTCGAAAGCGCCTCCTCGAACGCCTCCTTCAGCGCGCCTGCGGAGAAGGTCACACCGAATGGAGCCCCCGCCTCTGCTTTGAGCAACCCGCGATCAACCCTGCCCGATGGGACCGTTCCATCTGTCCTCATTCCGGCCAATGCCGCCTCGCGATGGATCCCCGTTTCGATCAAGGGCTTCCGCGTCATCTCGGCGGTGCTCGGAAGGGTGGAGGGCAAAGGCTCTAAAGAGTGGTCGGCGTTTCCGACCACTGCTGCGCAAGAGCCTTCTCTTTCCAGCTTCTGGCCCAGAAGGCCCGCAGTCGCGTCGAATGCCTTCCTGTCGTTGTTTCGAACGACAGGATCCAAAGAAGAAAGGAATATCTCGCCCTCGGCCGAGCGCGCGTTCCTGCGTCGGTACAGTCCGGCCCCCGTTGTGTGCTCGACGGATTCATCCTTACCGAAAGAGAAAGCTCCTGTGTTGTCGATGGCTACCCGCTGGCCTGCCCCTATGGCGGCGTAGCCTTCGGCTGCCAGATTGGAGATCCTCACCGAGACATTCGCGCCAGCGCCCTCGCGCATCATCCTTCCGATAGTTACAAGTTCGGTGCTGGCAAGGTCCTTCCATACGACCCCGGGGATCCCGAAGACGATGACCTTGTCGTACTTCCTTGGAAGACCTGATCCCTTAGCCCCAGAGTCTGAAGTGACGATGAGTCCGAAAACGATGAGTGCGATCAAGACCGCTGAGGCGGCCTTAAACCGCTGAGCAGGCAGCATCAGCCGCCTTGAGAGGGAAGCACCGATGTGGTGCCGCTGCCGAATCCGTAATGGCCGTATGTGCCGGCGAGTGCAGCACGAAGTCCTAGTACGAGAGCCGTCTGTCCGGCGGGAGACTCGACACTATCCACGGTGACTATCTTCAGACCGTTTTCCTCGCGCAGCTTCGCGATCACAGCTGGCTTGACTCCGCCTTCGGCCACGCAAAGAACCGCGCCCGCTGACGACATGCTCCTAAGTACCGGGATCAGAAAACCGTCATCGAGCCCCTTGTTGGGTTGTCCGGGCAGCACCACGAATGCGGAGCCGGGGGCGGGGAGATTTGTGAGCGGCCTTGAGGTAACGCCGGCGGCCTCTCTTGGCTTCACGAGATCACTGTCTGCGAGCCTCTGCAAGATGCCGCTTGGCTTACCCGACAGAGTCTCTGCAAACCTGGATGCCGCTTGGCCTTGAAGCTCAGATGCTGCACCACTCAGCTCGAGAGCAAGCGACACCTGCTGGCGACGCTCGGCCGAAGACATGTCGAAGTTGCTCGACACCTCGAGCAGCGCATCGACCTTAGCCCCGGATAAGGCCAGGGTCGACACAACGTCCTCGAGGACTTCGTCGGAGGTTCCTTCGAAGGAAAGGACTATCACCGGACGATCCTTCAAGGCATCCTTGACGATGAGAGACCGCGTAGCTTCCACGAAGCCTTCGAGACCACTATTGCGTTCTTGAAGATTGACGACCTGTCCTCGAAGGCCCTTGTTGCGGTCTCCGAGTCTGTCCTGAGACCGCTCTAGTACCTTCACCGTGTTCTGGGCAATGAAAGACGAGCCGAACAGGACTCCCAAACCAAGAGCAAGGAACACGGCGATAAGACTGACGATGTGATACCTGAAGTTGATCATCGCGTCAGGCCACCGTCTGCCGGATGGTGAACCACACGTTCTTCAGCCATAGGACGAAGGTATCTACAACCAGCTGCATCGGCTCGGATATCCCGATAACGATCAGCATCGCTATGAGAGCGGCCAGCACCAAGCCGAACAACTCGAGTCGAGAGGGTCCTCCCTTATGAAGTTCGCTCACACCCTTGGCGTCCACTAGCTTCGGACCAACCCGAAGGCGAACGAGAAACGTCGAAGCCATCCCCTTGCGTCCCTTATCCATGAACTCGATCATGCTCGCCCTTGCCCCAACGGCGACGATGAGTTCGGCCCCATATTCATGCGCCATCAAGATCGCTACATCTTCACTCGTACCGGGCGCCTCGAAGGTGCTGTAGCTAAGTCCGAGGGCATCCAGTCTCTCTTTACCTGGTGCGCGCCCATCCGGGTATGCATGAAGGATCCGCTCTGCATCCGAGGTGAGAGCCTGCGTCGTTACAGAGTCCATATCGCCGATGATGATGTCTGGCTTGAGCTTCAGGTCGATAAGGGCATCCGCGCCACCATCTACACCGATCAGGATCGGGCGGAAGTCCCTGATGTAACCGGAGCTGAGCGATTGCAGATCTTCCTTGTAGCCGTACCCGCGGACAACAACGAGGACGTGTTTGCCCGCAAGCTTCGTCTTGATCTCGGGCAGATGTATGGCTTCGAGCAGGAACTCCCGCTCGTTGACCATGTACTGAAGCGTGTTCTCGGCGAAGCTCTCCAGAGCCTTTGAGATATCGCGTTTAGCAGCATCGAGGCGCGACTCAGCCACTTCGATAGTCACGACCTCCCCTTTTGCCACCACTTCGTCGTCCTTTAGAACCCGGCCCTCTTCAACACGGATAGCGTCGCCGTCTTTCACTTTCTCGAACAGATCCGGACCGATGGAGTCAACTAGGAGGATCCCCGCCCCTGCCAGAACGAGGGGGCCAAGGTTGGGATACCTGCCCGTCGAGCTGGGCGACGCGTTGAGCACCGCCCTCACCTTTCGCTCCACCAAACCCTCGGCAGCGATGCGGTCGAGATCGTCGTGGTCGATGACGGCGATCTCACCCGGCTGCAACCGGCCTATGAGCCGCTTCGTGCGGTTATCCAGCCGAGCGATCCCCTGAGCTGTTCCAGGAAGCTCCTCGGATGAAGGAGAACGACGGAGCTTGAACATCGAACGAGTCTACTTTGGGCAGGGGCGGGCTTAGTGATTTGGCTCAGCCTGGAACCGAGACCGAAGCTTCTCGTAGAAGGGGGCCTTGTCCAGGGTTATCAGCTTCAGCATGTCCGGATGCCGTGTGACTTTCACCTGGCTTCCAGCATCCAGCTCTGCGACCGGCTGTCCGTCCGCCGAGAATGCAGTTGGGTCGTAAGGCATATGCAGCACAACCGTCCTATCGGGGGCCACCACGATCGAACGCCACAGGGGCGCATGTGCCGAAACAGACGTGAGGACAAGCGCCTGCACCCCTGGTTCGACAACAGGCCCTCCTGCCGACAACGAATACGCGGTGGAGCCTGTCGGAGTAGAGACTATGAAACCGTCCGCGCTGTACGTCGCAACCGGCTCGTCGTCAACCGACACACGGATGCTCACCACGCGCGAAAGGGTTCCGCGCTCGATAACGATCTCGTTCAGCGCGACGAATGTTGCGGTCTGGGCGCCAGAAGGGTCGCTGGCCTGGGCACGGATCATCATCCGCTCTTCGGTCCCGAAATCGTCCCCGGCCAGTCGTTCGACCACTTCGCCCAGCCGGGACACATCGGCGGTTGACAGGAATCCCAGGTTGCCGAGGTTCACTCCAAGAAGTGGGACTCCTTGAGTGATGGCGCTCCATGCTGCACGAAGGATCGTTCCATCACCGCCGAGCGCTACCACCACTTCGGCTCCCCCGCCCTCGGCATCTACCACCTCCAAACTGCCGCCGCGACAGATCTGTTCGATCCTTTCCTGAGCCGCTCTTGCCTCGGGCTTAGTCGGATGCACGGACAAGCCGATACGTTTCAAGTCGTCTCTCCGGGGGCGGCGCGGCGCGCGTGCAAGAAGAACTCCTGGTTGCCCCGGGCCCCCTGGACACGAGAATCCGCGATCTTGAGGTCATCGAATCCGAGTCGCGCAAACGTTTGCGACACCTTGCTTACGGCCAAGTCCCAGACCGCAGGGTCGCGTACGACTCCTCCCGCGGGAACGTCTTCCCGCGCCGCCTCGAACTGCGGCTTAACTAGCAGCAACAGTTCTCCTTCGGTCGATGCGAGCGCGACCAATCTAATCGCAACCGCATCCAGCGAGATGAAACTGAGGTCCCCGACCACCAGATCGAAGGGTGGGTCGAAGACTTCTTCGGACGTGGTCCTCAGGTTGACGCGTTCATGAAGGCTCACTCTTTCGTCGCTCCGCAGTTTCCAATCGAACTGACCAAATCCCACGTCCACAGCGGTCACGTGTGCGGCCCCGTTCTGGAGCAAGCAGTCGGTGAATCCGCCTGAGCCCGCTCCTGCATCGAAACATCGCTTGCCGGATACCTGCACATCTAGGTCCTCGATGGCCCCTTGCAACTTGTCTCCTCCCCTGGAAACGAAGCGGGCCGGCTGGATCAGAACGATGTTCTCGGATGGACCTATGAGGGTATTCGCCTTTAGCGCCATGGCTCCATCGACAGTCACCTGGCGCGAAGCGATGGCGCGCCGCGCCGCAGGGGTATCGGGCAGGAGCCCTCTTTTCACCAGCTCCTCATCAAGCGGGCGCCGTACCACCTGTGGCCTTACCGCCCGGCTCCGAAGATGAGAGGTCATCCAGGGCGGACTCCAGCCGGTCGACCTCCTGGGTTAGAGCCTCTGACCGCTCGGTGACCGAAAGCGCGGCCAGGCGCTCGGTCGTCGTCGAGGGCTCCTCGGACCCATCCTCGTCGGGCTCAGGGAACTCATCTTCATCGGGCATGAAGCGATACTAACGCGCCCCGTCAGGGCTGCTATCGGGCTGAGGCGAGAAGAGGATAGGGATTGACGGGCGACCCGCCTCCGGGATGCCACTCGAAGTGGACGTGGCATGGGCCTCCGCGGGCATTACCGGTGTTGCCGTTGTACGCGATCAGCTCGCCGGTCGAAACCCTCTTGCCCTGCGAAACACCAGGCGCGTACCCCCTTAGGTGAGAGTAGAAGAAGACATCTCCGTTGGTAGCGCGGAGATACGCCATGATCCCTCCGTTGCCTCCGGAGTGAAGGTCGGTGATCATCCCATTCGTGACGGCAACCACAGGCGCACCGCATGGGGCCATGACATCGGTTCCCTTATGGCGGCGGCCACCCGAGCGCGGCGCCCCCCAGGTGTTAGCGAATGCGCTGGGAGACATCGGCAGCGTGAATGAATCGAAGTTGCCGAACCTGGCAACTTTCGCGGCCCCCTTGGCCCCCTGGAACGCGGCCTCTAGCTGGCGCTGCTTGTTCTTCAGTTGGGAGATAACCGTGGCCTGCTGGCGCTTGGTCGCTGTCAACTTTTCGCGGATCTCACCCGATCTCGCTTGGGTGATGCGTATGCCTTCCACCAACTCCGAATCCTTGCTGCCGGTCATCTCCAACAGCTGCAGTCGTCTCAGAAAAACATGCAGATCGTCAGCCAGCACAAGTCCATCCAGCAGAGGACCAACACCGCCCGACTTGTACAGATAGGTAGCGCGGTTTCTGATCAGCTGACCCTTCTTGGAGAGGGTCTCGTTCGCTCGCTGAAGATCCAGCTCGAGACGCCCGATCCGCTCCTCTGTCCGTGCCAGCTCCGTTTCGAGGCGGCCGTATTCGGCCGCGGTACGGTTCAATTCGGCCTGGATGGCAGCCGGATCCGCGGCGGCCCAGGCTTCCGTAGGAAGCAGGACAGCGAAGATGGATAGGGCGATCAAGCAGCGCGCGCCCTTGAAGGGACCGTTTCTCATTGGGATTCGCTCCAATCTGCCAGCCTGGAGCGGGTCCGTCAAATCTTTGGGCGAACAGACGTTCGTGGAGTCAGGCGCCCTTCGGCTTCGCGGCAGGCTTCGCTTTGGCCTTGGGCTTCGAGGCCGACGTAGCGGTCTTGGCGACTTTCGTGGCCCCACTTGGTGCTGGGGACTTCGATCCTTGGTTGTCGACCTTGCGTGAAAGGCGGTCGATGTCCTCCTTGGTCGCCAGGCCGAAGACCTTGCGATTTACCCGGTCCAGGTAGTCTCTCGTCACCAGACCCAGGGACTTCACCTGACGTCTGATCTCGCTCGATATGAGCGTCTGGATCATCTGAGCATTCTGCTGACTCTTCTTCATGATCTCTTCAGCAAGAGAGGCGACCTGACCAGCTCCAAGCGCGGCGCCGTCCGTCAGGCCCGAAAGATTTCGAGCGATCTTCTCGGCCTTGCGCCGCGGGATCTCCGTCACGACGGAAGCAAGCTGCATGACCGTTTTCAATTGTTCGAGCATTTCAACCTCCGGAGGTTATCTGTGGGCGTAAGCAGGATATATCCTCCCGCGATGCTGCCCGCCAACTCGCTCATCCCTATACGCGACGACAACCCCACCCATTCGTTCGCGATCGTGTCGGTGGTACTGATCGTCCTCAACGTGGCGATCTTCTTCCTTCTTCAGCCCAACTTCGGAGAAGTCCGGTCCTGCGCCGCCGCGGACAGCCGTTGCCAGCAGTCAAACATCGACTCGGCCAGGTTCCTTTGCGCATACGGCACCGTTCCGAGGGAACTGACGGGTGAGGATGCATCCGAGCCGAAGGTCTGCTCGACTCTTCCAGGCATCACGAAGTCCCCAACTGCATCGGTGATCACTTCGATGTTCCTTCACGGAGGGATCCTTCATATCGCTGGCAACATGCTTTTCCTATGGGTGTTCGGCAACAACATCGAAGACGTGCTGGGCAAGACCAAGTTCGTCATCTTTTACCTGCTGACCGGAGTGATTGCCACGCTGGCACATGTTTTCGGCAATGTCTCTTCCGACGTTCCTACCATCGGCGCCAGTGGGGCGATCGCAGGTTTACTCGGTGCCTACATCGTTCTGTTCCCGAAGGCGCGCGTTATGACGGTAGTGCCGATCTTCTTCTTCCTGCAATTCATCCGCCTTCCCGCCGCGCTCGTCCTTGGCATCTGGTTCTTTTCGCAGTTCTTGATCGGAGGCGGACAGCAGGCAGGCACTGGAGTCGCTTGGCTGGCACACGTCGGGGGGTTCGCGGCAGGCGCCCTGCTCATCATCCCCTTTGGAGGACGCCGGGGCCGAAGGGCTATCGCCTACTGAGCCTTCTGGCCGAGGGGATGCAGCAGTTCGCCCAAACTTGCAGCGACATGATCGGGACTAAGATCTTGCGAAGCTATCTCGCCCGCCGAGTCATGCACCAGTGCCGAATCCCATCCAATAGATGCGGCCCCGCGGATATCTGATTCGAGCCGGTCCCCGATCATCAACACGTCATCTCGCCCAAGTTGTGCGAGGGCCGCTTGCATCATCAGGGGCTCGGGTTTCCCCATAACGATCGCATTGCGGCCGGAAGCGACCTCGACAGCAGCCAGCAGCGCGCCCGTTCCGGGCTCGTACCCGCCCTCGACAGGCAGCATCGAATCTCGGTTCGCAGCGATGAAGTGGGCCCCATCTCTCACGCTGTCAGCAGCAGTGGCAAGGACCTCGTAATCAAACGTTGGATCGCGAGCGACGAAAACCAGTTCGGCCTTCTGACCGCGCTCAATGGGCAGGAGGTTCAAGACAGAGCGGAATTGGTCAGTCACCGCCGGTGGGCCAAGAACGAAAGAGGAAGCACCCTCAAGACCGTTTGCTTTGATCCAGCTCAAAGCAACCATCGCGCTCGTAAGTACCGATCCGATCGGGATATCCGCCCCCGCTTCGGCAAGTCGCGCCTTGACGCTTTGCGGTGAATAGGACGCGTTGTTTGTTATAAGCAGGAAGGGTTTGTCGCTTCGCATCAATGCATCCAGCGCCTCGATCGCACCTGGAAGGATCGCTCTTCCTCTCCACACAACTCCATCGAGGTCGATTGCGAACGCGCGGTAGCGCTCTAATAAGTTCAACTAGGTTCAACCAGCCAATCGACCGAGGGCCGACCGATAGTCCTCGGCGTCAGGCTTCATCGCAAGCGCGATCTTCAGAAGGCCGACGGCACGCACCTTGTCTCCGAGACGGGCATGACAAAGGGCCGCTCCGAAGTGGGCATAGTGGTCTGCTGGGTGAAGTTCGATCGCTGCCTCGAACTGAAACTGAGCGCGTCGGATCTGACCGCTGTTGTAAAGGGCTCTCGCGAGGGCCTCTCTTATCGAACCTTTGGCCGGCTCTTTCTCGGCGGCGCGCTGAAGGATGATCGCGGCTTGATGATTGTGGCCTTCACTCATGAACTCGAGTCCCCGCGCGAACAGCTCGTAGGTGTCCTTGTCTTCCATCGCCTCGATAGTTTCGCGCCACCGGTGAGCGAAAGCTGGGAGCCTCCAGCAGCCCGGTGATATAAGCCAGCGATGCCCCGAATAGCTCCATTCCCAGCCTTGCGTTATCGACCCGGCCACGATCCGTTCGATGTAACGGCTCCCCCGTACGACGTCATCTCCGAGAAACAAAGCGAAGAGCTGAAAAGGCAGCCATTCAACTTCGCCCACCTAACCCTGCCGGGAGCCGATGGCTACGAGCGGTCCGGCAGTTTGCTCAGAAAGTGGCGAAACGATTCAGTGCTACAACAGCACGAGGCAGCCTTCTATGTTTACTCCACCACCTACGCCCATGGCGGGTCACAAAGAACAACGGCTGGCCTGATAGCGGCGCTCGAACTTGAGCCATTCGGGCAAGGTGGGATCTACCCGCACGAGAAGACGATGCCTGGCCCTAAAGCCGACAGGCTGTCGCTCATGAGGACCACCAGGGCCAACCTCGAGCCACTGTGGTTCTTCACCGCGGAGCCGCTACCAGCCCTTCAAGATCTGCTGCGATCCACCGACGAGCAAGATCCCCTCTACAACTTCTCGGTGGGCGAGGCTGGCCATCGGATGTGGCGAGTACCTGCATCTCTAGGTGCGGATGTCGCCGAAGCCATCGCTGAAACCTCCCTGGTGATCGCAGATGGGCATCATCGCTACGAGACCGCCATCGCCTTCGCGAAAGAGCAGGAGGGAGCTGGACCTTGGGATTCGACCCTGGCCCTCATCGCCGACCGGGAATTTCGGCCTCCTACCGTCATGCCGATCCACCGGCTCGTAAGAGGGGCATCGGCCTCTCGGGTGTTCGAACTCGCACAAGTGCAAGAGCTTCCCGAAGCCGCTCTGCTGGAAAGGATGTCCAGTGCGGGGCCGGGCACGATAGGCGTGGTCTGGCCCGAAGGGTCGGGCTGGTTCAAGACAGATGGGATGCTCGACACAAGGTTCTTGGCCGAAAAGGTGCTGTCCCCACTCGGATGGTCCCCCGAGTACGAGCACGACCTCGATGGCGTCCTTGATGCGGGCCACAAGGACTCCGTGGCATTCCTGATGGCCCCCGTAGGCACCGGATCCGTTGCAGAACTGGCCCTTCGAGGTCACACCATGCCTCCGAAGACCACGCTTTTCGTCCCAAAACCTCGAAGCGGCCTGCTTTTGAGAGACCTCGATCAAGGGTAGGAACCTGCTCCGGGGAGCCTCTTAACTCCCGCAGTCGGCTAATATCTGAACATCAAGTGATTAGCGAAGGGTGAGCGCTATCTTCAAAGTTCGAGTTTCACGAAAGGCGACCAGCCGAGCCTGGTATGGCTTGCTGATCGCCATCTGGCTGCTGCCGTTCTCGCTTGCGAGCATCGCCGTCGCCGAAGATGCCCTGGTCACCCCTGACGAGAATGGGCAAGGGTGGTTCTGGAAGAGCCGCCCGCGACAGGCACTGGACGAGCGAACCGTCGAAGGGACGAACGTGACGGTCGGCGGTGACATCTACTGCTACCAGGTTCCTGGATCTCCCTGCACAGTTACATGGAAAGTGGAGCACCTCTATGTCGGGTGGGATGGTGCGGCCCTAACGGCCGAGATGATCTCGGGCATCAACTTCAATCTGGGGGCCATCCCCCCGGGATCGACGATCACCCGTTTCATCATGACCATCTGGCAGCATCCCGCGGGGGCCGACCACAACAACACCCCCAACCACGAGCAGCCGATCACCCACGGCATCGTGGCCTGCCCATGGCCTGAGTTCTTCGGGGGCTCCTATCCCGATTACCTGGATCCGGAGACCAAATCTGAGCGCAAATGCGGTGAGGGGGCAAAAGGCCAGCCCCAGCTCCCGTCGACTCAGGCCCAAAGGTCCCTACAGCTCGACGATCCGAGCCGAGGGACAAAATGGGTATTCGACCTATCGGGCATGGCAACCGAGTGGGCAGCTGGCACGAACCCAGCGATATCCATAGAACCCGAAACTCCGTCGGGGAGCCCTTCGTCGTGGGTCACGTCTTTCCACACAAGTAAGCTGCTTCATAACCCCACAACGGGCACCGTGAACAACCCGCCCCAACCCGGAGACCAACCGGGCGTTTTCGCTGAAGTCTCCTACCAAAAGGGTCTAGACGAACTAACGGAGTCGATCGAGGGAGGCATCTCTTCGGAGGGCCTCGACGAATCTTCTTTGAGTTTCGGCGACAGCACCGGGCTGGCCGAGGACCTTGGCGGCACAGGCGATACAGCGGGAGACACTCCCGAAGAGGCGCCCGAGGCCCTTGCAGCTGGTGTCTCCGAAGGACGCCCCGCCAAGTTCTGGAGCATCCCGATTTGGGCCTGGATGGCCGGCCTGCTGGGTTTCGGCCTGATCGGAGCGGCAGGCACCGTTGTACAAGCTGAACCCGGAGTGGGCAGAGCCCCGGGGGCCGCTACAGCTCTTATGCGCAAGGTAGGAGCTTCCAG
>Ga0183260_10004275_pt1 | contig 11361 bp, 15 predicted proteins | sample AntDrymUQ4972206_2_FD_129768 | JGI IMG/M metagenome (GOLD analysis project Ga0183260, IMG submission 129768) | Polar desert sand microbial communities from Dry Valleys, Antarctica - metaG UQ497 (22.06) (version 2) (version 2) | ecosystem: Environmental > Terrestrial > Soil > Desert | place...
CCCCGTCGTCGCACCGTACGGCGGCACGGTCATGGAGTGGTTGGTCGAGGACGGGGATCTGGTGTCGCCCGGGCAGCCCCTGATCCGGTTGCACCCGGAGGCTGGTACATGACCCGGCCGCAGCAACCCCCCGGCTTACGGCACTCCCGGATTCTGGGCGTGGGGGCGTACCGACCACGCCGGCTGGTCCCGAACTCCGAGATCGTCGCGGCCATCGACTCAACCGACGAGTGGATTCAGACCCGCTCGGGTATCAAGACGCGGCGCATCGCAAGCGACGACGAGACCGTGACGAGCATGTCCGTCGCCGCCTGCCGGACGGCCCTCGAGCGGGCGGGGGTCTCGCCGTACGACATCGACTGCGTCATCGTCGCGACCGTGTCACACCTGCTGCAGACGCCGGCCGTGGCGACGCTGATCGCGGAGGAGCTGGGCGCCACCCCCGCCGCGGCATTCGATTTGTCGGCGGCTTGCGCTGGCTTCTGCTACGGAATGGCGTTGGCCTCGGACATGGTCCGCTGCGGAACGGCGCACAACGTGCTGGTCATCGGGGTCGAGAAGCTGTCCGACATCACCGACCCGACAGATCGGGGAACCGCGTTCATCTTCGCCGACGGCGCGGGGGCGGTCGTCGTCGGACCCTCCGACACGATGGGAATCAGCCCGGTGGTCTGGGGTTCGGACGGGTCGAAGTACGACTTCATCCGACAGGAGGTGGCGTGGGACGACGCCTTCCAACGGGACGAGGCCACCTGGCCCACACTGCGGATGGAAGGCAACCCGGTGTTTCGCTGGGCGTCGTTCGAGATGGCCAAGGTCGCCAAGCAGGCGCTCGACCTGGCCGGAGTCGGGGTCGACGAGCTCGACGCCTTCATTCCCCATCAGGCCAACATGCGCATCACCGATGCCATGGCACGGTCACTGAAGCTGCCCCCTTCGGTCGTCATCGCCCGCGATGTCGCTGACCAGGGCAACACCTCCGCCGCCTCTGTCCCACTGGCCCTCGATCGACTGATCGAGGACGGCCAGGTGAGCAGTGGGGACCGGGCCCTGCTCATCGCCTTCGGCGCCGGCCTTGCCTACGCCTCGCAAGTCGTGACCATCCCATGAGCCCGTTGTCAGTCCACGCTTGCCCTTGACCGGCACGACCGCCACCACCACAACACAAGGAGATACCCACCATGGCCACCACCGAGGAGATTCGCTCGAGCCTCGCGGAGATCGTGAACGAGGTTGCCGGCATCCCTGTCAGCGACGTCCAGCTGGACAAGTCCTTCACCGATGACCTCGACGTCGACTCGCTGTCCATGGTGGAGGTCGTCGTCGCGGCGGAGGAAAAGTTCGACGTGAAGATTCCCGACGACGAGGTGAAGAACCTCAAGACGGTCGGTGACGCGGTCGCCTTCATCGAGCGCGCATCGTCCTGACCGCGCGCCGAAGCGACCGACTGCCGACAGCGAAGCGAGGTGATCGCACGATGAGCCCCACGCGAGTTCTGGTGACCGGACTAGGTGTCACCACACCCCTGGGCGGTGACGTACCCAGCACGTGGGACGCCCTGCTTGCGGGTCGTTCCGGGGTCAATCGGCTCGAGCAGGACTGGGCGGAGCAGCTCCCGGTACGGATAGCAGCCGAGGTGGCGGTCGAGCCAGCCGAAGTCCTGGACCGGGTCAAGGCGCGCCGCCTGGACCGGTCAGCGCAGTTCGCGATGATCGCAGCGCAGGAGGCGTGGGAAGACTCCGGGCTGAGTCGCGACGATATGGACCGCGAACGGCTCGGCGTGGCGGTGGCATCGGGCATCGGTGGAATTCAGACGTTGTTGGCCAACTACGACTTGCTCCAAGACAAGGGGCCGCGACGGGTGTCGCCGTTGGCGATCCCGATGCTGATGCCCAATAGCGCCGCTGCCAACGTGGGGCTCTTCGTGGGCGCGCAGAGCGGTGTCCATACCCCGGTTTCGGCGTGCGCCTCGGGCAACGAGGCCATCTCGCTGGGGGTCGACATGATCCGACTGGGACGCGCCGACGTCGTCTTGGCGGGTGGCACCGAAGCGTGCGTGCATCCACTGCCGCTGGCCGCGTTCGGCCAGATGATGGCGCTGTCGAAGCGAAACGACGACCCAGAGGCAGCGTCACGACCCTGGGACGTCGGCCGTGACGGGTTCGTGCTGGGTGAGGGTGGCGGCATCTTGGTGTTGGAGTCCGAGGCGCACGCCCGCGCCCGGGGAGCTCGCGCCTACGCCGAGGTCGCCGGGGCCGGAGTCACCGCCGACTCCCATGACATCGCCCAGCCGCATCCCGAGGGATTCGGGGCCAGCCGGGCCATGGCGATGGCGTTGCGGGAGGCATCTTTGGCCCCGGGAGACATCCGGCACATCAATGCCCACGCCACCTCGACCCCGCAGGGCGATATCGCCGAGGCCATGGCCATCCGGGCAACGCTCGGGAACGCCACCGACGGCATCGTGGTCAGCGGCACCAAGTCGATGACCGGCCATCTACTGGGGGCGGCGGGCGCACTCGAGTCCATTGCCGCGGTCCTCGTACTGCACCATCGCCTGGTGCCGCCCACCATCAACCTCGACGATCGGGACCCCGAAATCGATCTCGACATCGCAACCAAGGTCCGCGACCTCCCCCAGGGTGACGCCGCAGCGCTGAACAACTCCTTCGGGTTCGGCGGGCACAACGTCGCAATCGCCTTCACCAACGTTTGAACGAGGACGGAACCCACCATGACGGTAACCAAAGCGGAGACCAAGGCAGAGACGTCGGCAGTCGGCGCCGCTGCACCCAAGCCGGCCAAACTGCCGCGCGAGCTAGACCCCCGCAACCCCGTCAAGCGCCTCGGCGCCTTCTTCGACGCAGATTCGCTCGAGCTAATCAGCAACGACGACACGAGCGGGATGCTGGCTGCCGTCGGACGGGTCAACGGCGCCCCTGCCGTCGCATTCTGCTCGGACGCCACCGTGATGGGCGGTGCCATGGGCGACGAGGGGTGCAAGGTCGTCGTGCACGCCTACGAACGAGCTGTCCGCGACTCGGTGCCGATCGTCGGCCTGTGGCATTCCGGCGGTGCCCGGCTGGCCGAAGGCGTCTTGAGCCTGCATGCCGTCGGGCAGATCTTCCACGCCATGACACTGGCCTCCGGTCGCATTCCACAGATCTCCGTGGTGCTCGGCCCGGCGGCCGGTGGCGCGGCGTACGGTCCGGCGCTGACCGACGTGGTCATCCTCGGACCCGAGGGCCGGATCTTCGTGACCGGCCCAGACGTCGTCCGCTCGGTGACCGGGGAGGACGTCGACATGCTGCGCCTGGGCGGCCCGGAGCCGCATGGGCGCCGCTCTGGGGTAGTGCATGTGCTCGCCGACTCCGAAGCGCACGCGCTGCACGAGGCTGGGCGGCTGGTCTCGCTTCTGGGTGACCAGGGGGTTCTCGACGACTCGACCGTCGAAGATATCGACCTGGCCGGCTCGCTACCGGAGTCGATGCGCCGTGCTTACGACGTCCACCCGCTGGTCGCGGACCTGTTGGACGACGACTCGGGGCTGGAGCTGCACGGTCGGTGGGCACCCAACATCACCACGACGCTCGGGCGCCTCGGTGGTCGTACCGTCGGTGTCATTGCCAACAACCCATTGCGGCTCGGTGGGTGCCTCGACTCGCTGTCGGCGGAGAAGGCGGCGCGCTTCGTCCGGATGTGCGACGCGTTCGGGGTGCCGCTGGTGGTCATCGTGGATGTGCCCGGCTACCTCCCGGGGGTGGGGCAGGAGTGGGACGGTGTCGTCCGCCGGGGAGCCAAGCTGCTGCACGCGTTCAGCGAGGCGACGGTGCCGCGAGTCACGCTGGTCACGCGCAAGGCGTACGGCGGTGCCTACATCGCAATGAACTCCCGCTCACTTGGAGCCACCCGGGTCTTTGCCTGGCCGGGTGCGGAAGTGGCGGTCATGGGCGCCATCGCCGCGGTTCGGATCCTGCACCGCCGCCGGTTGGCCGAGGTGCCGGTTGACGTCCGGACCAGCGTGGAGGCCGAGCTTGCCGTCGAGCACGAACGGATCGCTGGTGGCGTCGAGCGCGCTGTGGACATCGGGGTCGTCGACGAGGTGATCGAACCCACCAAGTCACGCTCCGCCCTAGCCGGGGCGATCAGTGCCGCATTGCGCACGCCGGCCATCCGCGGCCAGCACAACAACATCCCGCTCTGAGACGAACGTCGAACGGCCCCTCAGACAACCTGGTGGAGCCACCGCACCGGGGCACCGTCGCCTGCGTGGCGGAATGTCTCCAGCTCGTCGTCCCAACGCCGGCCGAGCAGTTTGTCGATCTCCAGCTCGAGCGTGGTCTCACCCAGGGCGGCCCGCACGACCGCGGTCTTCAGCCGTTCTTCCGGGATCATGATGTCGCCGTGGAGGCCGATCACGGCATGGAAGATTCCGAGCTCGGGGGTGTACGAGTACCGGCTCCCCTCGCTGCCGGGCGTCGGCTCTTCGGTGATCTCGAAGCGTAGGTGATTCCAGCCGCGCAGCGCAGAGGCAATCGTGGCCGCGGCCCCAGCCGCACCCTGCCAGGACAGCTCCGTGCGATAGGCGCCGGAGGCGGCCGGCTGCGGTGACCACGTCAGGTTGACGGCGACTCCGAGAACACCGCCAATCGCCCACTCGACATGCGGACACAGCGCCGAGGGCGCGGAGTGGACGTAGAACACGCCACGGGTCATCACGGTCACAGATCCTCCTGCCGATCAGGTACGCCTTCCCCAGCGGCCTGTGTGGCAGTGAATCCGGTAATCGATCGCCATTGTGCCCCATGGACCACAGTGGTACCAACACTGCGCCGTCGAGTCGGCGTCCGTAGTGGTCAAGGTACGGTGACTGCCGCGGCGGGAAGCCCGGGAGGATGGCGACATGGGAGTTGCGGTACGGGAGGCGGCGAACGGGCGACGGTTTGAGATCTACGAAGATGACGAACTGGCTGGTTTCGCCGAGGTGGTGCCCCAGGGGGATGCGCTGGCGCTACCCCACACCGAGATCGAGCCTGCCCGAGGCGGTCGTGGCCTCGCGACCGAGTTGATTCGCTTGACACTCGAGACGCTGCGCGATCGCGGCCAGATGGTGTTGCCGTACTGCCCCTTCGTCGCATCCTTCATCGCCAAGCACCCCGAGTTCGTGCCCATCGTCCCCGCGGACACCCGATCGCAGTTCGGCCTCTAGCCGCCACGAGTTGGCAGCCAAGACGACGTCAGCGCGGGCGCTTCTTCCCGCGAAGCGATGCGAGGACCCCCTTCATCTTGGCCTGATTCTCCGGTTTGCGGGCCACGTCGAACGCCTTCTTGGCCAACGTGAGCTTCGCCAGCTTGCTCATGAGTCCCATGCTGCTTCGTGCCTCTCGTCTGCTGATGGTGGGTTGATGGGCCGTTCCTAGGAGTTGCGCCTGTCTTCTACGTCACCCTCGACATCGATGCGCTCCCGGCGGACCTCCTCGCCCACTGTTTCCTCGCTGGTGTATTGCTCGGTGCCAAGGCGGACCCGCTCGACGGGTTCGACGGTCTTCTCGAGCACCGGCCGCTCCTCGTGCAGCACGACTTCGGGGCCGCCGTCACCGGTGGCGTCGTCGGCCAAACCGTCTTCGCCGGGAGGGATGTTCTCGACGATGACCCGCTCGCGACGCACCGGCACGGTCTGGGTGACGTACTCGGTCTCGACGATCTTGCGCAACCGGGCCCGACCGATTGGCGATGTGGTGGTGCCGCTGACCTGTACTCGCTCCTCCGACAGCGTCATCGCGTTATCGGTGTCGGAGCTGGTAGGTGATGCGATCGGCTCTCGTCCGGTCGGCTCTGTGGACGTCGTGTCCCGGCCGGGACCGTCGTCGAGTGAGCCTTCTGTCCACTCGGTGTACGCCATGCCGTAGTACTCGTAGAGCGCCCGCTCCTGATCCGGCGTCAGATGCCCATCGTCGTCATTCACATTGGGCGCATCCTTGACCGTGTCCTTGGGGTGAGCGACAACCAGGCCATCGGCCGTCAAGGAGGCGTCGCTCAGCGGGACGAAGGTCTCACTGGTGCCGAACAGGCCGGTGTTTACCGTTGCCCACGCTGGCTCATTGGTCTCGTCGTCCAGATAAACCTGGCCGACCTTGCCGATCTTGTCCCCATCGCTGCCGTACGCCTGCGCGCCGATGGCCTGCCGCGCTTCATCTTGGTTCAACATCAATATCGCCTCCAATGCGTGCGGTGTCAGTCGATCATCGACCGCGAAGGCGCGCGAGCGCCTCGCCGCCTGCGTTGTACCCCGTCGTAGCCGAGGCGAACGTCACCAAGGTCAGTCCGGGGCTTCCATGGGTTCCCCTGGGTCGGCCGTGAGCGGGTCGCCACCTGCCGGGGAGGGCACGACGTCTGGCTGCGCGGTGTCAGGGTCGGGGACGGGGCTCGGGTCGAGATCGGGTGCCTGCTCGGGAGCACCTGGCTCCTGCGGTGATGTGGTCATGAGGTACCGGTACCCAGCCTGGCGCCGGCCACGCCGGCGAGCTGTACGCAAAGGGCGGTCGTCCGTAATCGGCCGACCGCCCCAGCGTGGGAGCAAACTCAGATCTCGACGATCCGAATCTGATCGGCCTCGTCACCGGCGTGATCGAGGATCCAGTCGATGACTGCCTGCTGGTCGGTGCGGTAGGCGTAACCAACTCCGCGGCAGTTCTGATTCAACACGAATGAATTCACCGCGACGATCCGGTCGAGCGAGCCGGCCGCAGCCAAGGCGGCGTACTCGTCCCAGAATCCCCGCGGTGAGGAACACCGGCCGGTGAAACAGTGCTGCTTCCTAACGCGGGGTCGGGAGCCACCGCTGAGCCTGACGCTTCCTATCCAGCCTCGCCGTGAGGCGCTGCTCCCAGACCGGACCTCAAACGCAGCTGCTTGAGGATCGTTCGTGGACCATCCGCGGGTCGACGTCGAGCCCGTCAACTCGTCGAAGGTGGAAGTCGAAGCGGTCGACGAAAGTACTCGCGTCGCTGCCTGGCGCGAAGAGCCGAACTCTCACGACCACATTCACCCCGTGCGAGCCATCCTGGAACTGCGTCTGGTACCAGGTCGCGTTGCCTTGGCCATGCTGGTGGAAGGTCGTGTGGTCGCGGTAGACCAGTCCGGACTCGAGACCGACCGCAGTCGCCCCGACAGTGTGAGCGTGGTAACGGATGATGCGTCCACCGGAGGCGGTGATGACCTCCTGCTCGGTGATACGGACTTCACCGCCGGTGTAACGGACCAGCTCGTCACAAGCCTCTGCAATCTCGCCCGTCAACGGGATCACAATCTGCGTGCGTTCCGGAGGCGCAGCCAAGGATTGGGTTGGCGTGAATGCCGTCGCGGCCGCCAGCACGATCAACACAACCCGTACTGCTTTGGTTCGACCCACGTCCCCGTCCCTTCTGCTACGCGTCGGCCGATGCCGCGCTTCTGCGCTGACACTGTGCCACTCACTTCGGTGTCCGTCGAGCCCCCTGCAGCACGAACCCCAACCAGGGCGGCCACCTTGACGCCCCCGATCGCATGGCTTGTCACGCTAGGTGGTCGCCCGATGGGCTCACCGTTCCTCACGTCGTAGCGTGGGGCCGTGGCCGACTTCATCAGTGAGAACCTGACCGGATCTCGGTTCGAGGACGTCTACCTGACCGATGCCCACTTCCGTGACGTCGACCTCACCCATGCACGTTTCCATCTTGTCGACCTGACTGGCGTCACAATCCGCGGCGCGGCCCTGGTCAACGTCGACATCAGCGGCGAGATCGACGACCTCCGGGTCAATGGAGTCGACGTCGTTCCGCTGGTCGAGACCGAGCTCAACCGTCGCTACCCCGACCGCGTCAGGATGCAGCCGGCCGACGCCGACGGGTTCCGCGAGGCGTGGGACATTCTCGAACGCCTGTGGCAGCAAACCGTCGACCGAGCGCGCGCGATGGCTCCCGAGCTGCTCCACGAGCGAGTCGACGACGAATGGTCGTTCATCGAGACGCTGCGCCACCTCGTCTTCGCCACCGACGCCTGGGTGAGCCGCACGATCCTGGGTGAGCAGTCGCCTTGGCACCCACTGGGCCTGCCCCACGACGACATGCCCGACGAGCCCAGCGTGCCCCGCGACCGCGATGCGCGGCCGTCGCTCAACGAGGTGCTTGCCTTGCGCGCGGAGCGGATGGCCACCATGCGCCAGGTGATCACCGACCTCACCGACGAGCAGCTTGCCGGCATGACCGAACCTGTCGCGGAGCCGGGCTATCCAGAGCCGGAGAGCTTCCCCGTGCGCCGCTGCCTTCAGGTCATCCTCAACGAAGAGTGGTCGCACCGGCTCTATGCCGAGCGCGACCTCGACGTGCTTGACGCTCGGTCGTCACAGGTGAGGAGGTGACGGCCTCGAATCAGTCGTCGCTGAGTCGGCCGTATGAGCGGAGCGTGAGAAGCGCCCTGAGCGTCGCGACGCCGCGCCACTCGAGGGCGCACGCCTCGCTCGGCGGCTCCCAGGTGATCGGCCAGCCGCCGTCGGCCCGCTGGTCTCGCTCCAGACGATCGAGGTGCGCGGCGACGAGGTCGTCACCGAACCACGCGTGCCACGGCGAGGCGGCCGTGCTTGCCAGGTGCAGTGGCGTGAGGCCGTAGTCGGACGCCTCGGGGTCGAGGTTCAGCAATCTCACCCGGCCGAGGTTTTCGGACAGCCTGGCCGCGTGCTCGGCGGCCCGGTCGCGTTCCGGCACATGGGCAAGGAAGATCAGCACCTCTGACAAGGTGTGCACATCCTGCACGGCGTCGCCGCCCTCGAGCTTCGCCCAGCACCAGTTGGTCGCCTCGTGCATCCACGGGTGGTCGATGCCGAGCTGGAAGAGCAGACCGACCAGTCCCGCCGTCGGATTGAGCGCCGGCTCGTAGGTCCAGTCGGTCCAGTGCTCTGCGCGCGGGTATGCCTCGATGACCGGGAACGCAAGCGGGACAGCGCCGCCGGCGTCGACGCCCGCCGCCGTCTTCGCCAGGAAGTCACCCGCCCGCTGCACCATCGTCGCGTCGACCGCGCCGGCCGTGGCCATCGCCGTCAGGGCGACCTCGACGTCGATCGGCAGGCTGGCCGGACATCGCTTGTCCGACTCGAGACCATGACCGAATCCGCCGTCGCCGTTCTGATATCCGCGAAGGACATCGACAACCCCTTCGGCGGATCCGCCCAGAAAGCAGGCCGCATGGAGCCGCTGCTCCAGCAAGCGCGCGTTGGCCGCGATGAATCGACTGCCGGCAGCCAGGATGTCGTCCATACCGCAAAGCTACGGACTGCGACGACATTTTGCGCGACTCGCACTTGAGTCAGGGATCCCGTCAAGATCAGGCAGGTGGCGCCGACGGGTCAGAGGCTGACGGCCAGCCGCACCGTCACCGTGTCGCCTTCCTTGAGACCTTCGGCTTTCCGCACGTCCGCCTTGACGGGCACGATGTAGCGGTCGTCCTTGGGCCACAGCGAGGTCTCCCAGTCGGTTTCCCCGATCTGAGCTGTCACCGGGATCATGCCCCAGCCATAGCTCACCGACGTGGCCGTCGCCTCCAGGTTGTCGCTTTCCTCTTCCGGCACGGTAACGAAGTACCACGGCGCCGGGCCTTTCCAGAACCAGATCTGGCCGCTGAACTCCAGGTCCATGAGGTCAGGATATGAGTGCCCGCGAACAAGCCTGGCCGCCTCCGCCACCGCATTTCCCCCTCCACCGAGTGCGAGCGGGGGCGGTTGCCTTACGCCGTCGCGTCGACGTATGCCACCACCCGGTTGAGCAAGGACGTCGCCTTCAGCAGTTCGACTGGAGGGGCGGGGGGATCCTCGGCGAGTTCGTACAGGAGCGGCGCCGCATCGGGGTGGCCCAGCTGCAAAGCCACCTGCGCACATGCGCGGGCCGCGCTGCGTACGGCATGCGGCTCGACTGTCCAGATCGCCTCGAAGAGCCGCCGCCGATCCGGGACGGTCGACTGCCCGGGCAGTTCCCAGGCGGTCAGCAAGGCCGGGTAGTCCGGTGCGTCGCATACGACCATCCACTCCCTCCGCAGCGGTGCATTCTTTGGGAGGTGCACGAGACTCGTGCCTGCTACAGAGTCGGCCGCATCGGAGAAGTCGGCAAATACCGTGGTCGACCGGGCGATCCGCGCAAGCTCGGTCCACCGCTCCTTCACAGCGCGGAAGTACCGCTCCTGCTGGAATCCACCGAAGATCATCGGCCTCTCGGCCCGCGCACAGCACTCGTCCTCGATTGCCCAAGACAGCGCGATCAGAGTGAACTTCTTCAGCCGCTGAGGCTGCAGGGCGGGGTGCCTTCGGCGGAGAACCGCGTAGATCGAAGGCTCGCCCGGTGGGCCCTCGACCGCCGCCTGGATCAGCGCCACCTCTGCTATCGCCACCTCCAGACGGACGCCTGAGTCCCGCCGCCGGATCACCTGCCGCACGAGCTCGACGTCGATTTCGCGGTAGCGGCGGTGGCCGCTATCGCGGCGCTGGGCCAGTGGAAAGCCGTGCCGGGTCTCCCACACTCGCAACGTGGCAGGCTTCAGGCCCGTCCGTTCCGCGAGATCACCGATGGTCAGAATCGCCGGAGGGGAGGCCGCTGAAGACAAAGGTTGCGTCGAGAGGGCTGTAGGGCGCATGATGTCACTGTAAACCTAAACAGATCGTCGAGGAAGGTGTTTAGCTTTCCTCCTTAGCAAGGAGACCGCCATGACCGAGAGCACCACCCACTCCAACTCCCAGACCAGCGAGGTCATCGACTGGACCGACCTCGGTCGCGAGATGTGGTCCTTCCTCACCGGTCGGGAAGCAGCGATCAACTACCGCTTCATCGACATGGCCGTTGAAGTTCCTCGCGACACCGGAACGGAGTCCCCGCGCGCGACCTGGAAGCTCCACGGCACCCTGCAGGTCACCACGAAGGACAACGCCAGCTCGACCGAGCGCGTCGCCTGACCAGATGGCCACCCAACTCACCGTCGACGCTAACCTGACGTTCTCGGTGCACATCCCCGGTTCGCGCACCGTAACCGGGGCGCTGACCGGTTCCGGGAGGGCGCTGCAGCTGCTGGTCAGCGACCCGTTCCTGTTCGCCGGACGGTCGGACTCGGGTGCGATCCGCGGCCTCGCGAAGGGACTTGCGGACAGAGGATTGTCGGTCAGCGTGGTCATGCCGTCTGGGCCGCTCGTCACGTTGGGCGCGGCGCGGACGTCGTGGCTGCAGCGCCGGCTGACGGGCTCACGACACATTCGCATCGAACGGGGAGCGGGCCTTCGGTCTTTGATCCGCGGCCGAACCCAAGCCCCGACCGGGGGTGCGCTACCGGCCGCTGAGCTCGCACCGC
>Ga0183260_10004276_pt1 | contig 11360 bp, 9 predicted proteins | sample AntDrymUQ4972206_2_FD_129768 | JGI IMG/M metagenome (GOLD analysis project Ga0183260, IMG submission 129768) | Polar desert sand microbial communities from Dry Valleys, Antarctica - metaG UQ497 (22.06) (version 2) (version 2) | ecosystem: Environmental > Terrestrial > Soil > Desert | place...
AACGCCCACCGAGGACACGCCCACCGAAGAAACGCCCACCGAGGACACGCCCACCGAGGACACGACGCCCACCGAGGACACGACGCCCACCGAGGACACGACGCCCGACGAGACGACGCCCGACGAGACGACGCCTGACGACACCACGCCCGACGCCACCGTCACCGAGGACACGGCGACCGACGACACCACGCCCGGCGACGACCCGTTCGGGTGGGACGAGTTCCTCCCGGGTGTGGAGACGGGTCTGTTGGAAGTCCCCGTCGACTACGAGGATCCCGACGGCCCGACGTTCGAGCTGTTCGTCGCCCGCCGGCTAGCCGACGACCAAGCCAACAAGATCGGCTCGTTGCTGGTCAACCCCGGCGGCCCCGGCTTCGGCGGCAGCGACTTCGCCGTCTACGCCGACCAGATCTACGGCCAGGACCTGCTGGAGCGTTTCGACATCGTCGGGTGGGATCCCCGCGGTACCGGCCTCAGCGAACCGGCGATCGATTGCGTCGACGACTACGACGCCTACTTCGCGGCGACCGACATCACGCCTGACGACGACGCCGAGCGCCAGGAGATCATCGACCTGGCCGAGGAGTTCGCCGACGCCTGCGTGGAGAACAACGCCGAGACGTTCGCCCATGTCGGCACGAACAACTCAGCCCGTGACATCGACGCCATCCGGGAGGCGCTCGGCGAGGACACGATCTCGTACTTCGGCTCCAGCTACGGCAGCGAGCTGGGGGCGACGTGGGCGACGCTGTTTCCCGACACCGTCCGGGCCGCCGTGCTCGACGGCGCCGCCGACCCCAACGCCGACGGCATCGAAGGCAGCCTGCAGCAGGTCGTCGGCTTCGAGGGGACGCTGACGACGTATCTGTCCGATTGCAGCGAGGACCCGAGCTGCCTGTTCCACAACGACGGTGATGCCGAAGGCGCCTTCGACGACCTGATGGCCCAGCTCGACGAGAAGCCCATTCCGAGCCAAACGGGTCGGCCTGACGTCACGCGCGGTGTCGCCTTGCAAGGCGTCACCCAGGCGATGTACTCCGACGCATTGTGGCCGCAGCTCTCGCGCGCCCTGGTCGACGCCCAGGGCGGAGACGGTGCCGGCCTGCTCGCTCTCTATGACGCGTACTACCAACGTCAGCCCGACGGCACGTGGGGCAACGAGCTGGAGGCGTTCCAGACGATCTCGTGCATGGACGACCCCGAGCGCCTGACCGTGGAGGAGGACGACGCCACCGCCCCCGAGTTCAACGAGGCCGGACCGCGCTTCGCGCCGGGGACCACCGGCAGCTACTTCTGCACGTTCTACCCACCGTCGGAGGACCCGCGCATCGACATCACGGGCGCGGGCGCTGGCCCGATCGTCGTGATCGGCACGACCGGTGACGCGGCCACGCCGCTGTCGAGCACGCGGGCGATGGCCGAGACGCTGGAGGAGGGTCGCCTCGTCGTCGTCACCGCCGACCAGCACACCGGCTACGGCCTCAACCCTTGCGTCGACGCCGTCGTCCACGAGTACCTCGTCGACCTCGTCGACCCCCCCGAAGAGACCGAGTGCTGATCAGCGGGTGAAGACGGGAGCACGCTTCTCCATGAACGCCTGCACCGCCTCGGCGTGTTGCGGCGACGCCCAGCACTCCGCTAGGTAGCGGTGCTCCGAGTGCTGGACAGCCAGTAGATCGCCCTCGGTGGGGTTCGCCGTCAACAGTTCCTTGATCATCCGCAGCTGCGGCGCCGGATTGGCGGCGTAGGAGCCGGCGATCTCGTCTCCTGGCGCGTCCTTGAGCACGAGGCCGGCCGCACCGGCCTCGACCGCGCCCCACAGGACGTCGTCGTCGTCGAACGTCGTGAGAATCTGTACCGGCGGTCCGTCGGCGGTACGGATGCGGGCCGTCGCTTCCAGGCCGTCCATCACCGGCATGCGCACGTCCATCAGCACGACGTCTGGGCGATGGACGAGCGCGGCGTGCGCGCCGAGCTCGCCGTTGGCGGCCTCGGCGACGACCTCGAGACCTGGCTCGCTGGCCACGATGATGCCGACGCCCGCGCTGACGAGGGGTTGGTCGTTGACGAGCACGATGCGCACGACGTCAGTCATCCGTGACCTTCGGGCGAGGGAGGGTGACGACGACGAGCCAGCCGCCGTGGACGTCGGTCCGGCGCCGAAGGTGCCGCAGCGGCGCGGACTCGTTCGGCCATGCCGACGAGACCGAGGCCGCGGCGGGTCGTCGGTGGCGCCGGCGATGCCGATGGCGTGTTGACGACCTCGAGGCGGTCGGCGCGGAGGCGCACCGCGCATGTCGCCCCCGGGCCGTGCTGGAGGACGTTCGACAGGGACTCCTGGACGACGCGGTACACGACGAGCTGGACGGCCGGGGCGATGCACTCCGCGGTGGCGTCGAGGTCGGTCGTCACGTCGAGGCCGCCGGCGCGGGACCGTTCGATGAGCTCGTCGACCTGGCCGAGGCCGGGCCGGGGCGGGCCGACAGCATCGCTGGTGCCGTCGGCACGCAACAGCCCGACCGTCTGGCGCACCGCATCGAGGCTCGCGCGCCCGATCGCCTCGGCCTGGGCAAGAGCCTCGTCGGCCGCCTCGGAATCGGTGCGCAGCAGCCGGCGGGCGCCCGTCAGGTGGAGCATCATCACGGTCAGCGAGTGGGCCACGACGTCGTGGACCTCGCGGGCGATGTGGGTGCGTTCGGCGATCGCGGCGTGGGCCACGACACGGTCCTGCATCGCCGGATCTGACTCGTCAGCGCTTCCTGGCGCCGCAGCATGGTGCCGGAGAGGGCCGAGATGCCGATCGGCATCGCCGTCGTCGTCGCCGCGATGGCCGGGTCGCTCCTGTCGCGGCCCGCTCTGCTGGCCGTCGTCGGCCACGGAATCGACACCCTGCGCGTTTCCCCCACTGTTCGGCGTCACGCTGGGCCCGGCCATCCTGAGGGATGCCTTCGTCATCCGCGGCCTGCTCGTGCCGGCCGTCATGAAGCTGGCCGGCGAGGCGAACTGGTGGGCGACGCCGTTCCTGCGCCGCCTGCAGCGACGCATCGAGATCACCGAGGGCACTGGGGTCACCGGGGTCATCGACGGCCAGCCGGGAAGGTTCCCGCCTAGGGAGCTGTGATGGCGGGCGGCTGGCCGCGACGCTCCGCTCTGATGAGAGCGGTCTCAGATGTCATTAACCGCCCGCTCACGCCGCCGACGGACACTGGTCGGTGAATCTATTCGGTCCGTCGTCCCCGGCGGTGTGCGCGCGCCGGGCAAGGAGGAGTCGTGAGTGTTCACCGCAACCCGTTCGCCATCCCTGTCGTGGGCCTGATCGCGATCGGTCTGGTGGCGTGTACCGCTGAAGCGTCGTCGCCACCAACCACGAGCGGCGGCACCACTGTGCCGACGGGCTCAGCGACTCCAACCACCCTTTCCGGTCCAGGCTCGGCGTCCGCCCCGACGCCGTCGAGTGCACCGGCCGCCGAGGACGAGTTGCAGCCGGTCAGCGACGAGAACCCGGTCGTCAACGACAGCTTCGTGTCGCCCCTGGTCGAGCGCTATGGCGATATCTCGATCGGCCGAGAGAGCTTCGTCGCCGGTAACACGACGTTGCGGGCGGACCCCGACAGAGCGGTGTGCATCGGGTCCCAGTCCAACATCCAGGACAACGTCCTGCTCCTGGCGCTGCAGACCGAGCCTCACGACCACGAGGCTGGCGAGTGCGGTCAGCTCTCGGCGAGCAGCGGAAACGAGACCAGCATCGCCCACCAAGCGGTGATCACGAACTCCACGCTGGGCGACTTCGTCTTCGTCGGCTATCACGCCCAGATCCGCGACTCCGTCGTCGAGGACGGGGCGTCATCTTGCACGGCGCCGTCATCGAGGGCGTGACGATCCCGGCCGACACCCTGGTGGGCATCGGCCAACAGGTGACCACCCAGGAAGACGCGGATGCCCTACCAAAGGTGACCGACGAGAACAACGCCTTCAAGCTCGAGGTGCTCGAGGTCAACGCCGAGTTCGCCCACGGTTATGTGGAGCTGTACGAGACGGACGGCTACGCCGCCGTCACCGGCGTCAGCCCCGGGCCGCCCACGGCGTGGAATCCCGATCCCGTAGCCCCGACCATCGGTGAGAACGTCGTGTTGGAGCCGTTCGCGAGGATCGTCGGCGATGTCCGCCTCGGCGCCGACAGCACGGTCGGGCGTCGCAGCTCCATCCGCGCCGACGAAGGCGCGCCGATCGAGATCGGTGCCAGAGCCGAGATCGAGGACCGGGTCACGTTCCACGCGTTGAAGGGCACCTCCATCGTCATCGGCGACGATCTCGACACCGACGACAACGTCGTCTTGCACGGTCCGCTGACGGTCGGCGACCGGCTGACGATCCAGGACGACGCCGTGCTGTTCCGCTCGGAGCTCGGCAACAACATCACCATCGCTGAGCGGGCGTTGGTCGTCGGGGTGACCCTCCCGGACGGCGCCTACGTGCCGCCCGGGGCGGTCATCACCACCCAAGGTCAAGCCGACGCGCTCGCCGACTGACCGTGGGCCGTCCGTCAGCGTCGCTGGCAACGTGTGGAGGGTTCACTTCACAGAGGGCTCATCGGTCTAGTTTGCGGTTGTGACCGGTTCGTCCAGCCGGCCGTTGCGCTGGCTGGGCAGCATCCGTGTACGCATCCTCGCGGTCGTCGTCATCTTGTTGGTGGTGTCGTCGATCGGATCGGTGTTGTTGCTACGCGCGGTGCTGCTCCAGCGGCTCCAGGACGAAGTGGACGAGAGCCTCCGACGCGAGGTGGAGGAGTTCCAGCTCCTCAGCACGGAAACCAACCCCGAGACCGGACAACCGTTCGAGGGCGATCTTCGAGCGGTCTTCGACGTGTACTTCTCGCGGGAGGTGCCCGATGAGGGCGAATCCCTCTTGGCCTTCATCGACGGGGAGCTCTATGAGTCTCGCCGTGCCCAAGACGCCGCAGAGGCCGACGAGTTGCGCCCGGCGATCGAGTACTGGCTGTCGCTGGATCGATACCAGCAGGGTGGCATCGACACCGATGTGGGGGCCGCCAGCTATGCCGCGCTGCCATTGCAGGGTCGGGGGGAAAACGGCCTGCTCGTCGTGGCCAACTTCCCGGACTTCGAGCGAGAGGAGATCGATAGCGCCGTGCGAACCGAAATCGTGGTGCAGCTGGCCGCGATGGTGCTCGTCTCGCTCCTCGGTCTGCTGTTGGCAGGGCGCGTCCTGCGGCCGCTCGTCTCGCTGGCCCGGACGGCGTCAACGATCTCAGATACCGAATTGAACCAGCGCATCGCGGTGACCGGCCGCGACGAGGCGTCCCAGATCGCCGCCGCCTTCAACGAGATGCTCTCCCGTTTGGAAAGAACGTTCGCGACGCAACGGCAGTTTCTCCACGACACCAGTCACGAGCTGCGAACACCGCTGACCGTGATCCGGGGGCATGCCGAGATGATCGAGGTGGATGCGACGCCCGAGGAGCGTCGGGAGACCATCCACCTGATCGTCGACGAGGTCGACCGGATGAGCCGTATCGTCGACGACCTCTTCCTGTTGGCCATGTCCGAACGCCCGGACTTCCTCCGCGCCGACCCGGTAGATCTACGTGAGGTGGTGTTCGAGGCCTACCAGAAGGTGACTGCGCTCGGCGTACGGGACTGGCGTCTCGATGCGGAGCACTCTGTGATCGTCGTCGCCGATCGCCAGCGGATCACCCAGGCGATCATGCAGCTCGCCGCCAACGCGGTGAGGTTCACCCGCGACCACGACACCATCCGCATTGGCACCACTGCCGGCAGCAGCACCGCGACGATCTTCGTCGAGGACACCGGCCCGGGCGTGCCGCCCGATCACGCCGAGCGCATCTTCGGACGCTTCACCCGGATCAGGGCTGACGACGACTCGACGAGCGGCGCCGGCCTTGGTCTCGCCATCGTCAAGGCGATCGCCGAAGCGCACGGAGGGACGGTGAACGTGACATCACCACCAGGCTCGGGTGCCCGCTTCGAGATCATCATCCCGACCGACCGGAGCGAAGGCACCACAACCTGATGAGGCATCGGCGACGCCACCCTCGACGATGAGCTTGCGCCGGATCTGCGTACCATTGGTTGATGTTGGGTGCGCCCGCCCACGTCCGCGCCCTACGCCGGGAAGACATCGGCCGGCTGGTCCGACCTGGCAGGAAGCCGGACCGGTTCCGTCGGGCCCGACGGCCTCACCGTCGGCGAGGCGGTCGACACCACCTTGGCGGAGAGCGCGGTGGCGCTCCTCGTGGAGTTCCCCCCGGATGCCGGACACCTACCCTGAGGCGCTCGTCGTCTCGGACAGGAGCCCGTCATGCCTGCGCCTCACCCGCCGGAGTTCCGGCGTCGAGCGGTCGAGCCGGCCCGAGAACGGTCGGTGCCGATCGCGCAGCTGGCCGGCGAGCTCGGCATCAGCGAGTCATGTCTGCGCAACTGGATGGCCCGCGCCGACATCGATGAGCGCCGTACGAGAAGGCTTGACGACCGATGAGCGCGCCGAGCTGGTGCGGCTGCGCGCCGCCGCCCAGGCGATGTTCCACTGAATCGAAGGTTTCTACAATCCGACCCGCCGCCACTCGACCCTCGACTACCGATCCCCGGTCGAGTTCGAGCAGCTGTACACAACGAATCGGACAGTCCCCGCCTGGTTCGTTCTCGCCGGCGTCGGCATCGGCTGCGCCGAGACCGCCGAACACGCCGCTGTCGCCACCGACGCACCCGAGGCCATCCGAGGCTCGGCCTTCGGCCTGCTCGCCGGCATCCGAGGCTCGGCAACGTCGCCGCCTCCACCATCGCCGGAATCCTCTGGACCGCCCTCAGCCCGGCGTGGGCGTTCGACACAGCGTGAGCCGCCACACCCCCTCTACCAGCAGGTGCGACGTCACGACGTCGGTCCAACGGCGCTGGGGGCAGCCAGTGGCACGGCCGGATCTGCTCGACGGTCGGCGACGATCAGTCGCCACGCCGTCACCTCGGCACCGACGGCGATCGCGATACGAGCTGCGAACAGCACGTAGATCCCGCCCGTCTGCCACAGCACCCCGGCGAGCGCCGGCCCGATCGCCTCTCCTGCGGTCTCGGACGTGTCGAGCACAGCGAGGCGGCGACTCCTCTGGCGAGGATCACGGTTGGCGATACCGGCGATGAGTGTGGCCCAGGCTGGACGGAACGCGGCCTTGCCCGAATCGTCCAGCGTCTTTGCCGCGACGAACCCGACGAGCGTCGGGCTGACCATGAACGCGACAGAGGATCCGACGTTGGCGAAGGATCGCCAGGTCGTGCCGACGGCGTGGCCGTAGCGGTCGATGATCCAACCGAAGACCGGCCCGGAGATGAGGAAGACGACGGCGGAGAGCGTGTAGATCGCCCCGGTCTGGCCGGGCGTCAACCCGGCGTAGTCAGTCGCCAACACGGGCAGCAGGCCGTGGACCATGTAGGCGCTGGTGGCGACGAGCATCCCGAGTGTTGCGGGCCCGCGCAGCTCGCGCACGAGCGTCGTCGTCGCCGACCACGCCGACCCCGAGCCGGGCCTGTCCCCTCCGAGGCCAGGCCCACCGCGGGTTGTGGCGACGTCCGGCACCTCGCGCAGCGCCAACCACGCCGCGGCGACGGGCAGCATGGACAACGCCAGCACGATCACGAACAGCGTCTGGTAGGAGTTGCCTGTGACTGCGAGGATCCCCCCGGCCGCCGCGGCGCCGCCGACGCCGCCGATGTGCTTGGCCGTCGCGTACCAGCTGTAGACGCTGCCGATGCGGTTGGCGGCGTCGCGGGCGATCACGCTGAGCGAGGCGACGTCACGACCGGCGGCACTGGCCCCTTGCAGGACACGGACCCCGCACAGGCCGGCCAGGCTGCCGACGGCGAGCAGGGCGGCCGCGGCACCGACTCGCGCCAGCGTGCCGCCGAGGTAGACGGCCCGGACGCTGGTGCGGTCCGCCAGCCAGCCGGCGAAGGGCTTGAGCACCACGGCGACGACCGTGCGGAGCGAGATCAGCAGGCCGATCTCGGCCAGTGACAGCCCGAGTGATGCAGCGTAGAGGGGCAGGCCGAAGCTAACCATCCCGAACGTGAGGCGTCCGAGGAAGCCCTCGGCGATGACGAGCGCCAGCGCCAACCTCGGGTGGCGAGCGCTCACGTAAGTACCTCACCGTGATTGGTGACGTCGAGGCAGTGCGCACGAGCCGAGTGGCCATGGGCGAACCGACTGTGACGATTGGACGTTCGCTCGAAGCCTCGCTCGCTCATCTCTCAGGGCCCCATCATGAGGCTCGCTCGACCAGCGCCCGCTCGATCTCGGCGAGGAGGGCCGGGATGGCCTCGGGGAAGCCGCGGTAGCCGGGGAACGGGTTGGCGTCGACGATGATCATGCGACCGCAGTGGCGTCGCAGGTCGACGCCGTAGCAAGCCAGCTCGAGTGCACGACCGACACCGCGCACCATCTCGATCTCGTCGTGATCGAGACTGGCGTGGGCGATGTCGTTGGACGTGAAGCTGTCGGGTGCGAAGTGTTTGGCGGCGACGAAGCACCGGCCTCCGGCGACGTAGACCTTGGTGTCGGGACCGTCGCCGACATTCGGCTGTAGCAGCCGCACTCCGTCGTCGGCGACGAACGAGGGCCGGTCGGGATCGTCCCCTTCGCTCCCGACGACCCCGGGGAATCGGTCGTGCATCTCGACGGCGCGCCCGTGGACGCCGTACACGGGCTTGGAGACCCACCCCCCCGTCCCATTCGGCGGCGACGTGATGGCGGTGCCAGCGGTGGCCAGCAGCGTTCGTGGCACGGGCAGGCCGGCCGCAGCGAGCCGCGCGGTGGTGGAGGCCTTGTCATGGCTTCGCCAGGAGGCGCCCGCCGAGTTGAGGAATCGGCCCCCGGATGCCTCGTCCGCCACCGCCGCGGCCAGCGCCACCGCGGCAACGGTCTTCAAGAGCACGAGATCGGGACGCCAACGGTCGCCTTGGTCAACGTCGATGACCTCGTGCTCAGGTACCCGAACGGCTGTCGAGGCGCCGGCGCGACCAAGTTCCTCCAACAGTCCAACCATCACAGGGTTGACAGCTGGTGCCCCGCCACGGGCTTCGACCCACAACTCGATGCGACGACCAGCAAGCGTGCTCATCGAGGGCATCCCGTTCCCGCCATGAGGTCGTAGCGCTCCAACGTGAGCTCGACGAACGCGTCCTGCGGATCGAGCGAACTGATCGTCGCCAGGACTTCCCGTGCGCCAACCGTGCGGATCTCGTAGCCCAGATCGACCGCCTGACGATCGCCAGGGTCACGGTAGGCGAGCGCCGCTGCCGCGGCCTCGGCGAGCGCGATCGGTGTGATGCCGGCGGCGAGACAGGCGACCGCCGGCCCGACGATGCGGTCGTCGAAGGCGAGCTTGCGGCGCGGCTGTCTGGCGACTCTGGTCACAGGGTCGGCGAGCGCAGGGTTGGCGTAGTGGTCGAGGATGTCGTCGAGCGATCTCGCAGCTCCGGCCGTCGATCCTGGCCGGTCGGCAACGTGCGCACGAAACCCCTGCTGCGCCTCGGCCATCGCCGCCAACGTTGCCTCACGGATCTCGGGGCGCTCGAGTGCCTCATTCATCGTCGGCCACCCGGCGTGCCATCCGAGGTAGGCCGCGGTGGCGTGCCCGGCATTGAACAGCCACAGCTTCTCGGTGATCCGATCGTCGAAGCCGCGAACGGGCTCGAGCCCCGGAAGACTGCCGTCGAGCGGGGCGCAGTCGGCGAGTGAGAGCGCATCGATTGGGCAATGATCGGCGTCGTCGCACGTGAAGCGGACGCCACAGCGGGTGATCTCCCGCTGCGCCACGGTGCGCCAGACGGCCGCCCCCGCCACGCCCAACCGTGTCCCGATGGCGGTAGCGAGACCCGGTCGCTCCTGCACGAGGCCTGCCGTGACGAGGTGCTGGGCCTGTCGGGAGTTCTCGAACAGCAAGATGTTGAGCGGTCGTGCGGACGTTTCCAGGCGCTCCGCGATCGGTCCTGCGAGCCATCGACCAACATCGGTCAACGAGGTCGGGCCGACGGCCGTGATCACGAGGTCGGCGCCGAGGAGCGCCGCTCGTGTGTCCGGTGACTCGGCCTCAACGGCGATGACCCCGTCGACAAAGCGGTCCGACGCCTCGCCAGCGACGCGCACCAACACGCCGTTGTGCTCATTGACCACCTCGGCGATCTCACGATCGCGGCAGACGAGCAGGACCTGCCAACCTGCGGCGCGTAGCAGCGGGGCAGCGAAACCACCGGCGACCCGCCCGGCGCCGACCACCACGCACGACCGCTCAGTCATCGTCGATCGGCAAGCTGACGGAGAACGTGGTACCGGTGGCGGGCGTGCTGTGGACCCGGATGCGGCTGCCGTGGGCGTCGGCGATCGCCTTGGCGATGTACAGACCGAGGCCCATCCCCTTGATGCCCTTCGCCGCGTCCGCCCGGAAGAATCGGTGGAACAGGAACTTCTGCTGCTCGAGCGGGATGCCGCGGCCCTCGTCGCTGATGTCGACGACGGCCTCGTCGCCGTGGCGACCGACGCGGACGCGAATCCGTCCGTCCGGCGGCGAGTAGTTGACGGCGTTCGACAGCAAGTTGGAGAAGAGTTGCCCGAGTCGTTCCTCGTCCCACGAACCTTTGATCACGTCGCTCTCCTCGATCACGAACTCGTGCCCGCCGGCGGTCGCCTGGTGCTCGGCGACGAGACGATCGATGAGCTTGGCCAGGTCCATCGGCGCCCGCCTGATCTCGAAATGGCCCGTGCCGATGCTGGTCGCGTCACGCAGGTCGTCGATCAGGCGACCCATGCGACGGGAGGCGCCGTCGATCGCCGCCTGGGCCTGCTCGCGATTGATAGGGCCGTCGCCGTCGACGAGCAGGTCGGCGTACCCGACGAGGCCCGTCAACGCGCCGGCAAGGTCGTGTCCGACCAATCCGAGAAACTCTTCCAGGCGTCGATGGGCACGTGCCGTCTCAGCAGCACGATCCGCCGCCCGCCGTCGTTCGATGGCGAACAGCACGGCCAGGTACGTGACCGCGGCGAGCGCGGCGACGCCGAACGGCCATACGACGAGCGGTCGTCCCTCGATGAAGGCGTTGACGAGGTACACCGAGACTGCGGTCGCACCGGTGGCGGCGATGCCACGAATGGACGAGCAGTGCGCAGCCACGAGGACCGGGATGGCGTACAGAGACGACACCACCTGGTTGTCTGGGAGCAGGAAGTAGTTGACGACGAACGCAGCGGCGAACAGCGCGGCGAGGGCCGCGGTCAGCAGCGGCAGCGATCCGCGCGACGCAGGTGCGAGGCGGGCGATCATGACCGCGCCCCCGCCA
>Ga0183260_10004277_pt1 | contig 11358 bp, 11 predicted proteins | sample AntDrymUQ4972206_2_FD_129768 | JGI IMG/M metagenome (GOLD analysis project Ga0183260, IMG submission 129768) | Polar desert sand microbial communities from Dry Valleys, Antarctica - metaG UQ497 (22.06) (version 2) (version 2) | ecosystem: Environmental > Terrestrial > Soil > Desert | place...
CACGATGGCAGGACTCGACCGGGACAAGGCGCTGGACATGGCTTTGGCCAACATCGAGAAGCAGTACGGCAAGGGTTCGGTCATGCGCCTGGGTGATGACCAGCGCCCGGCGATGAAGGTCATCCCGACCGGCTCCATCGCCCTGGACGTCGCGCTCGGCGTCGGCGGCCTGCCGCGCGGACGGGTCATCGAGATATACGGACCGGAGTCGAGTGGGAAAACCACCGTGGCTTTGCACGCCGTGGCCAGTGCTCAAGCCGCCGGTGGCATCGCCGCGTTCATCGACGCCGAACACGCGCTGGATCCGGACTATGCCAAAGCGCTCGGCGTCGACACCGATGCGCTGCTGGTCTCCCAGCCGGATACCGGCGAGCAGGCCCTCGAGATCACTGACATGCTGGTGCGCTCCGGCGCGCTGGACATCGTGGTCATCGACTCGGTCGCCGCACTCGTGCCCCGCGCCGAGATCGAGGGCGAGATGGGGGATAGCCACGTCGGTCTGCAGGCCCGGCTGATGAGTCAGGCGCTGCGCAAACTGACTGGCGCACTAAGCAATTCGGGTACCACTCTGATCTTCATCAACCAGCTTCGGGAAAAAATAGGAGTGATGTTCGGATGTCTTTCTTACGGCACTCGGGTGTGTCTCGCGAACGGTACGACGGAGAAGATCGGCAAGATCGTCAACCAGAAACTGCCGGTTGAGGTGTTGGCCTACGACCCCGTGGAAGACAAGATCGTTCCTCGCAAGGTCGTGAACTGGTTCGACAACGGCGTCACCGAAGAGTTCCTCCAGTTCACCGTCGAGAAGTCCGGCGGTAACGGCCGCTCGCAGTTCGCAGCGACAGCCAACCACCAGATCCGGACGCCAGGTGGATGGCGAGAAGCCGGCGAGTTGATGTCCGGTGATCGGGTCATGGCCGCGGAGACGCACCGGCTCAGCGAGGTGCAATGGCAGGTTGTCCTGGGTTCGCTGATGGGCGACGGAAACCTCTCGCCGAACCGTCGGGATCGGAACGGTGTCCGGTTCCGGCTAGGACACGGCGCCCGCCAGGCGCCTTACCTCGACTGGAAGGTCGGAATGCTCGGCAATATCGACTGTTCTCGGCGCATAGATCATCGGGGTGCGGTCTTCGCAGACTTCACCCCGTTGGCCGAGCTAGGTGAGCTGCAGCGCGCCGTCTACTTCGGGGATGGTCGCAAGACGCTGTCCTGGGACTACTTGAAGTCGTTGACTCCGCTCGCGTTGGCGATCTGGTACATGGACGACGGCAGCTTCACGATGCGCTCCAAGGGAGTACAGACACGTACCGCCGGCGGGAGCGGGCGGGTGCAGTTCGGCCTCGAAGCCATGTCCGAGGGATCACGGGACCGGGTGGTCGCTTATCTCCGGGACACTCACAAGCTCGACGTCACCTGGCGGCGGGCCGGCGCGCGGGGCCAGGCAGTTCTGACCTTTGACACCGCCGCCTCTGCGCGATTCCAGGAAATCGTGGCTCCTTATGTTCACCCGTCGATGGACTACAAGCTGCTGCCACGGCTGCGTGGTCAGTTCGCCGTCGAGCCGGAGTTCTCGGAGCCAACCATTCGCCCGGTTCCCGCGCGGGTCCTGGACATCCACGTCAAGCCGAAGACACGTTCGATGCATCGGTTCGACATCGAGGTGGAGGATTCACACAATTACCTGGCCGACGGGGTGATCGTGCACAACAGCCCGGAGACCACGACTGGTGGCAAGGCGCTGAAGTTCTATGCCTCCGTCCGGCTGGATGTCCGGCGGATCGAGACGCTCAAGGACGGCACCGACGCGGTCGGAAACCGCACCCGGATCAAGGTTGTGAAGAACAAGTGCAGCCCACCATTCAAACAAGCAGAGTTCGACATAATTTATGGCCAGGGAATCAGTCGTGAGGGCTCGCTGATCGATGTGGGTGTCGAGCAGGGATTCATTCGTAAGGCAGGTGCTTGGTACACCTACGACGGTGACCAGCTCGGTCAGGGTAAGGAGAACGCGCGGGCGTTCATGCGGGACAACCCTGATCTGGCCGACGAAATCGAGAAGAAGATCAAGGAGAAGTTGGGCATCGGGCCGGTACTCGATGTCGACGCCCCGATAGCCGTCGCACCAGTCGACTTCTGAGCCGATGAGCAGGGCGGCTGGCGGTACGTCACGGGGCCGCCGGGGCAGTGGTACCCGTGGCGGGCGTGACCGGTCTGACGTGGACGCGCCCGGCGGTCACCCGGGAGATCCTCCGGGCGACCCGGAGTCGGTCGCCCGGTCCATCTGTCTCAAGCTGCTCACGATGTCACCGAAGTCCAGAGCGCAGTTAGCGGATGCCCTGGCGGCCAAGGGCGTTCCCCACGCGGCAGCCGAGGCGGTGCTGGATCGCTACACCGAGGTCGGCCTGATCGACGATTCGGCATTTGCGCAGGCCTGGGTCAGCACCCGGCAGACCGGGCGTGGCCTGGCCACCCTGGCGCTGGCTCAGGAATTGCATCGCAAGGGAATCGACAAGGACACCGCCGGTGCCGCGCTGGCCACCATCGCGCCGGATGCCGAGAAAGCCTCGGCGCGAGTGCTGGTTCAGCGCAAGCTACGCAGCATGCGCGGTCTCGAACCTTCGGTCGCGACGCGGCGACTGCTCGGAATGCTGGCTCGCAAGGGGTACCCGTCAGATGTTGCATTCCGGGTGATCCGCGACGAGATGCAGAGCCCGGAACTGTGGCGCGATGAGTAGGCCGCGAGCACGTCGGGCGCAGCCGCTGTAGCCGCTGTTGCCGGTTGCGGTCAGACCGCGCCGAGACCACCGCCGCCGGCAGCGAACTGTTCGGCGGTCAGCGGAAGTGTTTCGCCGTCGGGCGACTTCTTACTACGTGCCAGTCGCTTGTCCAGCCATCTGGCGAAGGCGGACAGAATCACGTTCACCAGGATGTAGATCAGTGCAGCTGCCACGTAGATCTGGAAGGAATACTGGTCCCCGAATGAGAGACGGAAGAACTCCACCAGGCTGCGCGCCGAACGCAGCAACTCGAAATAGCCGATGATGAATCCGAGGGAGGAGTCCTTGAGCAGGACGACCAACTGGGCGATCAGCACCGGCAGCATCCGCCGAATGGCCTGAGGCAGCAGGACGAAGGTCATCACCTGCCATTTGCGCATGCCGATGCCGAAGGCCGCCTCACTCTGCCCCTTGTCGATGGACAGAATGCCGGCTCGGACGATCTCGGCGATGACGGCCATGTTGTAGAGCGTCAAGCCGGTGACCAACGCCGCGAAGGCGCTGATCGGAAGCCCCAGCGTCGGGGCCACGAAGAAGACCGCGAAGATGAGAACGAGCAGCGGCACGGCCCGGAAAAATTCGATGATCGTGGCGACCGGGATCCGAACCCAGCGGTGGTCGGAGAGTCGGCCGATGGCCAGCAGCGCTCCCAAGACTGTTGCCAGCACCATCCCGAGCGCGGCGACCTGCAAGGTCGCGACCAGACCGCGCAGCAACGCCTGCGGAACCGCTGCTCGCGTGTCGAACAGAATCGCCCAGCGCTGTGCCTCGAGCTGGCCATTGCCCGCGAGCTTGAGAAGTACGTAGGTGATCAGCCCGAAAATCAGCGCGACCCCGACGACGGTTCCGATCAGGTTCCGTCGCCGAGCCTTGGGGCCTGGCACGTCGAAAAGAATGGGCGCGGTCATCGTAGGATCGCCGCCCGTTTCTCGAGCCGGCTGACCGCATAGGCCGACGGCAAGGTGATGAGCAGGTAGGCGAGAACGATCCCGATCAGTGTGGCGAGCAGTTCGTCCGCGGCGGCGTTGGCCAGGCGGGGCAGCAGCGACGAGAGCTCAGGAATGAAGAACCCGGCCGCGATGGAGGTGTTCTTCACCATCGCGATCCACACATTGCCCAGCGGTGGCACGACCGTCCGGAAGGCCTGCGGCAGGACCACCTCGCGCAGAGACTGGCTGAACGTCAACCCAATGGCGCGCGCTGCCTCGGCCTGACCAGCCGAGATGGAGTTGATCCCCGAGCGAATCGCCTCGCAGACGAAGGCAGCGGTGTAGAGGCCGACCGACAGGACCGCGCCGGGCAGCGGTGAGACGACGGTGTCGATCTGCGGGAGGCCAAAGATGATGAAGAAGAAGACCACGGTCAGTGGGGTATTGCGGAACACCTCCACGTAGAAGGTGGCCAGGCCGCGCAGCGGCAGAACCGGACTGACCCGCATGGCTGCCAACACGGTTCCGAGTACCAGCGCGAGGAGTCCGGCCAGGAGTGAGATCAGCAGGGTTAGACCCATGGCGTCGACGAAGAGGCCGAAGTTGTCGATCAGGAAGTCCAAGGCACCTCCACTCGGCTGCCGTCAGAATCTGGATGCTGCGCCACGCGGCGGCTAAGGCACGACCGCGCGGTGGCCGGTCCGAGGACCGGCCACCGCGCGCGTGCGCTGAACTAGCTGGTGTACCGATCCACCGACGGCGGCTCGGGTGCCTCGGTGTCGGTGATGGCACCGACGGTCGAGTCGTAGGCCTCGGCCCAGGCGCCACTCTCGTAGGCGTCTTCCAGGACGTCGTTGATGAAGTCTCGGAAGTCGTCGTCATCGAGCGCGAGCCCGATGCCGTACGGCTCCTCGGTGAACGGTGCGCCCACCAGTTCGAAGCTCTCCGGGTCGGTGGAGACGAAGGCGGTGAGGATCACGTTGTCCGTCGTCACCGCGACGACCTCGCCGTTCTTGAGCTGGTCGGCGCACTTGGAGTACACGTCGGTGGTGATCAGGTTGACCTCTGGGTAGTTCGTCCGGATGTTCTCAGCCGGGGTCGAACCCTCGACCGAGCAGACGGTCTTCCCGGCCAGGTCGTCTGGCCCGGTGATGCCTTCCGGGTTGCCTGCGGCCACCATGATGTCCTGACCGGCGACGTAGTATGGGCCGGCGAAGGACACCAGTTGTTTGCGCTCGTCGTTGATCGTGTACGTCGCAACCACGATGTCGACCGAGCCGTTCTGGATGAACGGTTCACGGTTGGCCGACACGGATTCGGTGAAGGTAACCCCGTCCTCGGAGATGCCCAGCGCCGCGGCGACCAGATAGGCGATCTCGACGTCGAATCCCTCAGGCTTGTCAGTCGTCGGGTTCAGCAGCCCGAAGCCCGGCTGGTCGAACTTCGTCCCGACCGACAGGGCACCGGCCTCGTTGAGTTCGGCCATCGTCGAGCCTTCGGGGAAGCTCACCTCCTCGGCGACGGTGGGCGCCGCGGATTCTTCCTGTTCAGCCTCGTTACCAGCATCGCTGCCACCACATCCTGCGACGAACAGACTGAACGCCGCCACAGCGGCGAGTCGTCGTACTCTCATGAAACCGTCCTCCTTGTTGGTGATGCATGTTCAGTTGATATGCGCCGCACCGGCTGGGACGGCCACCTACGTCAGTGCGTCAGGATCTTCGACAGGAAACTCTTGGCCCGGTCGCTGCTCGGATTGGTGAAGAACTCGTCCGGCGTGGTCTCTTCGACGATGTGCCCGCCGTCCATGAAGACGACCCGGTTCGCGGCCCGTCGGGCGAAACCCATCTCGTGGGTGATCACGACCATGGTCATGCCGTCCTTGGCCAACTGGGTCATCACGTCGAGGACCTCGTTGATCATCTCCGGGTCCAGCGCCGAGGTCGGCTCGTCGAAGAGCATCACCTTCGGATCCATGGCCAGCGCACGGGCAATGGCGACCCGCTGCTGTTGTCCGCCGGAGAGTTGCGCAGGGAACTTGTCGGCCTGTTCGGCGATGCCGACCCGATCCAACAACTCCTTGGCCCGGGCGCGGGCTTGATCCCTGGACTGCTTGCGGACCTTGATCGGACCCAGTGTCACGTTGTCCAAGATCGTCTTGTGCGCGAACAGGTTGAAGCTCTGGAAGACCATCCCGACCTCGCTGCGCAACCGGGCGAGATCCTTACCCTCCTCGGGCAGCACCGTCCCGTCGATGGCGATCCGACCTTGTTGGATCGGCTCCAACCGGTTGATGCACCGGCAGAGGGTGGACTTGCCTGACCCGGACGGGCCGATCACGACGACCACCTCGCCGCGGGTGATCGTGAGGTCGATGTCGGCGAGGACGTGCAGATCGCCGAACCACTTGTTCACCCCGGTCATCTCGACGAGCGGAGGTCCGGCTCCGTTGCCGTCGCTGCTCGTCGGGGTGGTGCTAGTCATGGCGAGCACCCTAGCCATCACCGATACCACCTACGCGCGGATGAGGTAACGGTTGACTAACGTCCCCAGGTGGGTTCGCGACAGCCGGCGACGTCGCGCGCCGTACCCTCGTGCCTGTTGTGACTACCGCCGAGACCGCCGCCGGCACGCCGAACGTCCGCACGTACTCCGTGCGGACGTTCGGCTGCCAGATGAACTGGAATGGGAAACCTCAGGCTACTAGTTCAGGTTCATCCTGCCGGGTTGGACACGCACCGTGACGCAGCGTAACCGTCGCAAACTCCCGGTAAACGAGCGGCATGTCAAATACTCGCCCAATTGCCTTGCCCCGCACGGGGTTTCGGTAGTCCGTTGCCCTCGTGAACTTCGTTGAGTTGCAGCCAGAGCAAAGAACTTGAAGGTTCAACCAATCAGAACCCCCGCCACTGGCTACGGGCACAACATGATCAACTTGTAGGTGCTCGGTGGCTCCGCACGCCAGACATTCTCCGTAGAAGTCCTTAAGGATGAGCGCGTCGGACTCAGTGACAACCCCGGCGCCCTCCCGTCTCCTGAGGCGCTCCCGTCTCCTGAGGCTTCGTGCCTTAACGCTGTGCGGGTTAGCCGCGTCATAGGCGCTGTTGCGGGCTCTAGTGGCCTCCCGGCTGTCTTGGTAGCGCTGGGCATCCCTGAGCGCTTTACACTCTCGGCAAACGTGCTTGTGCCCGTCAGCGTGGGAGGTATCGAGCGCGAACGCGTCTAGCGGTTTGACCCCGCCACACGCCTTACAGGGCTTGGGGTCTGCGACCGGGGGTTTGGGCTGCGGTCCGTTTCTGTACCACGCGGCATCCCTGACCGCTGCGCACGTCTTGCAGGTGTTCTTGTGTCCGTCGGTGTTGTTCGCGGCTCGGGAAAACTCTTCAAAATCTTTGACTTGAAAGCAAACGCGGCATGTTTTTAAATCCATTAATCTCCGTCCTGTAGGCAAAAAGAAAGCCCGCCTCCCTTGAAGGAAACGGGCTTTTCGGGTGATTCTGTTTCTATCAACCTACCTTCGGGGGATTAGGTCACAATGACCTTGCCTAAGTATAGCAGGTTTAGCACAAACCCGCCGGAGGTTCAAACAATCTCGCCTCAGCTTCATCGATCGCCTTCTCTGCGTCTGCCAGGAGTTGCCTAAGGTCCTTGATAGACCCGGCGCGGGCGATAGCCTGCCCAGCCCCCGCATAGAAGCCGTACGCCCAATCTAAGGTCGATCGCGGATCAACGCTCATGTCGTTTGGATTCACGAGATTAACCTATCAAGATCATCTGCAAGTCCGGAATCGTCCTGGGCGTAGAGCCCCTGATACCGACTCAAAGTAAAGGCAACTGACGAATGCCCGGCGGCTCTTGATACCTCCAACGCACCCCGTCCTAGAGCGATGTAGAGGGAAACAAACGTGTGCCGCATGTCGTGCGGGCGTAGGCCTTCTAACCCCGCCGATTTCGTGGCACGAATCCACGTTGAACGAAACCACGCTCGCCTCAACGGTTGCCCGTCCGCGCTGGTGAACAGAAGGTCAGCAGGGTTTGAGACAGAGTATTTGAGGATGTGCCGTTCAAGTTGCCGCATCACTGAACGCGGGACTGTGACCGTACGAAGACTCGTCTTTGTTTTCGGGGGACCAAACGAAACGTCGTTGTTCACGTCAACCAAAGTCTGACGAACGGTGACGGTTGAGCGCGTTACGTCGATGGACTCCCGGCGCAGTGCCCCAAGCTCGCCAAAGCGCAGACCTCCGTAGACCGCCAGGAGGACTAGCGCCCGATACCTCGCGTCGATCATGTCGGCCAAGCGCGATGCTTCCTGGCTCGTTAGGAACCGTTGGCCGCTGCGTTGCTCTCCGGGAAGCCTCAACTTCCCCGCCGGATTGACTCGGATTTTGCCCTCGTCTAGGGCAGCTTCAAGAACCCGGCGCAAGGCAAACGCGTTCTTGCGCACGCTAGCGGGGGAGAGTTTGCCCAAAGACGTTGAGACCCAGAGGTTTACGTGCGCGTTGGTCACGCCGGAAAGCGGGAGGTTGCCGAACTCTGGCAGGACGTGGGTACGCAGGCATGACTCAAGACGAGCCCTCGTTGTGGGTCGCAGATCAACCACAGTGGGCACCCAGCCCTCCACGAAGGCCGCTAGCGTCTCTGCACCGGCGCGGGGGTCTCGATAGCTGCCGTTCGCGTGGTCGCCTTCTAGGACAGCCTTGAAGCGCCGAGCTTCATCGGCTCGGGTGAAGGTCTTGGATCGTTGCTTGCCGTCTGCCCACCACCGAACGCGATATCTGATCTTGCCCGGTGCTTGCTCTCTGCGCTCTACAGTTGCCACTCTGCCGCCTAGGTAGTAGTCCAATAGTACGAACTAGTATGACAGATCGCACTAGTAGGCAAAAGCGATACTCTCCTCGGCGTGGAGTTCGACGAAGCCGTACGGCGCGCAAGCGCCCTTACCTCAAACGAGGCAGCCGTAGCGCTGGCGTGGTCGCAGACCTCAACAGACGGCAAGTCGAACGCGTCTTTTGCCCAAATCGCGGGGATTTCGGGGGTAGCCCGAGGTACGGCAATAACCGCCACCAAAAGCCTTGTTGCGAAGGGCTGGCTTGAAGAGGTCGAGCGCGTGCAGTTCAAACCAACCGTCTACAGGACGCGCCTGCCCTGAAACCCCCGGCGTTCTCGGTAACCTCCGGTCAACGTCTAGGGAGGTTTGTACATGGCACAACGTCAAGTTGTCGTGTTTACGGACGACATGAGCGGGGAGGAGTACGCGCAAGGCAAGGGCGAGACCGTGACGTTTGGGCTCGACGGCACAGACTACGAAATCGACCTAGCCAAGAAGAACGCTGACGGACTGCGCAAGGCTGTAGCTACCTACGTTGAGCATGCCCGGCGGGCCAAGGCGACGCGGGGCAGCCGAGGGACAGGCAAAGCAACGACCCGAGACCGGGAGCAGACGCAAGCAATCAGGGATTGGGCGAAGAGCCAGGGCCTCAAGGTTTCAGACCGTGGGCGAATCTCTGCCGAGGTAGAGGCAGCGTTTGAGGCAGCGCACTAGCGGACCGCCCGGCGCGCCCGCTGATAATCACCGACGAACGCTCGATGCTGATTTGAGCGCGCTTATTTGTTTATAGTCCTCGGATTGAATGAAATTAGCGTAACGCGGTAGAATGGTGCTGCACGGAAACCTACCAGGGCAACAAGGGCTTAAACAAATGGAGGTTCCATCTAACAAAGGAGAAACAAATGACGACAGATCGAACGGGCTTCTTGCCAGACGTGAATACGAGTGTGAGTTTTTCAGACGGTGCGGTGTTGGCAGTCATCACGAGGGAAATAAGGTCAGATAGCAAGAGTGGCTATTACTACGGGCTCGTGAACCGCCCTCGCATGCTCTCGGTCGCGAGCGATGGTTCCCTGACTGTCACTTCGAGCAAGGACGACGAAACAATTGTGATTCCGGGGGATGCAAAACCAGAATTGGTAATGCTTATCATTTCTAGGGATCACATACTGTCAGACCCCGCCGAAATCAAGACTTTCCTGGACACCAAGAGCGACTTGAGCGCGGATGACCGTTCGACGCGCAGCAAGGCCAGTCCGTCGAATCCTAGCGCTAAAGTTGCTGCGATTCGTAGTTGGTTCGCGTCGCAAAAAGAAGGATGATATAATCGACCCAAGAGGCAGGCGGCTTCATCCATTGCCGCGTACCCGGCAACGCCAACTCCTACAACTCCGGGAGTGCCGGGGCTGCCTCGCAAAATAACGACAAGCGGGTTAGAATTAGCGGGTAAGACGGTTATGGTTGGAAATGGCTTCCAACTTCGCCTTAGGTTTGGGTAGAACCTTCTCAACGAGGATCCCCGCCGGTTTCGGCGGGGGTTTTCACTGCCAAACGTAGCCGATTTTGTATACCCTGCTGGGGGCGCTATTTAACAAATAAAAGATGTTACAAGAATGTAACATGAGAAACGCCTAGAATACCCGTAAGATAATCTGATTTGTGCTACAATTGAGACGAACAAGACCAACCCTTCGAGTTGAGCAAGGAAAGGACTTTCATAAGTTTTCATTCAAAGTGAAAAACGATAAGCCCGATAACCAGTACTCAACTCCTGGTTATCGGGCTTGTTACTTTGAAATGGAAGAGGTAACAAAATGAATGAAAATGAAAGTACGAACATGCGATACCACGTCCTGGCGGCAATTAGGGACGCGCACTGGCTGAACGGCAACCAGAAGTTGTTCCTGATGATCGTGGAAAGTCGCGGGACCAATGGAATGTACTCCACCAAGGAACGTAACTGGCTCGACATGGGAATGAGTAAGGCGACGTTCTACAGAACCCGACAATCCCTAATGGATTTAACCCCCGCCGTCCTCACGGCTGAGCGCAAATTCAACTCAACAACGAAGTATTGGGTTGACGCTGAGGGGTTGCAGTCTCACAGTGACACTGCCGAGTCTCATAATGAAACCAGCCAGTCTCATGTTGAGACTACGCAGTCTCATAATGATGAACCTAAAGGTAACACTAAAGGTAACTCTATAAAGGTAACACCAAAGGTAACTAAGAAAGGTAACATACTACCCGTCACGGCTGACGCCGCGCCGGATGACCCTTTTACTTCCATTGTTAGGGAGAATTTCCCTGATGAAGACTATGCCCCGGCTGCGCCGGGGGTTTCGGGGTTTCCTCTGGCTAAAATAGAAGAAGGAGCTTTTCCTAACTCCAACGGTAATGTTCCTAACACTGAGAGAACACACGCGCAGTCTCATAATGAGACTGGGAGGACGGAACGGGTGGAAGAGGAATGGTAAAGCAGTCGGGGGAGTCAATGAGAACCTGTAAGACATGCGGGTGAACGCCATTTTAAGCAATAAGAACATCACCCCCTACACCAATGACCCCCAAGCCCTAAAGGTGTCCCAAATCCTTACCGTAGAGGGCTTACGGGGCACCTGAGACACCCCTGCGCCGACTGTCGGACGTTGGAACCCGGCTCGAAAATGGCTCACTGGGGAATTTGTCACGTCACCTTTGAGGGCTCTTCTCAATGAACCGTGGTAGCTGGGGGTTGATGGTCGGCCGGGCCTGGGCCTGATGTTGGGCCTGGGGCCCCAGGATTCGTGGTGTCTAGGACACGAATCTGAAGGAGGCCCCA
>Ga0183260_10004278_pt1 | contig 11357 bp, 11 predicted proteins | sample AntDrymUQ4972206_2_FD_129768 | JGI IMG/M metagenome (GOLD analysis project Ga0183260, IMG submission 129768) | Polar desert sand microbial communities from Dry Valleys, Antarctica - metaG UQ497 (22.06) (version 2) (version 2) | ecosystem: Environmental > Terrestrial > Soil > Desert | place...
GGGTCTCAAGGCCCGGCTCGGCGGCTTCGTGGCCCTCACCAAGCCGCGCATCATCGAGCTGCTGCTGGTCACGACGCTGCCCACGATGGTCGTGGCCGCCGAGGGCATCCCGCCCCTGGGGCTGATGGTCGCCACCCTGGCCGGGGGCACGCTGGCTGCCGGTGGGGCCAACGCCATCAACATGTGGCACGACCGCGACATCGACGCCGTCATGAAGCGCACGGCCGCCCGCCCCCTGGTCACCGGGGTGGTGCAGCCCACCGAGGCGCTCGTCTTCGCCATCGGCCTCGAGATCGCCGCCTTCCTCCTGCTGTGGCGCACGGTCAACCTGCTGTCGGCGGTCCTGGCCGTCGCCGCCACCGCCTTCTACGTCTTCGTCTACACGCTCTGGCTGAAGCGGACCACGCCGCAGAACATCGTGATCGGCGGCGCCGCCGGCGCCGTCCCCGTCCTCGTCGGCTGGTCGGCCGTGACCGGCAGCCTCGGCTGGGCGCCTCTGGTCCTGTTCGCCGTCATCTTCGTGTGGACGCCGCCCCACTTCTGGGCGCTGGCCATCAAGTACAGGGAGGACTACGCCGCCGCCGAGGTCCCCATGCTCCCGGTGGTGGCCGACGCCCGGGCCACGGGGCGCCAGATCGTCGCTTACACCGTCCTGCTGTGGGCCGTCAGCCTGCTGTTCACCCCGGTGGCGGGCATGGGCTGGATCTACACGGTCTCGGCGGCCGGCCTGGGCGCAGCCTTCTTCTTCTTCGCCGTCCGCCTCCTCCGGGAGTCGACGGTCCGCAACGCCATGCGGCTGTTCGGGTGGTCGATCACCTACGTCACGCTCCTGTTCTCGGCCATGGCCCTCGACCAGCTGGTCCTGCGGTGAGGGGACGCTCGCTACCGTGACCCGACCGTTCGCCCCCCTCCGCCCTCCGCCGCCTTCCGATCGAGCACCGTCCCGAGCAGGAGCTCCGCACCGCCGATGACCATGACCGAGGCCCGCCCCGCCGAGGGTGCCACGAGCTCGAGCCCGGCGACCCCGCCGTCCCCCGTCGGCCAGGCCGTCGTCGACAGCGCCGACCACAAGGTCCTCGGCCTGGTTCTCATCGGCGCCTCGCTCCTGCTGTTCCTGGTCCTGCGGGCCGTGGGCTCGGCCCTCGGGGCCGAGATGATCAGCGCCGGCGGCCAGGTCGTGGGCGACAACAGCCGCCGCTTCTACTCGCTGTACGAGACCGGGATCATCCTGCTCTGGGTGGCGCCGGTGTGGATGGGCCTCGCCACCCACCTCCTGCCGCTGCAGATCGGATCGTCCCGGCTGGCCTTCCCCCGGGTCCAGGCCCTGGCCGTGTGGACCCACCTGGCCGGCGCCGCGCTGTTCCTCGCCGGCCACGTGATCGACCCCCCGCCGGGCATCGGCCTCACCGGCCGTGAGCCCTTCCAGGCCCCTCTCGGCGGGATCAACGACGGCACCAACCTCATCCTGGCCGCCTTCCTGCTGCTCGGCCTGGCCACGTTGCTGGCCGCCGGCAACCTGCTCACCACCGCCCTCACCCTGCGCACCGAGGGCATGAGCCTCGGCCGCATGCCGCTGTTCACCTGGGGCGTGGTGGCGGGCGCGGCCGGGTCGCTGCTGGCCACCCCGGTCTTCCTGGCCAGCTCGCTGCTGCTCTACCTCGACCTGCACTTCGGTGGCAGCAACCTCTTCGCCGACAGCCGGGGCGCCGACCTCGTCTGGCAGAAGGGCCTGTGGCTCTACGGCCGGCCGGAGGCGCTGCTGCTGCTCGTGCCCGCCCTGGGCGCCGCCTGCGACATCGTGGCCACCGCCGTCCGCCGGCCCCTGTCCGCCCCGCCGCCCCCACCGGTCCCGCACGGCCTCAAGGCCAAGCTGCCCCCGCTGCCCGGCCTCGTCACCCCGCTGGCCGGCCACGTGCTCGCCGTCGGGGCGCTCTTCGCCGCCGCCACCTTCTCCCTCCTGGCCTGGGTGCAGGACCGCCAGACCATCGACGCCGTCATCCTGCCCACGGCCACCATCCCCACCGCCCTGTTCGCGGCGGCCGCCGGGGTGCTCGTGCTGCTCTGGCTCACCACGCTGCGGGAGGGCTCGGTCAGGCCCACGCTGGCCCTGGGCTTCACCGCCGCCGCCATCCTCGTCGCCGCCGCCGCCGGCCTGAACGCGCTGGTGGCCGGCCTGGCCGGGGTCGAGGGCAGCGAGCTCGGGCAGGGGATGATCGAGCTGGTCACCGTCGGCGTTCCCACCCTTCTGGCCTTTGGCGCCCTGCACCACTGGGCCAAGAAGCTGTTTGGCGCCCCCCTCTCGGGCCCGGCCGGGGCGCTGGCCCTCCTGTCCTCGCTGGGGGGCACCCTGGCCATCGGCATCGGCCAGTCCATTGCCGGCTACGCCGGGGTCGAGGCCCATGCCAGGGAGGCCCACGGCGACGCCCGGGTCGGCTTCGCCATCGCCCAGGTGGGGCACGTGCTGCTGCTCCTCGCCGGGATCCTGATCGCCCTCGACGTGGCCCGGGTCATGGCCGCCCGGCGCGGCGGCGACACCGCCCCCGCCGACCTCACCGACGGCGTCACCCTCGAGTGGGCGGCCCCCAGCCCGCCGCCGCCCGAGAACTTCACCGAGCTGCCCGAGGTCCGCTCGGCGGCGCCCCTGGCCGACCTGGCCGCGGCCAAGGCCGCCGGGCCGGCCGGGGCCGGGCGCTCCGCCTCGAAGTCCGCCTCGAAGTCCGCCTCGAAGTCCGCCAGGAAGAAGGGATGACCGTGGCTGCGCCCCTGGCCCTGCCCCCGGCCGCCCAGGTACTCGAGCGCACCAGGTCGCGCAACGCCGCGGTGGTGGCGACCGCGCTCTACGGCCTGGCCGCCCTGGCCCTGACCGCCGCCCTGATCGGCGCCTACACCGCCTTCCGCTCCGGGGTGTCGCCCTGGCCCCCCGCCGGCGTGAAGAAGGAGAACTACTTCGGCACGCTGCTGCTGGCCGCCTCCGGGATGCTGATGCTGACCGCCGAGTGGATGGTGTGGGCCGTCATCCACGACATCCGCCGCCAGACGGCCCAGGCGTCGGGGCTGGCCGCCTTCCTGCTGCTCGCCATGCTGAACGGGGTGCTCTTCACGATCGACGAGGCCGACTTCGGGGCCGCCACCCACGCCTACGGCGCCATCTTCTACGCCTTCATGGTGGTCGCCGTCCTGACCCAGCTGGCCGCGCTGGCCGCGGTGGTGGTCGGCCTGGCCCGGACCGCCGGCCGGCAGATCTCACCCACCGAGCCGCAGCTGGCCCGGGTCGTCGCCATCGTCCTCCAGGTCGCCGCCCTCACCTGGGTCATGGTGTGGGGTGCCCTCTACGCTGGCTCGAGGTGAAGCCCCCGTGCTGAGCGCAGTCGCCAAGGCCTACGTGGTCATCGCCGTCGTGGTGAGCGCCTTCACCCTGGCCTACCTCAACCCCTTGAACCTCGTGTCCGGCGGGGGCGGCGACCACTTCGGTGGGACGCTGCTGGTCACCACCGTCATCGGTGCCCTCGCCTTCGCCGTGGTCACCAGCCTGCGACCGGTCGTCGACACCGACCTCGAGCCGCCCACGCCGGCTGACGCCCCGCCGCCGTCCCTGCGGCCCGTGGACAGCCCCTACCCCGCCACCGGCGCCTCGGCGTTCCCGCTGCTCGCCGCCGTCGGTCTCACCCTCGTCGGCGTGGCCGCGGCCACCGGCGCCCCGGCGTTCTACCTGGCGGTGGCCGTCCTCCTGCTGGCCGGCGCCGGCTGGCTCAGCCAGGCCTTCTCCGAGCACCCGCTCGTCACCGCCCGGCTCAGCGACCGGGTCAGCCGCCGCACGATCAGCCCCTTCACCTACCCCGTGCTCGCCGTGCTCCTCGGCGCCGTGGTCGCCCTGTCGATCAGCCGGGTGTACCTGACGCTCACCGAGACGGCCGCCATCGTCGTCTCGGCCATGGTCGCCACGATCCTGTTCCTCGGGTGCCTCGTCCTGGCCAGCGGCCGCAACGTCAGCCACCGGCTCACCGCCGGGCTCGCCGGGATGGCTCTCGTCTCGGTGGTCGGCGCCGGCGCCGCCTCGGCCGCCCGGGGCGAGCGGACCATCGAGTACCACGGCGAGGCGGCCATCACCGAGCAGGACGTGCGGGCCGAAGGCATCCAGTTCGACAAGACCGAGCTCGTCCTGACCGAGGGCAAGATCCGCTTCACCTTCGAGAACGAAGACCCGAAGGGCACCTACCACAACATCGGCATCTACTCCGAGAAGGAGGGTGGCGAGCCCTTCGTGGCCATCCTCCCGATCGACGGTGGCGGCGCCAAGTCCACCCTGATCGACACCGGGGTCGTGGGGCTCGAGGCCGGCACGTCCTACTGGTTCCGGTGCGACTTCCACCCCGGAATGGTCGGCACCGTCCAAGTCCACCAAGCCCCGCCGGAGGAAGAGCACGGCTCCGGCTCCGAGAGCTCCGAGAAGAAGTCCGAGAAGAAGCCCGAGAAGAAGGTCGAGAAGCACTGATGGGGGTCCGCCGCCCGTCCTCCCTCCGCTCCGCCGCGGTGGCCGTGTGCTGCCTGGCCATCCTCGGCGCCGGCTGCGCCGCCGACACCCCGCAGAACACCTTCGACCCCGAGGGCCCCTTCTCCCGCTCGGTCGACGACCTGATCAAGCCGGTCTTCCTGATCGCCGCCGTGGTCTTCGTCTTCGTCGAGGGCCTGATCGTCTACGCCATGTTCCGCTTCCGCCGCCGCTCCGAGGAGGACCGGCCCGAGCAGATCCACGGCAGCACCAAGTTCGAGCTGGCGTGGACCATCGCCCCCGCGCTCATCCTGGTCTTCGTCGGCGTCATCACGGTCAGCAAGATCTTCTACCTCGACCGCCAGTTCAAGGACGCCATGCAGGTCGAGGTCATCGGCCACCAGTGGTGGTGGGAGTACAACTACAAAGACGGCGACGGCAAGACCTTCGTGGCGGCGGCCAACGAGCTGCACATCCCCGTGGGCCGGAAGGTCCAGCTGAACCTCACCTCGGCCGACGTCATCCACAACTACTGGCCGCCCAAGCTGGCCGGCAAGATCTACGCCATCCCGGGCCGCCGCAACCACATGACCATCCAGGCCGACAAGGCCGACTTCTACTACGGCGAATGCGCCGAGTACTGCGGGCTCTCCCACGCCAACATGCGCCTGCGGGTCGTGTCCGAGTCACAGGCCGACTTCGACCGCTGGGTCGAGGCCAACTCGCCCGACCGCCCGTCCTTCAGCTATCCGATCGTCGGGTCGGACGACCAGGCCACGGCCAGCGAGGAGGCCAAGGGCCACACCCTGTTCCTCCAGAAGGGCTGCTCTGGGTGCCACGCGGTCAACGGTGTCGCCCGGGGAGCCGTGGGACCGAACCTCACCTACTTCAACTCGCGCGCCACCTTCGCCGGCGCCATCTTCGAGAACGACAACGACAACCTGCGGGCCTGGCTGCGTGACCCCCCGTCCGAGAAGCCGGGCTCGCTCATGCCCAAGCTCAACCTGTCCGAGACCGAGATCACCTCGTTGATCGCCTACCTGCGCACCCTCGGCGACCCCGGCCTCCGGGGTGCCCCCGTCCCCTCCGGCGTCGCCGCCGGCCCGCCCCAGCCGTAGACGAGGAAGCTTCGCCCTCATGACCTCCGTCCTGGAACCGCCGGTCCTCCTGCCCGAGGATCCCCGGCCCATCGCCTCGGGGGCGCTGCGGCGTCCCGCCCGCACCGACGGGTTCTGGTCGTGGATCACCTCCATCGACCACAAGCGGGTCGGCATCATGTACGGCGTCACGGCCATGACGTTCTTCGTCATCGGCGGGTTCGAGGCCCTCCTGATCCGCCTCCAGCTCGCCTCGCCGAACGGCCGGATCCTCGACGCCAACGCGTACAACGAGGTGTTCACCATGCACGGGACCACCATGGTGTTCCTGGTGGTGATGCCCCTCGGGGCCGCCTTCATGAACTACCTGATCCCGCTGCAGGTCGGTGCCCGCGACGTGGCCTTCCCACGGCTGAACGCCCTGTCGTACTGGCTGTTCCTGTTCGGTGGCCTGTTCCTCTACTCCTCGGTCTTCCTGGGCGGCATGCCCAACGGCGGCTGGTTCGGCTACGCCCCGAACACCTCGATCGTGTACTCGCCCGGCCACAACATCGACTTCTGGATCGGCGGCCTGCTGATCACCGGGATCGCCTCGACGGTCGGTGCCGTCAACCTGATCACCACGTGCCTCAACATGCGGGCCCCCGGCATGGGCCTGTTCCGCATGCCGGTGTTCACCTGGATGGCGCTGGTCACCCAGTTCCTGCTGCTCTTCGCCCTGCCGGTCATCACCATCGCCCTGTTCCTGCTGATGTTCGACCGCAACTTCGGGGCCAACTTCTTCAACCCGGCCAACGGCGGTGATCCGGTGCTGTGGCAGCACCTGTTCTGGCTGTTCGGCCACCCCGAGGTGTACATCATGATCATGCCGGCCTTCGGCATCGTCTCCGAGGTCATCCCCACCTTCAGCCGCAAGCCGCTGTTCGGCTACAAGGTGATGGTCTTCTCGGGCATCGCCATCGGCTTCATGGGCTGGGGCGTGTGGGTCCACCACATGTTCGCCGTCGGCCTCGGGCCCGTCTCCATCACCGCCTTCTCGATCTCCACCATGTTCATCGCCGTGCCGACGGGGGTGAAGATCTTCAACTGGATCGGCACCATGTGGAAGGGCTCGCTGCGCTTCACCTCGGCGATGCTCTTCGCCGTCGGCCTGGTGTCCATGTTCACCATCGGCGGCCTGTCAGGGGTCACCCACTCGGTGTCGCCCCACGACCGCCAGCAGACCGACACCTACTACATCGTCGCCCACTTCCACTACGTGCTGTTCGGCGGTGCGGTGTTCGGCATCTTCGCCGGCATCTACTTCTGGTACCCGAAGGTGTTCGGCCAGCTCCTCGACGAGCGGCTGGGCAAGGTGCACTTCTGGCTGTGGATCGTCGGCTTCAACCTGACCTTCGCCCCCCACCACATCCTCGGCCTGCAGGGGATGCCCCGGCGCATCTACACCTATCCGGAGGGGACGGGCTGGGACTTCTGGAACATGGTGTCGACCGTCGGCTCGTTCATCATCGCCCTCGGCCTCCTCGTGTTCTTCGCCAACGTGCGCCGCACCGACAAGCGGCACAAGCGCGACCACCTGACGGTCGAGGCCGACCCGTGGGACGCCCGCGGCCTCGAGTGGTCGACCCCGTCGCCGGTGCCGGCCTACAACTTCATCGAGTCGCCCGAGATCCACGCCGTCGACGACTGGTGGCACCGCAAGTACACCGAGGACGAGGACGGCCGCATGCAGCGCCTCGACGACTACGACAAGGCCAAGGCGTCGGCCGAGGAGCACCTGAAGCCCGGCCAGGCCGTACACCTGCCTTCGCCCAGCTTCTACCCGATCATCGCCGCGGCGGCGATCTTCGTGGCCATGTTCGGCGTGGTCTACGGGCGGTCGGCCGGCGCCAACTACGCCATCACCGGGCTCGGCGTGCTGGTCCTGGTGTGCACGCTCATCGCCTGGGCGCTCGAGCCGTCAACCGAGCCCGACGACGCCCTGGTCGACGCCGACGCCGACCGCCTGCTGGGCCTGGCGCCGGCCGGGTCGGCCCAGGCCGAGCTGGGCAGCGGCGACGGGGGCGGGGATCAGCCGGCGTTGACCAGCGGGGGCTCGAGCGGCGGAGGGGCCGGCTGATGGCCGCCGTCGCCGTCGAGCACGGCTCGGAGGAGGTCGAGCACCAGGCCGAGGCCTCGGGGCACGCCCACCCGCCCACCAACACCGGCATCTCCAACGACAAGGTGGCCATGTGGGCCTTCCTGGGCTCGGAGTGCCTGCTGTTCGGGGCGCTGATCTCCACGTTCTTCCTGTACCGCAGCCGGGCGCCGCTCGGGACCGTCAAGCCCCACGACGTGTACGACATCCCGTTCACCTCGGTCAGCTCGTTCATCCTGCTGATGAGCTCGCTCACCATGGTGCTGGCCCTGTCGGCGTTCAACCGGGCCGACTCCCGCCGGGCCATGGTGTGGCTGTCGGCCACGGCGCTGCTGGGCGCAACCTTCCTCGGCGGCCAGATCTACGAGTTCACCGTGTTCATCCGTGAGGGGATGACCATGAAGACGAACCCGGCCAGCTCGGCGTTCTACGTGCTCACCGGCTTCCACGGCACCCACGTCGGCATCGGCGTGCTGATGCTCCTGGCCCTCGTCATCCTGATCCGCAAGGGCCGCCTGACCCCCGAGCGGGCCGAGACGATCGAGATCGCCGGCCTCTACTGGCACTTCGTCGACGTCGTCTGGGTCGTCGTGTTCACCGTCGTCTACCTGCTGCCGCTCTGATGACCACCACCGAGCACGGCCCCGCCGGGCACGCCGACGCACCCGACGCCGCCCACGACGCCGCCCACGACCACCCAACCGAGAAGAAGTACTGGATCATCGCCCTGATCCTCGGCGTCATCACCGCCTTCGAGGTGGCGCTCACCTACCTCGACCTCGGCGACGCCGTGGCTCCCATGCTGCTGATGGGCATGGTGGCGAAGTTCTTCATCGTGGCGTCGTACTTCATGCACCTCAAGTTCGACGCCCGGGTCACCCGGCGCCTGTTCATCTCCGGGCTGTCCCTCGCCCTGTTCTGCTACCTGGGCGTGTTCATGATGTTCCGCCAGCTCGGGCCCCGGTCCGACCGCCAGGACATCAACCTGATCGAGACCGGGGTGCCCCAGCGGTGACCCCCGAGGTCGGCATCCCGGGATTCTCGCCCCATGCCGACGTCCTGCTCGTCGTCCTGCTGGCCGGCGTGGGCTACTGGTGGGCCACCACCCGCATCGCACCGGCCAGCCGGCGGCAGCGGACGTGGTTCGTCGGCGGGCTCCTGCTCGTGGGGGCGTTCTCCAGCTGGCCGGTGCACGACATCGGCGAGGACCAGCTGTACGCCGTCCACATGGTGCAGCACGTCGTCTTCACCTTCATCGCCCCCCCGATGCTCCTGCTCGGCACGCCGTCCCGGCTGGTCAGCTGGCTCGTCCGCCGTCCGGTGGTGGGTGCCGTGACCAGGACGTGCACCCGGCCCCTGGTGGCCCTCGTCGGGTTCAACCTGCTCGTGGGGCTGTCGCACGTGCGGGCCGTCGTCGACGGCGCCACCACGTCGGCCCCGCTCCACTTCGGCGTCCACCTGGTGCTGTTCTCCAGCGCCCTGTGCCTGTGGAGCCCCGTCCTGAACCGGGCGCCGGAGCTGCCCCGCATGCGTTCGACCGGGAAGATGCTGTACCTGATGGCCAACGGCTTCCTGCCGGTCCCGATCGTGGCCGCCCTCGCTCTCGCCGGCGCCCCCGTGTACCGCCACTACGAGTCGGCACCCCGCCTGTGGGGGCTGTCGGCGCTCGACGACCAGCAGCTGGCGGCCGGCGCCATGTGGATGCTCGAGAGCTTCTGGACCATCGGTGCCGTCATGATCGTGTTCTTCGACTGGTGGCGGAACGAGCAGCGGAACCCGGTGACGGCAAGCCTGCCCGAGCACATCCGCCGGCGCCCGGTCTCTGCACACTCCTAGTGGCCCGTCATCCTGGGCGGGCTCGACTGCGAGGGGTGGTGGCGGTGGCCGCGCTCGTGCTGGCCGGGTGCGGGGCCGGGGCGCCCCGGGTCGCGGTGGGCAGGCCGGCGCCGCCCCTCGAGGGTCCGGCCATCGTGGACGGCCAGCGGGTCAACCTGTCCTCGTTCCGGGGCCGGGTCGTCCTCGTCAACTTCTGGGGCTCGTGGTGCGACCCGTGCCGGCGCGAGCTGCCCCGCCTCGTCGAGGTGGAGCGGGCGGGGACCGCCGTCGTGGGGGTGGCCGTCGAGGACAGCCGTCGACGGGCCCGGGAGATGCTGTCGGCGTACCAGGCCGGCTGGCCCAGCGCCGACGACCCGGACCGGAAGATCGCCCGGCGGTGGGGTGTGGGCGGCGGCTTCCCGGTGACGTTCGCGGTCGACCCCGGCGGGATCGTGCGGGGCAGCCACATCGGCGAGATGTCAGCCGGCGACCTCGCCGAGCTTCTCGGCACCGCCTCGACGACCTGACCGCTCAACGGGTTGCCAGAAACGTTTCTGGCACCGGCCGGCACTGGCAGCGCCGCTCACGGTGGGAGCAATCAGCTGGTTTGCCCGGTGCGCGGGCGGCTGGGTGCACATTTCCGGAATGTCGGACCACCACCTGGCTACGGTGACCGCCGTGCTCCGGATCCGTCGGTCCCTCGCCCTCCTCGCCGCGGCTGCGGTCGCCGCCCTGCTGCTGACGGCGGTGGGGGCCGGCTCGGCCGTCGCCGCCCCCGGGACCTGGCTCAGCCGGATCAACAGCTACCGGGTCGCCAACGGCCGATCCCGCCTGACCGAGGACTACCAGGCCAGCCGGGTGGCCCAGCGGTGGACCCAGAAGATGGCGGCCACGGGGTCGTGGCCCACAACCCCCTCTACCGGACGCAGGTGACCACCCCCTGGTACCGCATCGGCGAGAACGTCGGCTACGCCGGGAGCGAGGCCACCCTGTTCCGGATCTCCGCCAGCTCGCCGACCCACCGGGCGAACCTGCTCCGTCCCGAGTTCAACCGGGTCGGCATCGGCCAGGTCGTCGTCAACGGCCGGTTGTGGACCACCCAGATCTTCCTGGCCACCCGTTAGCGTTCGGCATCAGGTCGCCCGCCGCTGAACTCCGGCGGGTTTCGCCGCCGGCCGTCCGCCGCGGTCACTCCCAGCGGTGTGTGCTAGCGAGGATCCTTAGAGCACGCGCATCGGCAACAGAGGCCCCAAGCGGACGACACAGCGAGAGCAAGACCCGGCTGCAGAGCCGGTGCTCGGGGACGCCGTGACAACCCTGCCCCCAGGAGGAGGCCGGCCGTGCGGCGCCTCGCCGCGGCCGAGGCACCCTCGAGTGGTCGACCCCGTCGCCGGGTTCCCGGTCACCTTCGCCGTCGAAGCCGCGGGCGTGATCGGGGCCCGCCACATCGGGGAGATGTCCGCCGAGGACGTCGCCAAGCTGACCGCCGCCGCCCGCCCCGTGACCCGGCGCGTGATCCGTCCGCTCGTCCTTCTCGCCGCCTTGGTGCCCGTCCACCTCGGGGCCCAGCTCCTGCTCCTTGGCCGGGTCGTCCCCGCTTTCCTGGTCCTCCCGCTCCTGGCCGTTGCCGCCTACGAGGCCGCCGACGGCGCCGCCGACCGCTACGCGGAACGGAAGCACCGGGTCGGAGCCGCTGACCGCCGGTTGCGACATGCCCAGGGGAGCGACGCGACGGCGGCCAGGACGATCGAGCGTGAGCGGCGCCTGCGGATCGCCGCCGGCGGGAACGGGTACAGGACCATCGTCAACCTTGAGGAGA
>Ga0183260_10004279_pt1 | contig 11357 bp, 5 predicted proteins | sample AntDrymUQ4972206_2_FD_129768 | JGI IMG/M metagenome (GOLD analysis project Ga0183260, IMG submission 129768) | Polar desert sand microbial communities from Dry Valleys, Antarctica - metaG UQ497 (22.06) (version 2) (version 2) | ecosystem: Environmental > Terrestrial > Soil > Desert | place...
ATCGGCAGCCGCTGCGAGCAACCCGAGGCCGAGCACTGCCGGCGCCGCCGGGAAGGCGACCGCATTCGCGGGGACGGTGTAGACGGGGGCCTCGCCGAAGTGAAAGAGGACGATCGGGGCCGTGACCAGGCCGCAGACGACAGCTATCCCGAGCATGTCGGCTACGGGAGCAGGAAGTGGGTAGCCCTCCAAGCGCGCGCGCATTCGCGGGACGCCGACAAAGATCCCGGCGACGGCCGCGAACGAGAGCTGGAAGCCTGGATCGAGCAACGACGTCGGCGCCCACGCGAGCAGCACGAGCGCTCCGAGCGCGAGGAAATGCCAGCGGTCGCGCGGCCTTGCGGCCAACCATGCGAGTGACGCCAGCGCGCCGGCGACTCCTGCGCGGATGACGGACGGCTGCCAGCCGACCGCGAGCACGTAGGCGGTGATCGCGCCCAGCGTCGCGAGCTCGCGAACGACCTTCGACAGCCGGAGCAGCCAGCCCAGCCCGTAGACGCCGAGGGCGAGGAAGGCGACGTTCTGACCGGAGACGGCGAGCAGATGCGCGAGCCCGGACGCCCGGAAGTCGTCCCGAACGGGCTCCGGCAACCCCTCGTCCTCGCCGAGGACGACGCCCAAGACGAGCGCGCGCTGCACTCCGCTCGAGCCGCGTCCAACGGCTCGCTCGATTCGATTGCGCAGCCGATCGCCGCCGCCCGCCACGCCACCGCGACTTCCCACTTGTCGCCATGTGCCCGCGCGGGCGACCACGTGGATCCCCTGGCGCGCGAGCCAGGCTCGTTCGTCGAAGCCGCCGTTGTCGGCGCTGCGCGGCTCGGACACGCGAACGACCGTCTCCAGGATCGCCCCTCGCGGCGGTGAGCGGCCAACGGGAAGCACGAGGAGCACTCGCTCTCGCAACGGCTTTCCACGAAACTCTCGAATCTCGGACGGTGCGCGAATTGCCCACGGTGTCTGCCGCGCGGGCCCGGTGACGACAAGCTGCGCCGTCCCCGACTCGCCGATCTCGGGCAAGAGCACGCTCTGGCTCATCGCCTCGAGGCGCAACCCGCCCCACCAGAGCCCCGTCAGAGCGAGCACTGCTCCGAGCGCGGCCACCCGCGCCGTCCCGCCACAAGCGTAGAGCCCCGCCAGAGCGACGAGCGCGAGCACGAAGAGACCCGGACCTCTCAGCGTGATCCAGTTCGAAGCCGCGAGGCCGGCGCACGCCGAGCCCGCGAGCAGCGCCGGCCAGTGGAGCTCGACGGCTCGCCTCATGGGGTCACGAGGTCGCGCAGCTGCTCGACGCGCGTCGGACCAATGCCCGGGACCGCGTCCAGATCGTCCACCGATCTGAACGGTCCATGCTCGGCCCGGTAGTCGAGGATCTTCTGCGCGGTGACTGGTCCCACCCCGGGTAGCTCATCGAGCTCCTCGGCCGTCGCAGACGCCAGGCTCGTTTTGGCTCCGAGACCGGCAGTCGCAGCACCCAGGTCCTCCCCCGCCTCAGCCGAGCCCACGCCACTCGCAACCACCCGGCGCGGCACGAGCACCTGAATCCCGTCCACCAGCGGCGCGGCCAGGTTGAGCGCCGCTAGCTGGGCGCGATGCGTCGCCCCGCCCGCCCGCTCGACCGCGTCTGCGACGCGCGCGCCCTCTCGGAGTCGGTACAGGCCGGGACGACGGACCGCTCCTACGACGTGCACCACGAGCGCCGCTCGCCCGGAGTGAGACGCGATCGAGTCAGGAGTCGCCGTGGCCTCGAGGGGAGCGACGATCTCGGGTGCGCTCGAGGTGCCGGTACGCGCAAGGCGCGGGCCGGCGAGGACGAGCAGCGCAAGTAGTGCGCTTACGAGGACGAGCGCGGTCGACCGCGAGACGGAGATGGAGGGCACGCCGTCATCGTGGCGGGCATCGAGTCACGCATGGGAAACGCCTTCGTCAAAGAAGTGCGCCAATCTCGGCACATCGGTAAGCCGGGAGCGTTAGGTCACGAAGTTGACGAGCTTTCCGGGAACGACGACCGTGCGCGCAACCTCGGCCCCGTCCACGAACGCCCGCACGCGGTCGGATGCACGGGCCAGCGCCACTAGCTCCTCGTCGGGAAGATTCGAGGCAACCTGCAGCCGATCGCGGATGCGGCCGTTCACCTGGACGACGACCTCGACCGTCTCGCGCTCCAGCAGAGCTGCATCCACCGCAGGCCAGGGCGCCTTCCACAACCGCTCGTTCCCCAGCTGCTCCCATAGCTCCTCGGCGATGTGCGGCGCAGAGGGCTGGATCAAAGAGACTGCCGTCTCCGCCGCGAAGCGCGCTCCCGGATCCTCGGGCGCACGCGCAATCTCATTGACGAGCTCCATCACGGCAGCGATCTGTGTGTTCATCGCAAAGCGGCGACCGATGTCGTCGCCGACCTTCGCGATCGTCGCGTGCGTCTTCCGGACGAGTGGAGAGTCGACCGGCTCAGCACCCCGGCCGTGTTCCGCCTGCTCGTGGACGACACGCCACAGCCTGCGCAGAAAACGCGCCATCCCTTCCAGCCCGGAGTCGTTCCAGTCGACGGCGGCATCGGCAGGCCCGACGAAGAGGATGTACAGGCGCAACGCGTCTGCTCCGAACTCCTCCACATAGTCGTCCGGCCCGACCGATGTGCCCTTCGACTTCGACATCTTCGCGCCGCCGAAGTGCACCCAGCCGTGGTTGTACAGACGCAGGAACGGTTCCCGGAAGCCGACGAGACCGAGGTCGTTCAGCACCTTGCAGAAGTACCGCGCGTAGAGCAGGTGCATGACCGCGTGCTCGACGCCGCCGACGTACTGGTCAACCGGCAGCCAGTAGTCGACGAGCTCCCGGTCGAACGGCGCCTCGTCGTTCCGGGGATCGACGTAACGCAGGAAATACCACGACGAGTCGACGAACGTGTCCATGGTGTCGACCTCGCGCGTCGCCTGGCCTCCACACCGCGGACACGGCACGTGCAGCCACTCGTCGGGTGCCGCCGCCAGAGGCGCCTTGCCGCGCGGCGTGTAGTCGTCGACCTCCGGCAGGAGCACCGGCAGCTCGTCCTCCTGCACGGGAACGATCCCACACGCGTCGCAGTGAACGACCGGGATCGGGCATCCCCAGTAGCGCTGTCGCGAGAGCAGCCAGTCGCGCAGCCGATAGCGAACCGCCGGGCGCGCGAGACCGCGCTCGCCCAGCCACTCGACGATCGCGTGCTTGCCGTCCGGCGCGGAAAGACCGCTGAACTGCGCGGAGTCGACGAGCTCCTCGTTCTCCGTGTGCACCGAGAACGCGCCCTCGTCCGGCGGGTCTCCGCCAGCGGGGCGCACCACCGTTCTCACCGAGAGCCCGTACCGCTCGGCGAACTCGTAGTCGCGCTCGTCGTGCGCGGGCACGGCCATGATGGCGCCCGTTCCGTACTCCATCAGTACGTAGTCCGCGACCCAGATCGGTATCGGCTCACCGGTGGCGGGATTGACGACGTGACGTCCCGTGAAGACGCCGTCCTTCTCCTTCTGCTCGCGCTCGACCACCGTTCGCGCGGCCGTGCGCCGAACGTAGCCGAGCACCTCTTCTTCCTCGTCGCGCCCCCGCACGAGCTCGGGTACGAGCGGATGCTCCGGCGCGAGAACGAAGAAGGTCGCGCCGAAGAGCGTGTCCGGTCTCGTCGTGAAGACGTCGACGTCGATCTCCGTCCCCTTGATGCAGAAGACGATGTCGGTGCCCTCCGAGCGCCCGATCCAGTTCCGCTGCATCGTCAGCACGCGCTCGGGCCAGGACTCGAGCAACGACATCTCGTCGAGCATCTGCTGCGCGTACGTCGTGTAGCGGAAGAACCATTGCTCGAGGCTCTTCGACTCGACCTCCGTCCCGCAGCGCTCGCAGCGGCCGTCGATCACCTGCTCGTTGGCGAGAACGGTCTGGTCCTTCGAGCACCACTTGACGTGTGCCTCTTTGCGGAACGCCTGCCCGATCTCGAAGAACTTCAGGAACAGCCACTGCGTCCAGCGGTAGTACTCCGGCTCGTGCGAGGAGATCTCGCGCGTCCAGTCGAGAGACCACCCCATGCGCTTCATCTGCGCCCGGATCGACTCGATGTTCCGCTCCGTGATCTCTCGGGGATGGCCGCCCACGCGGATCGCCGCGTTCTCGGCGTTGAGCCCGAACGCGTCCCAGCCCATCGGGTGCAGGACCTGGAGCCCCTGCCGACGCCGGAAGTGGGCGAGGACGTCGCCGATCGTGTAGTTGCGGACGTGCCCGACGTGGAGCCGGCCCGACGGGTAGGGCAGCATGTCGAACGTGTAGTACTTCGCGTCTCTGCTCGCGCCGGGCGCGAGCTCGGAGGTCACGAACGCCTGCTCGTCCTCCCAGACGCGCTGCCACTTCTCCTCGATCGCCTGTGGGTCGTACTGCTCCATCGTTCTCCTCGAGAAAGAGAAAGAGCCTCTCGCGCGAGAGGCTCCACGGAGACGCTCGCGGCTCTCGCCGCGCCCGCTCCCTGCCTTACGTAAGAAGCTGCTCCATCATCGAAAAGGGTAACAGGCAGAATCGGCGCATGTTCGATCTCTTCCCGGATTCGTCCCGGATCGAGCGCGGCGAGCTGAGGGTCGGCGGAGTCGGGGCGGGTGAGCTCGCAGAGCGGTTCGGCACGCCGCTCGTCGTCTACTGCGAGGAGACGCTTCGCGAAGGCGCCCGCGCGCTGAGAGCGGCCGCGGGCGAGGACGGGCGGGTCTTCTACGGAACGAAGGCTTTTCCGAACGTCGCGCTGCTCCGCTTGTTTCGGGAAGAAGGGGTCGGCGCGGACGTCGCAGCGGCCGGCGAGCTCGCGTTCGCACTCAAAGCCGGGCTCTCGGGCGCGGATCTCGTCGTACACGGGAACAACAAGGACGAGGCGCTGCTCGCGGGCGCGGCCGCAGAGGGAGCCTGCGTGGTGCTGGACGCGCCCGACGAGGCCGCCCTGGCGTCCGCAGCAGGCATCGACCGAGCTCTGGTGCGCGTGACGCTCGGCGTCGACGCCGACACGCACGAGGCGATCGTCACCGGGCACCATGGCTCGAAGTTCGGGCTTCCGCCGGAGCAGGCAGAGGGCGTCCTAGCGGACGCGCTGAGCCACGGAATCGACGTGCTCGGCGTGCATGTCCATGTCGGCTCGCAGCTCCCGGATTTCGCAGCTCAGGCGGAGACGATCCGCCGACTTGCCGCATTCACCGCAGCGTGTCACAGGTCGCTCGGCTGGGAGGCCCGGGTCGCAAACCTCGGCGGAGGCTTCGGAATCAGGCATCACCCTGACGACGAGGTGCCGGACGCAGCCGAGCTCGCTGCATCGGCCTCGGCAACCGCGCTTGCGGCTTTCAGCGCCTTGGGACTGCCGAAGCCGACCGTCTGGCTCGAGCCCGGTCGCTGCCTCGTCGGTCGAGCGGGTGTCACGCTCTACCGGGTCGGCTCGGTCAAACGCCTCGACGCGCGGACCTGGGTCGCCGTCGACGGCGGGATGTCGGACAACCCGCGCCCTCAGCTCTACGACGCTCGCTACACCGCCCTCAGCGCTCTGCGTACCGATGAGGATCTCGACGAGCTCGTCAGCGTGGCCGGCATGCATTGCGAGTCCGGAGACGTCCTCATCGACGATGTCCTGCTCCCGTCGCCGCGACGTGGGGATTTGCTCGCCGTTCCAGCGACCGGTGCTTATACGTTGGCGATGAGCTCGAACTACAACGGCGTCACGCGCCCTGCCGCCGTGCTCGTGCGTCAGGCAGGAGCGCAGCTGATCCGCCGACGCGAGACGATCGACGATCTCCTCGGGCTAGAGGTCTAACCCGCTCCCGATCGGATGAGCCCCGGGCGCACGAGCCGCGGCGGCGCGATGAGGCCGGCGTCCTGCACCGGCGGGTTGAGGGGCTCGGCGAGCGGCTCCGCGCCGAACGAGGCGCGCACGCGTTCCTCTGACGGCTCGCCGTAGAGCGTCGTGCGTTGCCGCGGAACCCTGCCCGCCGACCGGATCAGCTCTTCCATCGCTTCGGGCGGCAGCTCCTGCCCGTGCTCGGCGCCGGCCGAGCGCGAGATCGACTCGTTCATCAGCGTTCCCCCAAGATCGTTGACTCCTGTCCTGAGCGCCTCGCGCGTCCCCTCAGGGCCGAGCTTTACCCACGACGCCTGGATGTTCGTGATCCACGGGTGCAGCGCCAGGCGGGCGACCGCGTGCACAAGAAGCGTCTCGCGGAAGGTCGGCCCTCGTCGGGCGAGGCCTTGCTCGTACATCGGCGCCTCCATCGGCACGAACGGCAGCGGCACGAACTCGGTGAAGCCACCCGACCGCTGTTGCTGCTCGCGAGCGCGGAGCAGGTGGCGCGCCCAGCTCCGCGGCGTGTCCGCGTGGCCGAACATAAGCGTGACGTTCGACCGGAGGCCGACCCCGTGCGCGGCGTCGTGCACCCGGAGCCATTGCGCGGTCGTCACCTTGTCGGGGCAGATGATCCGCCGCACCTCGTCGTCGAGCACCTCAGCGGCGGTGCCGGGCAGCGAGCCGAGACCGAGGTCGCGCAAGTGCGCGAGGTACTCCTCCAGACCGACCCCAAGCGTCGCTGCCCCTTGCCAGATCTCGAGCGCGGAGAACGCGTGCACGTGGATGTCTGGCACCTCATCCTTGATCGCGCGCACGACGTCCGCGTAGTAGTCGCCCGTGAACGCCGGATGGATTCCGCCCTGCAGGCAAACCTCGGTCGCGCCTCGCTCCCAGGCTTCTCGAGTGCGGCGGACGATCTCCTCCCGCGGGACGAGGTACGGCGCGCCGCGCAGGTTTCGCGCCAGCTTCCCCTTGGAGAAGGCGCAGAAGCCGCAGCGGAAGTAGCAGACGTTCGTGTACTGGATGTTCCGGGTGACGACGTACGTGACCTCGTCGCCGCAGGTCTCGCGGCGGAGCCGGTCGGCAGCTGCGAAGACACGGTACATCTCGTGTCCGCGCGACTCGAACAAGCGTGTGATCTCATCCTCGCCGAGCTCGTCGCCGTAGAGCTCGAGCGGCGCGCAGTCGCGGGGCACGAAAAAGGGGGCGCTGCCCGGCTCGCCCGGCGCCCAGGCGTCGTCGCGCGCGAGCCCGACCGCGTCGCCGGCGCGGCGGACGTGCGTTGCGACCGCCAGATCGCTCCAGCGTCCGAGGTCAGCGACGTACTCGGGATAGATCGCGAGGCGTGGAGCGAGCCCGAGGCCGCGGCTCCGCGTCGCCTCGGCCAGGCGCTCGATCTCGGGCCAGGGCGCTTCGGGGTTGACGTGGTCGATCGTCACCGGCGAAACCCCGCCCCAGTCGTCGATCCCTGCGTCGAGCAATCGCGGGAAGTCGTCGTAGGCGAGGTTCGGCGGCGCCTGCACGTGCCAGTCGGCGCCGAGCAGGATGCGCGCGACCGCGATCGTCCACAGGTGGTCGTCGAGCTCGGGCTCCGGATGCGAAGCCATGCGCGTCCCCAGCTTCGCGCGGAAGTTCTGGACGATGATCTCCTGGACGTGCCCGTGCTCCTCGCCGAGCGCACGCAGAGCGAGCAGCGCGTCGATCCGCTCCTCGCGCGTCTCGCCGATCCCGATCAGGATCCCGCTCGTGAAGGGGATTCGGAGCTCACCGGCGAGCCGGGTCGTTTCCAGGCGACGTGCGGGAAGCTTGTCCGGAGACGCCCAATGCGGTCCTCCCCGCTCCCCGAGCCGATCGGCAGCCGTCTCCAGCATGATCCCCATCGAGGCTGAGACGGGACGCAGGAGCTCGAGCTCGTCGCGGGTCATGACGCCGGGGTTCAGATGCGGGAGAAGGCCCGTCTCCTCGAGGACGAGCCGAGCGCAGCGCTCCAGGTACTCGATCGTCGTCTCACACCCGAGCGCTCGAAGCTCCTCACGCGCGACCTTGTAGCGCAGCTCGGGCTTGTCCCCGAGCGTGAAGAGCGCCTCGCGGCAGCCGGCCGCAGCGCCAACCCGAGCGATCGCCAGTACTTCGTCCTCGGTCATGAACGCCCGCTCCCCACGCCTCGGCGGCCGCGCGAAGGTGCAGTAGCCGCAAACGTCCCGGCACAAAGTCGTCAGCGGGATGAATACCTTCGGCGAATACGTGACCAGCGGCCCGCGCCGCAATCGCCGCGCCTCGATAAGGAGCTCGTCCAGGGGCGCAGCGAGGAGATCGGCGACGGCGATCACGTTCTTCGCGAGCATACGTCGATGATGCGGGTACGCATTCGTCTCATGACAACAAGGTGACAGCAGTCACCGGAGGCTGGGTGACTGTCACCGGTTCTTGGTGACTGTCACCAGCGTTTCGCCCACCATGAGCAAGAGGAGACGAGATGAGCCGCGATTCGAGTCCTCGCTATCTCCCAGCTATGACCGTCGAGTCAGTCGCAGGAACGGAAGTCGGGAGGTTGTCCCGTAGCTCGTAGAACGTTCGTAGGCGGCGGTCCCTCCAGCCCGTCCGCTCCGCTTGGGAGCGTTCGGGCGATCCGTCGAAGATCGAAAGGAGGAACCGCCGTGCAGGGAACGTACCGCTCGCGCAGGCGAGCACCGAGGAGATCGTGCTGCCGGAGCGTGTGCAGGAGGCGCTCGGGCAGCTGGTCGGCTCGGCGAAGGAGGGGCTGCTGGCGTTGAGCGTCGGCGTCGGGCTCGGCGTGCTCGCCGAGCTGCTGGAAGAAGAGGTCGTCGAGGTCGTCGGCGCGAAGGGCAAGCACGATCCCGATCGAGTCGCCGTCCGTCACGGGCACGAGTCGGGCGAGGTGACGCTCGGCGGCCGGCGTGTCCAGGTCGAGCGGCCACGCGTCAGGAGCGCCGACGGCCGCGGGGAGATAGAGCTGCAGACGTACGAGCACTTCGCCGATCGCGACCGGCTCTCGCGGGTCGTACTCGAGCGGATGCTCGCCGGCGTCTCGACGCGTCGCTACCGGCGGACGCAGGAGCCAGTCGGCTCGGAGGTCGAGCAGGCGGCGCGCTCGACGTCGCGCTCGGCCGTCTCGCGGAGCTTCGTCGAGCGCACCCGCCGCTCGCTGGGCGAGCTGATGAGCCGCCGCCTCGACGACGTCAGGCTGGCGGTGATGATGATCGACGGGCTCGAGCTGCAGGGGCGCACCAACGTCGTCTGCCTCGGGATCACGACCGAGGGCGTGAAGATCCCGCTCGGGCTCTGGGAAGGATCGACGGAGAACGCGACCGTCGCCACGGCGCTGCTCTTCGATCTCGTCGAGCGCGGCCTCGACCCGGAGCACGGGATCCTGTTCGTGATCGACGGCGCCAAGGCGCTCAGGAAGGCGATCCGCAACGTCTTCGGCGAGGCGCCGGTGCAGCGATGCGTGCGGCACAAGGAGCGCAATGTGACCGACCATCTGCCCGAGCGCGAGCGGCCGGCGGTGAAGCTCAGGCTGCGGCGGGCGTGGGCGCTCGACGATCACGCTCGCGCGCTCGACCAGCTCCGCCAACTCGCCTCGGAGCTCGAGCGAACGTACCCCGGCGCCGCCGGCTCGCTGCGCGAAGGGCTGGAAGAGACGCTGACGCTCACCCGGCTCGGCGTCACCGGCTCGCTTAAACGAACGCTCGAGAGCACGAACCCCCTGCGAGTCGATGATCGAGATCGTCCGCCGCACCCAGCGCAACGTGAAGCGCTGGTCCTCGGGCGAGATGGCGCTGCGCTGGACCGCGGCCGGCATGCTCGAAGCCGAACGGCAGTTTCGGAAGATCATCGGCTACCGCGACCTCGCCACGCTGGTCGTCGCGATCGAACGCGATCACGACCGCCGACGCGCAACTCACACTATGACGAAGGAGGCCGCTATCGTCCTCAGCGCCTGACCATCACACCGGGACCGCCGCCGTGAAAATCCACGACGAGCGGGACATCCTCGAAGTCGGAATCCGACGAGCCACGTAAAGGAGTGCGATCCCGGACACCCACAAAGCGAGCACTAGAGCGCTTTCCCACCACGGCCTCTCTCCCACTTCCCCGTCACTCGATACGAAAGCTACGTCCACGCTGCTGCTCGTCTCGCGACCGGTGATCTCCAGCGTGGACTCTTCAACGAAGATGGAGGCCAACCGCGGTCAGATAACTCGCCTCGTCAAGGCAACGGGCGAGCACCATGACCTCATCGTGAGAGAGGCGGTAGGTCGATGAGCGCGGCGGAAACCCGCACACGGACGCACCAGACGTCTCCAAGACATTAGGCTCAACACCCCCTGAGTGAGCGCGTCTAGCAGCGCGCTCCCGGCATCTGGCCCATCGAGATCGAGGTCAACGCGGCGGACATCAATCACGGCAACGACCATGAGCAACACCGCGGAAAACACAAGCGCCGCCACCAGCACCGCGAGGATCCTGGCGAAGGCGCGCATGTGCTCACCCTACGAACATGGGGGCGAACCGGCCAGTCCGAGGAGCTAACGGTCAAGGAGCTTCCTTCCGCGGTGCGCTGACACCTAAGAGCGGGGTCAGGCTTCAGCCTGACCCCGGTGTGAGGTGCTAGAGCCGGCTCGACTCCCAGAGCCCGCCGAACGGCGCCCACTTGCCCTTCGTCCAGCGCTGGAGCTGGCCCTGCTGCAGCGGGAAGTTGTCGCCCTTCCCCGTCCGGACGGCGATTCCAGGAAGCAGGAACGGGTTCGCCGGGCTCGTGATCGACCGTGCGCGCTCGAGCAGCCCCGCCCGAGTCGGGTTCGGGCCTAGGCGCTTGAAGAGTGAGACCGTCTCGAACGCGACCGCCATGCCGTACACGTGGTAGACGTCGCTCACGTTCGCGCCCTTCGCGTACTTCGCCATCACTGCGCGATAGGTCTTCATCCCCGGATCGTTCTTCCACCTCGCGTCGGTCGGGTCCTTGAGGAAGTTGAGCGAGATCGATCCCTCGATCGACTTGTTCTTTCCGCCCTCGGAGGCGAGCAGCATGATGTTCGAGGCGCCCGAGACCGAGTTGTTGATGACTTTCGGGCGCCAGTTGAGCCGGCTCGCGTAGACGTAGGCCTGGATCGCGAACTTGGGCGTGGCGAAGATCGCCAGGACGTTCGCGCCCGAGGACCGGAGCTTGGCGATCTGCGACTGCACGTCGGGAGCGGTCACCTCGTACGACTCAGCGGCCACGATCTTCGGGCCAGAGCGGCCGAGGCCGCGCTTCAAGCCCGCGAGGAGATCCTTGCCGTAGTCGTCATTCTGGAGGAGAACGGCGATCTTCGCCTTCTTCAGCGTCTTCGAGACGTACTGGCCGTAGACCCAGCCCTCCGCTTGGTAACTGGGCTGGAACCCGATAGTCCACGGGTACTTGGCGGCGTCGCGGCCCCAGGTGGTCGCGCCGGAGGCGACGAAGAGCTGCGGCACCTTGGTCTGGTTCAGATACTCGCGGACAGCGATGTTCTGCTCGGTGCCGAGC
>Ga0183260_10004280_pt1 | contig 11357 bp, 10 predicted proteins | sample AntDrymUQ4972206_2_FD_129768 | JGI IMG/M metagenome (GOLD analysis project Ga0183260, IMG submission 129768) | Polar desert sand microbial communities from Dry Valleys, Antarctica - metaG UQ497 (22.06) (version 2) (version 2) | ecosystem: Environmental > Terrestrial > Soil > Desert | place...
TACGCGTTATCCCGATGAATATCGGCGATACGTCTTGCAATCTATTGAACAATAAAAGAATCAGGCACTTGCAGCCTAAACCATATTGTGTTGCATTAATTGTCTTTTGACTTCTGTGAGTTTATGATATTCAAAAAAAATTAGGCCCAAACAAATAAATTAAGTTTATGACTGCACTGGATATTTTGGGGATGACAGCAGGCTGTATTTCGGCAATTACTTTTTTGCCGCAGGTCATCAAAACATGGAAATCAAAATCAGCAGAAGATGTTTCATTGCTGATGTTCACTTTTGCTTCCATCTCTGTTATACTATGGCTGGCTTATGGTATTTTATTAAAAAATATTCCAATCATTTTCACCAATGCAACCGTGCTGGTATTTTCACTCATTATGCTTTATTTTAAATTCCGCTTTCGTTCAGAAAAAGGGAACTAAAAAATTATGGAAAAGAAGGCTACAAAATTCAAAGCAATCATTTGGGACCTGGGTAATGTGTTGATAGACTGGAACCCACGTTATGTGTACGATACATTAATACCAGATGAAGAAAAGCGCAAACACTTTTTTGAGCACATCTGCACCATGGACTGGAATGAGCAGCAGGATGCAGGCTATTCAATACAAAAGGCTACGGAAGAACTGGTTTTAAAACATCCTGATTTGAAGGAATACATTGAAGCGTATTATAGCCGATGGGAGGAAATGCTGGGAGGCCCGATAGAAGGTACAGTGGAAATATTCAAAGAATTAAAAGAAAATCCTCAACTCAGGCATTTTGCTTTGACCAACTGGAGTCATGAATTATTTCCAACGGCGCTCAGGTTATATCACTTCCTACATTGGTTCGACGGGAGAGTAGTGAGTGGTGAGGAAGGCATGCGAAAACCTGATACCGCTTTTTATAAAATATTATTAAACAGGTACTCTTTACATGCAGTTGAATCACTATTTATTGATGATAATTTGAGAAATGTAAAAGCTGCAGAAGCATTAGGAATCACTTGTATTCATTTTCAATCTCCCGGTCAATTGAGCAAAGTATTAAAAGAGTTTCAGCTTCTTTGAAATAGCCATCAGCCATCATCAATAAAACACCATTCTTCCTCTAAAGATGAGATCATTCTCCCGATAGGATCGGATCAGGATGACAAAATGAAATCAATTTATTCCAAAACAGGTCGCAACCACTTCTCTGCTTCTTCTATGGCCATGCCCTTTCGTTGAGCATAATCAGTAAGCTGATCTCTGTCTATTTTCCCTAATCCAAAATAATGGCTTTGCGGATGCGCAATATACCATCCACACACAGATGCCGGCGGATTCATGGCAAGGCTTTCTGTCAATTCAATACCAATATTTTCTGTGACATTCAATAAAGAAAACAGTTTCAGTTTTTCTGTATGATCGGGGCAGGCAGGATAGCCAGGTGCAGGTCTTATCCCTTTGTATTCTTCACGGATCAATTGTTCATTTGTAAGTGTTTCTTCTTTTTCGTAACCCCAATGTATTTTCCGCACCTGTTGGTGCAGGCATTCTGCAAAGGCTTCTACGAAACGGTCTGCGAGTATCTGCACCAGTATTTTATTGTATTCATCATGGTCTGCAGCAAAGCGATCAATATGTTCACGTGCCCCATGAATAGTAACGGCAAATGCACCCATGTAGTCGGGCCCCTGTCCAATAAAATCCGCCAAACTGTAACTTGGTTGTCCCAAGGCTTTTTTCATTTGCTGTCGCAATGATTCAAGTTGTACTTCGCCTCCATCTGTTTGCAAAGTGATCGTATCCTTGTCATTGGAGTGGGCAGGCCATATACCGATCACTCCTTCTGCAGTAAACCATTTTTCATTAATGATTTTTTCTACCATGTTTTGTGCATCATTATAAAGTCGTGTGGCTTCTAATCCAAATACCTTATCAGTCAGCACTTCAGGAAAACGACCCGGCATTTCCCAACCAATAAAAAACGGTCCCCAGTCGATATAGCGGGCAATAGTGCCCAGATCAAATGCATGAAAAACTTTTGTGCCCTTTTTCACCGGGGCTACCGGTTGATAGTTTCTCCAGTCAAACCGTTCTTTGATCACTACAGCTTCTTCATAAGGGATGAGGATCTTATGTTTTTGTTTATTTAAAAACTGGTCTCTAAGGCTGATGTATTCTTTTTTTGTTTGGAGTAAGAAGCCTTCTTTTTGCTCTTTGTTCAATAAGTTGCTCACCACGGTTACACTACGTGAAGCATCCAGCACATGTACCACACCGTTTTCATATTCTGGTGAAATTTTCACTGCTGTATGCGTACGCGATGTGGTAGCTCCCCCAATCAGCAACGGCTGTTTCATGTTGCGTCTTTTCATTTCTTTTGCCACATGCACCATCTCATCCAGGGATGGTGTGATCAGACCGCTCAAACCAATCACATCTACATTTTCTTTTTGAGCGGTTTCAAGAATCTTGTCCGTCGGTACCATTACACCGAGGTCAATGACTTCATAACCATTGCAACCTAAAACAACACCAACGATGTTTTTACCAATATCATGTACATCACCTTTCACTGTGGCCATCAATACTTTGGCAGCACCGGCTACTTCTTCATTCACCGTTCCGGCTGCAAGGTGCGCCCGTTTTCTTTCTTCTTTCTCCGCTTCTATAAAAGGTGTTAATACAGCGACAGATTTTTTCATTACACGAGCACTCTTCACCACCTGCGGCAAAAACATTTTACCGCTTCCGAAAAGATCGCCTACTACATCCATACCTGCCATGAGCGGTCCCTCTATCACTTCTAAAGGTGTTGGATATTTTTGCCGGGCTTCTTCAGTATCCGATTCTATAAAATCTGTTACTCCATTTACCAAAGAATATTTTAATCTTTCTTCTACCGATGTGGTTCGCCACACCTCATCCCGTTTTTCTTCTTCCTTGCCTTTGCCTTTTACCTTTTCTGCAAATGAAACAAGACGTTCAGTAGCGTCAGGTCTTTTATTCAGGATCACATCTTCACACAATTCTTTCAACTGCGGTTCTATACCATCGTACACCACCAATTGTCCGGCATTCACTATGCCCATATCCATACCGGCTTTAATGGCATGATAGAGAAAAACAGAATGTATGGCTTCACGCACATGATCATTGCCACGAAAAGAAAACGATACATTGCTCACGCCTCCGCTGATCTTTGCTAATGGCATTTTTTCTTTAATGATCTGCGTGGCTTCAATGAATTCGACTGCATAATTATTGTGCTCTTCAATGCCTGTGGCCACAGCAAATATGTTGGGATCGAAAATAATATCCTGCGGATCAAAGCCCACTTCATTCACCAATATGTTATAAGCTTTCTCACAGATCGTTACCCTTCGGTCTAATGTATCTGCCTGGCCTTTTTCATCAAAAGCCATTACGACTACAGCAGCACCATAAGCCTGGCAAATAAGCGCCTGCTCTATGAATTTTTGTTCGCCTTCTTTCATAGAAATAGAGTTCACCACACATTTTCCCTGTACGCATTTCAGTCCGGCTTCAATAATTTCAAACTTCGAGCTGTCAATCATCACAGGGATCTTTGCTATGTCTGGTTCGGCCTGCAGGAGGTTTATAAAGGTGGTCATTGCCTTCACGCCATCCAGGAGTGCATCATCCATATTCACGTCAAGTACCTGTGCGCCGTTCTCTACCTGCTGACGGGCCACACTCAATGCTTCTTCATATTTATTTTCCCGGATCAGCCGCGCAAATTTTTTGGAGCCTGTTACATTGGTTCTTTCACCTACGTTTACAAAGTTCGATTCCGGACGAACGGTTAGGGGTTCGAGGCCACTTAGTCGTAAGTATGGTTTGATTATAGTTGCTTCATTCATATATTCTCTTTGCCGCTAAGGCACAAAGACTCTAAGGTCCACTAAGTAAGAACCATACGCTTAATGCCATCTTTGATTAATGGAACAGTAAAATTGATTATATATCCTAAATGTAAATTAGTTAGCTTCAAGTAACTTAAAAGTTGTGCTTCCCATACGGGGTGATAGTTTTCCTGGGCTTTTAATTCAACGATCACAATCCCCTCTACTAAAAGATCTAATCGTAATCCTTCTTCAAATATGATGCTATCATAAACAATTGGCACCTTCTTTTGCGTAATAAAAGAGATTTTTCTTTTGGTTAATTCATAACTGAAACATTTTTCATAAATACTTTCGAGCAAGCCAGGCCCAAGAGACTTATGCAACTGAAAAGCAATATCAACAATTTGCTTTCCAATGGATTCCTGAAATTCCTTTTCTTGATTATTCATCTTTGCGTTTCTTCCAGTCTTTGAGCCTTAGTGGCAAAGTCATTCTCTACCACAGGCAATTCTCTTGGTTTCAATCTCTTCACTTCCTCAGCTATTTGCCTGATGTGGTCTGGAGTAGTACCACAACAGCCACCCACTATATTTACAAAACCCTGTTCAGCCCATTCTTTTATAAAGGAAGCCGTTTCTTCGGGTTGCTCATCATACTCACCCATAGCATTCGGCAAGCCGGCATTGGGATATGCAGATATATAGCAAGATGCTAAGCCACTCAGTTCTTCTATGTGCGGTCTCATTTCCTGTGCACCGAGTGCGCAATTTAAGCCGATACTTAAAGGCCTTGCATGCATTACCGATGTGTAAAAAGCCTCCAGTGTTTGCCCACTCAGTGTGCGACCACTCGCATCTGTGATAGTGCCACTAATCATTATCGGAAGCAAAGGCCTGCGGGCTTCTCTAAAATATTTTTTGATTGCAAAAATGGCTGCCTTGGCATTCAATGTATCGAAAATGGTCTCGATCATCAGTAGGTCAACACCACCATCTACCAATCCTTTTACCTGCTCGCAATAAGCATCCACTGCTTCATCAAAACTCATAGCACGAAAACCGGGGTTGTTGACGTCAGGCGAAAGCGAAAGTGTTTTATTCATCGGGCCTATGGCACCCGCGGCCCATCCCAACCCTTCCCGAAGGGAAGGACTTTGAGCTCTCCACTCTTCGATACTTTCTTTGGCTAACCGTGCAGCAGAAACATTTATTTCATAGGCCAGCTCTTCCATCCCATAATCTGCAAGTGAAATGCGTTGTGCGTTAAATGTATTGGTTTCAATAATATCGGCACCTGCATCTAAATATTGGCCATGTATTTCTCTAATGATGTGTGGCTGCGTAAGGCTCAACAGATCATTGTTGCCTTTCACATCGGAAGGCCAATCTTTAAAACGTTCGCCACGATAATCATTTTCTTCCAATCCGTATCGCTGTATCATGGTGCCCATGGCGCCATCTATAATGAGTATGCGATGTTCTAATAGTTGTTGTATGCCCATAACATAGTTTTTATAAAATGCTTACGATAATGTATGCTCAATAAAGATTTGGAAGATGAACGGAGCGTCGCAACAATGATTAATCAAGGTATTGACTGCTGGCTTAATAAACGTCGGGAAACTGTAAGTGGGAGTTTCTGCGTTTATTAGTTCCGTTTATAGGCCGAACAATAAACAAATCCGCCTGAGCACTGCAAAAATAAGGGAATTAATTAATGTGCAATGAGCAAGGTGCAAGAATCATGAGCAAGGGATAAGCAAGTTGGCAATGTGCAAGAAAGCAATAGGCAATAAAGTAATTAAAATGAACAATAATAAAATTGAAAGAGATTACCTGCCGGACACATAATTCTCAATTGGCAAACGGTTTTGCAGGCTCCGTGCCAGTGTCATTTCATCGGCATATTCCAGCTCTCCGCCGAAGGCAATACCTCTTGAAATAGTGGTAACTCTTGTAGCAGAAGATATTTTCTTTTGTATATAATAAATGGTAGTGTCGCCCTGGATAGTAGGACTCAATGCAAAAATTAATTCGGTAACCTCCTCTATCTCCACCCTGTGTGCAAGTGTGTCTATATTCAATTGTGATGGACCAATGCCATCGAGTGGAGAGATGACTCCGCCTAATACATGGTAAGTTCCATTGAACTGTTGTGTGCTCTCAAGTGCAATGACGTCCCGAATGTTTTCAACTACACAGATCACATCCTGCTTGCGCATAGAGTTGGCGCAGATAGAACAAATATCTCCGTCTGCTACATTATGACAACGCTGGCAAAATTTAATCTCACTGCGCATGCGGCTGACGACTTCACCAAAATGCTGTACGTCTTCGGAATCTTGTTTTAAAAGATGAAGCACCAAACGCAAGGCAGTTTTCCTGCCAATACCCGGTAGTTTGGCAAACTCATTAACGGCATTTTCAAGCAGTGCTGAAGAGAATTGCATGGTTTTTCAAAATTACATTTTATGGGATTAAATGAGCCTATAGATTAATTTCAAACTCATTGGTCCATGCAGGTCTAATTGTGATTCGGCGTTCAATGGGAGTTACCCTTTCAGGTTGTCTTTTATTTCTAAAAAACTGCCCCGGATCCCAAACGCCATTATTGTTGCTATCGTGCAGCATACGCAGTTCATATTCCCCTGGAAGGAAAAGCGAGGAAGTAAAAGTATTTTTGACAGGGGATGAATAGACCACGATGCCATTTTGTACAAATTGCAATACAGGGTTCTGAACGGTATCTATATTGCGGAATCGAATACTTACAGCACCGTATTCGGACTTCTTCTTTGATTTAAAAAAAAGGGTATCCGTCTTTAATAGTTTATTGCCTGAAGAATCATCCGCAAAATCACGATCAAGAATAAGGTTGTAACGGCTGCCTTCCATCCAGGTTGTTTTTATTGTAAGTAATTTTTTTGTAGAATCAAGGGAAGTTGTATAGGAAACGCTATTGAAAATACTGTCGCGGGTAAGGGAGATTTTCGATGCGTCGAATGTGCGTAAAGGCTGCTCAAAACTAATTATAAGGTCTTTTAAAAGGTCCTGGTCTCCTGTACCATAATTTGTTGAAAAACGAATGCGGTTTTCGGTATTGCTTTTTGTGCCTTTTGGAGTGGCACCAGGCAGGTTTGATTGAACCGGACGTGGAGTTTCTTTGTAAGCAAATAGCGTAACAGGTTTGGTGGAATCGCTGATAACAACAGGAGTATTTGCAAATGCAAAAAACTGATTGCTCTGATAACGGCGCAGGAGTCCCGCTTCGCCTAATGCGTACACAGCAAAACTGCCGGGAGGAAGATTTTTAAATGTAAATGTTCCGTTCCGATCCACACGGGTAACATAGCGGGGACGCTCCTTCACCACTGAGGAATCAGCTAAATTCCGGTGCAGTATAACGGTTAGTGTAGAATCTACCTGCCCTGTCTCTGCAAGCAGCACCCGGCCACTGAACTCTAATGAATCCAATTGGGGTCCGGTTGAGAACGTGTAATCAAAACCCCTGATTGGATTTGCTTCATTGTTGTCCACTACGGCATTTCCGAAATTAAAAACATAAGTGGTGTTGGGTTCCAGCGTATCTCTCAGTCGAATGGTGAGTGTTCTTAACCGTGCATCTATCTGTGGGTTCACGTCGAATGTAGGTGTGAACATCAAGTTGTTTTGTACATCCTGAAGCGTAACATATTCATTAAAAGTGAGTGTGATCTTGTCGCCACGAAAATTCAATGTAGAGTCCGGCGGATCAGCTTTTAATAACACGGGAGGTAGTGAATCTCTCGGCCCGCCGGAAGGGGGAATAATGTTCGCGCAACTTTCCAAAAATAAAATCTTAGAAAGGCCTAAGCCTAGAAGCATGAATAATGTAATGAACCGAACGGAGCCTTTGATCTTCATGAGTGGAAGCAAACTTAGGCTGTTTTGTAAAGAGAGGAAAATGCGGGAGATGTAATTATGATTTTATTATTGAATGGGGTAACGGCTGAGGGAGTTTTTATGAAACAGCCATCATACTCTAATTGTTTTGTACAGCGGAGCAATTTAGAGGTAGTGCTTTTCTCCCAAAAACGCAGTTATGTTTACAATCTTAGTACATTAGAATTTCTTCAACACTAAAAGATCCTTATCGCCGGTAATTAAGAAATATGTTTTTACCATCCCTTTGAAAGATTAAGGAGGAAATTATCTTTCGGATCGCGATGAAACTGTACTTACAACTGTGATGAATTCAGATCCGTCACGGATATTCGATAAGAGGTTTTGTAAATCAGCCAAAGTAAAATACTTTTTCAGTTTCGGTCTTTGGGAGACTTCAATAAACTCATCTAAAAGTTGCTGATTAAATAAAAGCTGAAAAGCCGGATGGATTGAGAGGTTCACGTACGGTTCTGTGAGGAGCAGGGGGCGAAATCCCCCTTGCTTACTCGACTATGCCCAGTTCACTTCTCTACACTGGCAGAAAATGTGTTGCTTATTAATTCTCATAAAGTCTTAGTTTGTTTTTAAGGGTATTTAATTCATTCCGTAACTCCCGTTCCTTCTCTAATAAATTAAAAACAATATCAATGCCCTCCAGATTCACGTTTAGCTCGTTGTGAAGTCTAATTATTTTTTCAAGATCACTAATTTGGTCTTGATGTATATATTGATTTTGCTCAATAATTTTGATTTGGATGAGCCCCATTTTGTTTAATGCATATACAAATGAAATTTCAATGTCATAATGCGAACAGAGTATTTGTGTCGATATTAAATTATTTGTATTCATTTTGCACTAATTTTTTGTAATTCCTTGAATAGCTCTTTTTCTTTTTCACTTAGATTAGTCGGTGTCTTTATATGATAGGTTATGATCATATCGCCAAATTCTCCTTCTTTTTTATAAACGGGAAAGCCCTTTCCTTTCAATTTTACTTTTGATTCATTTTTCGCTTCAGGCTTTATCTGCAGCTTGACCTTACCATTAAAAGAGTCTATAGTGATTTCTCCGCCCAAAATGGATGTGTAAAGATCCAGATCAACATTCTGATATAGATCATTCCTTTCGCGTTTGAACTGCGTGTGATTGTTGATATTGAATTTGATAAATAAATCACCATCTGGCCCTCCATTGATTCCCAATCCTCCTTTTCCTTTAATTTTTATCACTTGACCGTTTTCAACTCCTGCGGGTATTGTGAGCCTAATTTTTTCACCATTGACTGTTAGGATTTGTTTTTGATCGGTGTAAACGTCTTTTAAATCAAGTTGTAATTCAGCATTGTAATCCTGACCTTTAAATTTTGGACTGTGACCTTGGTTGTATGATGATCTTCCTCCACCAAACATCGATTCGAAAAAATCCGAATATTCTTCTTTTGAAAAGTCTTTCTGACCTGATTGATGTGGAGAATATTGTTTTTGTTGTTGGCGTCTGGTTTTTTCATATTCTTCTCCGTGTTTCCAATCTTTTCCATATTTGTCGTATTTCTTCCGGTTTTCAGGATCACTCAAAACTTCGTTTGCCTCATTTATTTCTTTGAATTTTGTCTCAGATTCCTTGTTTCCGGGGTTTAAATCAGGATGATATTTCCGGGCGAGTTTCCGATAGGCTGTTTTAATCTCCATTTCGGTTGCTGTCTTCGAAACGTCCAAAATCTTATAATAATCTTTGAATTCCATTTATTGATTTGATTTTCGCATTTGTTTTTCTAATTGGGCATAACGGCTCAGGCATTGCCGATGTGACTGCGAAGGGATTTAAAAGCAATAGTACGATGATAATAAATATAGTTCATTTGCATTGCTTTTTATAATACCGAAAGCAGGAACAGCGGTAAACATTTGGGTGCAGTCATGTTGGCAATGCCATGATAGACGAAGTGCCACAGAAACGACCTCCAAATGTTTTTGCCTGAGCCGATAGACAAAATGAATTGGCGGGAATTTGGCGGCATAATGAATATTTTGACAGCGGACTTTTTCGCCGCCAAATGAAGCCAATTGTAGGATATGTGTACGTGGCAATTTTGTCTATCGTTCAAGGCTTGCTGCAGCATGGGAGTTTGAAAAATGTCAGCTTAGCCATTATTGTGTTGCTGATTAAAGATAAAAGGTTCAAAACTTTTTCAATAGCCCATATTGCAGCAAACCGCTGTGCCTGTTGCACAACTCACATTGTGTTAATAAAGATAGTTGTTACAGGCTAATGTGCGAATGTATCTTAAAGTATGCAAGGCAGAAAACAACTACAACCCAAAATGCTTTATACCGTTACGTTAGAGCAATTAGTGCCGGCAGATCATTTTTATCGGCGGTTAAATAAAGTACTCACCTTCACTGGCTGTATGCAGCCACAAAACAGTACTATGGCGATGAAGGACAGTAGAGCATAGACCCTGTGGTATTTTTCAAAATGTGCATCGTTGGTTACATCAATAATATCAGCAGCGACAGAAAGCTTGCTGATTATTGTGCCGACAGTTTGAGCATCCGTTTATTTTTAGGTTATAATATAGATGAAGCGTTACCCTGGCAACAATAGAAAAAATATTAGCCGATGCGGCCTACAGCAGCGAGGTTGTTTGAAAGACAAATTAACATCTTTATTTGATGACAATATAATTCTATTTTTTTGTTATTCCCCTTGAATAGAAGCATTGGTTTCATTTTACCATTGGGGCTGTTTGCAACTCTATCTTGGCTTTGAATTGTTGCAATGGTATTAGATTTTCTTTATGAACATCACATTGGATCAACTGCCCCATCATTTGCAGAAGCGAGTTTTGAATATACTTATCCTCTTTTCCATAGTTCCAAATGGGGTAGAAACATTCAACAAATAATTCTTCAAACGACAGTTCTTTCATTGCCACACGTATTACTTTGTTTTCATCGGCTAATGTTAATGGCAGATAGTTAAATAATCTAAACCGGAACAGGTCAGTTAAGGCGTGTATGCTTAGCACGGCTGTTTCGGGATCGTTTATACCCGGGCTTAATGCCTTGATGGCAACTTCAGCAAGCTGGTGGTAACCGTAGTAAGCGTTTTTATCAATGGGTTGTCCACGGTATAAATCTATTGCAATCACCAGCTCATCTATATCTTCCTGATGCAATTTTTTATCGCCATACACAACAAGCAGCGGGCTGCCCTCTAATAAATAGGAGCCTGGAGAATGAAGCATTTGAACAATCACATCATGTTTTTTGGCAAAGCCTATAAGTGATGGTTTATTAAATCCCTGGTAGTAATCAGATGAAGGCATAAAAATTATTTGCGCCTTTTTTTCATCTGGCGTAAATACACCTGGCTTTTCCGGGCAACAGTGATGCTGAAGTGTATGTAAGGTTTTCTTGTGTATACGATTGATGATGGTTTCGAACTTAACGGATTTCGTTACATAATGCAGAAAGTAAATAAACAGAAATATGTCTACAACAGTAAATAAGAGCAATAGATAAATGCTTAAAGCAGGTACATGAATACCCGATGTTATATCGCGTATTGTACTCAATAA
>Ga0183260_10004281_pt1 | contig 11356 bp, 11 predicted proteins | sample AntDrymUQ4972206_2_FD_129768 | JGI IMG/M metagenome (GOLD analysis project Ga0183260, IMG submission 129768) | Polar desert sand microbial communities from Dry Valleys, Antarctica - metaG UQ497 (22.06) (version 2) (version 2) | ecosystem: Environmental > Terrestrial > Soil > Desert | place...
CGGCGCGCGGTCAACGCGTGTCGAGTGAACAGCCGGCGCCGGCGATCGCCGCGGATGCCCTCGAGCTCGCGCGCTTGCGTGAGCGGGTGTCAGGGCTCGAGCGGCTTACGGAAGAGCTCCAAGGCGAACGCAACTCTTGGCGTGAACAGGCTCAACGTGATAGCGAGGCCGCCCGCGAGTTTCGTGTGTTGCTCCGCAATGAGCAAATGAGGGCGCTCCCCCAGGAAACGGCGCACCAGGATGGCCCAGGAGTGACGGAAGAGCCCGCGCATGCCCACCGGGTCTTCGAGCGTCAGGTGTCGCGAGAGCCGATGCGGTGGCGCTTCTGGGATCGAATCCGCAAGAAATAGAGACATCTATCGGCGGCGGTTCTAATAATGGAGCAGGTTCTTGGCCAACCCCAAACGACAGCCACGTAGATTCCAATGGCATCCGCACTACTATGGGCAGACTTACGCTGAGGTTCGCCAAAGACTCTCAGCTAATTCAGACGGAATAACAGCTCGGTGGCTCACACACAAGGTGGCCCGCACTGAGCAGGATGAGCGGGAGCTTATGCGGCTAAATGCCGAGTGGTCACCGTGCCATCGGTTCGCGGGACGTATCATGCTCCTCATGACTCTTGTTCTTGGCATCGTCTTCACATGGTTGGAGGAGCCTGGATTCGTCAGTTTCTTGGGAGTGGCCATCGGTGCTGTTCCCCGTCTCAACGATAGTCCTAAGGCCATTGGTCGATCGCAGGCGAGGATAAGGTGATGGGAGGGATCGATGGCAACCGAGCAACAGTCTGTGAATCGTATCCTAATCGTCCACAATCGTTACCGTGAACAAGGCGGTGAAGACGTCGTCTATGCGGCAGAAGCGTCGATGTTGGCGCGCTACGGCCATGAGGTGCGTCAGCTCGAATTCTCGAACGACGAAATCGATGACCAACGATCTGGAGTTGAGTCTTTCCGACTCGCCGTTGACACCATATGGTCGCGGAGTGCCGCTGTTCGCATCCGAACCGCGGTCCGCGAGATGAGGGCGGAAGTCGTCCATTTCCACAACACGTTTCCGCTCGTGTCGCCTTCCGCCTATGGGGCGGCGCGAGCTGAGGGGGCGACCATTGTCCAAACGATCCACAATTATCGTCTTCTTTGTGCCAATGCGCTGTTTTTTCGTGATGGTCGTCCGTGTGAGGACTGCGTCGGTAAGACACCGCCTTGGCCCGGGATCGTTCATTCCTGCTATCGAGATTCGCGTTCTCAGACGGCTGTGACGGCGGCGATGCTCACGGCCCACCGTATCCGAGGAACTTGGCGGCGAGACGTTGATAGTTACATCGCGTTGACCGAGTTTTCTCGCCGCAAGCTGCTTTTAGCCGGGATTCCGGAGAACAGAATCGCGGTGAAACCCAACTTTTTACTCGATGATCCAGGTATCGGTCATAGCGATGGCGATTACGTCCTGTTTGTCGGACGTTTGACCATTGACAAGGGCATCGAAACTCTGCTGCAAGCGGCACAGCGCACACCGTTTGCGCTAAGGATCGCCGGAGTCGGCCCGTTGACTCCACAAGTAGAAGCGGCGGCGGCGGATACGCCAGGAATCACGTATTTAGGCAGGCTGTCGCAGGAAGAGGTGTTCCGACAAATGCACAGCGCCCGTGCACTTATTTTCCCCTCAGTCTGGTATGAGACGTTCGGGATGACAATAGTCGAAGCATTCGCCTGTGGTCTCCCCGTGATCGCTAGCCGGCTTGGGACAATGGCTGAGATCATCGAGGACAATGAGACAGGACTTTTCTTCGAGGCTGGCAATGCCGAGGACCTGGTCGCCAAGATCAGGTGGATCGGAAATCATCCAGGTGAAGCGCGGCGCATGGGTCAAAGAGCCCGTCAAGTGTTCATCGAGCGCTTCACCCTTGATCGGAACTACCACCGCTTAATGGAGATTTACGCATTGGCCCGAGTCAGTAACGCTGGAGGGTAAGAGGCGCTGGCTGGCCTAAAGGATAGTTTACCCATTGTTGTTCTCCCCTCGCGCTCCCTGAAACCTAGGGCGGTCGCGAAACTCTCTTTATTGCAGAATCAGAGCATCCGGGCGAGCTCTTCGAGCGGCATATCATCAATCCCTGCGAGCCCGTCTGAGAGCTTCCCAAACCGTGCCATAAAGCTACAAAGGGTAAGCATGTTCAGATCGTCTAGCTCTTCACAGAGCCGCGCATACGTCGCCCAGTGCATATGCGGGGGCTTGGGCTCAGGATCATAGATCGTGCCGTACGTGTGCCCGCCCAGCCGCTTTTGGATCTCGAGCGCACGGCGCGCGGCGCGGTCGTCTGCGGTTTCCCGTGTGCTCGAGTAGGCGAGCCGATGGCAGGCGCGGCACCGGAAGCGCCCGCCAACACTGAAGAGCACGCCCCGGCGCTCGAAACAGCGCGGGCAGAGAAACCAGGGGCGCTCGCCCCCGTAGTGACAGGGCGTGGTTTCGATCGCGACCCGCTCGTCTACGTCTGTCCAGTCGGTTTCACCCCATGCCCGCGTCCGGTAGTGCAACTCAATCGCAGGGGGATAGGCGGCCTCAGTGCCCTGCACGGTCACAGAGATATTCCCGCTCGGCTTGTCCCGGCATGACCAGGCGAGCGAGCCGTAATAGGTCGCGCCCGGCGCCGTTCGGAAAAAGCCGGCGCGCCGCATGTATCGAATGTCGAGAAAGAGCAGGCCGTCCGTTGTGGGATGCCCCGAGCCTCGTCTCCCCGAGCCATAACCGCCCATGATCGCCCCCCTTGCTCGCCTTTTTCGGCTCAAACTGTCTCATTTTGGTGCATGTTTCCCGGCATTTTCCGGCACCACGCAGGCACAGAATACGTCAGTTGCCTAATGATTTCGGATAAAACGCGCGCGCGTGTCCGCATAAGCTCGCCTACGCGCCCGCCTAGACGGGGCAGAGGGGCACGTCATAGGCGCCCGGATCGCCGGTCTCAGGCCCGCTCAGCGCCTCACGCGTTACCAATTGGTAACCGTGGTTGTCAGTCGCAGAGCCCGTAGGATCGCCCAGGACGGCGCAATCCGGCAGCGTGGCGGCGAGCCTGGCGCGGTCCTCTTCGAGCCGCTCGAGCGCGTCAAGATCGCCGGCGCTCAGCTCGGCAAGCCCGCGGCGCGGGCTACCCATGGGTAGCTCACACATTGCAGGCCTCTGCGGTCGTGTCGCCCAGGCGGCAATACGGTGCCCGCGCACACGGCCCCAGGGCGGCGCATACCATCCCGCCTATGCAGGCCTCGGGCAGATCAGCGGGCGGTGTCGTGTTCAGCGGCCTTGTGTTCAGCGGCACGCCCGTCACATCGTAGGAACGCCCGCACCGGGCGAGCGCCCGGATCTCGTCAGGGCTGAGCAGATGCACGGGCACGGGCTCGGTAAACCAGGCCGGCTCGAGCAGCGCCGCGAGCTCAGGCGTGAGCCGCGGCGCGTTGGGATGCTGGGAGTCATGTACGGGGCGTTCGTTGCTCTCAGGCGCGTACAGCGTCTCAGAATCGGGCATCCGCGCGAATGTGAGCTCGGTAAGCACGGGCGGCAGCGCCCGGTGTGCCTGCCAGTAGTCGCCCAGGTCGTTGCAGCCGTCCAGGTAGCCGCGGGGGGCGACGATCGCCGGAACCGCGAGCATAAGCTCGAGCGCGGCGCGTTCGTAGGCGCGCCGCCCCTCGCCGGTGTCGTCTTCATCGGGACAGAACACGACGCCCGAGACCCACTGAGCGAGCCAGATGCTCAGCCGCGGATCTCGCTTGCCCATAATCGCGGTCGCCGTCTCAAGCCCGCCCGCAAGCAGGGCGAGCGCATCGAAGACGCCCTCGCAGATATAGACGGGGGCGCCGGTGTCGCGCGCCCGGGCGATCGCCTGGGCGTGAAACCAGCCCTTGACGTAGCCGGCGCCCCCGCTCAGGTTCAGGTACTTGGGGGTGATCGCATCGCTCAGGGTGCGCCCGCTCGCGCTTGTGATCGCGCCATCGGGCGACGTGAGCGGAAAGACGAGACGGTTCCGCAGCGGGCCGCCCTCTGAGCCCCAGCCCAGTCCGTAGCGCGCTGCCAGCTCGAGCGAGATCCCGCGGCGATCGAGATAGGCGGGCGCGGGGGAATCGGGCAGCGCCGCCCGTGCCCGCTCGAATGCGGCGGCGAGCTTAGCCAGCGTCTCGGATGCAGGAATCTCGCGCGCGGAAATGTCAGGTTTTGCTAGGTTTTTCCACCTGGGCACCGTCCCTTTTTCAGGTGTCCGAATGGTCCGATTCGGGGCGCGATCGTGTGGGCTCAGGGGGGTCCCGTAGGTGTCGGCTGAGTCAACGATCCGGGCGAAACAGTCGCGGGTGTGGCAGCGTGCCGTACCCGCCTTGAAGTCGATCTCGAGCGCCTGGGGATTGTCACCCCTGTGGAACGGGCAGGCGGCGCGCGCTTTCTCGCCCCCCGATGATCGAAAGCCCGGCGCCCGCTCGAGCTCAGCCCGCGTAATCAGGTAGTAGACGGTGCCGGCTTTGCCGCGGCGTTCCTCGAAGCGAGCCGCCATCAGCGCCCCCCGAGCCCGCCCGTAGTGCGTTCCTCGAAGCGCCCGGCGCCACTTGCAAAGAGCAGGGGCAGCGCCCCGGTTTTGCCGTAGCGATTCTTGGCGACGTCCAACCAGATCGCCTTGAATCCGGGCGCCGCCGGCTCGCTTGTGCGCTTGCCCTTCCCTTCGGGTTCCTCGGGCTCATCAGAGAGCAAGAGCACCACATCGGCGGCGTATTCCAGATCGCCCGATTCTTTCAGGTTTGCCATGCCCGGGCGATCGTTGCCGTTTGCGTAGGCGGCGCGGTTGACGGTCGTAATGGCGAGCACGGGTGAGGAGATCGCCTCGGCAAGATCCCTGAGCTCTTGCACCACGCGGGCGACGCGGTGCCGCATATCGTCGCCCCGCCCGGCACGCTCGAGCAGGGCGAGTTTTTGTAGGTAGTCCACGATCACGAGCACGGGGGGCAACTCGCCCGCGGGGGAACGGTGCGCCCGTTGCACGCGTTCTGCGAGTCCCTGAATCGTTCCGACGTCGGTGCTTGCCGTGGCCGATACGTAATAGAGCCGGGCGCCCGCCTGGGCGGCGTAGGTTTCGGCCGCGGTCGCGAGTTTGGCGTGATCGGCTCGCCCCCTGAGGGCGTCGGTTGCGTTCACCGAGGCAAGGCGGGTGAGTTGCTTGCGAATCAGATCAGCGGGCGGATTCTCGAAACTCACGTAGAGCACGGGCGAGCTGCGAGCGATCGCGTACGCCCATTGATTCGCGAGCGTGGTTTTTCCGATGTTTGGCTTTGCCGCGAGCAGGGTAACGGTGCTCGGCTCGAGCCCGCCTATGCGCTCGTCTAGGGTCGCGAATCCGGTACAGAGCCCGATGATCGCTGAGCCGGTTTCCTTGAGCCGGCGCGCCCGCTCGTCAAGGTCTGCGAGCACATCGCCTATGAGCGCCCCTGAGGGCGTGAGCGGTTGCAGGGCGGTACGCGTGGCTCGCCCCGCGGCGAGCGCCTCACTGAGCAGGCGCTCAAGATCGTCAGCCCCGCGTGAGCCATTGCGGATACCGTCAACGATGCCCGGCGCCTGCATAAGCAGCGCGTAGGTGGCCCCCGCGGCGTGCATATTGGCGAGCACACGCGCATCCTCAAGCGGGTGCGCGCTGGGCGCCGCAGTGGTGATCGACGCGGATACGGGCTCGCCTCTGAGCAGGGCGCGATAGCCGGCGCGTAACTCGGGCGTACTGATGGCATCGGGGGCGAGCTCATCTTCGATCGCCCGAATCAGCCCCGGCTCGACAACTAGGGCGGCAATGAGACGCGCCTCGCGCTCGGGATCTGCAAAGAGATTCGCGCCGGTTGCCATCGTGGTAAGTCCCCTTCCCCGCACGGTTCCGGCGTGCGGCTGAGCTCACCATAGAGAACGAAACGGGGCGCCTCAAGCGTCCCCGTTTCCACGTTGAATTAGTTAAGTTAATTGGGAAATGGAAAACCGCAGAGATACGAGGTTTTCTGGCAGAGTTTGCAACGTTGAGGGGGGGCATTTGCAACGTTGAGGGGGGGCATTTGCAACGTTGAGGGGGGGCAGATCACGCGGTTTCTCGTCTGCCTGGCAATGATCGAAGCCGCGGTTTACCGATGCTCTTGTACCGCTCGAGCAGCTCTTTGGGCGGGTCGATACGCATGGTGTAACAGCGCCATTCATCTAGCCATTTCAGCGTTGGCAGCGCCGGCGTGCTCACCCATTCCAGCGAGCCGATAACGCCATCACTGAGCAATTCTTCGAGAGATCGCTCTATGGCATCTCGGAAACGCCCAGGGTTTTTGTAGTCACTCGGGGCGAGCTCTATTCCAGATTGCTCAAGCAGGGTGCGAATCTGGAACGTCTGCCCCCCTCTCGCGTTGCGGAATATCCAGACGAGATACCGCCCGATGCGTTTCTGGTATCGCTGTTTCTGAGCGTGGTATTGAATGATCGTCTGATTCATTTCCGCGAGCTGGGCTGAGCCGTCGGCGCCTAAGAATCCCTGAGCCCATGGCCCCAGGCGGTACCAGAATCCCGCGGTCTTGCCCGTGCCCGGTATCGGGGTGAGCTCGCCCGAAATCGTTTGCTGTCTCGCTTTCACTGAGATTTCTATGAGCTTGCCCTCGAGTGTTACCCGCACGCGTTTGCTCTTCCCTTTGCCTTTGCGCCCCGTGCTTTCCCATCTATCGCGGTGCCCCTCTACCGTGATCGTGCCCAGGCGCACAAAGTCTTGAGCGGCTTTCTCGCGGTCTTCGGTCTTATAGGCTCTTTTGTGTTTGGCTTTGCCGCGTTGTGCGAGTAGCTCATCAGGGGTGATGAGAACCAGCCCGTCTCGGGCGTGTGTTCGGTTTGCGATGTACTGAGCGCATGCGATCATGAAGGTATCGGCGGTTTCGTCGTCTAGCGATCGCACGGCTTCCCAGGCAGCATCAGCGGTCTGGTAGTCATCGGGCGATACCAGGAAGTTGAGATCAGGGGCGGCAAACCACGGAAACCCGGTAGACGGGTGAGATTGCCACTTGCCATCAGCGCCCCCCTGTATGGCTAGGATCGAAGAGCGCGCCGCTTGACTATTGGGAACAGTGCCCCAGCCTGAGTGAAAGCCGGGCATCGTGACAGGGGGTGGCAACAATTCGACGTACCGCTTCCAGGCAAGCGAGACGATTGAACGGAGCGTTTCCGGTTGCTCGTGTTGCATTGCTTCGATATTCTGTGCTGTTAGCAAGAGCAAGCTCGAGACGTTCGAATCATTGATGGTGAAGAGCGCTCGCGTCAGGTAGGTTCCGCTCTCGAAGAGCACCTCAGCGAGTTCGCTGAGCGCTTCACGGGTAGACACTTCAGGGGTGAGCTCGCCCGCTTCCCTGAGCCCTTCGATCCCGGCGCTTGCATCCTCGATCGCCCAGGCCCAGGCGGTTTGCAACACATCGCGAGCGAATTGCAGCCGGAACGCGTTGCCTCCTCCCCCCAGTATCACCTTTTCAGTTATCTCGGTAACGATGGTGTGCAGGTGCTTCGTTGCCTCTTTGGCTGCGGTCTCGTAGTGCTCGGGTGGTATGGCGGGGTCGATATCGGGCGACCCCTCGGATTTAGTTATCGACACTTTCAGCGTTTCGCGGGCGGCTTTCGTCACGGTGTCAGCGAGCGCCCGGAAGTAGTCATCTTGCTCGAGCGTTGCGGCGTAGGTTGCTACCTGCTCATCGGTGACCAGCGTTTCAGCGCGGCGCAGGGTCGCAGCGAAGTCAGCCGCGGAAAGCTGGGCGTCCTCATCACTCAGGTCCGCAGGATCGCCCGGTACCGCGATCGCGTGGCTCTCTCCGGTTTCGGGGTCATCAACGGAAACGTGACGCACGGGCAGGGCGCGCACGCGTAGAAAGCGCCCGCCATCGAGGGCGATGATCTCTTCCGGTGGCACGTTCTCAATATCATCCGGCGTGAGGGCGGCGATTTCCTCAGGGGTGAGCGGTTCGCCTACGTCCTGATACCACGAGCAGTACAACGGCTCGGGCTCTTCCTCGGGGCGTTCGGGCGGCGCTTGCCCACTCACTCGCTCACACTCCCAGCAAGGCGGCGACGCCTTGCCAGCCGGTATCACGCTCGCCCTCGAGCCGGGCGAGATAGCGTGACGTGGTGGAGAGACTACGATGCCCGAGCAGGGCGCCGACATCTTCGATGCTCGCCCCCGTCTCGCGGCGCAGCTTTGCCGCGGAATGCCTGAGCACGTGCGGGGTGACATTCACGAGCCCCGCTTTGGCGGCGTAGCGTTTCAGGTTGGCATAGAACCCAGGTGAGCTAATCGCAAAGAGCGGGGCATCGGGCGTGAGCTCTTCGAGCCGTTGCCCGTTGCCGGCGAGCGCCGTCCGGATCGCTGCCAGCGCCGGCGCCGGCAGTTCGCGGTGCCGCTCATAGCCGCCCTTAGCCCGTACCCGGTAGGTGAAGATGCCGCTCGCGTGATCGTGTCGCAGATCGCCCGCTCGCAGCCCGAGCACTTCCGTGCGCCGCAGGCCGGTCAGAACGGCGGTAAGGATGATCGCCCGGTCACGCATCCCGCTCGGTGTCTCGGGGGCAGCCTCGAGCAGGCGCCGCAATTCGGTGTTACTCAAGCCGCGGGGCGTCGGATCGTCAGCGCGTGGTTTCTTTACATCGCTTGCGGGGTTGCGGCTCAGCAGCCCCATGCGGCGGGCAAAGTCGAGAAAGCCGCGGATTGCGGAAAGCCGTACCGAGATCGTCGACGCGCTTGGCGCTCGCCCGCTCGCCCCGGTCGCATACGCGAATCCGTGAACCTGGGCGGTGGTGGCAGTAGCCGGATCGTTCACGCTTGCCAGAAAGCGCGCGAGATAGCGCCCGTACTCAGCGGGGGTGCGGGCGCTGCCCGTGCGCCGGCCTACTTCGATCAGATAGGCGACGGCGGCGCGCTTCCAGGTGTCCGAGATATGGGCGAGCGCGTCGCTTGTCTGCCCAGGCAGTGCAAGAGCGATTGCCCCAGCGTCAGCATAGGCGTGCATAGGTGGCGCGTAGGTGGCTGCGGTATCGACTGTCCGATGCGATCGGGGTGTTGTATTCATGGCTGGATTATATCACACTAATGTCGGTTAGTGATAACATGCCCGCAAGTACGGGATACGCGACGCATGGGCGCGATCAGATCGATTGCCTGGGCAGTGCCTACGCAACTCTTAAGCATCGCCTACGCATCGTGCGTGATCGTCGGGATGGGGCGAAACCATGGCGAGTGAAACTGAATGGGTTTCGATCAAAGCGGCGGCTGAGTGGCTTGGGGTGTCGCCCGATACCGTTCGGCGCCGGCTCAAGCGGGGCGAGCTGCCGGGCAGGCACGAGCGCACGGCTCAGGGCTTTGTCTGGCAGATCGAAGTACCGCACGCGCCGGCGCGCGGTCAACGCGTGTCGAGTGAACAGCCGGCGCCGGCGATCGCCGCGGATGCCCTCGAGCTCGCGCGCTTGCGTGAGCGGGTGTCAGGGCTCGAGCGTGAGCGGGGCGAGCTGATTGCTCAGCGCGACGCCTGGCAGGAACAGGCGCGTCGGAGTAGCGAAGCGGAAGCGCAGCTCAGGGAATTGGTTGCCCGCGCCCAGATACTAGCCCAAGCCCTACCGGCATCTACCGGCGACGGTCGTGGGCATGCCGAGGGAGCGGCAGCAGATTGGACGCCGAGTGGATCGAGGGCGACTCCGGGACGTTGGGATTGGTGGGATCGGATTCGTCGACGATCGTCGATATAAAAACGTATCGGTTGCCACTCACAGGGCGACATATCCGAAGGGGGCATGTGTCGCGCATTTCAGGAAACCCATACCGAGGAAACATCGACAGCCGAACACGCTAATTGGCCCGATCCAACAGGATGGGCGACCGGTGGTTAAGAAGCCCTCAACTCGTCTCGCAAACGAGGGTTTTCGAGACGACCGGGCCGGGGAATCCTCCCGGCCCGGTCCGCGGGCGTCGGTGCGGCCCTCGCTACGGCGTCGGGGTGGCCGGGAACATCGTTTCGAAGCTCACGCGATAGCCCCGCACCGAGTATCTCGCGCCAGAAATGATGACTTCGCCGCTGGCATCCGAAAGCGTCGGCGAATAGATGCCGGAAAGCGAATCGGTGGCGGGGTCGTATGTCAGGGTCGTGCGCGTGAGCTGCGTGCCGGCGACGAACGGCTCGCTCACGAACCCGAGCCCCCCGTGGATGTCCATGACCTCGATCGCGTTCTCCCCCGTCGGCCGCCAGAGGCCGAGGAACGTGGTGTTGACGCCGATCCCCACGAAGGTGCCGTCGGCGTGGAACAGGCCGTAGTTGTCTCCGAGCGGATCTCCGACGTCGTCGACGAACCGCCAGACGCCGAAGAAGGGACTGTCCGCGAGGTTGACCGTTTGAGCGGCGGCCGCGGGGGTCGCGTGCGGCCGGGAGGTCATCAGAGAGGCGATCCCGAATCCGACCGCAAGGGCGAGTAGAAGCGCGACGGCGGTTCGGCCGCCGGACAACGCTCGCAACGCCTGCTGTGGAGGGCGATCGTTCTGATGCTGCCCGGATTGGATCGCGTGCATGATACTCCTCCTCACCCTGGGTCGGATCGGGTCGTTGCGGTCGTTACGGCTCCGGCGTGCCGGCCGTGGGCGTTGCCGCGCTCGTTATCGTGCTGCCCGTCGCCGGATTGACGTCGAAGGTGACGCGGGTGACGGGACGAACGTCGCTCACGCCCCCGAACGGTCCCGGCGGGAACAGGTGGGTTCCGTACGGGTCCCGCGCATCAATGGTGCCGTTCGATTGGACGAAGTTTGTGCCATCCTCCGAGATCTCCACGTCGTGGCGGAACGTGGCCGTGCCCGGTCCCTCCGTCCCTCCGAGGAATGGATCGGTGTCACGCCAAATCCACAGCGTTTCGGCGGTGCGCTCGCCGGTCGGCCGCCAGATACCTTGGGCGACACCGATGTTCAGTCCTCCCCACGTCGTAGAGGTACCGTCGGCGTGGTAAATCACGAATGCCCAGTCCGGGTCGCCCGCCTTGGGAGGCCATCCGCTGTCGTACTGCCAGAGGCCGACGAGCGGATGCGTCGCCATGTCGGCGGCAGCATCCTGAGCGGCGGCGCCACGCGCGGCCAACGCTAGCCCGAGTCCACCCGCGCCGAGTCCGGCGAGCGCGGCGCGGCGAGTCAATGAACTTGATTCCGAAGCTGTCATGGGTTGCCTCCTGTTGATGACGAATCGCGAGTCGAACGCGATTGGTGAGCCCGGTCGGTGGTGCCCCTCTGTCCTCCCTTCTCCTAGCCCTCGGGTTCGCCGGCGCGGCAGCTTCCGGCGACGTGCGTCGTTCCCACCGGAAAGCCGCA
>Ga0183260_10004284_pt1 | contig 11352 bp, 8 predicted proteins | sample AntDrymUQ4972206_2_FD_129768 | JGI IMG/M metagenome (GOLD analysis project Ga0183260, IMG submission 129768) | Polar desert sand microbial communities from Dry Valleys, Antarctica - metaG UQ497 (22.06) (version 2) (version 2) | ecosystem: Environmental > Terrestrial > Soil > Desert | place...
CAGGGAGGCCTGGGACGCGGTGTGCGGGTATGTCACCGAGACACCGAAGGTCGAGGATCTGAGTCTCTGGGTGAGGTTGATCGCCGCTGGGTTCGACGTGCGCGCGGTTCCTGACCGGCTGGGACGCTTCCGCGTCCGGGGTGACTCCGTCTCGCGTGACCCGGACAGCGTGGAATCGTTCGGGCACAATACCGAGCGTGCTCTGGCGCTCGCCGCGCAGTCATCGGGTCGGCCGGAAGACTACGAGGCCTTGCGCTACAGGCTCAGCCTTCTGCACTATCACCGGGCGCTGCGGCGGGCGCGGTGGGCGTTTCTGGACGGTGACGTCACGACATCGAGGGACGAGGCGCGCCGCGCCTTCGGCGCGCGACGGACTGTGCGGAGCGCGATGGTCGTCGGTGGACTCACTGTGGCACCCGGGCTGCTCCGACGGATGCATCCGGTCAAGCAGTGGCTGCAGACAATGGCCGGTCGCATCCTGTCCCGGATGGCGCCACCGGTGCCGCAAGCTTCACTCGCGCCGACGAGTACGCGCATGTCGCGCAACCTGGGCAGGCTTGCCAGCGTGGTCCGCCGTGCCAGCTGACTGCATGCGATGACCGACAACGTCACACCGGGGCTCCCCGAGACGGGCTCGCTGGGCTTGACCCTCCGGCGTGGCGCGGTGCTCTCCGCCGTCGCACTGGTCATCGTGCAGACCGTTTCGTTCCTGCAGACGTTGGTGATCGCCCGCCTGCTCAGCCCCGCCGAGATCGGCATCTTCGCCGCGGGCACCGTGCTGACCTCATTCCTCATCACCTTCTCGGAGGGCGGCCTTCGGCACGCGCTGATCCAGCACGACGGGGACGTCGAGGAGGTCGCGAACACAGTCTTCTGGGCGACGATCGTCACCGGTGCGCTGATGAGCGCCCTGATGCTGGCGGCGTCGCCGTTCGTGGCGATGGTCTTCGACAGCGAGACGGCGGGGCTCATCGCGGCGATCACCTCGGGGACGCTGCTGCTGCATGCGTTCACCAACGTGCCCGACTCGCTCATGCAGCGACGGTTCGACTTCCGTCGCAGGCTGATCGTGGACCCCGGAGTCGCGATCAGCTTCGCGGGCACCTCGGTGGTGCTGTGTTCGTCCGGATACGGCATCTGGGGTCTGGTGATCGCGACCTACGCCTCGCACGTCGTCTGGATCGCGACCACCTGGGGCCTGGCCCGCTGGCGTCCCGGCGGCGCCCGGCCGAGCTACCGACTGTGGCGGCGGCTGGCCCGCTTCGCGTTCCCGATGGTGCTCGACGGGTTCGTGGCGCGGATTCGCGAGGTGTTCGAGACCGTGATCGTCGGCCGCGGGCTCAGCACGGCCGCGCTCGGCCAGTACCGCTACGGCAGGCGCATCGCGATGCTGCCCGGTGTCGCGATCGTGGAGATCTGCTCCTACGTGCTCTTCCCGGCGTTCTCCCGGATCGCGGGTGACCCGGACCGGTTGCGCCGCGCGTTCCTGCGGGCGCTGGGCTGGATCTGGTTCGCCTCGGTGCCGGCCGCCTTCCTCCTGGTGGCGCTCGGCGAGCCGATCGTGGTCGTGCTGCTCGGCGAGCGCTGGCGGGCGGCCGGGGTGCTGCTCGTGGCCATGGCGGGTTACGGCCTCGGCGAGGCGATGAACTCGGTCAGCGCGGAGGCGATGAAGGGCGCAGGTCGCTCGGACCGGCTCAACTGGATGACCGCGGCCAACGTCGTGCTCGGCCTCGGCCTGCTGCTCTTGCTGCTCCCGCTCGGGCTCGTCGGCGTCGGCCTGGCGGTGACGGTGACCTCCGTGCTCGTCGGCGGCACCGGGCTATGGCTCGCGCGCCCGGTGGTCGGCGTGACGGTGCGGGAGATCGCCCGCGAACTGGTCCCGCCGGTCGGGTCCGCGCTGGTCGCACTGTCGGTCGTCGGACCGTTGGAGCACCGGTTGGTGCACTCCGACCAACGCCCGATTCCTGCCGCTCTCGGCCTGCTCGCCGCGGAGTCCGTCGCGTTCGTACTGGTCTACCTCGCGTCGATCTGCGTGGTCGCACCCGACCGCATCGGCATCCTGCGATCCGGCCTCCGGTCTCTTCTCACCCGTTGCCGCCAGCACGCCGAAACCGGTGCGGTCGTCCCCGATCACAACCCAGCTGCACCACTAACTCCGGCACCGTACCTCGGTCCAACCGCGGACCCTGGCGCTCGTAACGTCACCACCTCGTCCCCCGACTTAAGGGATAGGAGGACCCGCTCAAGCGCCGGGGGCGCGGCGGGCCGACGGGAGGGACCGAATGAACATCGCACCGAGCAATGATCCCGCGACCTGGCCGGCCGCCGCCGGACCGTGCCCGAATCCGTTGGGAGATCGCAGGCGAGCGGCGGTAGGACGTAGCCGGGTGGCCCGGTTGCGGGGCGGGCCTGTCGCTGCACAGCCCCGCCGAGCCCGTGGCTAAGCGAGGGATGATCGGCGCTGACCACACGGGGCACATCGACGAGCTCACCGAGCGGTTCGACGTCGACGAACTCCGCTCGCTGGGTGGCGTCGTGGACTATGTCGTCGGCGCCAAGCCTGGACCCGGCATCTTCGTCCTCGGCGCGCACGACGACCCGAAGCAGCGGCACTACCTCGAGCTCTACAAGCTGGGCACCGGGCCGCTCTACAGCTTCTACACGCCCTATCATCTCTGTCACTTCGAGGTGCCGCTGTCGGTTGCGCGTGCCGTTCTCTTCGCCGACCCCGTCATCCAGCCCCTCGCCGGCCCGACGGTCGAGGTCGTCGCCACCGCCAAGACCGACCTTGCCGGCGGTCGGGTTCTCGATGGTCTCGGCGGTTACGACACGTACGGACAGGCCGAACGCGCAGACGTAACTGCTTCCGAGCGGCTGCTTCCGATGGGCGTCGCCGAGGGTTGTCGGCTACTTCACGACGTGACCAAGGACCACGTCCTGACCTACGATGACGTCGTGTTGCCCGAGGGACGGCTCATCGACCAGCTGCGTGCCGAGCAGGTCGACCTCTTCCAGTAGGACCGCCGCAGTCCCGGAGGTGTGCGCGGCTGGGTTCTGGCAGGCTGTGCCGATCGACCATTCGGCTGGCACATCGAAGGGAGTGTCGTGATCTTCGATTACTGCGTGGTGGGGCCGGTATCGTGGGGAGGGCGATGGTAGAGCTTGGTGGAGAGAGGCGTCCCGGGTGCCAGTGTTGTGGTGTTGGACAAGGAGGACGGGCCAGCGCGGCATCAGACTGGGCGGCCCTGCATTTTCTTTCTGGCGGACGTGTTGGGCGAGCGGTCCCCGCCCTGCCGTGGCGGCCCGGTGGCTCCGGGCTCTGGGTCGTGCGGGCGGGCGGTGGTCGCTCAGGCAGGTGGGCGGCAGAGGCGTGGTGGCCCCCGGCAGCGTCGGTGCGCACCAGCACCGCTACCTTGCCTGCTCGTGGAGGCCCGCAGCCCGACCGGGAGCGGCCCGAGTGCCGCGTCGTGCGCGGCAACGTGGTCGGCGGCGGTGTTCGATCCGGCGTTGCCCGGGCGCAGCAGCTCGGCCACCGGCCCCCGCGACCACCGGTGCCGTGATTGACTATCCCCGAGCAGCGGGTGGCACCCGAAGGTCCTCCAGATCCGCGTCGTGTCTTGTTTCTCCGAGTGCGCGGTAAGCACGGTCGCGTCCCAGATCGAGAACCAGCTGCCCGTCCTGCACCCGTGCCTCGGCCAAAGCCCCATACTCGATCCTGCACAGCGGCCCGGGCGCCAGCGAGCGTGGCCAGCGCAGCATCGGCATCGGTGGCCAACCGTGCGATCAACCGGGACACCGTCGGGTCCGAGGCCACCAACCCGAACACTCCCGGCTGGGCCCGCAGCACCGCGACGTCAGCCGCAGCGTCCCACCCGGGGCAAACGCGCGGGCGAGGTCGAGCACGATCTTGCCCGGGTCGTGCACCGCCAACGGCCCTCGCCACCGCCCCAGCCAGCCGCGACAGCAACTTGGCCGTGCCGCTGCGTCGGACGGTCTCGGTCAAAGCGCGAGGTAGCAAGGGTTTGTAACAGCCGACGCACTCAGGGCGATGGATCGGAATGAACCTACTGCCCGGACCGTCGAGGATGGAGCGCACCTGATGGACCTTCGCCGGGAGCCGTCAGAGGCTGACAGGCCAGCGTTCAGTTTCCTGATGACCGCGTACCGCACCGAGCAAACCCTCCCGCGCACGATCGAGGCCGTGCGGACGCAGACCCGCGGGGACTGGGAACTGATTGTCGTCGACAACGGGTACTCCGAAGCTATCGTGCAGACCGTCTCGCCTTACCTGAGCGACCCGCGCATCCGGCTTATCCGACAGGAGAACCGGGGACCCACCGGCGGTGTGATGGCAGCAGCGGCCGTGGCCGTCGGACGGTATCTGACCGTGGTGACCTCCGACGACGCGATCGCGCCGGAGTTCTGCGCGCGGACAAGCCAGGTTCTGGAGTCCGATCCTGGCATTGCGGCCGTGACGTGCGACGCTCATCTCTTCGTCCACCCCGGCGGGCGGCACCTCGCGCGGAGCTACCTGGAGACGGCGGGCATGCGGCGGCCGCCCGATGTCGGCTGTCGGCTACGGGTGGCCGATGGGATCGACGGGCCCTGCCCCTACTACTCCGCGGCGATCCGGCGTGACGTGTGGGAGGCGATGGGCGGCATGATGACCGATATCGTCGGCGATCTCGACTTCTGGCTCCGCATCTTGGTGGCCGGATACGACGTCCGGATGCTCCCCGACCGGCTGGGCTTGTTCCGGATCGAGGCCGGATCGGAAAGCCGTCCCACCGAGACCGACCGGATCGAGACGTTCGAGGAACAACGCGAACGGGCCCTGTGCCGGGCCGCCGAGCTGTCCGCCGACCCGGCCGACATGGCCGCGCTCGGCCGTGTGCTCCGGCGTCTCCGGTACGAGCAGGCCATTCGGCGGGCCAGGATCGCCATCGGGGCCGGCCACGTGGATGAGGCACGCCGGCAGGTAAGCGGTGCGTTCGCGCTGCAACGGACGGCGCGCAGCGGCGCGATCCTGCTGGCGCTGCGAGTGTCGCCTCGACTGCTGGCCCGGCTGCATCCGATCAAGCAGCACGTTCAGACCCGGCTGGAAGATGCCCTGCTGACGGGCTGGAAGACCCAGCGGCTCCGCCGGGCTCGACGCGTCAAGACGCCATGAGGTTTCTGGTCCTGACGTCGCGGCCGATACAGTCACGGTACAGCGGATACGACTTGAGGGTCGCGAACCTGTGTGCTTACCTTCCCGGTGAGGCGCATCTGGTGATCGCGCCACTGCTGCCGGTGATCGAGCCGCAGCCGACCATCACCGTGGACGCGATCTTCGACAGCGTCGAGAAGTTGCCCGCCTTGCTCGTCGACCGCAAGTCGGTGCGGCGGCATCTGCGATTCTCCGACAGTCATTTCCTGGAACGCACGTGTCCGGCTGCATTCGCCGCCGCCCGAGCCCGGCTGCGCGCGATCGTTCGGGAGCGCGAGATCACCCAGGTCGTCGTCTTCGGCGGCAACCTCGCCGAACTAGCCTCCACACTCGACCGCCCCGACATGCTCCTCGACGTCTGCGACAGCACGTCGCTGACGGTGCGCCGAGAGCTCGAATGGTTCGCCCACTCCCCCACGGGGCTCCGTCGCTGGCAGGGCCGACTCGCCCTGCACCGGTCGAGGTCGACCGAGGCACGATTCCCGGGGCGATTCCGTCATGTCACGACGATCAGCGCACAGGATTCCCGCGAAGTCGTAGAGCTGCACGGTTCATCCACCAATGTGCACACGATCCCCAACGGCGTGGACGAGTCGTTCGTCGGTCCCTTGCCGGACCCAGGACTGCGCCGGGGTGTGGTGTTTTGGGGCAATCTCGGGTTCGGTCCCAACATCGAGGCGCTGTGGTTCTTCGTGCACGAGGTCTACCTGCCCATCCTGCGTAGCGCCGATGTGGAGCTTTGCATTGTTGGCGCCGATGCGCCGTCCTGGCTCACCGAGCTCGCAGCGACGGAGCCGCGTGTCGTGGTGACGGGCTTCGTCGCGGACCTCCGCGCCGTGGTGACGCCCTACCCAATCATGGTCAACCCGATGCGCACGGGAAGCGGGCTCAAGAACAAGGTGCTCGAGGCATTCGGTCTGGGGCTTGCGGTCGTCTCGACGCCGCTGGGGATGGAGGCTCTGCCTGCGGTCCGAGATGGCGCGCACTACGTGGGTGCGACCGATGCTGCGGCCTTCGGATCGGCGGTCCTGGAACTCCTGTCCGACGAGGCGCACAGGCGGGCTATCCGTGGTCAGGCCAACGCTCTCCTGCACCAGTACTACCGTTGGGAAGTTGTCGCCAAGGCCTGGCAGGCGTTGTTCGGGTGTGACCCGACCGTGACGGGTCGCCCGGAGTCGTGACGAGGTGCCACTACCGACCATCGCACCGGCCGACCTCGTCGGTGACCACATCGGCATGAGCCGACGGTGACCGCAGCGGGACGTACCGTACCGCGGGCGGAGACGCGCCGGAAGCGGCCGTGGACGGCCGTGCCAGCACTGATCCGGCTGAGAACCTCGCACCCACGCTCCGCCGCGGAGCCATCGTCTCGGCCGGCGCCCTGATCTTCGTCCAGCTGGTGACTCTCGCTCAGACCTTGGCTCTCGCGCGCATCCTGTCACCAGCCGAGGTCGGAATCTTCTACGCCGGGACTGTGCTGTTGAGCTCCCTCTTGACCTTCTCCGAGGGCGGCCTGCGGAACGCGTTGGTACAACGGCAGCATGGTCTTGAGGAGGCGGCGAACACAGTGTTCTGGGCCAGCCTTGGCGCGGGACTGCTGTGGGCGGTCGCGGCTGCGGCGGCCGCACCCCTGGTGGGCTGGGCGTTCGACAGTTCGACCGCCGGGCTCATCGCCGCTGTATCGGCGGGCACGATCGTGCTGCACGCGTTGACCAATGTGCCCGACTCACTCATGCAGCGGCGCTTCGACTTCCGCCAGCGCATGTTCGTGCAGCCGAGCGTCACCGTCTCCTTCGCCGTGGTCTCGGTGATCCTCTGCTCCATGGGCTTCAGCGTCTGGGGCATGGTCATCGCGTCCTACGACTCGTTGCTGGTCTGGGTCGCCGTAACGTCGTGGATCCTCGCCCGGTGGAGGCCTCGTCGAGGTCAGGCCTCGGTGCAAGTGTGGCGCGAGATGGCGGGGTTCGGTGTCCCGCTGGTGCTGGGATCCTTCGTGGACAAGGGCAGGGACGTCTTCGAGACCGTGGTCGTCGGGAGTGCGCTGGGCGCGGCCGCTCTCGGGAACTACCGCTACGGCCGCAGGCTCGGAAAGCTACCGGGGACCGTGGTGATCGAGATCGGTTCGTATGTGCTCTTCCCCGCGTTCTCCCGGATGGCTCGAGACCCGGCATGATTCAAGTCAGCCTTTCTGCGTGCCCTGCGCGCCCTATGGATCATGGCTGCCCCGGTGGCCGGGCTCATCGTGGCGATAGGAGCGCCGCTAGTCGTGCTGCTGCTCGGGGATCCGTGGCGAGACGCCGGTGTGATGTTCGCGGCCCTCGCGGGCACCGGGCCGGGAGTCGCGATGGCCGCCGTAGGCTTCGAGGCGATCAAGGGATACGGTCGCACGAGCCTGCTCAACTGGGTGACCGGATTCGCGACGGTGCTGGGTGTCGCCTTGCTCCTGGCCCTGCTGCCGCTGGGCCTCGTGGGAGTCGGGTTGGCATTGTCGATCGAATCCTTCCTCTCAGGCTTCTTGGGCTTGCTGCTCGCCAGGGGGCTCGTGGACGTATCGCTACGCGAGCTTGCTGATCGACTGGTCCCGCCACTTCTGGCCGCCGTGCTTGCATCCGTCAGCATCGGCCTGCTTGAACACCTGGTGATCCATGCCGATCAGCGCGGCATCGCGCTCGGCCTCGCGATCGTGCTCTGCGAGGGTCTCTGCTTTCTGGCGATCTACGCCGGGACGCTGTACGCGATCGCACCTGCCTCCGTGACGGAACTCCGGGCGGCGGTCCGGATGCTGAGACTCGGGGAAACAGGCCGCGACGGCGACTTGGAGGCCACCTGAACCCCTATGAACCGCTGACTGGTGGAGGGTCCGAACCCCCGGGAAGGGCGCGCATCCGACCAGATTGTTGAGCACGATGTCGGCGCGCAGCCGCGGCGAGGAGCCGAACGCGGTCGCGTTGCGTAGCGACCCCGGGCAGAAGTCAGTGTCGGCCAGCGCGAAGATCTTCTCCTCGACGCGGATTTTGGACTCCGCGTACGAGGTCACCGGCCGGGGGGCGCCCTCGCCGACCAACGCGCCATACACCGAGCAGGTGTAAGCGTAGAGGAAGCGCTTGACCCCTGCCGCCTTCGCAAGCCGGGCCACAGCCGCGTGGACGCGTGCTGGTTAATGTCACAGGTGATCTGCGGCGCCAGCGAACCGAGCAGGTCGTTGGACAGCACCGCGGGTGCACCACGGCATCGAGCCCGGAGAGGTGCTCGGGTTCCACGCCGCGCAGATCGTGAGACCCGGCGGGTCCTGCGGCGGGGGACCGAGCACGCAGTCGGCAACAGGCAGGAGGCCAGGCCGACCACCTCGTGGCCGCCGGTAGCGCGCACCGGGGCCATCACGGTTCCGAGGTAGCCCTGGTGTCCGGTCAGTAGGGAGCCGCAGCACATCATCCCTTCCGTGCTGCGGTGCCACCGAGTACGAACTTCGTCACATGGAACGCCTCGGCGTAGCGAACCTGGCACTGCACACCCCGTACCCTGGCGAGGCCGTGGAACGTCTCGGCGTCGAACCAGCTGCGGCCGCGCTGCGACGGGTAGTGCTCGTAGAGCAACTCCCACTTCTCCCGCATCAGCGACTCCGGTACCGGCAGGTACGCCTGCGGCTGGGCGAGGTCACCCTCCCACGTGAGAATCTCGTAGCCCAGCACGAGGTGATCACGGAATGCGGTCGGCACCAGCGCGGCGAGACCGCGGTGGTCCTGATGCGCGTCGTGCACAGGCGGAGCCAGCACCAGGTCGGGGTCGCAGCGGCGCCGCTGTGCCTCCAGCGCATCCTTCGCCCGCTCCCAGTGCACCGGCAGCCTGCCGTCCGGGATATCCAGCACCCTGAGCTCCAGGTCGGCGCCGGGGCAGAACGCATCGAGCGCCTTGCGCTCTTCCGCCTCCCGCTCCGTGCCGCCACCGCTGAGGACCAGCGCTGTGCGCGTAGTAGCGCATGACATGCCAGATGAGCGGGCGGGGGCCGACCTTCGACATCGGCTTGGGGAGGTCGGATACGCCGTCGCGCATCCGCATCCCGTAGCCGCCGCAGAACAGAACGACCTTCATGGCGCAACCACCTCCAGGGCGGGGATCGGGAAGACTAGCCGGCCACCCCACGAGGAGATGTGAGGGAGCTGCTCCGGTGAGCTCGGCGCGCAGGTTCCAGGGGAGTACGAGGACGTAGTCCGGGCGGTCCATATCGATCCGCTCCGGCGGGTGGATCGGGATCCGCGTGCCAGGTGTGAAGCGGCCGTGCTTGTAGGGGTTCCGGTCCACTGTGTACTGCAGAGGGTCCGGGCGGATGCCGCAGTAGTTGAGCAGCGTGTTGCCCTTGCCGGGTGCGCCGTAGCCGACCACGGTCTTGCCCTCGGCGACCGCCTCGAGCAGGAACCGCAGCAGGCCGGCGCGCACCCGTCGACCGCGGTGGCAAAGCCGGCATGCCCCTCGACGGCGTCGAGGCCGGCGGCTCGCTCCTGTGCCAGCAGATCCACGACCGCTGTGGACGGCGCTCCTGCCGTCTCCGCGGGCCGGGCCCAGAGCCGGATCGAGCCGCCGTGGGTGGGCAGGGTTTCGACGTCGACGAGGGTGAGGCCCCCGGAGGCGAGTGCGCGCTGCGCGCTGCCGACGGTGTAGTACTGGAAGTGCTCGTGGTAGACGGTGTCGAACTGGTTGTGGCGCATCAGGGTCAGCAGGTGCTGCACCTCGATCGAGACCCAGCCGTCGTCGGCGACCAGCGCCCGCAGTCCCTGGGTGAACCCGACCACGTCCGGGATGTGGGCGTAGACGTTGTTCGCCACCACCAGGTCGGCGGGTCCGTGTTCGTTGCGGACGTCGTGGCCGAGCTCGGGGGAGAGGAACGCCGTCCGGGTCGGCACGCCGACCTCGCGGGCAGCCTGCCCGACGTTGACCGAGGGTTCGATGCCGAGGCACCGGATCCCCCGCTGGACGGCGTGCTGCAGCAGGTAACCGTCGTTGCTCGCCACCTCGATGACGAAGGAGTCGCGGCCGAGCCCGAGGCGGTCGACGGCAGCGGTGACGAAGCGCTCGGCGTGGTTCACCCACGAGGTGGAGAACGAGGAGAAGTAGGCGTACTCGGTGAAGGTGTCCTCGGGCGTGATCAGCGGCGGCAGCTGCGCGAGCAGGCAGTTCCGGCACACCCGGACATGCAGCGGATAGGCGGGCTCAGGGTCGTCCAGCTCGTGCGCGGCGAGGAAGCGCTCGCACGGTGGGGTCGCACCCAGATCGACGAACGTTTCGAGAGATGTCGACTCGCACAGCCGGCAGCGCAGTGCCGCGGCACCCGTGGCCGACTCGGTCGGCTGTCCGCCCACGAGCACCGTCATTCCCGAACCTCCGTCTGGCCCCTTGCCGCCTCCGCAGCCCGATATCCAGACCATCGGAGGCTGTGCGCAACGCGTTACAAGGCGGGTCGTGACTCGGGACCACAAGCGGCCGAGCAGGGAGCAAGGCACGCGACGGGTAGTTACTGACTGTAGTGGATTGCCCCTGGCCGTGCGAGGTCGACGTCGACCACCCTGCGGTGACCGTCCTCGGTCCAGTGCACGGTGACCGCATCCGGCGTGCCTGCGACGGCGAGGTCCGCCACCTCGGCGCCGCTCTCGCCCAGCGGTACGAGCAGGGTCGCGAGCACCACCGGTACGGACGCCTCGCTGACGTGGCCCACCAGCCAGGCGGGTTCCCGCGACTCGAGGCGGGTAGACCACCACCCGAGGTGTGTCACGTCGTCGGCGCGTGTCGCGTGCGGCGACCACGGGGCGCTCGCAGCGTAGGCCAGCTGCAGCACCGGCCGTCCGGCACGGGTGGCCAGGTGTCCATCGGGAACGTCGGTCACGTCGAGCGCCGGGTGCAGCGGCCATGAGCTGCGGGCCCGATGCTCCCCCGCGCCGACCAGCCGGTCGACCACGAGCACCGCCCGCGCGCCGGGTGGCGCCAACAGCCACCTTCGGTGCGTGACCGGGGACGTCAGGCGCCGGTACCCGTCGTGCTCGGCATCCACCACGCCGCGATCGAGGTCCACCGCGTGCACGATGACCCGAGCGTGCCGGACCCAGAGGAAGGGCCCGCCCGACACCGACTGGTCGAGGTCGTCCACGGCCACG
>Ga0183260_10004285_pt1 | contig 11352 bp, 8 predicted proteins | sample AntDrymUQ4972206_2_FD_129768 | JGI IMG/M metagenome (GOLD analysis project Ga0183260, IMG submission 129768) | Polar desert sand microbial communities from Dry Valleys, Antarctica - metaG UQ497 (22.06) (version 2) (version 2) | ecosystem: Environmental > Terrestrial > Soil > Desert | place...
CGGAGGAGGGTTCGGCTCTCGGGGTTCATCGTCGTCTCCCACAGCTGGTCCGCATTCATCTCGCCCAGGCCCTTGAATCGCTGGACCGACAGGTTCTTGACGTTGAACTCCTTGACCACGCGGTCGCGTTCCTTCTCCGACTGGGCGTACTTCGTGACCTTGCCGGTGCTGACCCGATAGAGCGGCGGCTGGGCGATGTACAGGAAACCCGAGCCCACGACCTGGGGCATGTGGCGGTAGAAGAAGGTCAGCAGCAGCGTGCGGATGTGCGCGCCGTCGACGTCGGCGTCGGTCATGATGATGATCCGGTGGTACCGCAGCTTCGCGACGTCGAAGCTCTCCCCGATGCCGGCCCCCAGCGCGATGATGAGGGGTCGCACGTTCTCGCTGGACAGGATCTTGTCCAGCCGCGCCTTTTCGACGTTGAGCAGCTTGCCGCGCAGCGGGAGGACCGCCTGGAAGCGCCGATCGCGTCCCTGCTTGGCTGAACCACCGGCCGAATCGCCTTCCACGATGTAGAGCTCACTTCGGGCCGGGTCGCGCTCCTGGCAATCGGCCAGCTTGCCCGGTAGGGCCATCCCATCCAGGGCGCCCTTACGGATGACCAGGTCACGAGCCTTGCGGGCCGCCTCGCGTGCACGGGCCGCGGTCAGGCACTTCTCGATGATCCTTCGACCGTCCGACGGGTTCTCGTCGAGGTACTGACCGAGGCTGTCGGCGACCGCGGTCTGGACCTGGCCCTTGACTTCCGGATTGCCGAGTTTCGCCTTCGTCTGGCCTTCGAACTGCGGATCCGTCAGCTTGACGCTGATGACCGCCGTCAACCCCTCGCGAACGTCGTCACCCGACAGGTTGTTGTCCTGCTCCTTGAGCACCCCGGCCCGCCGAGCCCAGTCGTTGAGGGAGCTCGTCAGCGCGGCCCGGAACCCGGTGATGTGGCTGCCGCCGTCCGGGGTATTGATGTTGTTGGCGAAGGCGAGGACGTTCTCCGTGTAGGTCTCGTTGTACTGGAGTGCGACCTCTACCGCAGTCGTCCCTTCACGGCGCTCGACATAGATGGGCTTCGTGTGGAGCGCTTCCTTGTTCCGATTCATGTGGCGGACGAACGATTGTAGGCCGCCCTCAAAATAGAACGAGCGCTCCCGGTCGATCCGCTCATCGATCAGGGTGATCCAGATCCCCTTCGTCAGGTAGGCGGACTCGCGCAAGCGCTGACTGATCGTCTCGAACGAGTACTCCGTCGTCTCGAACATCTCCGCATCCGCCCGGAAGCTCGTCAGGGTGCCCTTACGGCCGGCCTGCGGGCCTTCCTTCCTGACAGGTGTGCGGGGCTTGCCGCGCTCGTACTCCTGGGACCAGACGTTGCCGTCGCGCGAGGTTTCCACGCGCATCCATGACGACAGCGCGTTGACCACGCTGACGCCTACGCCGTGGAGGCCGCCGGACACCTTGTAGCCTCCGCCCCCGAACTTGCCACCCGCGTGAAGCACGGTGTGGACGACTTCGAGTGCATCCTTGCCGGTCGAATGCTTGCCGACCGGCACGCCGCGACCGTCATCCTGGACCACGACCATGCCATCGCCCTTGATCGTGACGATGACGGTCGTGGCATGCCCTGCCATCGCCTCGTCGATGGAGTTGTCCACGACCTCCCAGACCAAGTGGTGCAGGCCGCGAACGTCGGTCGACCCGATGTACATCCCGGGTCGGCGTCGGACCGCCTCCAACCCTTCCAGGACCTGGATGCTGGCGGCGGTGTAGTCCGAGCCCCCCGTCCGAGTCTTCTTTGCCCGGTCGGTCGATGCCGCCCTGGCGCTCACGGTGGCTTCGTCGGTCACGCGGTCCCTCCGGTGAGGCGCTCGTAAAGGCGCCCCAGCTCTTCGTCGCTGTAGTACTCGATGACGATCCGGCCGCCGCGACGGGAGCGAGCCAGGCTGACCTTGGTGCCGAGCGATCGGCGAAGGTCTTCTTCGACGCGCTGGAGATCGGGATCCGCGTGGTCGGGCTGCGGCGCGGCGAGCCGTTCACGCTTGGGTTCGCGCAGGCGTCGGACCAATTCCTCGGTTTCGCGAACGGAGAGGTCCTGGGCGATCACGGAGTCCACGACCCGATCCTGGTGATCGGCCGTGAGGCCGCCGAGGGCGCGTCCATGGCCCTCCGTGATCCGGTGGTCGGCGATCGCGGCCTGCACGGTCGGTGCCAGGTCGAGGAGACGAAGCGTATTCGCGACGGTCGAGCGCGCGCGGCCCACGCGTTCGGCGATGCGTTCCTGGCTGAACCCGAACTCGTCGACGAGTCGGCGAAAGCCCCGGGCCGCCTCGATCGGGTCTAGATCCTCGCGCTGCAGGTTTTCGACGAGCGCGACCTCGAGCTGGGCCTGCTCGTCGAGCTGGCGGATGATGGCCGGGACGCGATCGAGGCCAGCGGCCTGGGCCGCTCGCACGCGACGCTCGCCGGCGACGAGTCGATAGCCAACTACCAGCTCCGTGACGAGGATCGGTTGAAGGACCCCATGTTCGCGGATGCTGGCCGTCAGCGACGCAAGTTCCTCTTCGGCGAAGCGTTGGCGAGGCTGGTTCGGGTTGATCTGGATGCGCGAGATGAGGATCTCCAAAGATCCGGACGAGCCGGGCACTCGCTGCGGGATCAGTGCCGCGAGGCCACGGCCCAAGCCATGTCCTCGATCGGGGCGGGTGGTCACGACAGGACCAGCGTGGCTGACGACGGCTCGACGCCTGAGCGGAGGGGCGCGGTCGGTGCCGTCCCACCCAGGCCGAGGCGTTCTCGAAACTCGTCGGCAAGGGTCGCGTAGGCAAGCGCGCCTCGGGATGACGGCGCGTACGCCGAGATCGGGACACCGTGGCTGGGCGCTTCGGACAAGCGCACGCTCCGAGGGACGACGGTGTCATAGACCCGTGATCCAAGGTGCCGCCGGACCTCCACTCCGACCTCAGCTGAGAGATTGGTTCGCCCATCAGCCATGGTCAGGACGACCCCATTGAGTGCAAGCGTGGGATTGAGGTGGTCCCGGACGAGATCGATGGTTGCAAGCAATTGGGTCAATCCTTCAAGCGCGTAGTACTCACACTGGAGCGGGATCAGCACTTCATCCGCGGCGGTCAGTGCGTTGACGGTCAAGAGGCCCAGGGAGGGCGGGCAGTCGATGAGGACGACGTCGTAATCGGAGGCGATCGAGTGGACCATGCGGTGCAATCGGCGCTCTCGCGCGTCGGCACCGGCCAGCTCGACCTCGGCGCCGGCCAGCGCGATCGCGGAGGGCACGACATCGACCCCTTTGGCCGTTCCCTGCACGATCAGATCCCGGAGCCCGTGATCGTCGAGGATCGCGTCATACACGCTGCCCTCCAACCGGGCCCGATCGAGGCCGAGCCCGCTGGTCGCGTTGCCCTGGGGATCCAGGTCGATGACGAGGACTCGGTCGCCCGCGAGCGCCAGATAACTGGCCAGGTTCACGACCGTCGTGGTCTTGCCGACGCCGCCCTTTTGGTTTGCGCAGGCGATCGTGCGACCCACTCAGCGACCGGTCCATCTGCGTCTCACGGAACCGAATCCTATCATCCAAGGGTCTCGCCCTCCCGCCCCGCCGCTTCAGGCCAGGTGTTCGGGTTCTGAGCACGCGTTTTCCCTGGCAAGCCCAGTGTCGGCACGGGCGCTTATCTGCGACGTATCCGTCGCCGTTTCACGTGAAACAACGGCTCTGGAGGTCGCACTACCGCACCCCGACCGATGGGACTGGTTGCCGCTTCAAGACGCCCGTGGGATACTCCGCTCGGGACGTCGCGTCCATCGATTCGAAGGTACGGTGAGGTCGTGGCGCGACCGTCTTTGCCGCTTCGCCAAGGGACTCGATTCGTCCGATGACCCCGCTCCTTGCTGCCGTCGGCGCGGTGGTCGCCGCACTCGTCGAGCTCAGCGTCGGCCCGCACATTCGCATCGGCGGCGCACAGCCGCACTTCGTCCTCGTGATCGCGGTGATCCTCACGATCGCTGTCGGTCTCGAAACGGGATTGGTCTGGGCTTTCATTGGTGGGATGGCGCTCGATATCCTGGCGCAACGGCCGCTGGGCAGCACCTCGTTCGCGCTCCTCGTGTGCGTGGGCGGGGCCGCGGTCCTCGCGCGGTCCATTCCTCACATCCGCCCGATCCTGCCGATCGCGGCGGTCTTCATCTTCAGTCTTGGGTACTCGATGATCCTGTTTACGCTCCAGGGAGCGCTTGATGCCCCGCTCCCGATCGGTGATCCAGTAGGCACCGTCATCCCCGGCACCCTGTACGACGTCGTCCTGGCAGCGCTCGTCGGTCCCTTGAGCATCGCCGTCCATGACCGACGGCGGGCAGAGCAGGAGCGGGTCGCCTGGTGAGCACCTTGGTGGATAGCGGGCCGGTCGAGGCGCGTCGTCTGTCACGTTTCGTGGTATTCGCGCTGATCGTCGTCGTCGCGGTTGGAGCGCTTACTGCGAGACTGTTCTATCTGCAGGTATCCAACGGCGGCCAGTACGCGACGCTATCCACGCGGAATCGAACGGTGCTCGAACCGATCCCCGCTCCGCGCGGCGTCATCTACGACAGGAACGGACGCGCTCTGGTGTCGAACGTTGCGACGTTCGCCGTGAAGATCCGCCCGGCCGACCTGCCCAACCAGGTCCGCGATGAGGTGGTCGCCCGCCTCGCATCGATGATCAAGATGGACCCGTCGGATATCAACGCGTCGATCGACGCCAATCCGGGTTCCGCGTTCGACCTGGTCCGGATCGCCCAGGACGTCGATGAATCCACCGCCCGCTTGATCTCGGAAGCCGGTGACGCCCTGCCCGGCGTGGAAGTCGCGGTCGAGGCTCGGCGGCAGTACGCGGAGGGGCCGCTGATGTCGCACATCCTCGGCTATACGGGGCCGGTATCGGCTGAACAGCTGCCCAGGCTTAGGGACCGTGGCTATCAGCCGGACGACCTGCTCGGAAAGGCCGGGGTCGAGTCGACGTACGAAGCCGAGCTTCGCGGGACGTACGGCCAGGAAAGCGTCGAACGGGATGCGACCGGCCGTCGAACCCAGGTCCTGCAGACCGTCCAGCGGGCCGATCCCGGCGCCTCACTGACGTTGACGATCGACACGCAAGCCCAGAAGGACGCGCAGAAGGCGCTTCGATGGGCGATGGACAAGATCGGTCTCAAGCGTGGCGTGGTGATCGCCATGAACCCGCAGACTGGCGAGGTCCTGGCGATGGTCAGCCTGCCGACCTACGACAACAACCTGTTCGCGCGGGGGATCAGCAACGCCGACTTCGCAAGTCTGCTCAAGGACCCGGACAAGCCCCTGCTGAACCACGCCACGCAGGGCAACTACCCGCCGGGGTCCACCTACAAGCTCGTGACGGGCACGGGCGCACTCGCCGACAGGAAGATCACGGATCAGACTCGCTTGATCACGAAGGGCTATCTGACCCTCGGATCAACGCGATTCTATGAGTGGAATCGACGGGGCTGGGGACCATGCGACATCTACTGTGGGTTTGGGCACTCGAGCGACACATTCTTCTTCCAGCTCGCGGGCAAGCTCGGGATCGACCGACTCGGGTACTGGGCCAAGGAGTACGGCTTCGGCTCGCCGACGGGCATCGACCTTCCGGGCGAGGTGTCTGGCATCGTGCCCACGAATGCCTGGAAGCAGGAGGTGCTGGGGGCGCCGGTCTTCGGTGGCGAGACCTATCAGGCGGGGATCGGCCAGGGGTACGACGTGGTCACCCCGATCCAGCTCATCAACGCGTATACCGCGCTCGCAAACGGCGGCACCCTGTATGAACCGCAGATCGTGCGCGAAGTCATCGGCCCGGACGGCACCGTCATCCGTCCCTTCGAACCCAAGGTGCTGCAGGAGATGGACGTGAAGCCGAGCGTGCTCAAGACCATGCGCAACGCCGCGCGGAACACCGTCCTGCTTCGGCACACCTACAACCTCGTGGATCTCCCGATCAAGGTGGCCGGCAAGTCCGGGACGGCGGAGTTCGGGAAGCGGGACAAGAAGGGCCGCCTGCCGTACCACTCCTGGTTCGTCGGTTTCGTCCCGAAGGACCCGAAGAATGGCTCGTTCGACAAGCCGGATTCGGAGCTGGTCGTGCTGGCCTTCGCCTTCGACTCGCGGACGAAGGGCAACGTTGCGACGGAGATCGTGAAGTACTTCCTGCAGCTCCATTACGGGATCAAGAAGGACTACCGGAACTTCGATCTCGTCGAGCGCGGCAACTTATACCAGGGCAACTGAGACGATGACGACCGGACCGCAGCCGCTCCTGGGTCATCGATGGGCGTGATCCGGAGCCAGCCCGCCCGGATGACCGATTGGGCCGCCGCCTCCGTCGGGGCGGCGTGGCGATCCTTCGACCTGCAGCTGGCAACGTATGCGGCGCTCCTTCTGTCCGTCGGCCTCGTCATGGCCTACACGAACAGCGTCGAGGCCGGAAGCACGCCGCTGGAGGTGGGAACCACCTTCTCCCGCGGCCTGATGTGGGCCGGCATCGCGATCGTCGCGTTCGTCATCACGAACGTATTCGACTACCGCTGGCTGAAAACGCTGGCCTGGCCGATCTACGGGCTGCAACTCGGGCTGCTGGTCCTGACGCTGCTGATCGGCAGCGGCGTCGGCGGCTCTGCTCGTTGGATCGCGCTGGGCCCGCTGACCTTCCAATTCAGCGAGCTCGCCAAGATCCTGATGATCATCGTCCTTGCCCAGTATCTCTCCAGTCGTGTGGGTGAGCTCGATCGCCTGCGGACGATCCTCGGTGCCTGTCTCCTTGTGGGACCACCGCTGGTCCTGGTCATGCTCCAGCCGGATCTCGGCACGTCGCTCGTGTTCGCCGCAATCCTGGCCGGGATGCTGTTCATGTCCGGGGCGAGTCTCAAGTGGCTGGCAGCGCTGGGTGCCGCCACCGCAGCGATGGTCCCGGTGGCGTGGACCTATATCCTCCGCGACTACCAGAAAGAGCGCCTGACCTCATACCTCAATCCGACTCCGGATCTCCAGGGAGCCGGCTATCAGCTCTACCAGTCGCAGATCGCCGTCGGCTCGGGCGGCTGGATCGGCAAGGGCCTGACGAATGGTACCCAGGCCCAGGGGGACTTCCTGCCGGTGCAGTCGACGGACTTCGTCTTCTCCGTCCTGGCCGAGGAACTTGGATTCATCGGTGCGATGGTCCTCTTTGGGCTGTTCATCGTGCTCATGTGGCGGATCCTTGTGGCGGGCTGGCGCTCGCGCGACCCGTTCGGGACGATGTTCGCCGCCGGCATTGCCTCGATGATCCTGTTCCAGCTGGTGGTCAACGTCGGGATGGTCATCGGGATCATGCCGATCACCGGCATCCCGCTGCCGTTCGTGACGCACGGCGGTGCCTCGCTGGTCAGCATGGCTGTGGGACTCGGCATCCTCCAGAGCATCAACATCCGGCAGACCCGAGCCGAATGGTGAGCCGACGCCGTCGACGCCCTGACAGCGCGACACGCCCGGACCGGTGGACCACAGGTTGACGACACGATCGAGACAGGCCCGCGAGACCCTGGGTTTCCGCCTGTGTCGATCTGCTCCCGATCGATCCCGTTTTGGTTTCGGATGGTGCCGACCCCTTGACCGTCGTCCGACAGGCTGCCGCTCATCCGGCCACGCGCCTGCTGGGCGTGGTCGACGCCCAGGGGGTGCTGGTAGGGGTGCTGCCCATCCTGCGACTGGCCGAAACGTTCGTCGCGCGGGGTGTCGCCGGAGACACTCCTCGCCGGGCTGGCGGACCTAGAGGAGGCGGCACGCTTCGGGTCCGAGGTGGCGGCGCGCCGCGTCAGCGACGTCATGCTCCCGCCCGCATCCGTCACCGCGGGCGACTCCATCGACGAGGCGTTCCGGCGGATGCATGCCCGCCACCTGTCCGGCCTGTATGTCGTGGATGATGCGGGCCGACCGACCGGCTATCTCGACCTGCTCGAACTGACCGTCCGATACCTCGAGCCGCTCGAACCCGATCCGTCAACGGCTGGCTGACCGATTCGATGGAGGTCGTTGCCGCCGGGGTCATCTTCCTCGTCACGTATGCGCTGATCGCCACCGAGCGCGTCGACAAGACGGTCGCTGCCCTTCTTGGTGGCTCCCTGGTCGTGGTCCTTGGCATCGTCGACCAGGAAGCGGCCTTCGCCGCGATCGACCTGAACGTCATCTTCCTGCTGGTCGGGATGATGATCCTGGCCGGCATCCTGCGCCGGACCGGCTTCTTCCAGTGGGTCGCCATCCGATCGGTCAAGGTCGCCCGGGGCGAGCCCTATCGGCTGCTGCTGGTCCTGAGCATCCTGACCGCCGTCCTGTCCGCGTTCCTGGACAACGTGACGACGGTCGTGCTCATCGCTCCCGTGACCCTGTACATCGCGGGAGTGCTCGGCGTCTCGCCGATCCCGTATCTCATCATCGAGATCCTGGCGTCCAATATCGTCGGCGCCGCGACGCTCGTCGGCGATCCGCCGATCATCCTCATCGGATCCGCCGCCGACCTCGGCTTCGGTGAATTCCTGGCCAATATGGCCCCGGTCGCGTTCATCGTCTTCATCGTCTTCCTCGGGCTGACTCGCTGGTTCTTCGCCGCCGACCTGCGGGTCGACCCGGCCGTGCGCGACGCAGTCCTGGCACTGGACGAGCGCGAGGTCCTGACCGATCCGAGGCTGCTGCGCCTCAGCCTGACGGTCCTCGGCCTGACGATGCTTGGCTTCCTGTTCGCCCGGCCGCTCGGCCTCGAACCGGGAGCCATCGCGCTGATGGGCGCGGCCGTCTTGATGCTCCTGAGCCGGACGGCTCCCGAGACCGCCCTGCACGAGGTCGAGTGGTCCACCCTCTTCTTCTTCGTGGGCCTGTTCATGCTCGTCTCGGCGATCGTCCATGTCGGGATCGTGGGCGCCGTGGCCGACGGGCTCCTCGAAGTGACCGGCGGGGACCCACACGTCACGACGATCGGGCTGATCTGGCTGAGCGGCTTCGCGTCGGCGATCATCGACAACATCCCGTACACGGTCACGATGATCCCGGTCGCCCAGGACATCGGCGCGAGCGGGATCCCCATCGAGCCCCTCTGGTGGGCGCTCGCGATGGGTGCCTGCTTCGGTGGCAATGCCACGATCATCGGCGCGTCGGCCAACGTCGTCGTGGCCGACCTCGCGGCGCGAAACGAGCATCCGATCAGCTTCGGGCAGTTCCTGCGGTACGGTTCGCTCGTCACGGTCGTGTCCCTGGCGATCTCGACCGCGTACGTGACCGTTCGCTATCTCGGCTGAAGGGAACCTGGCGCTGCCGTCCTCCATCCTGCCCTTGCCGGATCTCTTCGCCACGGGCCTGGCCGCGGGCGCCGCTCCGCTCGGGGTGATGCTCGGCGTGTTCATCCTGTTCGTCGGGGCGAAGGTCGGCGAGGAGGTCGCGCGCCGGCTCGGTCAGCCCTCGGTGGTCGGGGAGCTGCTTGGCGGCTTCCTTGTCGGCCCCGGGTTCCTGGCGCTGGTGGTGCCAGGCGAGACCGCCTTCGTACTGGCCGAGATCGGCGTCGTCATCCTGCTCTTCTCGGTCGGGCTGGAGGTGCGACTGGACGACCTGCTGGCGGTGGGACGGCCCGCCGTCCTGACCGCGATCGCCGCGATGGTCCTTCCCATCGCGGCGGGCCTGGCGATCGGCCTCGCGACCGGTGAGCCGTTGAGCAGCGCTGCGTTCATCGCCCTGGCCCTGTCCGCCACGAGCATCGGGATCACGAGCCGGGTGCTGGCCGAGATGGGGGTGCTGGACCGGACGTTCGCCCGGGTCGTGCTTGGCGCGGCCGTCATCGACGACATCCTCGCCCTCATCCTGATCGGGCTCGTGTCCGGCGCAGCGACCGGCGACCTGTCCGGGTCCACGATCCTCGTCGTGGTCGCGGCGTTCGGCCTGATCGGGATCGGCTTCGCGGCCGCCAGGCGCGCCCGTGGCCTGAAGCGCGAGGTCTTCACCTGGCCGCTGTTCGCGGACACGCCCCTGGTGCCTGCCTTCATCCTGATGTTCGCGGTCGCGCTGGTGTCGGCGGCCATCGGCCTCGCGGCGATCATCGGGGCCTTCGTAGCCGGGCTGATCGTGGCCGAGACCGAAGCGCAGGATGAGCTGGAGCACGAGGTCCGGCCGCTCGGCCAGATCTTCACCCCGTTCTTCTTCGCCGTCACCGGCGCCCAGATCGACCTTCGGGCGCTGCTCGATCCGCAGGTCGCGGCCCTGGCCGTCGGCCTCGCCGTCGTGGGCATCATCACGAAGGCCGCGGGCGGGCTGCTGGGCGCCCGTTCGATCGGTCGCTGGGGGGCCACGGCGGTCGGCGTCGGGATGGTCCCGCGTGGGGAGGTCGGGATCGTCGTCGCCAATCTCGGCCTGGCAGCGGGTCTCCTGACCGGCGGGCTGTTCAGCGCTATCGTCGTGGCCGTCGTGCTGACCACGGTGGTCGCCCCGTACCTCCTCGCGTGGGCCGTGCCGCGCGCGGCGGAGGAGGCCAGGATCGCCGAAGGCGCGGAGGCGACGGCCTCCTAAGGGGCGGGTCAGCGGCGGCGGAACAGGCCCCGTCGCTCGGTCGCGTGATGCTGGGCGGAGCGTCGCCGGCCGACGCCTCGAAGGATGACGTCGATCTCCTCGCGGTACTGGCGGCCGATCGGCGAGCGGTCGAGCCACTCGATGTATTCGAGGTCCGTGCGGCCGATCTCGCCCAGCGACCAGCCGGAATACCGCCCGAAGTTGAGGACGCTGCCGGACGGGTTGCCTGGCGCCCGGCCCGCGGCCCCCACGCCGTCCGCGGTGCGCATCGAGGCGTCGTACCCGCCACCCACCGTCGAGCGGCCGCTCGTCCAGTCGCGCGACACCGTCTCGGGCTCCCGGGCGGGCGTGGGGCGCGCGGAACCTGCGGCTTCGGGCCGCGGGGCGGCGGTGCCTGTGCCACGACTCATGCTCGGACCCGGATTCCGGGTCCTCGCTCGCCCGGTGACGAAGCGCGGCCTCGACGCGTCGTTCTCGATCGAAGGCGGCTCGACGCGCGGGCTCGCCGATGCGTTCCCACGCGGCGTTCAGCGCCGCCATCCGCGCAGCGGCCTCAGGTCCCGCAGCCACGTCGGGGTGGTACTTGCGAGCGAGCCGCCGATAGGCCGCGGCGATGACCTCGTCCTCGGCTTCGGGGTCGACCTGGAGGATCTTGTATGGGTCCGGCGCGGGCCCGGTCACGGCGCCGGTACCGAGCCCGCCGGTACCGAGCCCGCCGGGACCGGCAACCCGTCGCGCTCCAGTCGGAGGCCGGAGATGGAGGCCGCCAGCGCATCGGGGTC
>Ga0183260_10004286_pt1 | contig 11351 bp, 9 predicted proteins | sample AntDrymUQ4972206_2_FD_129768 | JGI IMG/M metagenome (GOLD analysis project Ga0183260, IMG submission 129768) | Polar desert sand microbial communities from Dry Valleys, Antarctica - metaG UQ497 (22.06) (version 2) (version 2) | ecosystem: Environmental > Terrestrial > Soil > Desert | place...
CACACCGAGCTGGTGTGAGGCGCGACTACGACTACATCGTCGTTGGCCTCGGCGGCATCGGCAGCGGCGCCGCCTACTGGCTCGCGCGACGCGCCGGCGCCGACGTCCTCGGCCTCGAGCAGTTCGAGCTAGGCCATGAGCGCGGTGCGTCCGAGGACCACTCCAGGATCATCCGTCTCGCCTACCACCGGCCCGAATACGTCGAGCTCGCCAAGAAAGCGTTCGAGGCGTGGTCCGCGCTCGAAAGTGAAATCGACGATCAGCTGATCTTATTCACCGGCGGGCTCGACCTCTTTCCCGCGCAAACCTCGATAGCGATCGAGACCTACACGGAGTCGCTGTCGGCCTGCGCCGTACCCTTCGAGGTCCTGGATGCGGGAGCGGCGATGAAGCGATGGCCGCAGTTCATGTTGCCCGGAGACATCGCCGTGCTGTGGCAGGCCACAGGCGGCATCGCCCCGGCGGCAAGGTGCAACCGGGCCCACCTGAGGGCCGCGCGCTCACACGGGGCGACGCTTCGCCCCAACACCCGGGTGCAAAAGATCGTGGATCGAGGTGACGGCATTGAGCTGTCAACGGCCGACGGGACCTTCACCTGCAGCAAGCTGATCGTTGCCGCCGACGCGTGGGTCAACGACCTTCTCGGCCCCCTCGGAATCGAGCTGCCCCTCACCATCACCCAGGAGCAGGTTAACTACTACGAAAGTCCGATGATCGAGGAGTTCACGCCGAGCAGGTTCCCGGTGTGGATCTGGCACGACGATCCCGAGTTCTACGGCATGCCCGTCTACGGCGAGCTCGGCGTCAAGGTCGCCCAGGACGTCGGGGGTGACGAGGTGACGGCGACGACGCGCACGTTCGAGCCCAACCGGCCGATGCTCGAGCGGGTGGAGAAATGGATGGAGCAATACCTGCCGTCTGCGCGGGGGCCGGTAGCGTCCATCAAGACCTGTCTCTACACGCTGCCCCCCGATCGCGATCTGGTGCTCGACTCGGTCCCCGGCCATCCCGGGGTCTTGGTCGCTCTTGGGGCCGGCCACGGCTTCAAGTTTGCCTCGCTCATGGGCAGGATCCTGAGCGAGCTTGCCGTCGACGGCCACACCGCCCACGACCTCGAGCCCTTCAAGATCGACCGCCCCGCGCTTATCAACGGAGCCCCGCCACAAAGCTTCACGATGTGAGGCCGGATCGATCTCCCCGCAGCCGGGAAGCGGCCTAACCCCGTTCTTCGACCAAGGCGCTGCCCCCGCCGCGCCTTACGGGCTCGGTGGCCGCCTGAACTCTGCCGTCGTCGAAGAATCGCACGGCCGCCACTATCCCAAGCTCATCTATGGCCTCGAAGTCGTGGCCGCGCTCCTTGAGCTCACGCGCAACCGGAGACGCAAGAAAAGCGGGCTCGGCAAGAGTGACCCCGTCGTTGAGCTCCGAGACGCGCGGCGCAGCGATCGCATCCGGCAGGGTCATCCCCAGATCGAGATAGTTCACGAGCACCTGCAGCACCGTCGTGATGATGGTCGCGCCGCCGGGAGAGCCGAGCGCGAGAACCGGACGGTCGCCCCTAAAGACGATCGTGGGACTCATGCTGCTTCGAGGCCGCTTGCCTGGGGCGGGTGCGTTGGGGTGCGGAGGCTCGAACTCGAAGTCGGTGAGCTCATTGTTGAGCAGGAACCCGTGGCCGGGCACGACGATGCCGCTGCCTCCGATCTGCTCGATCGTGAAGGTGTAGCTCACGACCATTCCATCGCGGTCGGAGACCGTTAGGTGAGTGGTCGATCTGCCCTCGTGCTCGACGCTCATTCGTGGGGCACGGCCGGGGCCCGCTTCGTCGAATGCGAACGGATTGCCGGGGGGGACGATGCCCTGCGCGGCACGGAAGCCGATCTCTCGCCTGCGGACGTCGGCGAAATCCTGATCCAGAAGGCCGTCGAGCGGGACGTCAACATACTCGGGGTCTCCCACATAGGCGTTGCGGTCGGCAAAGGCGAGCCGTTCGGACTCGATGAGCCTGTGCAGGGTCTCTTCGCGGCTCGATTCCCCGAGCCGGAGACCCTCGAGGATGTTGAGAGCCTCGCCGACGGTGGAGCCTCCGCTCGAAGGAGGCGCCATGCCGTAGATGTCAAAGCCCCGGTACGAGATCGCCGTAGGCCGGCGGCTCGTTGCGTCGTAGTCGAGGAGGTCGCTCCGCCGCATGAGCCCTGGGCGGATGCGCAGGTTCGTGGAGCGCACCTTTGGCGGGTTCCTTACCGCGTCGACGATCGCGCCTGCAATTGGCCCGCGGTAGAACGCATCCGGGCCCGAGCGAGCGATTCGCCGAAGGGTGTCCGCCTGGTCGGGGTTGCGATGCACGCTTCCCACCGAGGGCACGTCTCCGTTCGCGGTGAGGAACAACTCCCGGGTTGAGCGAAAAGCCCTGAAGCGCTCGAGGTTGTCCTCGATGCCGGCGGCGAAAGGCTCGTCGATGGTAAAGCCCCTCTGCGCGATCCTAATGGCGGGCCGCAGCAGATCGCCGAGCGGCGCGGTCCCGTAGCGGCGCAGAGCCTCCTCCCATCCCCGCACCGTGCCGGGAACGCCAACGGACAGGCCGCTCGTCACGGCGGCTTCAAAGGGTATTGGGTTGCCTGTGTTGGGGTTGATGAAGACGCGCGGGAAGAAAGCTTGCGGCGCGGTCTCTCTATGGTCGATGGTGCTCACCCCGCCGCCCGCGCGGTGGACGACCATGAACCCGCCGCCGCCGATCCCGCACGAGAAGGGCTCGGTCACGCCGAGCACAGCGGCCGCCGCCACGGCGGCGTCGACCGCGTTGCCGCCGTCCCTGAGGACCCGCATTGCGGTGCGCGATGCAAGGCCATCGACGCTCGCGACGGCGCCGCCGGTCCCCGTTGCCGTCGGCCTCCCCTGAGGAGGCGAGATGGGCCGCCCGCCGGGGGCCGGCGCAGACGAGACGGCGGATGCAGTGCCCGTGAGCAGCAGGACAACGGCGGCTACAAGCGCGGACCGGCGCATGTGAATCTCCTCCCCTAGCGGTGCCGTGCCTGGTGAAGCGTGTCGCCTCCCAAACCTTCGTCCGCCTATCTACCACAGAGCCGGGTCGTGGTGTGGTACGGGCTATATGCGGACTGCGTGGGCGCCGCCCTGGCTCGCCGAGAGTCCGTCGAAGCGATCATCGGACTAGATCACGATTTCTTGGCAATGGGTTTCGCACTTGAGCCCGGACCCGGCTGAAGTATGGGCGCTGCGCCCAAGGTTTAGCCTCGGCACCTCCCCAGGCTTCGTCCCGCCTATCTACTTGCAGCGCCCGTCTATCTACTTGCAGCGCCCGTCGTGGTTCGGTCGATAGTGGGTGCTATGCACCCATCAACGACCAAGGTATGGCTCCCAAACCCTAGTCGCGCTTATCCGCCACAGAGCTACTCCTACCGGTCAAGCAGGATCGCGTCTGCTATCGGGCGCTCGCCGGTTGTGTCCGAGGGGCGCGTGACGAGATCGTCGCCGACGGTCATGGTCGTCGACCCTCCCCCGTCGAGGTTGACTGCGTCTAAGGCCCCCAGCGCACGCATGACCCGGGCGCTTTCGAGGAAGCTGAAGCCGACGCTGTGGCCCGGGGCGCGCCCGTCCACGGTGACGAGCAGGAGCCGTCCATCGCCGGTCACGCCGGCGATGGTCCTCGGGTTGCGCCGGATGCCGAAGCGATAAAAGAACTCGGGCTCGTCGGGCCGGACGAAGCCCTCTGCGGACGAGGTGATCCGCACGGCTCGCCCGCGCAGGAGGCGCGGGCCCCCGTTCACAACGGACACCGGGCCCCGTCCGAGGGCAAGGGCATGCTCTCCCCTGTAGACATCGCTTTCGATCGTGAGGTCGGCGCCGACGGGGGCGTGGCGCTTGAGCCACGTCGCCCCGGAGCCCGTCCCCGCAAGCACCGAGCCGCCGGCGGGTATCGCACCTCCCCTTGTGTCCCTGACCTCGACGACGATCCCGTCGGCGTCGAGCGCAACCTCGGCTCCCTCCCCCGGCTCGCTCGCCGGGCCGAAGGCGGGTGTGAAGTGAATGAGCTCGTCGTCGTCGGTGCAGGTGAAATCGTGCAGGGGCCTCTGGGTGGGCTCATCGCCGCCGCGCCCGCCGCAGCCGCGGATCAGGCCGGGGGCTCGGTTGAGCCCGTCCACCAGGCGGCTCGCTCCGTCGGATGAGCTCGCTTCGGTAAGCGAGCTCAAGCGGCCGACGGCAGCGCCCTCGTGTGCCCCCGAGCGCAGGAGCAAGCTCGTACGCCCGTTGACCGCCTCGCTCACGAGCGAGCCGTCGAGCACCGAGATCCCGGCGAGGTCGCCCGGAGTCCCGTCGGCGGCGCCGATCACGAAATAGCCACCGTTGATCGCAGCGAGAGCATCGGTCCGCCCCGCGAGGGCGGTGAGCCGTTCGAGCCCGGGGACGACCTCGGTTGCGAGGGCAGCATCGACCTCGCCCTCGAAGGCCTCGTAGTCGACCTCGAGGACGTTGACGACCCAGGGGCCCGTCGTCGGTTTGCCGTCCTCACCCGAATAAACGACACGGAGGCCCGTGTAGCCGTCGGCGGTCAGCCTGGCAAAGAGTGCGTTCGCCTCCTCAACGGTGGCAAGCTCCCTGCTCCTGACGAGATAGCCGAGCACGCGCTCAGGGGCGCCGGTCGGCCTCGCAGCCGTGATCTTCTCCACCCGCACGTCGTAGCCGTCGGCCGCGAGCTCCCCGGCAAGCGCTTCGGCCTCATCCAGAGTCGAGGCAAACAGGATATCGACGACGTAGCCGTCGTCGGGCGACTGCTCGCCCCTGACGATGCGCGTGTAGTCGACACCGGGCGCAATCGTGGTGGTGGCACGGGTCTCTTCGAGGCCCGCAGGACCCAGGGGCAGGGCCCGGTCCGGCAACGCAGAGGGGCCTTCCCCTCTTGCCGGCCCGGCCGCGGGAGTTCCCCGTCCGTTAGCGAGGGAGCCGGGCGCCGCAGCGGCTACCAGGCAAAGGGTCATGCCAGTCAACAGTGCACGTGAAACGACTCTGGTCACGATGCCTCCCAAGCATAGAAAGCCCCTGCACATTGTCTATCGCACCAACATGAACGGCATGCGTCCCGAAGTTGAGCACAACCTGACCCTCTGAACAAGGCGCCCAGTCTTACAAGGTGCTTGCAACCGGCCTTTTGGCCCGGTTTCGTGGAACACTGGGAGTCAAGGCGCCTCGCCCGAGGGCGCCGAAACCGACTCAGAACTCCAGGAGGAACCACATGACTTCGCAAGTGACTAAGAGCGAGCAGGAATGGCGAGAGCAGCTCACACCCGAGCAGTATGAGGTGCTTCGTCGCAAGGGCACCGAGCCACCGGGCACCGGCAAGTACGCATACTCCAAGGAGGACGGCGTCTACCGTTGCGCTGCGTGCGGGGCCGAGCTGTTCAGCTCGGACGCCAAGTTCGAATCCGGTACGGGCTGGCCGAGCTTCACCGAGCCGGCCAATAACGCGAACGTGAAGCTGGCCAAGGACCGCAAGTGGGGCATGACCCGCACGGAAGTCCTTTGCGGGAGTTGCGACTCCCACCTTGGCCACGTCTTCAACGACGGACCCGGACCTACGGGGCAGCGCTACTGCATCAACTCGGTTGCGCTTGATCTCAAGGGGAAGACCGACGAGGGCTGATCGCACACGCGGTCGCCGTCATGCAGTGTAGCTTCCTCCTCGGCGGGAATCATCCAGCTTCGACCTAACGGAACCGAAGCGCCGGCGGAACCCAGCATCTGAATCACTCCCAGGGATGCGTTCTCGAAGCTCACGGCTGATGCCGCCAGGTACGTCCTCCAAATCCGGTAGTCGGCCTCGCTCGACGCCCGGGCGGCAGCGTCGTGATTCCGCTCGAGTCTCTGCAGCCAGCGGCCCGCTGTGATCGCGTAGTGAGGCCGAAGCTGCTCGACGTCGAGCAGCTCGAAGCCGCCATATTCCAGCTCCCGCACGGCGCGCCACGCTGGCACGGCACCCCCGTCTGGAAAAACGTAAGCGCCGGCGAAGGTCTGGCCCCTGCCCGGCGTCAACGACCTCACCTCGTCGGGCCGGCCCGTAACGATGCCGTGGTTGAGAAAGAGGCCACCGGCAGCGGTCAAGCGCCTGACCGTTGAGAAGTACTCGGACAGGTGATCAGGGCCGATGTGCTCGAACATCCCCACGGAGACCACGGCGTCGAAGGAGCCGGAAACGTCTCGATAGTCGGCAAGCAGGATCTCGACCTCGTCCGCAAGGCCCGCCTCACGAAGGCGCTCCCTTCCGGCCTCGCTTTGCGTCTCGGAGAGCGTCACCCCTACGCCACGCACGCCGTAACGGCGCGCCGCGTGAGCCAGCAGTGACCCCCACCCGCAGCCGACGTCGAGCATGGTCATGCCCGGGCTGAGGCGGAGCTTGCGGCAGATGAGGTCGAGCTTTCGAGTCTGAGCGGCCTCGAGCTCCTCTGAAGCATCAGCGAAGTAGGCGCACGAATACACGAGAGAGCGGTCGAGGAACTGCTCGTAGAAAGCCTGCGGCAAGTCGTAGTGGAATGCGATAGCGGAGCGGTCCCTCTCCTTCGAGTGCAGAGGCCCGGCGAGCGCGGCGCGGCGACCTGTGGACCGGTGGGGCGGCCTCGGGAGCTGCAGCAAGCACCTCAACAACCGGGACCGCTGGGCCCACGACAGAGGGCTCCCGGCCAGGGCACCACCGGCGCGCGCCGCCTCAAGCATCGCGCCCTCGACATCGACGGCCCCGTTGACATACGCTTCCCCTGCGGTCAGGTCCGAGGGCGGCAGGAGAAACGCTCTCAGCGACCACGGCTGCCTCAGAATCACCCTGTAGGGGCTGGCGGGGGGGCCGAGCTCCGTCCCATCCCACAACCGCAGAGCAAGGGAATGCCCGCTCATGAGCTCGATCTCCCGATGCGCGGCGAGGGTAGCGGCTACGGCACTCGACCGGCCGCCCGGGTCCCCGCCATGGCCGTTGGTGCTTGCGCGACGCCTCTTCAGGGCGCCGGGCAAAGACGCCTGTATGACATCGGTGGGCCTCCCAGGAACACCGAAGGTTTGCCGCCCCATTTACCTCCCGCGGCTGCTTGCGCTGCCAGATCGTGCGTTAAGGCACGAACTCCCCCGTTTCCAAAGAATGGATACCACACTCGGTTTTGTCGACTCCGTCCCAGCGGCCGGCGCGGTCGTCCTCTCCCCTTCTTACCGGGCGCGTGCAGGGCCGGCATCCGATCGAGGCAAAGCCCCTCTCCAGGAGGGGATGGGTCGGGATGTCGTGCTCGGAAAGGTAGGCGTTGATGTCGGACTTCGTCCATGCAGCGAGCGGGTGAACCTTCACGACGTCGCGCCCTGAGGGAAGGGTCTGGGGAGTGACAGCCGGGATCTCGGAGCGCGCCGCCGACTGGTCGCGGCGAAGCCCGGAGATCCAGGCGTCGTAGCCCTCGAGCGCCCGCTGAAGTGGCTCGACCTTGTTGATCGTGCAGCACTGATCGGGGCGCCTTTCGTAGAGGGCGGGGCCGTAGATGGCTGCCTGGCGCTCCGGGCTCCCGTGATCCCCTCGCAGCTCGATCAGATTCAGGTCCCACTCTTTGGTCATGCGCTCCCTGAAAGCGAGGGTCTCCGGAAAATGGAAGCCGGTGTTCAAGAACAGGACGGGGACATCGGGCCGGATCGCTCGCAGCATGTGGAGGATCACAAGCCCCGACGACTGGAACGAGGTCGTGACCGCCAGCCGCTTGACATGGGCCGAAACCCACTCGAGGACCTCTCGAGCATCGGCCCTCTCGAGCTCCTCGGACAGGACCTCGCCGGAACCGATGCGCCGGTCCCGGAACTTGCCCCCGAGAAGCTCGACCTCGAGGCTACGGTTGCTGCGAAAAACCCACGTCTGCAATGCCATTCCTTGTAGTCGGCAAGTTATCTGAGATCTCCAGCGCGAACACTATTGCAACAACCGGGCCGGCCCTCTATTTCCGCTAGAGTTCCGGCCCATGGCCCCCGTCATTGGGATCGCGTTGTTCGACGGCGCCGAGGAGCTCGACTGGGCGGGTCCCTGGGAGGTGCTCTCCAACTGGGCCACGACGTGGCCGGGCGACGGCGTATCGGTCTTCACCCTCGCTCAAAAAGACGCCCCCGTCACCTGTGCCAAGGGACTGCGCGTTCTGCCCGATCACACCTGGGAATCGAGCCCAAGGATGGACGTGCTCGTCTACCCGGGGGGGCAAGGAACGAGGGCACAGATCCACGACGGAGTCGTTGGGGACTGGGTGCGCAACCTTGCCCTCGGGGGCGTGCTCATGACAAGCGTTTGCACCGGCTCTCTGGTTTACGCAGGCGCAGGGCTCTTGGCCAATCGCCCCGCCACGACCCACTGGGCATCCCTCGATCTCCTTGCCTCAATCGACCCAAGCATTGAAGTGGTGCGCACGGCACGCTTCGTAGACGACGACGACATCGTCACGGCGGCGGGGGTATCGGCCGGCATCGACATGGCGCTACACCTCGTCGCGCGGCTCGGCTCGGCGGAGCGGGCGCGTGCCGTTCGACGAGACATCCAGTACGACCCGGAGCCGCCCGTATAATCTTCCCGACTCAACCGGTTGCCGGACACTAAGGGGGCACTCGTGTACGAGAAGGACGGCGAGAAGTACTTTGTGGTTGACGGGCATGTCCACTACTGGGATGCAAGCCCGGAGAACCAGGCCAACAAGTACGGTGAAGGCTTCATCAACTGCTTCTACGACTACCACGCCAACCTGAGCCCGGAGGAATACGTCTGGGACAAGGCGAAGTTCCAGAAGTACACCGAAGAGGACCTCATGCACGACCTCTTCGAGATCGGCTACGTGGATGTCGCTATTTTCCAGCCGACGTACCTTACGGACTTCTACACGAACGGGTTCAACACCACCGAACAGGACGCGGTCCTTAAGGAGAAGCACCCCGACAAGTTCATCGTCAACGGCTCCTTCGACCCTCGGGGAGAGGCCCAGGGGCTCGAGGAGTTCGAGGCGCTCGTCGGCAAGTACAACCTCAGGGGCGTCAAGCTCTACACCGCAGAGTGGAAGGGCGACTCCAAGGGCTGGAAGCTCACCGATGAGTGGGGCGTCAAGTACCTCGAGAAGTGCCAGGAGCTTGGCGTCAAGAACATCCACGTCCACAAGGGACCCACGATCTGGCCGCTCAACAAGGACGCCTTCGACCTCGCCGACGTCGACGACGCCGCGACGAGCTTCCCCGACCTCAACTTCATCGTCGAGCACGTAGGGCTCCCGAGGCTCGAGGACTTCTGCTGGATCGGCGTGCAGGAGCCCAACGTTTACGGCGGGCTTGCGGTCGCCATGCCGTTCATCCACACCCGGCCGCGCTACTTCGCCAAGGTCATCGGAGAGCTGCTTTACTGGCTCGGCGAGGACCGGATCATGTTCGCGAGCGATTACGCGATCTGGCAGCCGAAGTGGCTGGTCGAGAAGTTCGTCGACCTCGAGATGCCCGAGGACATGGTCTCGGAGCTTGGCGAGCTCACACCCTCGATCAAAAAGAAGATCCTGGGGCTGAACCTGGCGAAGATGTACGACCTCGAGGTTCCCGACGATCTGCGTGTTGAAGACGAGGACACGGGACCCGACCTCACGGAGAAGCCGGCGGTACCAGCCGGAACATCGGCATGATCGACAGGGCGGCCGTCATGGCTGCCCTTTCGACCGTAAGGGACCCGGAGCTTGATGAAGCCATTACGGGTCTCGGGTTCGTCGGGGCAGTGGAGGTCGACGGCTCCAGAGTAGGTGTGCGGCTCCGGCTGCCCACCTACTTCTGCGCCCCCAACTTCGCCTACATGATGGTCGCGGACGCAAGAAACGCCGTCCGCGCCGTCCCCGGCGTGTCGGAGGCGCTTGTCAGCCTGGACGACCACTTCGCCTCGGATGAGATCAACAGCGGGGTCGGAGGCGGCCAATCGTTCCAGGACACCTTCACCGATCTTGCCGACGACGAGCTCGGCGAGATCAGGTCGCTGTTCAACCGCAAGGCGTTCCTTGTGCGTCAGGAGAAGCTGTGCCGGCTTCTCCTCGCCCGGGGCCTGCAGGCCGAGGACCTTGCCACAGTGAAACTCGGCGACCTTCCGCCGTCACCCGAGGCAGACGTCTATCTCGAGCGGCGAGCCGAGCTTGGACTTGACCCGGCGCCGGAGGCGCCCTTCTTGGTGGGGGCCGGCGGGGATGCGGTCGGCGCCGCCAAAGTGAGTGATCACCTTCGTTTCGCAAGCACCATTCGGGTAAGCGTTGAGGGCAATGCGGGGATGTGCCGGGGGCTGCTGGCGACACGCTACGGGCTCCCCGATCCAGAGGAGGCAACGCTATGAAGGCTGCAAGACTGCACAACTACAACGAGGACCTCAAGATCGACGAGGTCGATGAGCCCAAGGCCGACGAACCTCTTGACGTGATCGTCAAGATCGGCGCTGCCGGTTTGTGCCGCACCGATCTTCACATCAAGGACGGCGACTGGAAAGAGGTGCAAGACGGTGCAGGGGTAAAGCTTCCCTACACCCTCGGCCACGAGAACGCCGGCTGGATCGAGTCGATCGGCTCGGCGGTCTCAAACGTCGAGGTCGGCGACGCCGTCATCGTTCATCCCAAGACCACGTGCGGGCTGTGCAGGGCGTGCCGCGCGGGTGACGACATGCACTGTCCCACCGGCTTGTTTCCCGGTTTGGTCGTCGACGGTGGCTTCGCCAACTTCCTCAAGACGAGCGCCCGCAACGTGATCAAGCTCGACGCCGGGCTCGAGCCCAAGGATGTCGCCGCCCAGGCCGACGCAGGGCTGACCGCCTACCACGCGGTCAAGAAGGCGGCGCCTCTGCTCTACCCAGGCACCACCGCGGTCGTGATCGGGGCCGGTGGCCTCGGGCACATCGGTATCCAGTGCCTCAAGGCCCTGACCCCGGCGAAGGTCGTCGTGGTGGACACCAATGAGGCCGCCCTCAAGCTCGCCGAGCAGCTTGGGGCCGATGACTCCGTCGTTGCCGACGGGTCGGAGGTCGACAAGGTCAAGGAGATGACCGACGGACTGGGGGCCGAGGTCGTGCTCGACTTCGTGGCCGAGCGGGGGGTCGAGAAGGCCGCTCCGTCCATGGTTCGCGACCATGGCAGCTACTACGTCATCGGCTACGGTGGCAACCTCGAGACCAAGACACACGAGATGATCTTCAGGGAGATCAGCATCGTCGGTAACCTCGTCGGGACCTACAACGACCTCGCGGAGCTGATGTCGCTGAACGCAGAAGGCAAGGTCAAGCTACACACCTCGACCTATCCGCTCGACGCCATCAACGACGCCATGGCCGACCTCGA
>Ga0183260_10004287_pt1 | contig 11345 bp, 8 predicted proteins | sample AntDrymUQ4972206_2_FD_129768 | JGI IMG/M metagenome (GOLD analysis project Ga0183260, IMG submission 129768) | Polar desert sand microbial communities from Dry Valleys, Antarctica - metaG UQ497 (22.06) (version 2) (version 2) | ecosystem: Environmental > Terrestrial > Soil > Desert | place...
GGAGCCGGCGTCCCGGGCGGCGGCGCGCCCTCCGGCGCGGCGATGCACGAGCTCTCGCCGGAGCTGCGCGCGCTCGGCGCCTCCGTGCTCGAGGCGGCGCTGGAGCGGCTGGCGGCCGACCCTCCCGACCTCGGGCGCGCGCTGCCGCCGTCGGAGGTGGCCCGGCGCGCCGGCGCGGCGGTGACGGCGGAAGGGCTGGGCACGGAGGCGGCGCTGGCGCGCTTCCGCGACGTGCTGCTGCCGCTCACGACGGCGATCGACCATCCGCGCTACCTCGCCTTCATCCCGGCGGCGCCCACGCCGGCGTCGGTGCTGATCGACCTGCTGCTCAGCGCCACCTCGGTCTACGGCGGCTCGTGGCTGGAGGGCGCGGGCGCGGTGCACGCGGAGAACGAGGCACTGCGGTGGCTCGCCGACCTCGCGGGGCTCGGCCCCGGCGCGGGCGGCTGCTTCGTCCAGGGCGGCACGAACGGGAACATCTCCGCGCTCCACGCCGCGCGCGAGCACGCCCGCCACCTCGGTGCCCCGCCCGCCCGCTGGCGCGTCGCCTGTAGCGAGGAGGTGCACTCGTCCGTACGCTCGTCCGCGCGCATCATGGACGTCGACGTGCTGCCGGTGCCGGCGGAGGCGGACGGCCGGCTGCGCGGTGAGGCGCTGCGCGCGGCGCTCGAGGGGGAGGACGGCGTCTTCGCCGTCGTGGCCACGGCGGGCACGACCAACCTCGGCCTGCTCGACGACCTGGAGGGCGTGGCGGCGGTGTGCCGCGAGCTTGGCCTGTGGCTGCACGTGGACGGCGCCTACGGCGCCGCCGGGCTGTGTGCGCCGAGCGTCCGCGACCGCTTCGCCGGCATCGAGCACGCCGACTCGCTGATCGTGGACCCGCACAAGTGGCTGTTCGCGCCGTTCGACTCCTGCGCGCTGCTCTACCGCGACCCCGCGCTCGGCCGCGCCGCCCACCGCCAGAGCGCCTCCTACCTGGACGCGCTGTACCGCGAAGAAGCGTGGAACCCGTCCGACTACGGGCTCCACCTCACGCGCCGCGCGCGCGGGATCCCGTTCTGGTTCTCGCTCGCCGTCCACGGCACCGACGCCTACGCCGGCGCCGTCGAGCGCACGCTCGAGGTCACCCGCGCGGGCGCGGAGGAGGTCCGCCGCCGCCCCGAGCTGGAGCTCGTCGCCGAGCCCGAGCTGTCGGTGCTCGCCTTCCGCCGCCACGGCTGGGCGGACGAGGACTACCACCGCTGGGCGGCCGAGCTCGAGGGCGCCGGCACCGCCTTCGTGCTGCCGACCACCGTGCGCCGGGAGACCGTCGCCCGGCTCGCGCTGGTCAACCCGCGCACGACGCTCGACGACCTGCGGATCGTGATCGACTCGATGCGCTGAGCGGCGGCTTGCGGCCGTAGGCGTGCGATAGCTTCGCGGCATGCTCGATGAGCTCGCGCCGGACGTGTACCGCTGGACCGCGCGCCACCCGGCCTGGGAGCCCGACCCGGAGCCCGAGAGCCCCGGCGACTGGCCGCCCGACGTCGGCTGCGTCGCCTACGCGGCGCCCGGCGCGCTCGTCCTGGTCGACCCACTGGTCGCCGAGTGGGACGAGCTCGACGCGCTGGTGGAGCGCCACGGCCGCCCCGTGGCGGTGCTGACTACGATGCGCTTCCACGGCCGCAGCCGCGCCGAGGCGGCCGAGCGCTACGGCGCGGCCCTGGCCTCCCACCGCGACGAGCCGCCCGCGGGCGTGCGCCGCGTCCCGATCGAGGGCGCCGACGAGACGATGGTGTGGCTGGAGGAGCCGCGGGTGCTGATACCCGGCGACCGGCTGCTGGGCGACGGCCGCGGGGGGCTGCGCATGTGCCCGCAGTCCTGGCTCGGCTACCTGCCGGACAAGCCGGCGGTCGCCGACCTCCGCGCCGCCCTGCGACCCCTGCTCGACCTGCCCGTCGAGCGCGTGCTCGTCTCCCACGGCGAGCCGGTGCTGCGCGACGGCCGCGAGGCGATCCGCGCCGCCCTCGCGTAGCCCGAGCGTCGACTTTGTCGGCCTGAGGCCGATCAAGTCGACACTCGGCGGCTCAGCGGAGCGTCTACTGCGGCTGGGTAGGGAGGGCGAGGGAGCCGGCGCCGGGGCGGCTTTTCGTCGTATCCGTCCCGCCCACGTCGACCGAGACGACGATAAGCACCCATACGGTGCTCATCGTCGTAATCGTCGGAGGAAAGCGGACGATTACGACGTTCGGCCGAGGCGCCACCCCCTCCATCCCACCCCCTCGGTGCCCGCCGTTAAGAGACGCCCCGAACCCAGCCGGCCCACCTCGCACCGCGCCACCGCGCCACCGCGGCCACCCTCACTCAGACGCGGAGGTGATCACCGCGATCGTGTCGCCCGTGGTCACCGAGCCACCCTCCTTCACGGTGAGCCCGGAGACCTTGCCCGCCTTGTGCGCCGTGATCTCGTTCTCCATCTTCATCGCCTCGATGATGCAGATGAGCGCGCCCTCCTCGACGTCGGCGCCCTCCTCGACGAGCACCTTGAAGACGTTGCCCTGCAGCGGCGAGGCGAGCGTGTCGCCTCCGCCGCCCGCGCCGCCGGACTTGCGCTCGCGGCGCGCGGCCGGCCGCGCGGCTCCGTTCGCCCCGGCCGGCACAACCGCCGCCGCGATCGCCTCGCCGTGCACGACGACCTCGAAGCGCTTACCCGACACCTCGACGGTGTAGGAGCGCTCCTCGATCGGCACCTCGTCGTCCCCGCCCGCCTCGACCTTCTCGAACGCGAGCTCCTTCAGCCAGCTCTTGTCCTCGATCAGGTCGCGGCACGTCTCGGCCTTCGCCCACTGCTCGGAGGCCATGATCGCCTTGTGGAACGGGATCAGGGTCTTCACGCCCTCGATCTCGTACTCGTCCAGCGCGCGCCGCATGCGCCGGGTGGCGCGCTCGCGGTCGGCGTCCCAGACGATCAGCTTGGCCACCATCGGGTCGTACAGCGGCGTGATCTCCGTGCCCGCGATCACGCCGGAGTCCACCCGCACGCCCGGTCCGGACGGCTCGCGGTAGTGGGCGACGGTCCCGGGCGCGGGCGCGAAGTTCTTCGAGGCGTCCTCGGCGTTGATGCGGCACTCGATCGCGTGGCCGTGCAGCCGCACGTCCTCCTGCGCGAAGGACAGCGGCTCGCCGGCGGCGATCAGGATCTGCTCGCGGACGATGTCCACGCCCGTGGTCGCCTCCGTCACGCAGTGCTCGACCTGCACGCGCGTGTTCATCTCCAGGAAGAAGTACTCGCCGTCCTGCAGCAGCCCCTCGATCGTGCCGGCGCCGTGGTAGCCGACCGCCTTGGCCGCGTCGATGGCGATCTTCCCGATGCGTCGGCGGAGTTCCTCGTCGACCAGCGGGGCGGGCGACTCCTCGATCAGCTTCTGGTGGCGGCGCTGGATCGAGCAGTCGCGCTCGCCGAGGTGGACGACCGTGCCCTGCTTGTCGGCCAGGACCTGGACCTCGACGTGCCGGGGATCGGGCAGGTAGCGCTCCAGGTACACGGTGGCGTCGGAGAAGAACTTCTCGCCCTCGCGCGCGGCGCCCTCGAAGGCGTCCTTGAGCTTGTCCGGCTCGAGCGCGACGCGGAAGCCCTTGCCACCGCCACCGCCGGCGGCCTTGACCGCGATCGGGTAGCCGATGTCCTCGGCGATCTTCCCCGCGGCCTCGACGGTCTCGACGGCGTCGGTCGTGCCGGGGACGATCGGCACGCCGGCCTCCTGCATCAGCTCGCGCGCCTTCGTCTTGGAGCCCATCGCGTCGATCGCGCTCGCCGGCGGGCCGATGAACGTGATGTCCGCCTCCTCGAGGCGCCGCGCGAAGGCGGCGTTCTCGGCGAGGAAGCCGTAGCCGGGGTGCACGGCCTCCGCACCCGAGGTCTCGATGACCTCCATCAGCTTGTCCACGTTGAGGTAGGACTCGGTCGCCGGACCCGGCCCGAGGAGGTAGGCCTCGCCGGCCCGCTTGACGTGCTGGGCGTCCCGGTCGGCTTCCGAGTAGACGGCGACGGAGGCGATGCCGAGCTCGTCCAGCGCACGGATGACGCGGACGGCGATCTCACCGCGATTGGCGACCAGGACCTTGGAGAACATCGGCCGCGGCATGGTATCCGCCACGCGCCGCGGGGCGCCCGGAGGCGCCCCCCGCGGGTCCTGCGCGTGCGACGGGTGCGGCTCAGGTGCCGCCGTCGTCGGAGCGGCCGGCGTAGCCGCCGCCGGAGTCGTCGCCGCCACCGGCCGGCGCGACGTACGAGTTGTCGCCGCCGCCGGGGCCGTCGTTGCCGTAGGTGGCGTCGCCGTCGCCGCTGTTGTCGCCGCCGCTGGTGCAGCTACACCGCCGAGGTGCGCTTCCTGGAGAGCTGGCTGAAGCGCCGCGTCGCGTGGATCGACCGCAACATCGGGCGGCTGTGAGAGATGACCGCAAGTTTCGCGCGACCCGCCCGTTTCAGCTCACATGCCCCGCTTCTGGGGTCGCGGGGCAGCAAGTCTGAGCGGAGACGCTCAGTCCGACGGGAGTCGGCCGGCCGGCTTATATGGGGCCGCCGTGCCGGCCGGCTTTCGTCGATTTCTTACGGGCGCGGAGCGCGCAGGGTTCAAGCGACCATGCCGGCGCCGACCGTGTCGTTCGTCGCCTCGTCGATCAGGATGAAGGCGCCGGTGGCACGGCTGACCGCGTACGGGTCGGCCATCACCTCGCCGCCGGCGCGCAGGCGCACGCGGCCGATGGCGTTGAGCTCGAGCTCGCCCGCGGGCACGCGGTCGAGCGTCGTCACGTCCAGCCGGTCCTCGATCGCGGCGAGCTTCGCGCGGACCGTGCGGGTGGTGTGCTTGAGCAGGTAGGAGCCGCCGGCGCGCGCCGGGGCGTCGCCCAGCCAGCAGACCGTGGCGGTCAGCTCGCGGACCGGCTCCGGGGCTTCGCCGGCGCGGGCGATCATGTCGCCGCGGCCGACGTCGAGCTCGTCCTCGAGCGCCACCGAGATCGAGGCGGGCGCCGCGGCGGTGTCGCGATCCCCGCCGGGCCCCACCAGGCGGGCCACGCGGCTGCACGCACCGGACGGCAGCACGACGACCTCGTCGCCGGCGCGCAGCGTGCCCGAGGCCAGGCGGCCCGCGTAGTGGCGCTCACCGTGGGTGCGGATCACGTACTGGACCGGCAGCCGGGCGGGGCCGTCGGCCGCGCCGGCGGCCTCCGGCGCGCCCTCGAGATGCGCGAGCAGCGGCTCGCCGGCGTACCAGGGCATCGCCGCCGAGCGCTCGACGACGTTGTCGCCGTGCAGCGCGGAGACCGGGATGAAGGTCAGCTCGTGCAGGCCCGCCTGGGCGGCGAACTCCAGGAACTCGCGGACCACGGCGTCGAAGCGCTCCTCGGCGAAGCCGGCGAGGTCCATCTTGTTCACGCAGACGGTCACCTGGGGAACGGCGAGCAGCCCGGCCAGGGCGGCGTGCCGGCGTGACTGCTCGGTCAGCCCGCGGCGCGCGTCGACCAGGATCACGGCCAGGTCGGCGGTGGAGGCGCCCGTGACCATGTTGCGCGTGTACTGCGCGTGGCCGGGGCAGTCGTGCAGCACGAAGCGCCGCTTCGGCGTGGCGAAGTGGCGGTAGGCGACGTCGATCGTGATGCCCTGCTCGCGCTCGGCGCGCAGGCCGTCGGTCAGGTTGGCCAGGTCCTTGAGGTCGGCCTCCTGGTCGGTCATCAGCGCCTTGGCGTCGTAGAGCAGGCGCCCGATCAGGGTCGACTTGCCGTCGTCGACGGAGCCGGCGGTCGCGACGCGGAGCACGGCTAGAAGTACCCCACGCGCTTGCGGTCCTCCATGGCGGCCTCGCTCACGCGGTCGTCCGCGCGCGTCTCGCCGCGCTCGGTCACCCGCGTGGCGGCGATCTCCGCCACGACGTCGTCCAGCGAGACCGCCCGGGAGCGCACGGCGCCGGTGCAGCTCATGTCGCCGACGGTGCGGTAGCGCACGGACTCGGTGAACGTGTCCTCGCCGTCGACGCGCTCGACGAAGTCAGAGACCGCGTAGAGCATCCCGTCGCGCTCGAACACCTCGCGCTCGTGCGCGGTGTAGAGCGACGGCACGTCCATCCCCTCGGCGAGGATGTACTCCCACACGTCAAGCTCGGTCCAGTTCGAGAGCGGGAACACGCGGACGTGCTCGCCGCGGCGCACGCGCCCGTTGTAGAGGTCCCACAACTCGGGGCGCTGGCGGCGCGGGTCCCACTGGCCGAAGTCGTCGCGGAAGGAGAACACGCGCTCCTTGGCGCGGGCGCGCTCCTCGTCGCGCCGCGCGCCGCCGAACGCGGCGTCGAAGCCGTGCTCGGCGATCGCGTCGAGCAGCGTCGTGGTCTGCAGCCGGTTGCGCGAGGCCCGCGGGCCGGTCTCCTCCACCACGCGCCCCGAGTCGATCGACTCCTGCACGGAGGCCACGAGCACGCCGGGGACGCGCCGGTCGCGGAACTCGATCACCTCGGGGAAGTTGTGGCCCGTGTCCACGTGCATGACCGCGAACGGCAGCGGAGCGGGGTGGAAGGCCGACTCGGCCAGGGCCAGGAGCACGATCGAGTCCTTGCCGCCGGAGAACAGGAGCACCGGCGTCTCGAGCTCGGCCGCGACCTCGCGGATGACGTGGATCGCCTCCGCCTCGAGCTGCTCGAGGTGCGGGCTCAGACCGCGCATTCGCCCTCGCCGCGGACGACCTGGAACGGGACCTTCTTGGTCCAGTCCATGAAGTGCTCCATCGTCTCCAGGCCGAACTCGATCGGCATGGCGAGGTCGCGCACCCGGTCCTCGAAGGCCTTGGTGCCGACGCGCTCGGCGAAGGCGTTGAAGAACTCCTCCTCGGTGCGCTCGGCCTCGTAGAAGCGGATCCAGCGCTCGACCGCCTCCGGCACGCGCTTGGCGGCCAGGCGGACCTTCAGGCGGGCGCCGTAGACGATCTCGCCGCCTTCGTAGTTGCCGCCGATGTGCGCCACGTAGGCCGGGATCGTGTGCTCGCCGACCTTGATCGACGCGCCGTAGAACCCGATGTTGCCGATGTGGTGCTGGCTGCAGCCGTTGGGGCAGCCGGACATCTTGATGTGGATGCGCCGCGTCAGGGGATCCGTGATCTGCATCGCCTCGATGCGCTCCGACACCGCGCGGTTGAGGCCCATGGAGCTGGTGATGCCGAGCTTGCAGGAGTCCGTGCCCGGGCAGGACACGACGTCGTGGATCTGGTCGGCGCCGGCGTCGCCGAGCCCGAGCTCGCCGAGCCGCTGCCACACGTCGTAGACCGCCTCGTCGCGCACCCAGCGCAGCAGGAAGTTCTGGTGCACCGTGGTGCGGGCGTGGCCGCCGCAGAACTCGCGCATGATGCTCGCGAGGCCGCGGAACTGCTCCGGCGTGAGGTCGCCGCGCGGGACCTTGACCTGGACGGTCGAGAAGCCCGCCTGGCGCTGCGGCTCGACGTTGGCGGCCCGGAAGCGCTCGAACGCCGCGCCGTCGCCGTTGGGCGAGCCGTAGGTGCGCGGCAGCTCGGGTGCGTCGTCCTGCTCCTCGTAGAGGAACACGCGGTCCTCGATCGAGAAGTCGCGCTCGGCGACCCAGCCTCCGCGCAGCTCCTCCTCGACCTGCTCGCGCATCGCCTCGATGCCGATCTTGTCCACGAGCACCTTGATGCGGGCGCGGGCGCGGTTGACCCGCAGCCAGTCCTGGCGGTCGAAGATCCGGAAGACGGCCTCCGCCCAGCGCAGGTAGGAGCCGTCGTCGGCGGGCACGAAGTCGACGAGCGTGGGCGCGACGCGCGGCATGATCGACGTGCCGCCGCCGACGCGGATCTCGAAGCCCTTGACGCCGTCGCGCTCGCGCGCGATGAAGGCGATGTCGTGGATGCCGGTCAGCGCGCGGTCGGCCCCGGAGCCCGTGAAGGCGGTCTTGACCTTGCGCGGCATCAGCTGCGTCGTGGGGTGGCGCACGAAGTAGCGGACGTAGGCGCCCGCGTAGGGCGTCGTGTCGAAGCGCTCGTCGGCGCAGACGCCGGCCCACGGGTCGGCGGTCACGTTGCGCACCGTGTTGCCGCAGCCCTCGCGGCTGGAGAGCCCGGTCTCGGCGATCTCGCGCATGAACGAGGCCGTGTCGCGCAGCGGCATGTGGTGCACCTGGATGTTCTGGCGCGTGGTGATGTGGCCCTTGTTCAGCGGCGCGTACAGCTCGATCGCGCTCGCGAACGCGTCCATCTGCTCCGGGGAGACGCCGCCCCAGGGGAGCTTGACCCGGATCATCTGCACGTCCGGCTGGCGCTGGCCGTAGACCCCTTGCTTGAGCCGGAAGCCGATGAACTCCGTCTCCTCCGTCTGGCCGGCGAGGAACTTCTCGGCCTCGTTGTCGAAGTCGTCGAACTCGCGCTCGAGGATGGGGATGACGTGGCCGGGGACGTCCTCGCGGACTTCGGGATCGCTGATCGACCCCTTGCGGCCGGTCGTGGTCGAAGGCTCCATCGAGCCAAAGTAGCAAAAGGCGGGCGGGTTTAGCCATATTTACCTCGCCGGTGGCTCCGAGGGGGTCGCGCTTCGACGTCGACCTCGGCCCGGGCTCACGCGGGACCGCCGTCGCCGTCTACTCGCGCTGCGGCGGCGGGCGGCGATGCGAGATCCACCTCTACGACTTCAAGTCGCAGCTCGAGCGGCGTCTGCAGGGCCCGAGCACGCGCGCCGACGAAGTCGAGCCGTCGGTATGGCACCGCCGGATCGCGTTCCTGCGTGACGGGCGGGGTCGTCCCACCCTCCACGTGAACCGGCTCGACGGCGGTAGCGCGGCCCAGGTCCAAACGGACCCGCGCCACCAGCGCAAGCGGGGCGCGGCGCGCGCGCCCGAGTTCGACGGCCGCCACCTCGCATACGTCTGGGTGGACCGGCGCGGCTCTCGCTTCCAGATGCGCCTGAAGACGTTCGGGCGGCGCCAGGTGGTCGTCGCGCAGAACGAGAGCGGCGAGAGCTTCGCCGACGTCCTCGCGCCGACGTTCGCGCGCGGCGCTTCGCCTACGTGCAGACGCCGTACGAGGACGACAACGGCGCCGTGGGGTGCCTCGTCGACTACGACGAGCGCGGCCCGTGCACGCTGCGGCGCACGGACCGGATCGCGTTCGGGCGTTGAGCGCAACCGGGTAGCTTCGGCTGATGACCAGGATCGGCTACTTCCTCTCCAGCGAGGAGTTCGGCCCGCAGGAGCTGCTGGCTCAGGCGCGGCTCGCGGAGCAGGCGGGGTTCGAGGCCCTGTGGATCTCCGACCACTACCACCCCTGGCTGCGCGAGCAGGGCGAGAGCCCGTTCGTGTGGTCGGTGATCGGCGCGCTCGCCCAGGTGTGCTCGCTGCCCGTGACGACGGCGGTGACCTGCCCCACCGTGCGCACCCACCCCGCGGTGATCGCGCAGGCGGCCGCCACCTGCGCCGTGCTGCTCGAGGGCCGCTTCTCGCTCGGCGTCGGCTCGGGCGAGGCGCTCAACGAGCACATCCTCGGCGACCCCTGGCCGGAGGCCTCGGTGCGGATCGAGATGCTCGAGGAGGCGGTCGAGGTCATGCGGCTGCTGTGGCAGGGTGGCGAGCAGAGCCACCGCGGCCGCCACTACCGCGTGGAGAACGCGCGCGTGTGGACGCTGCCCGACGAGCCGCCGCCCGTGCTGGTCTCCGGCTTCGGCCCGAAGTCGGTCGAGCTGGCGGCCCGCATCGGCGACGGCTACTGCCTGGTCATGCCCGACGCCGAGCTGATCTCGCAGTTCCGCTCGCAGGGCGGCGGCGACAAGCCGGTGCAGGGGGGCACGAAGGTCTGCTGGGCCGAGGACGAGGCGAGCGCCGTCAGGACCGCGCACAGCCGCTGGCGCAACGAGGGGCTGCCGGGTGAGCTGGCCCAGGTCCTGCCCACCACCGCGCACTTCCAGCAGGCCTCGGAGCTGGTCTCGGAGGAGATGATCCGCGAGGCGATCGCCTGCGGCCCGGATCCGGAGCGCTTGAAGCAGCCGATCCAGGCGCTCGTCGATGCGGGCGCCGACGAGGTCTACGTCCAGCAGATCGGCCCCGACCAGGAGGACTTCTTCCGCTTCGCCGAGCGCGAGCTGCTGCCGGCGTTCCGCTAGGTGCTAGAGCCAGCCCCCGGCGCCGGGCTCGCGCTCGACGCCCTCCAGCAGCGCGGCCCGCACCCACGGGCTCGGGCCCGCGAGCTCCGAGGCGACCGGCGGCGCGGTGTCGCGCATGAACTGCTCGATGGCGGCGATCACGGCCGCCGCCTCCTCGGGGGAGGCGGTCGAGCCGTGCAGCTCGAGGCGCGGGCGGCGGTTCACCGCCCGCACCCTAGTGCGCCCCAATAGGATCGCGGCATGCCGAAGCCGACTCGTCCCGTCCTCCTCGCCGCGCTCGTCGCGTCCCTCGCCCTGATTCCCGCGACCGCGGCGCCCGCGGACCCGGCGGGGCGCACGACGCTCGAGCAGACGCTGGCGCCGGCCGGCGGCGGCTTCACCGCGCTGCGGCCCGCCGCGGGCGAGCGCCACGCCGTGCGGCGCGGCGGCGCTGCGAAGGCCGGGGCGAAGCGCACGGGCCGGCGGCGCTCGCTGCTCTCCTTCGCCCAGCTCACCGATCCCCAGATCGTGGACGAGATGAGCCCGGCGCGGGTGGACTTCGCCGACGGGGCGGGCGGCGAGATCAAGTCGTCCTGGCGCCCGCAGGAGGCGCTCGGCCTGCAGGTGTTCGACCAGGTGGTGCGCAACGTCAACGCGAACCGGACGAGCCCGGTGCGCCAGGGCAACGGCAAGCGGTCCAGGCTCGCCTTCGCGATCACCACGGGCGACCTCGCCGACAACCAGCAGCTCAACGAGACGCGCTGGTTCAAGACGGTGCTCGACGGCGGCACGGTCGACCCGTTCTCCGGCCGGGCGGTCGCGGGCTCGGAGTGCGGCGACCAGCCGCCTGAGACGATCGCCCGCATCAACGCCGGCGTGGCGGCGCGCAACTACACGGGAGTCGCCGACTACGACGACTACCGCGACGCGCCCGCCGACCGCTTCGCGGACTTCTGGGATCCCGACGAGGCCGCGCCGACCGGCGGCCCGTACGCCGCCTTCCCGCGCTACCCCGGCCTGCTCGAGGCCGCGCAGCGCCCGTTCCGGGCGACCGGCCTGGACATCCCCTGGTACATCTCGCGTGGCAACCACGACGGGCTCGTCCAGGGCAACGCGCCGGCGAGCGAGGACCTGTTCCGCGCGATCGCGGTCGGCTGCCTGAAGGTGTTCCCGAACGACCGGTTCGACCCCAAGCGCTTCCAGGGCGCCTCGGACGACGAGCTGTTCGCCTCCTTCGGCGAC
>Ga0183260_10004288_pt1 | contig 11344 bp, 8 predicted proteins | sample AntDrymUQ4972206_2_FD_129768 | JGI IMG/M metagenome (GOLD analysis project Ga0183260, IMG submission 129768) | Polar desert sand microbial communities from Dry Valleys, Antarctica - metaG UQ497 (22.06) (version 2) (version 2) | ecosystem: Environmental > Terrestrial > Soil > Desert | place...
CACGACGTGCGGTGCCTCGATGTGTCCGTTCAGCCCTGGGACGCGGCGGCCGTCGAGTGGGCCGACGCGGTGGCGTTCTCCGTACCCATGCATACGGCGATGCGCCTGGCGCTTCCGTTGGCGGCAGCCGTCAAGCGCGACCGGCCCGAGGTCCCGGTGTGCTTCTACGGGCTCTACGCCCGGATGAGCCGGGACACGACCATGGGTGTCGTCACCGACGGGGTGTTCGCCGGCGAGTACGAACCAGCGATGCTGGCATGGGCCAATGGCGTGGCTGCGGGTGCCGACGTGGTCCATCTGGGCCGCAGCGTTTTCGCCCTGCCCGCCCGTGACCTGCTCCCTCCGCTCGATTCCTACGCGCGGTTGGCGGTGGGGGACGCTGAGATCCTGGTCGGCGCCGTCGAGGCGTCCCACGGGTGTTCGCACCGGTGCGGCCACTGCCCGGTGCCAGTCGTGTACGACGGCCGCATCCGGATCATGCCCGGGGAAACGGTGGTCGCCGACGTGGCCCAGCTCGTCGCCCTCGGCGCCCGCCACATCACCTACGCTGATCCTGACTTTCTCAATGGGCCCCACCACGCCCGTCGGGTGGTGCAGGCGGTGCACGACGCGTTCCCCGACCTCACCTTCGACTGCACGACCAAGGTGGAGCACATCCTCGCTCACGCCGAGCTGTGGCCCGACCTGGCTGGCGCCGGGTGCTTGTTCGTCGTGTCCGCCTTTGAGTCCGTCGACGACGCGGTGCTCGCCCGTCTCGACAAGGGCCACACCGCGGCCGAGGCGTCGGCTGCGGTCGCCGTGCTGCGCGAGCACGGCATCGAGGTGCGCCCGTCTTGGCTGCCGTTCACGCCCTGGACGACGCCGGGCTCACTCGCCGACCTCCTGGAGTTCGTCGTGGCCCACGACCTGGTGGGCAACGTTGACCCGGTGCAGTACACGGTCCGCTTGCTCCTCCCGGAGGGGTCGCTGCTCCTCCGTCACCCCCAGCTGCAGCCTCACCTCGGCGGCTACGACGCCGAGCGGCTCAGCTGGACGTGGTCGTCGCCCGACCCCGCCGTGGATGAGCTGCAGCAGTCCCTCGCCACCCTCGTCGAGGAGCGCGCCGACGAGCCGGGTGCGGCGGTGTTCGACGACATCGCCCGGATGGTGGCGTCCGCCGCTGGGCGGTCATGGCTGCCCACGCCGATGGGAGCCCGGTCGGCCGGACCGACCGGACCGCGAGCACGTCTGACCGAGTCGTGGTTCTGCTGCAGCGAGCCGACCGGCGCCCAGCGTGACGCCGTCAGCTCGTGCGAGACGAGCGGCTAGACCGGCGTAGCGGCGACGAACCGGGCCACGACCTCAGCCAACTCGGGCCCGCGTCCTCTTGGAGGAAGTGGCCGCCGCCGGTGATCGTGGTGTGCGGCATGCCCTTTGTGCCGGGCACGCGCTCGAGGACGGCCCGGTCGGCGCCGGCGGTGATGGGATCGCCATCGCTGAAGGCGCACAGCCACGGCCTCGTCCACGTCTCCAGCACCTCCCACGCCCGGCGGTTGACGTCGGCGGCCGGGTCGTCAGGGCTGATGGGCACGAGCAGGTGGAACGGGCGCGCTCCCTCCTTGTAGCGCTCCTCGGGGAATGGCCTGTTACGGGCAGCTCTTGGTGAGCATGAACCGGCCGGTTGCGGCAGTGCTCATTGATGACGTGGCCACCTCGGGCGTTGTGGCTGTCGATCATGATCACGCAATGGCAGTCGTATGGCCGTGCGCGATGACCGTCGAGGACTACGTCAGCGCTGGTCGCTCCGTGCCCATGCCCGTCGTCGACTGCCCGTGCTGTCGAACTCGACTGCGACCAGATGGGGAGGGGTTCCGCGCTTACCCTTGCGGACCTGCGCCCCGGTCGAGGTCCACTGCTTGTAGGTCGCCCACCTGCTCGACGGGAAGCCATGCCGGGCAGCGACCATCCCGAGCACGAGGGCGTTACCGCCGCTGCAGCGGTTGCCAGTGTCAGCGTTGGTGGGCCAGCCGGTGGACCCATCTGTCGCCACGGCATCGCCCAGTCGCCGGCGCCAGCCTCCATCATGGCCACGAGGTCGGAGACCACCTGTTCCATGACGTCTGCGGCTTTCATCGCCCCACCGCCACGGCATCAGGGGTGAACGGGTCGAACGGGACCGAGTCGGAGTCGATCGACGCGGCGGCATTCGGCGCGTGGTAGTCGAGATCGAACGGGCAGCTGCTGCGCTCACCGCCGGGATTGTTCGGCGGCCCTTGACTGACCGTCTGTGCGGTCATGCCGGTCTGTGCCGTCTGGTTCCCCAGGCTGTGTTTCGCTACTGCCACTCGCCCCAACGGCCAGCTCGCCGTCCTCTTCCGCGACCCCCGCCCCCGACGCCGCGGTCGAGGAACTTCAGAGACGGTCGTATCCTGAGTGTGATGGCTGCTGGCTCGTCGAGTGATCTGAGGGCGTGGACCTCCGAGGAACTACGCGAGACGTTCTCCGAGCTGCGTCCCCCCACTCACGATGACGTGTCGATCACCGCCGATGGTCGACGGCTCGACTCGATCGAGAAGGTCCGTGCCTTCCTCGCAGAGCTTGACGATCTCCGAGCCGCCGACTCGTCGTCGGTGTCGTGACCGACGATCCCTGGCAACACGCACGCGACGACATTGCCGCCGAGCACGTCGATCTCGACATCGCCCGGATCATCGAGTGCTTCGATCGCCATGCAGTCGAGTACCTGATCGTCGGCGGGGTCGCCGCAACACTCCACGGTGCGAGCCGACCCACCGGCGACTTCGACTCGCTCCCGGCGACGACCACCGAGAATCTGACGCGTCTGGCCACCGCACTCAAAGAACTCGGCGCCTACCTTCGAGTCGAAGACGTCAGCGACGAGGAAACGCGCGCCCTCACGGTTCTCCTCGACGCGCTCATGCTCAAAAACATGGACATCTCGACCTGGCGCACCGATGCCGGCGACATTGATGTCCTCACCGCGCTTCCCACCCGCGACGGAGGCCGCACGTTCTACGACGACCTCGCGACGCGAGCGCGCCGCACCAGTCTCGGCGGGACCACCGTCACGGTCGCCGCCCTCGTCGACATCATCGCCTCCAAGGACTGGTCGAACCGCCCGAAAGACCACGACGCCCTCCCCGAGCTGCGCGAACTGCAACGCCGCCAGGACGAGAACCCCTGACGCGTCAACGCCGGGGCGCTTCTCCTGATCGGGAGCGACACCCCGGCGCTGGTCGGCATGGGACGAGGGAGGGAGGAACCGGTGCCGACCCCGAGCACCCTACGACGAGGGCGCCACAGTGAGATCGGCCCCCGTCGAGCGCCCGGTACAGGGTGCTGCGGGACACGCCGAGCACCCTGGCCAACCCCGGCCATCGACGTGCCGCTGTCGAGCATCCTGCGGGCCTCCACGACCCGCTCCGGGGTCATCGGCTGATAACGCTCCGTCGGACGACTGTGGCCGCGTCCTCCGACTTCGATGTGGCAGTCCTCGGGCGCCTCGACGCCTTCGGTGATCGTGAGTGGGCCGTCGTCGGTGATCTCGAAGAACACGGCGATGAGTGTGGCCACCTCGTCGGTGGCGTTGAAGGCGGTGTGGACGCTGTCACGTCCGGGGTCGACGAACGCCGTGCCGGCTGGGTAGGCGCGCTCAACGCAGTCGCTGGCCAGCACGTAGGTCAGCTCACTCTCGGTCACGTTGACGAGGACGGGCCCGGGGTGGGTGTGCCACGGGAACTGGGCGCCTGGCTGGGCGGTGATCTCGGCGACGACCGTTCGTGACGGATCGTCGATGTCGAGCACGAGTGGGTCGTGGTCCTCGAGTTCGATGCTGATCTGGATGCCGACGTCATCGGGGAGCTCGCTGCGGGGCGTGAGCGGCACGACCTCGATCGGTTCGGGGCCAGTCTCCGTGGTGTCCTCGGGCTCCGTTGCGATGGTCTCGGCCGGCGTTGTACCAACGGTCGAGCTCCTGAAACAACTTCCTGTCGCACAGCATTCATGCTGCGACGGTGCCGGGGAGGTTCTCCGGCACCCCCCACATGCCATCTTCGTGGCGGTGACGATCTCGCGGCCCGACCGCTGGGAACCGTTGCTCGGACCGATGCTGCGCGCGGTCACGGAGGAGTTCACCGGCGGCCACGGAGGCGAACTCCCCGCACCCGAGGCGCCAGTCACCCTCTCCCCCCGCACCGGCCCCGAGTCGGAGCAGGAGACGGGAACCGCCCGCCGCGCCGGCTGGAACGCGCCTGGGCAGAGCTCGGTGCCCTTCGGGCCGGCGCGTCCGTCTGCAGCCGTCAAACCGGTCGCGCCCCCAATCGTTCAAACCAAAGAGGCCCGTGCTGACCCCGGGTCGTCGGTCGCAGGTGAGCGGTCTCCGCTCGTTGGCGCTTGCTCGAGCCGCGTCGGGGGACCGTGTCAGAAGCCACCGCGGTGCAGTCGGATGCTCAGGCGTTCCATGAGCTGGTCGAAGCGCGCGAGCTGCGTGGGAGCGCCGGGCGGGCCGCCAGGGGCGTTGCGGTAGTCGGGCACGCCGACGGCAGTCACGAGCATGCAGGCCGCCCGCGTCCCGAAGTGCTGCGAGACCTCCTCGTCGTAGAACGTAAGTCCGGTCGCGCCATAACCGAGGGCAAACGCGCCGAGCGCGAGCCGCCCGGCCGCGATGCCAGCCTCGAGCTGCACGGCGCGGTAGCCGCGGGAGCCCAGCGTGCCGAGCACCTCGTCGAGGTCGGCGGCGTAGAACACCGTGTACGCGGAGTCGCCGCCGAGGGGCTGGTCGAAACAGAGGTGCGCAGCGACATGGCGGGGCTGGCCTTCGCGCCCGAGCTCGAGCTGGCCGCCGCGCAGTCGGTACGCGCCCGGCGCGACGCCCTCGACGTCGTGGACCGAGACGAAGTGCTGGAGCAGCGTGGCGTTCTCGCGGGCGAAGTCGCCGGGCACGGCGCGTGCTGCGACGCCGAGCCCCCAGGTGAGCAGCTCTCGGCGGACGGGCTCGGGGCGCATGAGCCGCGTCGAACCGCGTCGCAGGATCACCGCCTCGATCGGGTCATCGGACGCGCTCGTCGGTGGTTCCACCTCGACGACCGCGGTGCCGAGCGGGCTCGCCGCGGCGCGCCACCGCCCGACGGCCGTGGCATCGACGAGATCGCCGTCGCGCTGCGCCGCGGTCACCAGCGGGAACTCGATCGGCGCTCGTGAGATCGCCTCGACGGCGAGGTCGAGCGTCTGGACCGCACCGATCTTCTCCTTGGCTTCTCGGTGCCCGCCGGTCTCCGAGCCGTTCAGGACGACGAGCACGAGTGGGTACTCGGAAACACCGTCGCCACCGATCAGCCGACTGATCGGCTCGTCCGCGAAGCCGACGCGCACCGAGGCCGACGGTTCGAGGGCCAGCAGGTTCGCCAGCATCGTGCCCGCGTCCCAGTAGAGGTGCCGGAAGCCGCGTTCGCCGTATTTCCACGCGGTGCGCCACGGGATCCCGGTGACCACCAGCGTGACCGGCGCGTCGGCAATCTGTGGGTCGGCCGCGGCCGCGGCGAGCGCGTCCCGGGAGTCGCCGCAGCGCACCTCGGTGAGCCCGAACGCGAGCGGCGCGAAGTAATGGATGCCCGCGGGGACGCCGCCGAGGTCGCCGCACGCGACGTAGGTCTCGATGGGGTGCAGGTTCCCGGCCGACATCGCGGTGCGGAAATACGTCGTGTCGCCGAACGCCGAGCGGCTGGTGCGGCTCACTCCATTCGAGAAGAACAAGAGCCGCGCGAGCCGCTCCTCATCCCAGGGCCCTTCGGCCATCTCGCGAGGTGCGCCCGACAGCACGCTGGCCGCAGGCGGACTCGACCACGTGAACTCCCGCGTCAGCGGCACTGGCTCGCGTCCAGCGTACCGTTTGAACGGCGCCGGCCGGTTGCTCGGATCCAGAGGGCGGAACGCCACGAGCCGGTGACGATCAGCGGCATCCAGCACCGAGCCATGCCGGGTGAGGCGATGCAGCGTTGCAGCAGCGCTCATTCCACGCTCCGGTTCATCGGCCCGCTTGCAACTGCGCGGGGGTGACGTGCGCGGTGAGTGCGCCGGATCCCGACGCGACGTCCGCCCAGTGATCGATCATGAAATCGATCGTGCCGAGCGCGGCGGTCGGATACCGGGCTGACGACCCGCACAACGTTGCCGTGAACTCCTCGAGCGAGGGGTTGTGCCCGATGAGCATCACGGTATCCACGTCGTCGGGAAGCGCGCGCACCAGCTCGAACAGGTCGCGCCCGTCGGCGGCGTACAGCACTCGCTCGTAACGCACCGCACAACCCAACGCGTCGATGACCGGCGTTGCGCTGGCCCGGGCGCGCACCGCGGTCGAGCACACCACCAGATCGACCGACCAGCCTGCGACGTGTCGGGCGATCACCTTGCGTGTCCGCTTCCCACGCCGGTTGAGGGGCCGGTTCTGATCCGCGAGCGACCGGTCCGACCAGCCCGATTTCGCATGGCGAAGCAAATGCAGCGTCTTCATGGCGCACGCCCATCCGCTAGAAGGCGACATCCCCCGAGCACGTGCCCCAAGCTAGGTGGCCCAGAGCTCGCCCGGCGCGGCGCGGAGCGAAACGACGGAACCCGATCTCGATGGGCAAGAACGATGAGGCGAGCGGCCCTGTCGGTTTGCGGGATGATCACCGTTGGTGAGTGTGCACGACGAGCGGGTACCGGTCGCAGGCGTGGTCTCCCTGTCGGGACGCTACGCGCTCCAAGGGCGTCAGGCGGCTGCTGGTCTGCAACAGGCCGTGGCCGATGTTCGAAGCGGCGGAGGAGTTCGCCTCGAGGATCGACACGTCTTCCCTGCGTTGGTGGTCCTCGACGATGAGGGCACGCGCGCCGGTGTCCGTCGGGCACTCGAGAGGCTGGCTGAAGCGGACCTGATCATGGGTCCTTATCGGCCACCGTGGGATGCCAGAAGTGAGGTCGATGGGCGTTGTAATGCGCCACGAACTCGGAGAGGACGCGTGCGAGATGACGAGGGCCGACGATCAAGAGGTGATCCAGGCACTCCCGACGAAGGGTGCGGTGAACTTGGTGTCGCGGTCGCGGGTGAGGTGGCTCACTAGTCGTCCTCGGTCCCAACGGCGTCCACCCAGCTCCTCACCGGGCCAGGACAACCTGGCCCGCGTTCCTGCCCCGCCAGGCCGCTGGCATCGTCGCGCTCCGCGTAGGCGTAGGCGTTGGCGTTCGGTGCCCGGACTGGGGTGCTTGTGACTTGAACACCGTGGGTCAACGCGGCGATGGGAAGGAACACCGGCCGGCTGAGGCCCGCTCAGGTGCGCGGGCTGACAAGAGTCGTGGCGGTTTGACGGCGGAAACCTCTTTAGCGTGGCACTCAAGTCCGACGGCACAGTCTGGGCCTGGGGCGAAAACGCCGGACCATCGGGAATCGTGCTGGGGATCGCTCCTCGCACAGCCCGAGCCGCACCACGGTCGGTCTGTCGGACGCACCAGCGGTTCACGCGAGCCTCATCTTGCGGCACAGCCGACACCGAGCCAACGGTCAGGTGTAGCGTCGCCCTCTCGTCAGGAGGTGATGGGTATGCCCGAGGTTGGTGACCGAATCGAGGTGGCGTCCTTGAAGGCCGGCCGTCGGGTTGGTGTGGTGACAGCGACGCATGACCAACTCCTCACCGTGCGTTGGGACTCCGGCGAGGAATCGAGCCTTATCCCTGGCCCGGGCGTTCTCAGTGTGGTTGGTAGGAGCAGGGGGCGTAAGACCGCGTCGAGGCAAGCCACGGCGGCCAAGAAGACCCAGGGTCCGAAGTCGCCAGCCGTAGGGTCGTCATCGAAGACCAGGGCGCCCGGCTCAAAGGTCGCAGCACCCAAGCAGACAGCTGTGACCAATAAGGCGGCATCCAAGAAGACCGTCGCCAAGAAACCAGCGAAGGTCGCCACAAGGAAGCAGACGGCGGTGACCAAGAAGGCAGCAGCGCCCCCGACGAGCTTCCGGCCGCGGGGCTCGGCCAACAAGGACGCCGGCAGAAAGACGCGGTAAGGTCCACTGGCTTCCATCTGCACCTTGGTGGCCCCTGTCCCTGTCCGAGGCGGTCGCCGAGCTGCAAATGCCTGGGAACAGCGGTTTGCGAGCCGCAAGCGCCGCGCAAGGCGATGGGGCCGATATCCACGCGCAAGGCGACGGGCAACCCCCGCTAGCCATGACGGCGAGACGGGTGCTGTTCGTCGCCGACTCCTTGGATGTCGGAGGGGCCGAGCGGGTCTTGGTGGAGTTGGCCGGTGGTCTGGTGGCGCGGGGTGCCCGCGTGGCGGTGGCCTGCTCGGTGGGCGGCGCCTTAGCGGTCCAGGCCGAACAGGCCGGAATCAAGGTGGTGGTCCTCGGATCCACGTTGGTCAAGCGACGGGTTGACCGCGACTTCGCCGATGCCCTAGCCCGGCTGATCGCCCTGGATGCGCCCGAGGTCGTGCACAGCCACATGTACGCCAGCACTGCGGCGGCGGCGTTCGCCGTCGAAGGCATCGGCGTGCCGTTGGTTATCCACGAGCACAGCGAAGCGCACTGGCGCAACAAGCAGGCGCGCCGGAGGATCGCTGACGCCTACCGGCGGTGCCGCGCGGTTATCGCGGTGTCTGGCCCTATCCGCCAACGGCTGGTTGAGCTGGACCAAGTGGCACCAGAGAAGGTGCATGTCGTGACCAATGCACTGCCCGCCTTGCCACCCGTCGCTGAGGTGGCAATGCGCGTTGCCTTGTCCCAGTGTCAACGCGGCCCGCTGGTGGGAGTGGTCGCCCGGCTAGAACCGGAGAAGGGCGTCGAGATCTTCCTGCGGGCGGTGAGGCTCCTGGCACGGCGATTCCCGGCCGCCCACTTTGTAGTGGTCGGTGACGGTCGCCAGCGCGCCGCGTTGGAGAACTTCGCGGCCCACCGCGGATTGCCGGTGACCTTCTTGGGTTTCCGCCTCGACGGACCGGCGCTGGTGGGTCAGCTGGACCTGCTGGTGGTCCCCTCCTTCTCGGAGGGCACCCCGCTTGTAGTGCTCGAGGCCGCCGGCGCCGGCGTCCCCGTAGTCGCTACGGCAGTTGGTGGCATTCCCGATCAGCTGCGGGACGGCATCGAGGTGCTGCTGGTCCCCGCCGGGGATGCGAGCGCACTCGCAGACGCCTGCGGCCGGATCATGAACGATCCTGGATTGGGGATGCAGCTGGCCACCGCCGCCCGGCACCGCGCCGAGCAGCACTACCAGCCGCACGCGGCGTTAGACGCGGTCGAAGCGATCTACCGCAGCCTCCTCGACGTCGAGGCGGCGCGCTCGGATCCCTCATGATTGAGGGCCGCAGCGACGACACACCGGGGATCGTGGTGCGCCGGGCCGGCGCAGCGGACATCGAGCGCGTGTTGGATCTGCTCACCCACTACGGGCACCCACGATCCTTCTTCGAAGCGTGGTACCTGCGCGACCGAGCCTACCGACCCGACGACTCCTGGCTCGTCGAGGGCCACGGCGTGCTGGTCGCCCCGTGGGGTGCCAGAAGTCGACCACCTCACGCAGCCAGGTCGTATTCGTGGAACAGACCGCCGAGCACATCACGGCGGACGATCAGCTCGAACCCGGGTGGTTCGCTCTCCGAAGCCGGGGCCGTGGCTGCAGTGGCGCCAGCCCAAGGGCCCGATGAGGTCGATGAGCGTTGTCGTGCTCGACGAACTCGGAGAGGACGCGGCTGAGGTGACGTGGTCCGACGATCCACAGGTGATTGAGGCACTCCCGACGAACAACACCGACCCAGCGTTCCACATAGGCGTTGGCGTTCGCGCCCGGACCGGGGTGGCCACGACCTGGGCACCGCTTGAGCGCCACACGTCGTCGAAAGACCGGGTGAACTTGGCGTGCTCATCGTCGGACAGACTCGTATCGTCTCCTGTCTCGGTGCTGCGCGTCACCCCCGGCGGGCGGTGCCCGTTCTGCAAGCACCCTGACGACCCGGACCTCGCCGTCAAGCAGCGCGCCCTGCGGTGGGGAGCCCACTCGACACGATCCGGGACTGGACCGGCGGCCGACAAGCCCGTCGATCACGAGATGCTCGAGATCCTCGGCCGGACGCAAGGGCAAGACCCGGCAGCCACGCCTGCAACCGGGAGACCTGCTGGCGCGTCGCTCACACCCGAATGTTGGCCAGCCGCTCTCGTCGTTGCTGATCGCCATCGCAGCGTGAGGCCGCCGTCGAAGTGGATGAGCAGGTGCTTGCCCCTGGCCTCCACCAGCTCGATGCGGGTTCCGAGCTTCGGTGCGTCGCCTCGCAGGCGCGGCGCCTCGAAGCGGGTAAGCAGGTGACCTTCGAGGGCGAGACGCAGGCGAGCAGCCGACTTGGAGATGTGTCGCCTTCGGGCACGCCCTCAGTGTGCCGCGGCCTCTCGTGCGTCGAGCCCGGCGAGCTCTGCCAGTAGCTGGTAGCAGCGCAACCGGTCCTCGTGGCCGTGGGCCATCGTCGTCACCATCAGCTCGTCAGCACCGGTGCGATCGACCAGCGTTGTCAGCTCGGCCCGGACCACTTTGGGGTCGCCCACGATGCGCGAGGCCGACCACGCCGTGATGGCCTCCCGTTCGGCGGGCGTGGGGTTGAAGTCAGCCGCCTCCTCGGGCGTGGGGAAGCGGCCCGGCCGGCCGGAGCGGAGGCGGAGGAACGACAGATCCGCGGGTTTCGCCAGGTAGGTGGCCCGTTCGTGCGTGTCCGCGCACAGCACGGCCACGCCGAGCATGACGTAGGGCTCGTCGAGCACGTCGGAGGGCCGGAATGATGACCGGTACACCTCGAGGGCGGGCAGGGTGTTACCCGCCGAGAAATGGTGGGCGAACGAGAACGGCAGCCCCAGGAGGCCCGCGACGCGGGCGCTGTATGTCACCTGTCCGTTGGGCCGCTCGACGTCCTGGCCGCCGATCCAGTCGAACACCAGCTTCGACACGATCGTGTTCGGGCACACGACGATGAACACCGGTGGCGGCTCGCCGAGCGCCTCCATCGTGTGCTCCCAGTGTCTGAAGCGCCGCTCGTAGCTGCGGTACAGGCTGCGCAGCGCTCCCTCCAGCTCGGTGGGAGGCACCCAATCCGAGTCGGACTGTGCCTTACGCCCTGCCCGCTTCGGGAGATGCTCCCCGATGTGGTCCCACAGCCGCAGGTACGTCGGCTGGTCGGCGTCGACGTCGTCGTCGACGGGAATGCGAGGGATCTTGACGATGCCCGACTCGATGGCGTCCATCAGCGAGAAGTCGCTCACCACCCACGGGAAGATGTAGCCCTCCTGGTAGCCCGAGCCACCGAGGTAGAACGGCGTCGCCGAGAGGTCGTAGATCGCCTTCAC
>Ga0183260_10004289_pt1 | contig 11342 bp, 8 predicted proteins | sample AntDrymUQ4972206_2_FD_129768 | JGI IMG/M metagenome (GOLD analysis project Ga0183260, IMG submission 129768) | Polar desert sand microbial communities from Dry Valleys, Antarctica - metaG UQ497 (22.06) (version 2) (version 2) | ecosystem: Environmental > Terrestrial > Soil > Desert | place...
CGACGCGATCGAGCAACAGTTGCCCTTCGATCGTGTGCCTCTTCATCAGCTTGAACTCCTCCGCCGTCAAGCTGCCCGGCTTGTTCAGGATCTCCTTGGGAACGCCGATCTTGCCGACATCGTGCAGCAGCGCGGCAAACTCGAGCTCTTGGCGGTCGCTGTCGTTGATCCGCAGCTCGTCTGCGGTCGCGTTGACGAGATCCACGACCGAGCGACAATGGTTGGCGGTGTAGTGGTCCTCGGCCTCGACCACGTCTGAGAGAAGCATCACCGTGCCTCGATAGGCGCTGTTGAGCTCGAGCGCAGCGGCATAGCGTTCGCGGCGCTCACGCGAGAAGACGCTCAACAGCCACAGCAGGGGCGCGATGGCGAGCAGGCTCAGGGGAGCCTCGATCGCAACGATGCCAACAACAAATCCAATCGGGGCGAGGACGGCGTCGATTCGGCTTGCCCAGATGTGATGCGTCACGCTCTGCCGGGGCGTAAGGCGGTAAACGAGCCCGTCATGGAGCAGTCCGATCCCGACCGCGGAGACCACTTGGGCAGCAAACGCGAGCAAGTACGTCGTTGTGTCCCCAAGGCCAGGCTCGCCGGGAGCCAGCAGCCCCACGACGAGAGCGGGCGCGATCGAGAACCAGGAGTCGGAGATGCGGTTCAGCTCACGGTCGCCATGGACTTTGTGGCCAAGGAGATCGGGGACGGCGGCGAGCAAGGATGCGAGGGCGACCAAGAGCGGAACCAGGTGCGGCGGGGCGAGGAGCAGCATCGGCACGAAGACGAGCTGCTCGGGGACCGCGTACGAGCTGCCGATCTCGAACTCGACACGCGAGACGAGGGCGTAGAGAAGGACGAGTCCTGCGAGCAGGGCGGGGTCCGCGGCCCGATCGGTCGGCATCAGTGCTGCGATCGCGGACGCTGCGATGACGAACGCCACCGCCTGGACACTGACCACGATCCGTTGGCGCCCCTCCATACGACGTGGACTACGTGCGCGAGCCTCTCCGACCAGTTGAGCGCTGACCTCCATGTCTGACTAGTTGTCGGCCCTCGCGCGGGCAATGCGAAAGGGACTGCGCAAGTGCATACCTTTCTGGGCTAAACCTGCGCCGGACCGGCAGCTTTCCGTCCGCGCTCGACGGACGTTGCAGCCCGTAGACTGGCGACGCGATGAGCGCTGACGAGATTCGCGAGGCGTTCCTCGCCTTCTTCGAGCAGCGCGGCCATCGGCGGATGGCGTCGGCATCGCTAGTACCGCCCTCGTACGACCCCTCGGTGCTTCTGACGACGGCGGGGATGCAGCCGTTCAAGCCCTACTTTCGTGGAGAGGAGAGCGCGCCGCATCTGCGGCTGACGTCGTGTCAGAAGTGCTTTCGGACCGTTGACATCGAGAACGTCGGGACGACGGCGCGCCACCTGACGTTCTTCGAGATGCTCGGGAACTTCTCGTTCGGGGACTACTTCAAGCAGGGAGCGGTCGACTACGCCTGGGAGCTGTCGACGGCCGTCCTCGGGTTCGATCCGCAGCGAATCTGGGTGACGGTCTTCGCAGGCGACGACACGCTCGGGCTCGGGCTCGACGAGGCGGCGGTCGAGCGTTGGCGGGCGGTCGGCGTCCCGGACGACCGGATAGTCGCGCTCGGCCGCGGCGACAACTTCTGGCAGGCCGGGCCGGCGGGCCCCTGCGGGCCGTGCTCCGAGCTCTATCTCGACCGCGGCCTCGGGTTTGGCGGAGAGGACGACCGCCCCGGCGACGACAGCGACCGCTTCCTTGAGTTCTGGAACCTCGTCTTCATGCAATACGACCTGCATGAGGACGGTTCACTCACGCCGTTGCCGACTCAGAACATCGATACGGGCCTCGGCCTCGACCGCCTCGCGGCGATCCTGCAGGACGCTCCGTCGGTGTTCGAGACCGAGCACTTTCGCCCCTTGATCACTCTCGGCGAGGAGCTCTCCGGACGCTCGTACGGCGAGCGGGCCGACGTCACCCGGGCGCTGCGGATCATTGCCGATCACGGGCGCGCGATGACGTTTCTGCTGGCCGATGGTGTCGTCCCGTCGAACGAGGACCGCGGCTATGTTCTGCGCCGGATCATGCGGCGCGCGATCCAGCAGGCGCGCGTGCTCGAGATCGACCAGGAGCTCCTGTCGGTGCTGTGCGAGCGCGTTGTCGACACGATGGGAGCGGCCTACCCCGACCTCCGAGCTGAGCGGGCGACGATCGCCAAGTGGGCGAAGGCCGAGGAGGAGGGCTTCAAGCGCACGCTCGCCCAGGGCGAGCGACTGCTTGACGAGATCGTCGCTCGCGCGCAGCAGCACGGCACTTCATCGGTCGCAGCCGCCGATGCGTTCCGCCTCCATGACACCTATGGGTTTCCGTATGAGCTGACCAAGGAGTTGGTCGGCGAGCATGGCCTGTCGGTCGACGATTCGGGGTTCGATGAGCTGATGGATCGCGCGCGGGAGACCGCCCGTGCCGGTGGACGTCGGGGGAGGGGCGCAGGACACGAGCGCGTGGTCGAGTTCGCACGGGCGACCGCTTTCACGACGCGCTTTGTCGGCTACCAGGCGCTCGAGTGCGAGACGGTCATCGGCGCGCTCGATCACGGAAGCGGACCCGACAATGGCCCCGGCAGCGGCCGCTACCTCGCGAAGCTGCCAGAGAGCCCGTTCTACCCCGAGGGCGGGGGCCAGATCTCGGACTCCGGAACGATCGAGACGTCCTCCGGCAAGGCGCGCGTGGTGGCCGTCTATCGGGTCGGCGATGACCAGGCGGTGGCACTCGAGCCGATCAGCGGTGACCTTGTCGAGCGCGAGGCCGCCCGAGCGGTCGTCGATCGCCCCGCCCGCCTCGCCACGATGGCCAACCACACCGCCACCCACCTGCTGCACGCGGCCCTGCGCGCGCGACTCGGGACCCATGTCCGCCAGGCTGGGTCGTACGTCGGGCCCGACAAGCTGCGCTTCGACTTCACGCACGCCGAGCGGCTCTCGGCCACGGAGGTCGCGGACGTCGAGCAGCAGGTCAACTCCTGGATCCTCGACAACCTTCCGGTGCGGGCGGTGCAGACAACCCGCGCCGAGGCGCAGGCGCGCGGCGCGATGGCGCTCTTTGGCGAGAAGTACGGCGACTGGGTCCGGCTGGTCGAGGTCGAACAGGCCTCGCGCGAGTTGTGCGGCGGGACCCACGTGGCCTCGACCGCGGAGATCGGGCTCTTTCGGCTGATCGGCGAGAGCTCGAGCGCTTCCAACGTCCGTCGGATCGAGGCCGTCACCGGCCGCGCCGGGATTGACGAGTCGCTCGCACAAGCTGGCGCCTTGCGCGACATCGCCGCGCTGCTGAAGGTTCCGGAGGGGGAGGCTCTCATGACGGTGCGACAGCTGTCCGAGACGGCTCGTGAGCTCTCGAGGCGCCCGCGGGAGTCCGATCGCGCGCTCGCCGACGCGCTCCTCGACCGTGCGGTCGAGATCGGCGGGGTGAAGGTCGTCGCGGCAGCCGTCGACGCCCCGGACGCCCGCTCGCTGCTCGAGCTCTCCGATCAGCTACGACAGCGACTCGGGGAGAGCGCGGTGGTGCTCGGCTGTGCGGTCGAAGGGCGCGTCCACCTGGTGGCGAACTTTGCGCCCAGCGTCGTCGAGCGCGGACTGAGCGCCAGCGAAGTTGTCCGTGCCGCCGCGCAGGTCACCGGCGGCGGGGGCGGCGGGCGCGACACGATGGCCCAGGCCGGCGGCCGGGATCCAGAGCGGCTGCCGGAGGCGATTGCGATCGCTCGGGCGGCGATCGAGCAAGCTCTAGGGTGAGCAGGCTGCTCGCGCTCGACTACGGCGAGGCGCGCTGCGGCTGTGCGTTGTCCGACCCCAGTGGAACCATCGCCACGCCGCTCACGATCGTTGAGCGCCCCAGCACGCGCCGCGGGCTGAAGGCGCTCGCAAGGCTTGTTCGCGAGCACGCTGTCGAGGGCGTCGTCGTCGGTCTGCCGCTGACGCTCGCCGGTGATGAGGGCGCGCAGGCCGCCGAGTCGCGAGCATTCGCCGAGCGGCTTGCAAGACTGGTGCCCGTGCCGGTTCGGCTCCATGATGAGCGCCTCACGACGCGGATCGCAGAGCGCGTCGGCGGCAGCGCAGCGGCTGACTCGCGGGCGGCCGCCCATCTGCTCGAGAGCTATCTCGCAGCGGACGCGACAGCCGATCCCGTGCCGGGGTCGACGGGGGTCGGCGAGTGAGTCGCTTCCGGTCGACGTCTAGGCCAGAGCGCACGCCCGAGGAGCGCGAGCGCGACCGGCGCGAGCGGGAGGGGCGCCGCGCCCAGTCCCAGCTGGGCGAGCCCGGGCAAGCGCAGGCGCCGCCTACAGGCCACGATCTTCGCAATGGCGAGCCAGGCGCGCTGCGCGATCGCGAGCCAGGAACGGTGCGCAACGACGAGCCAGACACGGTGCGCAATGGCGAGCCAGGAACGGTGCGCGATCGCGAGCCAGGAACGGTGCACAACGACGAGCCAGGAACGGTGCGCAACAGCGAGCCAGGCGCGCCGCGCGCGAAGGTAGCTGCCGTTGATCGCGACAGTGCGGCCAGGCGCGCCCGGGAGCTGCTCGCGGACCGGCGCCCCGTAGTGCCCGGCACGAGATCCGCGGCCGATGGTCGCCGCCGCGGGCGCGGGCGCTGGCTTCCGATCGCGCTTGGGCTGGGGGCGGTCGTGATCCTCGGCGGATGGCTGGCCGTGTCGACCTACCAGCCGTTCCAGGGTTCGGCCGGCGGTCGGGAGCGGGTCGCGATACCGACCGGGTCCGGAGTGCGCTCTATCGGCCAGCAGCTCGAGAAGCGGGGCGTCGTAGCCAGCTCGGTCTTCTTCGAAGCACGCGCGACGCTTGCCGGGAAGCGCGGCGAGCTTCGCCCCGGAACCTATGGGCTGCGGCGCAACATGAGCTACGCGGCTGTCATCGACGCTCTCAGCGGCGGCCCAGAGCCGGAGCTCTTCAACGTGACGATCCCTGAGGGCCGCTCGCGGGGCGAGGTGGCCGCGCTGGTCGCCGCTGTCGTCAAGGGGAGCTACGCGCGCGTGTCGCGGCAATCGCGGTCGCTCAGCCCGCGCCGTTACGGTGCCCCGGCGGCTCGTGACCTCGAGGGATTTCTCTTCCCAGCCACATACGAGCTCCAGCGCGGGTCGTCCGCTCGCGCGCTCGTCGAGAGACAGCTCGAGGCGTTCAAGGCGCAGTTCTCAAAGGTCGATCTGCGCGCGGCCAAGCGCAGGAACCTGACGCCCTACGACGTTCTGATCATCGCCTCGTTGGTAGAGCGAGAAGCGCAGCTCGCGCGCGAGCGACCGTTGATCGCCTCGGTGATCTACAACCGGCTGCGCGCAGGGATGCCGCTCGGGATCGACGCGACGGTCCGCTTCGCAACGAACAACTGGACGCGGCCGCTGCGCGAGTCGGAGCTCGCGATCAAGTCTCCCTACAACACGCGCAAGCGCGCGGGCCTGCCACCGGGGCCGATCGGCAACCCCGGGATCGACTCGATTCGCGCGGCAGCGAGGCCCGCGCACACGAGCTACCGCTACTACGTGGTCACCCCGGGCGCCTGCGGGGAGCATTCGTTCTCGACCACGCCCAGCGGGTTCGAGCGAGATCGCGCTCGCTACAACCGGCAGCGGGCCCGGCGCGGCGGGCGGTCGCCGACCTCCTGTCCGAAGTAGGAGCCGCGCGCATGTCGACGCTCGCGGGAGTGGTGGGCTTTCCGGTCGCACACAGTCGCTCACCCCAGATGCACGAGGCGGCCTATCGCGCGCTCGGTCTCGACTGGCGCTACGTCAAGCTGGCCGTCCCGCCCGCGCGCTTCGTCGACACAGTCGGGGCGCTGCCCGGCTCCGGCTATCGAGGGGTAAACGTCACGATCCCACACAAGGTCGCGGCGCTGCAGCTCGCCGATGCCTCGACCGCGGCGGCTGCGGCGATCGGCGCCGCGAACACGCTCACGTTCGCCGACGGCGTCGAGGCCGACAACACCGATGCGGGCGGTCTGATCGATGCGCTTCCCGCCGGCCGGCGCTCCGCCGAAGGCGCGCGCGCCCTCGTGCTCGGAGCCGGTGGCGCTGCGCGCGCGGTCGTCTGGGCGCTTCGGGAGTCCGGTGCGAGCGAGGTCTCGGTCTGGAATCGGACACCGGAGCGCGCGCGCGCGCTCGCGCGAGAGCTCGACGTCCACCGGGTCGGGCGTCCGGGCCCCGCTGATCTGCTCGTGAACGCCACCGCCGTCGGCCTCGACGTCGCGCTCAAGGAGGCAGACGTCCTCGAGCTGCTGGGCCTCAGCGGGCTGGCGCCGGCCGCGATCGTCGTCGACCTCGTCTACGGTGACGGCCCGACACATCTGGCACGCTGGGCAGAGCGAGGCGGGGCCGCCGTCGTCGATGGAATTGATGTCCTCGTCTGCCAAGGCGCCCGCAGCTTCGAGCGCTGGACAGGCCACGCCGCGCCGATCAGCGTGATGCGTGAAGCGGCACGCGCGCTGCCGCAGAGTCGCATCGGCGATTCTCCCTTCAGACCCTAAACATCCGTCCAGGTCCTGCCGATAGGGGGGTGATGCCATCGCTGCGATCGCTGCCATCGGTCTCCCGCCCAGTCGTCCTCGCCATTATCGCGATGCTCTCGGTGGTCGCTGCCCTGATCGTCGTGCGCGCCCAGACGGCGACGCCGGAGCCACCGCCGGGTGCCCTGAACAGCGTCGCGGGGCCCGGGGCGACACCTGCGGCCGGCTTGGTGCCGCTGAAGCCGACCGCCCGCGCCGGCGAAGCCGCGCCCGGCAACAACCCCAGTCCGCCAACCGTCGGCGCCCCGCACGCGACTGACTCGCCACGCGTCAAGACACACAAAGTCGGAGAGCCGGCGTCGCTGCCGCGCCCGGTCGAGCTCGCCCTGCGCCGGCACAAGGTCGTCGTCCTCTTCCTCGGCCAGCGTAAGTCGGCGGATGATGCCGCGACACGTGCCGGTGTGAGAGCGGCCAGATCGCAGACGAAGGCGACGGTTTTCATCGACTCCGTTGACAACGTCGATGCCTATGCGCGGATCATCCCGTCTCTGACAATCAGCCAGGTGCCGGCGATCGTGATCGTTGGCCGCAATCGCAACGCGCAGCTACTTGAGGGTTTCATCGACAAGGAGACGCTGCTTCAGCGGATCAGAGACGCGAGCTGATGATCGAGCAGCCGTCCCGCCTGCGTCCGGTCCCGGATCCCGGCGCGCCAGACCCATTGCTTCCCGACCCCCCCGCCCAGCAGGACCAGCCGGGCATGGGGATCACCGCCCCGAGAACGCGTACCAGGGGATCGCGCTTTCTCTCCGACGTACTGGTCGAGCTCGGGATCCTCTCGAAGGAGCGCGTCGATGCCGCCGTTGAGGAGGGCAGAGCCAGCGGGCGGACGCCCGAGCAGATCCTGCTGGAGTCGAAAGCGATCACGGCCGACCAGCTCGCCCGCGCGGTCGCCGAGCGCTTCGGCCTCGAGCACGTCGACCTGACGGTCTATCAGGCCGACCCGACGGCCGGCAACCTCGTCAGCGCCCAGGCCGCCCGTCGCTACAACGCCGTCCCGATCGGGTTCGACCCGAAGGGGATCCTGCTCGTCGCGATCTCCGATCCGTCAAACGTGCTCGCGCTTGACGACCTGAAGCTGATGACCGGCCACGACATCCGCCCGGTGGTCGCCTCGATCGACGACATCGGCGACCTGATCGGGCGGATGAACAGCCTCGAGGAGGCGGTCGCCGAGGCGACGAGGGGCGACGATGACGATGAGGACGACTTTGCCGCGGTAAGCGAGATCCGCGAGTCCGCCCACGACGCGCCGGTGATCCGCCTCGTCAACTCGATCATCGCGCAAGCGGCCGAGGAGGGAGCCTCCGACATCCATCTTGAGGCGACCGGCCGGGACATGCGCGTTCGCTTCCGCGTCGACGGCGTGCTCGACGAGACGGCGACTATCCCACGGCGGATGATCGCGGGTGTGGTCTCGCGCGTGAAGATCATGGGCGACCTCGACATCTCCGAACGCCGGATCCCGCAGGACGGGCGCGCGAACCTAAACGTCGGCGGGCGCGAGATCGACGTGCGGATCGTGACGCTGCCATCGGCCCTCGGCGAGGGGGTCATCATGCGTCTGCTCGACAAGGCCTCGGTGCTGCTCGACCTTGACGCGCTCGGGATCCGCGAAGCGTCGCGCGAGCGATTCGAGGAGTCATTCACGCGCTCCTACGGCGCCGTGCTCGTCACCGGGCCGACCGGGTCCGGGAAGTCGACGACGCTCTACACCGCCCTCAACGCGCTGAACTCGGTCGAGAAGAAGATCATCACGATCGAGGACCCGGTCGAGTACCAGCTCCCCGGGATCATTCAGATCGGTGTCAACAACAAGGCCGGCCTGACGTTCCCCAGGGGCCTGCGAGCGATGCTGCGCGCCGACCCCGACATCATCATGGTCGGCGAGATTCGTGACGCGGAGACGGCGAGGATCGCGATGGAGTCCGCGCTCACCGGTCACCTCGTCCTCTCGACCCTGCACACAAACGACGCTCCGTCGGCGGTGTCCCGTCTTACCGAGATGGGTATCGAGCCGTTCCTGACGGCGTCGGCGGTCGACTGCGTGCTTGCGCAGCGACTGGCGCGAACGCTCTGCACCTACTGCAAGCGCCGAACCATGGTCACAGCCGCACAGCTGAACGCCGCCGGGTTCGAGGCGGCCTTCGACATCGAGGCCTACGGGCCGGTTGGCTGCCCGCGCTGCAAGCAGTCGGGTTACAAGGGACGGATCGGGATCTACGAGGTGATGAAGCTCTCAACCGAGATCCGCTCGCTCGTGCTCGAGCGCACATCTGCGGACGTCATTCGCGACCTTGCCGTCGAGCAGGGGATGCGCCTGCTTCGCGACGATGGGCTCGAGAAGGTCAGGCTCGGCATGACTTCGATCACCGAGCTCACAAGGGTCACATGATCTCAGTTTCTGCCGATAAACAACCGACAGAGGACACTCGATGAACTTTGCCTTCTCAGACATCCTGCTCGAGGTCGTGACGCAGCGAGCATCCGACCTTCACCTGACGGCCGGCTCGCCGCCGATGATTCGCGAGCGCGGTCGCCTGCGCGCGCTCGACTATCCCAAGCTCGGCCCGCAGGAGACGCGCGAGATCATCTACTCGATCCTCTCGAGCGACCAGCGAAAGCGGCTCGAGAACGAGTGGCAGGTGGACTTCTCCTACGCCCTGCCGGGCGCCGGGCGCTTTCGTGTCAACGCATACTTCCAGCGCGCCTCCCTCGGCGCGGCCTTCCGGCTGATCCCCGACACGATGCCGAAGCTCGACGAGCTCGGCCTGCCGCCGGCTCTCCTCGAGTTCACCAAGCGGCCACGGGGCTTCGTGCTCGTGACCGGGCCTACCGGGTCTGGCAAGTCGACGACGCTCGCGGCGATGATCGACCGCATCAACAGCGAGCGGGACGAGCACATCATGACGATCGAGGACCCGATCGAGTTCCTCCACCAGCATAAGCGCTGCATCGTCAATCAGCGCGAGCTGGGCCAGGACGCGACGACCTTCGCGCTTGCGCTGAAGGCGGCGCTCCGTCAGGACCCCGACGTGATCCTCGTCGGCGAGATGCGCGACCTCGAGACGATCAGCACCGCGCTGACCGCGGCGGAGACCGGCCACCTCGTGTTCGCCACGCTGCACACCCAGGACACGGCGCAGACCGTCGACCGGATCGTCGACGTGTTCCCGCCGGCCCAGCAGCAGCAGGCGCGCGTCCAGCTGTCGGTCTCGCTGCAGGGAATCGTCACCCAGCAGCTGTTGCCGACAACCGATGGCCGCGGGCGGGTATGTGCGACCGAGGTGCTGGTGCCGACGCCCGCCGTGCGCAACCTGATCCGCGAGGGCAAGACCCACCAGATCTACTCGGTCCTCCAGACAGGCGGTAGCCACGGGATGCAGACGATGGACGCCGCGCTCGCGGAGTGCGTGCGCCAGAACCAGATCACGCGAGAACTGGCGGAGTCGCGCTCGTCGACCCCGGAGGAGCTGCGTCGTCTGATGGGAACGGTTCGGGTGGCGTAGCCGATGGCGACCTTCGCATTCAAAGCACTTGAGCCCGGCGGCGCCAGCACCCAGGGCGAGATGGACGCCAATGACCAGACCGCGGTCTCGGCGCAGCTGCGCGCCAAGGGCCTGATCGTCCTCGAGATAGAGGAGCAGGTTCCCGCCAACGCGGGGGACATCATGGCGCGCTTCAAGAAGGTGAAGGCGCAGGAGCTGACAATCGCGACACGTCAGCTCTCGACGATGATCAACTCCGGCATGTCGCTGTTACGCGCCCTCTACATCCTCGAGGAGCAGGCCGACAACGACAAGCTGCAGGAGGCGCTGTCACAGGTGCGCAAGGATGTCGAGTCGGGCATCTCGCTGTCGGTGTCGATGAGCCACCGGCCGGACATCTTCAACGACCTGTATGTAGCGATGGTCGGTGCCGGCGAGAGCGGCGGTATTCTCGAGTCGACCCTCGAGCGCATCGCCCACCAGCTGGAGAAGGACGACTCGCTGCGCCGCCAGGTCAAGGGAGCGATGATGTACCCGCTCGTGGTCGGGTCGTTTGCCCTGATCGTCCTGTTCGCGCTCGTGACGTTCCTGGTGCCGGTGTTCGCCGAGGTCTTCTCGGACTTCGGCGGCGAATTGCCGATGATCACGAAGTTCACCGTCTTCCTGTCGGATCTGATGATTCATCGCTGGTATGTCGTATTCGGTGGGGGCTTCCTGGTGATTCGCCTCTTCAAGGCCTGGAAGCGCTCCAAGCGCGGGAACGAGGCCTGGGACAAGTTCAAGCTGAAGATCCCCTGGAAGATCGGCGAGCTGATCCAGAAGGTCGCACTCGCGCGCTTTGCCCGGACGTACTCGTCCTTGATCGCTGCCGGCGTTCCCGCCCTCGAGGCGATCGACATCACGGGACGCACCTCTGGCAACACGGTCGTCGAGAAGGCGATGCACGACGTGCGCGACTCCGTCATGGCCGGCGGGACGATCTCGGCGCCGATGCGCCGCTCGCCCGCGGCGTTCCCGATGATGGTCGTTCAGATGATCGGCGTCGGCGAGGAGACCGGCGCGCTGGACTCGATGCTGGCGAAGATCGCCGACTTCTACGAGGACCAGGTCGAGGCCGCCGTCAAGCAGCTCACCTCGATCCTCGAGCCCGTGATGATCATCCTCGTGGGCGGGATCGTCGGCTTCATCGTGATCTCGATGTACATGCCGCTGTTCAAGGTCTATGACCAGATCAAGTAGGGTCGTCTGTTCCCGGCGCCCGAGGGCGCCGACCCC
>Ga0183260_10004290_pt1 | contig 11340 bp, 12 predicted proteins | sample AntDrymUQ4972206_2_FD_129768 | JGI IMG/M metagenome (GOLD analysis project Ga0183260, IMG submission 129768) | Polar desert sand microbial communities from Dry Valleys, Antarctica - metaG UQ497 (22.06) (version 2) (version 2) | ecosystem: Environmental > Terrestrial > Soil > Desert | place...
GCGGTGGCTGGCGGAGGCGTCGTCCAGGATCTTCGTGAGGGTGCGCAGCACGTGGTCGTCGTCGTGGAAGACCTCGTCGTGGTAGCCGGACGTGCCCGCATGCCGCTTGGCGAAGATCTGATCGGGAGCGTTGATCATGATCTCCCAGACGTCCGGGTCGGCCAGGAGCGGCTCGAGGGGGCCGTAGCCGGCCAGGTTCCGCCAGGCCCGCTCGGCCACGCCGGCGGGGTCGGCGAGGTCGTAGGCGCGGATGCCCCGCTTGACGTCGGTGGCCCAGCGCTGGATCTCGTCGTCGAGGAGCGCCCGCAGCGCCGCCTTCCCGGCCGGGCGGGCCATGTCGAGGGCGAGCGCCTTGGCCCGCTCCTGCACGGCCCGCTCGATCTCGAGCAGGGGTGAGCCCCAGTCGTCGGTGTCGGCCACGGCGCTCACCAGCCGCCGCCGTCGTCGCCGACGAGCGCTCCCAGGGAGCCGGGGCGCACCAGGCGGGGGGCGTGCGGGTCGATGGCCTCGCCGGGTTGGAGCGCTGGGGCGCGAGCCGCGACGGCGGCGGCCGCCGTGGCGGTGGCCGTGGCGAGGGCGGTCGGCAGCGGTGCACCGTCGCGAAACGCCTCGTCGACCTTGCGGCGGGGCAGGAGGAGCGGTGGAGCGGGCTGGCCGGCCCGGGTGGTGCACAGCTCGGCCAGGGCGGCGGTGACCTCGGCTCGTGGGCCGGGGCGCTTGGGAGGCTGGTTGACGACGGGCAGGATGCGGGAGGGGTGCACCCCGAGACCGGCCACGTCGTGCACGAGTCGGGCGAGGGCGTGGATGCCCTGCAGGCCGGCGCTGCCGACGACGAGGACGACGTCGGCACCCTGCACGGCCGTGCGGGCCAGGCCGTGCCGCTCCTCCACCTCGATCGATCCGGACTCGGCCTCGCCTTCCAGGTCACCTTCGACGTCGGCGACGACCGTGCCGTAGGCCCGGCGCAGCCCGGTGACGGCGGCGGCGACGGCTCGGGGGCGCAGGGCGGCCCACGCCCGCGGCTGGCGGAGGCCGAGCAGGAGGTCGTAGCCCCGCTCGGCCACCGGGAGGCAGTGGCCGCGGACGCGGCCGACGTCGGGCGCGCCCGAACGGTGGGCCTCGACCAGCTCCTGGGCGCCGACGAGCACGTCGCGGACGTCGTGGAGCATGGCCTGGTCGGCCCGCCGGCACAGGTCGGCGAGGACGACCGGCGCCGGCAGGGTGTGGTGGCCGACGCCGGCGGCGAGGCCTTGGGCGAGGGCCACCGCCACCGTGGAGGCGCCCACGCCGCCCGTTCCGCACACCGCCACCAGCCGACCGGGAGGCGGCTCGAGCTCGCAGGGGTCCTCGGGCTCGCCCGGGAGCCGGTCAGCGTCGACGATGGGCCGGGCGACGGCGGCCAGCGCGTCGAGGAGGGCAATCGGGTCGAAGCCCGGGTCGAGGACGGCACCGGCGCCGAGGCGGGTCCAGCGGTCGTCGCGGGCCCCGACCACCAGGACCGGGCAACGGGTGGGGCCACCGGCGACGAGATCCCGGTCGAGGCCGGGGATGGCCGCATCGACCAGGGCGGCGGAGACCGGCCGGGGCCCGGCCAGACGGGCCCGCAGCTCGTCGGCGGACTGGCAGCGCAGCAGCTCGACGGGCACGGTGCCGGCGGTGGCCCAGTGGGCCAGCCGGCCGAACCAGGCCGACCTCGCCGGCGCCAGCCCGAGGACGACCCAGCGATCGCCCATCAGCCGCCCCCGACGGCTGGCTGGGAGGCGGCGGTGGCCCGCACGACGGTGAGGGACCCCACGGCGGCGGCGGCGACGAGGGACTCGACGGCGTCGGGATCGGCCAGGGCGACGGTGTAGATGAAGCCGGCGGAGCCCTGGCGCACCTGGCGGTCGATCACCCGGACCGAACCGGCGACCAGGCTGGTCCGGCTCGTCTCACCCTGGCCGGCGGTGGTGTAGAGGTCGACCAGGTCGCCGGCGGCGATCCGCTGGCCGAGCGAGCGGGTCGGGTCCGAGCTGAACGAGACCTCCCGCTCGCCGGCGACCGGTCCCCGCTGGGCCAGGGCCGAGCCCTGCAGCAGCTCGCCCTCGGCCAGGGTGGCAGCCAGGACCCGTCCGACCAGCGGCCGGGGATCCTGGTAGGCCCGCTGGGCCAGGGGGTCGGGCAGGTCGATTGGGCGCGTCGTCAGGTCGCCGGTGCGGATGGCCCGACCGGCGGGCAGGGGGGTGGCGGCGACCACGTAGCGGGTGGACGGCGGCACCGAGGCGGCGTTCTGGGCGGCCACCGTCCCCACGACGGCGACAGCGACGAGGAAGCCTCCGAACACGGCCCGCCCGCCCGGGAGCGGGCGGCGGCGACGCACCACGGGACGCGGGGACGCCAGGCCCTGCACCTCCGGGAACGAAGCGCTCTCGACCACCTTCACGACGAACCTCCCCCTTGCCGCGGCGGCGTGGAGCATCCCAGAGCCGGACGACCGCTGCCTCGGAGAGGTCTACACCATGCGTCTCATGCAGCGCAATGGGTTGGCATGATCTCTCGACCGCAGATGTGCGATGCCCATGCCTCGTGGCGGTCACCAGCTCGAAAGGCGGCTCGTCGGGCGCCGTGACTGAAGCAGGTGCTGGATGCGACGGCTTCCCGACTCGAATGCGCCGTCAGCTGACCTGGACGATCACGGCGCTGGCGGTCAGCCAGCCGGGTCCGACGCTGGCCACGGTCAGCACGTGGGTGCCGGGGCGGAGCGCCTGCTCGGTCTGGTAGCTGGCCACGCCGCGCGGATGTTGGTGAAGGTGGCGTCCCGGTCGTCGACGGCCCACGCCAGCTGGTCGCCGTGGGCGGTGGCCTGGAAGGCCGGCGTGCGGTCGTTGGTGCGGACGGTGGCCTCGGTCACCGGGCCCGGCGCCGTCACCTGGGGAACGGTGTCGCCGCCCCCGAAGTCCCACAGCTCGAGACGGAAGGTCCCCTTCAGGTGGCGGACCGGGAAGGCGTGCGCCCGCGGGACGGTCCGGCCCTGGCGTGAGGTGGTACCGCGCAGGGTGACGATCAGGATCTCGCCCTCGCCGGAGGAGGTGAGGACCACGCTGCGGGCGGTGCGGCCGCGATCGGCGGTCCCCCCGCCGTAGCCGCCCTGGGCCAGCTTGTCCATCGAGTCGGCGAAGCGGGCCTGGGTCCGCCAGAAGGTCTGGCTGCGGGGGACCGCAGTCGCCAGGCGGCGGCGGCGTCGCCTCGGTCGACGGCGGCGGTGACGGCTTGTTGGCCGGACGCCGGCTGGCGTGGCGCGTTGCTTGTCGTGGTCGACGTCCGGGGCGGGTTCGTGGCGGTCGTGGTGGTGGTGGCGGTCACCACGCCCGGGTCGGGCGTCCCGCCCCCCGGATCGGGTGTCGGGACGACCGAGGTGGAGGGAGCGGGCTGGGTGGAGCCGGGAGGGGCGACATCGGCGGGGCGGAGGGAGGAGCGGGTGAGGGGCACATCCGGTCTGACGCAGGCCCCCGCCGACCCTTCCACGACGGCAGGCCGCTCGTGACGACGAGCTCTTTCAGGCTGGCAACGGGGCGCCTCGCCCGTCAGGCCACCACGACGACCGGCGTGCCGATCGGGGCGAACGCCCAGAGGGCGCGGGCATCGGCGGGCGCCTGGCGAACGCAGCCGTGCGACAGCGGCTGGCCGAGCTGGCGCTGGGACTGGATCGGGCCTCGGGCCCCTACGGGGATGGCGTGGAAGCCGATCCAGAGGTTGCGCCCCTTGGCGAAGCGCACCATGTGGTCGAGGCGCAGCCCGTTCTCCGTTCCGGCCGGGTGCGACTTCGACCGCACCTCGTAGGTGCCGGGGCGCGGCACGCCTCGACGTCCGGACACCCGGTAGGAGCGGGTGACGGACTCGTCGGCCTGCACCAGCCACACCCGCTGGCACGAGTTGCAGTAGACGATCCGCCGGCCCGCCCCGCTGCTCGCCGGCGTCGGGACCCGGGTCGGCGTCGGGACCCGGGGCGGCGTCGCGACCCGGGGCGAGGTCGGGACCCGGGGCGAGGTCGGGACCCGGGGCGAGGTCGCGACCCGGGGCGGGGTCGGGACCCGGGGCGGCGTCGGGACCCGGGGCGAGGTCTCGACGCTGGCGAGCGCGGCTGTCGACCGGGACGTCACACCCCCAGCGGCGGCGGCGGGGGTCAACCGGGACGTCACACTCCCGGCGGCGGCGACGGCGAGGACGGCCACCGCCAGAACGGCCAGATGGCTGGTCGAGCAGACGTCACGAACCGTGCGCCGCCGACGATGGAGCCTTGCCACGACCTGCCTCGCTTCCTCCCCTCTCCGGATCGGGACGGTACACCTGTGGTTGCTGTGGCGCAAGTGGCTGGTGTGATTGCTGGTGATGATCCCGCTCACGGAGGCTCCGCGGCTCGCCACTGCCCGGGTCGACGCCAGCGCCAGTGGCTGGACGGTCCACCTGATGCGTCGATCCGGGAACCCGGCGGTGGTCTCGGGGCGTCGGAGGGACCATGCAACGTCAACGAGGTGGAGCGGACGTGGCGGCCCGAGCCGGACGGGCGCTTAGGCTGGTCACCCTGCTGTGTCGACCGCCGCAGCCGGTCGACACCATCCTTCCCCAGACCATCCTCTGCGCCTGCGGCGGCGACCCCCACCCGGTCCACTGGCAGCATCGGGGGGCGCGCGGCACAGAGCGGTGATGCGGGCGCCTCGGCCGCCGGCGTGGACCGCGACGGCCGCTTGAGTCAGGGCGACCCGCCACACGGAGCGGTTACCCTCCCCGTGCCCGAGCACTGGCCACAGACGGAGGAACGGCGGATGAGTTGGATGGTTGGGCCGGTCGACGATCCGGACCGGTACGAGCTGCACGTCGTCGTGGGCGGTGGAGCCGAGGGCCAGGTGTGGCGGGCCACCCGTCGGCTCACGGACGGGCCGCTCGACGTCGCCGTCAAGGTGCTCAGCCCGACAGCCGGATTCGATCCCGTGGGAGACCGGGAACGGTGGGAAGCCCAGGTCGCTCGCCTCCGGTCGTTCCGCCACCCCGGGATCGTTGCCTTCCAGGAGGGGTTCGTCGGTGCGCCGCCGCACGAGGCCGGACAGGCTCAAGCCTCCGACCTTCAGGCCTACCTGGTGATGAGCTTCGTCGACGGCCCGTCGCTGGCCGACTGGCTGCGAGCGAACCCAGGGGTCGGTGTCGAGCAGCGCCTCGCCGTGCTCGCCACGGCGGCGGGGGCGCTCGACGAGCTGCACGCGCGCGGGTTCGTCCACAGCGACGTGAAGCCGGACAACATCAGGATCGCCACCTCCGGCGCCCATGCGCTTGGCGTCCTGGTCGACTTCGGCCTGATGCGGGCCATCACCGGTGCCGAGCCGGAGCGGGTGGCAGGGACTCCCGGCTTCTGGGCGCCCGAGGTGGCTCGGGGCGAGTCACCGAGCAAGGCGTCCGACCTCTTCGGGTTCGCCGCCACGGTGCTGTTCGTGCTCACCGGTGCCCGCCCGGCCCAAGCGGGCTCGCCCGAGGCGGTGGGGGCTCTCCTCGCCGCCAACCCGGCGACGGCCGGCGACGTCGACCTCGAGCGTGCCCTCCAGGCCGCCCTCCAGCCCGACCCGGACAACCGCCCCGTGGGCGTGAGCCGGTGGCTGTCGAGCGTGCGTGGCTCCTTGAGCAGTACCGGGGCCACGACGTTCATCGCCGCCGCCCCGACCGACGTGGCGCCGATCGTCACCCCTCCACCGCCAGTCAGGCGGCGGGGCAAGGCGCCCCTGGTGATCGCGGCCGTCCTCCTGCTGGTCGTCCTGGCGGCCGGCGCCGCTCTCGCCCTCGCCAACCGTGGAGGCGACGAGACCGAGGTGGCCAGCGAGTCGACGACGATCCCGGCCGAGACGTCCACCAGGCTCGCCTCGACCACGTCGAGCTCATCGTCGACGTCCTCGTCGACGAGCACCACGGTGGCGGTGACCACCACGCTCGCGGTGGCGCCGCTCACCGACACCGACGGGAACCCGATCACCGATGACGTCATCTACCTGGATCAGGTCAGACCGGTCGCCGGCTCGGACAAGTCCGATGGCGCGGTGAAGGCGAACGCCGTCCAGTACCTCCATCCCGTCTCGATCTCGACGTCGTGCGGAACGCCCACCTCGATCGAGTACGACCTGGGTCGCGCCTACAAGAGCCTGAAGGGGACATTGGCGTTCCGCGATGACGCCTCGTCCTCGGCGAAGGGCTTCTGGTCGGTGTACGTCGACGGCAAGCAGGCCTTCACGAAGAGCCAGGGCCTCGGCGCGTCCCTCCCCCTCGACCTCGACATCACCGGGATCCTCCGGCTGAAGATCGAGAACACGAACACGACCGCAGCGAGCTACGGATGCAGTGACGACTACTTCGTGTGGGGTGATCTCCGCATCGAACGCTGACGGCGCCGACTGGCTCACGTCCCTGGTGCGGGAGGGCTCCCCTCGGCTCCCGGTGGGCTGCCCGTCGTCGGCGGGCGGAGCACCCGCAGGACCTCGTCGACGGTGGCGTTCACCGCGGTCGTCAGGGCTTCGCCGGCCGCCTTGGCGTCCTGCTTCACCGCCGGGTCCCGGGCGGTGTCGCCCAAGGCGTCGATGGCGCCCTGGATGGTCGCCCCGAAACGTTCCACAGCCGACGTGGCCTCGGCCGCTCGCTGCTCGCTCAGCTCCTCCTGGGCGTGGAGCTTCAGCTTCAGGGCCAACGCCCCGAGCCGGTCACCCACCTCGTTCCACGGACCTCGTGCATCTGCCATGCCCTCCAGTCTTCCCGCCCGGCGGAGATGCAGTCGGCCAGTCCGCCAAGATGCCGTCGTGGCCGCCGACGGGGGAGCGCTCGGGGCCGAGCGGGCGGCGGCCCTCCTGCTGGTGGCCGACCTGCGGGCCGAGCTCGAGGGGATCATGGTGGAGCAGGAGGCCAACCCGCCCGACGACGAGCACGACGTGGAGGGCTCGAGCGTGGCGTACGAACGGGCCCGGGTCACGGCGTTGCTGGCCCACGCCGAGGGGCGGCTGGCCGAGCTCGACGCCGCGGCCGGGCGCCTGGCCAGCGGCTGGTACGGCTGGTGCGAGCAGTGCGGCCGTCCCATCGGCGACGAGCGGCTGGCGGCGATGCCGAGCACCCAGCGGTGCGTCACGTGCGCTGGCGGACCGAGCGTGCGCACGCCCGGCGCAGGGTAGGGAGCGGGCATGTCGACCGACGACCGCCTCCGGCCGCCCTCGCGCCGGTCCGAGGAGGCGTTGGCGGAGCGGCGCGTGAGCCTGCCGCCGAGGCCCGAGAGCACCCGGCTGGCCCGGCGGCTCCTCAGGGAGGCGCTGGCGGACGCCGGCCGGGACGCCTGGCTGGACGATGCCGAGCTCGCCCTGAGCGAGGTGGTGACCAACGCCGCGCTCCACGCCCACACCGACATCGACGTCCACATCGAGGTGTGCCCCGCAGCGGTGTGCGTCGAGGTCCGCGACTTCGACCCGACGATGCCGGTCGAGCGGGGCTACGGCACCGACGCCACGACAGGGCGGGGGATGGGCCTGGTGTCGGCGGTCACGAGCCGGTGCGGGGTGCGAAGCCTGGGCGAGGCGGGGAAGATCGTCTGGTTCTGCCTCGGGGACGACCGCGCCGCCCCGTCCGCCGACGAGCTCCTGGCCGCGTGGGACGTCGACGACTGGGAGGAGGACGACGCCGCCGCTGCTCCCGAGGGCGCTGAGATCGTCCTCCTCTCGATGCCCGTGAACCTGTGGCTGTCCGCCCGCGAGCACCATGACGCCATCATCCGCGAGCTCGGCTACCACCTGGCCGAGCACCCTGGGGCCGATCTGGACATCCCGGCCGCCGACCGGGCGCGCAGCAGGATCTCGACGGCGCTCGTGGCGGCCATGGGCCAGGCGGACACGTCCGGGGGGCGCCGCCCCGTCGTGGTCGACGGCCAGCCGATGAAGCTGCCGTGGACCACCGAGCGCCTCGACCTGCGGGTGAGCGTGCCCGCCGCTGACAGTTGGATGTTCGGGACGATGCAGGACGTGCTCGACCACGCCGAGGTCCTGGCCTGCCAGGGGAGGCTGCTGGTGGCCCCGGCGCTGCCCGAGATCGTGGCCGTCCGGGACTGGGCCTGCGAGCAGGTCGTGGCCCAGCTGGGGGGATCGTCGCCGACGCCGTGGGAGGGAGCGGCGCAGCCCCGCTTCGAGACGACGGTCAGGGGCTCGGCCGTCCCCGTGGCCGAGTGGGACACCGCCAGCGTGACGGGCGCCGACTGGCCGGTCATCGCCGCCGACGACTCCAACCGGATCATCGCCGTGAGCCAGCCCCTCGCCGACCTCCTGGGCTGGCCGGTCGACCGCCTCGTGGGGCGGCGGGTCGTGACCATCGTCCCCCACTCCTGGCGCGAGGCGCACGTGGCCGGCTTCAGCCGTCACCTCAGCACGGGCGAGACCTCGGTGCTGGGCGTCCCCGTCGAGCTTCCCGTCCTGGCCGCTGACGGGTCCGAGATCCTGTGCGATGTCCTCATCGAACGGGCGACCGACAACCCCGGGCGCCCCGTGTACGTGGCCCGGATGGCCCCTATCGAGGACCGCTAGCCGACCAGCGGCTCTGGCTCGGAGGAGGGCCCGGGCCAGGCCAGGATGATCGCTGGAAGGCGTTGAGGAAGGCCGCTGGCGCTAGGTTTGGGGCGATGGGGGCCTTCGCTGCTGGCCTGTCCGAGAACCCGGATCTGGTGCAGGCGGTCCAGGAGGCGCTGGTGCAGGTCAGGGAGGGGCTGGGGGCCGGCGCCCCGCCCGACCTGGTCCTGCTGTTCGTCACCTCCTCCCATCGATCGCTCGTCCCCGAGGCGGCCAAGTTCGTGCGCGATGGGCTGCGGCCGGCCACCCTGCTGGGCTGCGCGGCCCCGTCCATCGTCGGTGGCCGGCGCGAGGTGGAGGGGTCGCCCGGGGTGTCGCTGTGGGCCGGTCGGACCGGGCCGGTGCGGCCGTTCCACCTGGAGGTCACCTTCACCCCCGACGGCCCGACGATCACCGGCTGGCCCGACGACATGGCCTCGTCCTCCGGCATGCTCGTGCTGGCCGACCCCTTCAGCTTCCCGACGCCGGACTTCCTGGAGCGCCTCGACGAGGACCACCCGGGGCTCCCGCTCGTCGGCGGGATGGCGCTCGTGGGCTCCGCGGCCGGCGACAACCGGCTGGTGGTGGACGACCAGGTGGTCGACGAGGGGGCCGTCGGCGTCCTGCTCGGGCCGGGCGTGCAGCTCAGCATCGTCGTCTCGCAGGGCTGCCGACCCGTCGGGGCGCCGTACGTCGTGACCCGGGCCGAGGGCGGCGTCGTCTACGAGCTGGGAGGCCAGCCACCGCTCGAGCGGCTGAAGACCCTGGCGGCCACGATGACCCGGGCCGAGCGCACCCTCATGGAGGGGGGGTCCACCTCGGCCTGGTGATCGACGAGCACAAGGTCGACTTCGAGCGTGGCGACTTCCTCATCCGCAACGTGCTGGGCGCCGACACCGCCAACGGCGCCCTGCAGCTCGACGACGAGATCGAGGTGGGCGCCACCGTCCAGTTCCAGGTGCGCGACGCCGGCTCGGCCGACGAGGACCTCCGCCACCTGATCGAGGGACGGTCGGCCGACGCCGCCCTGCTGTTCACCTGCAACGGCCGGGGGCGCCGGCTGTTCCGCCAGCCCGACCACGACGCCGTCGTCGTCGGCGACAACCTGCGGAACCCGCCGGTGGCGGGCATGTTCTGCGCCGGCGAGATCGGCCCGGTGGGCGGCCGCAACTTCCTGCACGGCTTCACCGCCTCGGTGGCCCTCCTCACCGCCACCGCCGCCCCGCCCAAGCCCTGAGCCCGTGCCGAGCTCACGACGAGCGTGCCCGGTTGTGGTCCTCCAGGGGACGAGGACCGGGCACTCCCGCGGGGTGCTCTCAGAAGCCGCTGACGTTCAGCCGCCCGCCCGTCGCGGTCTTCCCGGACAGAGAGGCCGTGGGAACCGCGCTGGTGAGGATGGCGCTCTTGATGGTCGCGGCTGACGCACCGGGGTGGGACGCGGCGTAGAGGGCGGCGCCGCCGGTGACGTGGGGCGTGGCCATCGACGTGCCGTTGTAGGACTCGTAGGAGTTCGAGGCGGTCGTCGACCACACGCCGACACCGGGGGCGCCGAGGTCGACCGTGGTCGCCCCGTAGTTCGAGAAGCCGGCTTTGCCGCCCGTCGAGCTGATGGCAGCCACGGCGATCACCGAGTCGTAGCCGGCCCCGGACGTGGTGCTGTAGTTCGACGGGTAGCTGGCCGTGGTGTCGTTGTTGTCGCCGACGCCGTCGCTCCCGCCGTTGCCGGCCGCCGCGATGAACAGGATGTTCTGCTGGGCCGCTCGGACGATGGCGTCGAGCATGGCCTGGGAGAAGCCGCCGCCACCCCAGGAGTTGTTGGTGGCCACGATGTTCAGCCCGTGCCTCGTCTTCAGGTCGGTGAAGTAGTCCACGGCCTTCACGGCGTCGGCCAGGCTCCCGCCCCGCCGGCCGAGGAACTTGCCGGAGATGAGGGTGACGTTCCAGTTGACCCCGGCCACGCCGGCCGTGTTCGCCCGGGCCCCGATGGTGCCCGACACGTGGGTGCCGTGGTCGTCGAGGGTGCCCTTGGTGCCGCCGTCGTAGATGGTGTTGTTGTTCCCGTCGAAGTCCCAGCCGTGGCTGTCGTCGACGTAGCCGTTGCCGTCGTCGTCCCTTCCGTTGGCCGGGTCGAACGGGTTCGTCCAAACCTGGCCGGCCAGGTCGGGGTGGGTGAACTGGATGCCCTCGTCGATGACGCCGACGTAGACGCTCGCGCTGCCGGTGGAACCGGCCGCCCAGGCCTCACCGGCCTGGCTGCCGTACTGGTTGGCGGGGGTGGTGGCGTCGCCGTACATGCCCCACAGCGAGCCGTTGGTGTAGTACGGGTCGGTCGACGTGGCTGCGTGGGTGTAGATCCAGTTGGGCTCGGCCACGGCCACGGCCTGGGCCTGCTCGAGGCGGCGGGCCGCGGCGGACCGGTCGGCGCCGGGCGCCGTGCGCACCAGCTCGACCTCGCGTCGGTCCCCCTGGCCCGCCACGACCCGCTCGGCGAGCTGCACACCGGCCCGGCCTCGGGCCGCGGCCCGCTGGTCGGCGGTGGCGCCGGCCTGGTAGGTGACCACCAGCTCGTTGGCCACCGCCGGCGGCTCGGCTGACGGCGCCGCCGACGCCTCGGTCCCCTGGACGCTGACGGTCACCACCATGCCCGCCGCCACCGAACGTGCCACCCACCGCCGCACCCTGCTCGCCGAACCCACGTGTTGCCTCCTGAGGTGCGGCCGAGATGCCGCTCGGAGAGAGTGAACACCACCCC
>Ga0183260_10004291_pt1 | contig 11339 bp, 13 predicted proteins | sample AntDrymUQ4972206_2_FD_129768 | JGI IMG/M metagenome (GOLD analysis project Ga0183260, IMG submission 129768) | Polar desert sand microbial communities from Dry Valleys, Antarctica - metaG UQ497 (22.06) (version 2) (version 2) | ecosystem: Environmental > Terrestrial > Soil > Desert | place...
CCGGTTCTGGGAGCTTTCGGGCGGCATCCTCCGGTGCGGGGCCTGCGGGCGACGCATGAGGACCTGCGTCACCCGCAAGAAACCGGACCGGGTGTACTTCTACTACGCCTGCGCCAAGCGCCGCGAGGGCAGGGACGCCTGCCCGAACCGCAGGAGCTACCGCGCCGACGCCCTGGAACCCGCCGTAAGGCGGGCGGCCGCCTGTCTGCTGGCCGACCCCGGGCGGGTGCGCGAGGGCTTCGAGGCCAGGATAAGGCTGGAGCGCCCGCGCGCCCGGGGCGCGCCCGATGGAGAGACGGGGGTGTGGCTGGGCAGGCTCGCCGAGGTCGACCGAATGCGCGGCGCATACCAGGCGATGGCGGCCAGGGGCCTGATGACCCTCGACGAGCTCGGGACGAGGCTCGACGGGCTGGAGGCGTCGCGCGCCACCGCCCTGCGGGAACTCGAGGCGGCTACGGGTCGGCTCGAGGGGGCGGAGGATCTCGAGCGGGACAGGGACGCGCTCCTCGAGGCCCACGCCGGCGCGCCGCCGGGGTCCCTCGAGAGCCTGCCTCCGGAGGGGCGTCGCGCGGTCTACCGGGCGCTGCGGCTCGCGGTTCGGGTCGGCGCCGACGGAACCCTGACCGTGAGCGGCGTCTCCGGCGAGGTAACGGTCGGTTTCGACGCTTGGAACCCCCGTACCCGCACGCAGATCAAAGGGAGATCCGTACGGGACGGCTCAGGGTAGCGAGGAGGCGGCAAGGGCGCCCGAAGGAGAAAGACGGACGCGCTCGCCCCCCTCCGATTCCTCGAGCAGCCCGCGCAGCAGGAGCGTCCTTGTCGCCCTCCTGAGGTTGGAGCGGTCCGCGCCCACGAGCATCTTCACGAAGGTCACCGGCAGGCCTTCTTGCGGGGGTTTGGCGTACCTGTGCAGCGCACCGAGGATCGCCCTCTGCGTCTCGCCCAGGGGCCGGTCGCGAGCGAAGCTGGGCTCGTAGCGGAACCACCCCGGCCTTCCGGGCCTGCCCGGCAGCTGCCTGCGACGCACGGGCTCCGGCGCATCCTCTGCGGCACCCCCCGGTCTCCCTGCCCCGCCCTTGGCAGGGTCCGGTCGGACCGCAACGAAGGCCGGCCGGTCGCCCATGGCGATGTAGGTCCACACCTCGAGCGCCACGCGCTGCTCGCCGCCCGGGTCAACCTCCTCCTCCACCATCCCGCGTTCCAGAAGGCCCCGGATGGCCCGGCGCAGGTTCGAGCGGTCCGGGTCCCCGAGCCGTCGGCGCAGCTCGCGGAGCGGCAGCTCTCCGTCACCGGCGGCGTGGAGGACCTCGCAGACGCGGCGTTGCAGGCCCCCGAGGCCCCGGCTCATCGGTGCTCCTTTCCCGCCCGGTCCTGTTCGCAGGGTCACGGTCATCCTACACCGCCCCCGCCAGGCGTCCTTTCACCCGAGGAAGGCCGCGCACGCGAACGAGACGGCGTCACCCCGTGCCGGCCGCAGCAGGATGCCCCTGGCGGGCGCCACAAAGGCCCCCAGAGAGGGCGCGGCGCTCTCCGCGACGAACCGTCGCCCTGGCACGGGGTCACCGACGAGGGGCGCCGAAAAGGCACGAGGGGCGGCGCGGCGGGCCCCCCGCGCCGTTGGATACCCCGGCGTCCACCTGGATACGCTCGATCAGGGGACCACGGGGGTGAGCCAAGGGGGTGAGCGCCGGGCGCAGTCTGGCCGCGAGAAGCGGCACGGCCAGCCGGACGAAGTCACGCCGGATCATGGGACGCCGCCTGACCTCGAACCGCTAGGCGGCCGCGAGGGCCTGAAGCCCCGCCGGCACGCGGGCGACCTCTGACCAGCTCCGGCCCGAGTCCGGGCTGATGAGGACCGTCCCGTCTCCGAGCCCGGCGTACAGCGTCCCCGGCGTCTCGGGGTCCTGGCAGAGCGCGTACGGGAAGGCGGCGAGATCCTCCAGAACCGCCTCCCACCGACCGCCGTTCCTCCTGCGGTAGATCGAGGCCTCGGAGGGCCCGCCCCCGTGGGCCCTCCCCGGTCCGCTCGCCGCCGAGGCGTAGACGAGCTCGGGGTCCTCCGCGTCCACCGCCAGCCCCCACGCGTAGCGCATGCCCATACCCTCGTCCGCCGCTTCCCAGCTGTCGCCGAAGTCGCGGCTTTGGGCGAATCCCCCTCCCCCTGCCTCGTACAGCAGCTCGGGGTCTGCGTGGTGGGCGGCCAGGGAGTGGCAGTCGGCCTGGGCGCCGGGTCGCTGGTCCTGCCAAGTCTGCCCGCCGTCCGTGCTCCTGACTACTCCGCCTAACTCTATGCCGACCACCACCAGGTCCGGGTCCGCGTGCGACGGCGCTATGGCGCGCACGTGGGAGGTCCAGGGGCGGGGAGGGAAGCTCCAGGTCGGCGCCGAGGGCAGGTGCCTCATCCCCTCCAGCTCCCGCCATGAGGCGCCCCCGTCGCGGCTGACGAACAGCGAAGAAGGCTCCGTGCCGGCGTAGATGGCCCCGCCCGCGGGCGAGACGGCAACCGCCGTGACCCTGGGGTGCCCGACGCCCGGGAGCTTCTCCCAGATCCTTCCGCCGTCCTCGCTCTTGAAGAGGCCCTCGTCGGAGGTGCCGACGTACAGGGTGCCCGGGTCCTCGGGGTCGACGGCCAGGCACCGGGCGCCGCGCCCCTCGAGCGTGGACTCGATCTTGCCGTCGTCTACCACGGCCACGGCGCTACTCCCGGCCGCGTACAGTCGTGCCACGGTGGAACCTCCGATCCTCGGCGCTTTCCCGGCTCGCCCTCCCGAGGGGAGTATGCTCCACCGTCCCCGGGCCCACAAGACCATGGTAGTGGGAGCAACAGGGGCCATGCGGCATCACCCCGGAGGGCTGCCGTTGGCAGCAGGATGGCCACCCCGAAGACCCCCGGCGCAATCCCCTCCCCCGGGCACGGCGGGAGGCATCGGACCGGACAGAGCACGTTCACAGAGCCACTTCAGGGCTTCCGGATACTCTTGGGGCGGACATCCTGACGGGACCGGCGGGTACACCGGCCACCGCCCCCTCGCGGCGAAGGTTCGTCCAACCCGAGACTCCCCGGGCAGGTCTCGCCGCGTCCCGTTCTGCGCCCCCTTTCTGGGCAACGCCGGTTCAGGCCCCTCGGGCCCCATCGGACGGAGGGATCTGGCGCGCTATGCCGAGCAGGAGACGCCGGTCTCCCGGCCGCATCCTCAGCACCTCCCCGAGTATCTCGCGCGCCGTTCCGTCCTCGAGCACCGCCGCGAGCGCCGCGTCCGGGGTTCGCTCCTTCCCCTCGCCGAACCAGAGCTGCGGCGGGAAGCCCATCGCCCCGGCTATGGCCTCCAGCTTGTCCAAGCCTGGGCTGCCGATGCGCCCCTTCCTGAGATTGGAGACGTAGGAACGCGTCACCGCCCCGCCCGTGGCCCTCTCCAGGTCCTGGCCGCCCCACGCTGAGCCGTCGGGCTTGCGGTAGAGGTCCAGCAGCCGACCGAACCTCTCCGAGACGTGCCCTTCCTGGCGGCCTTCCACCCTCCGACCTCCCGTACAATCCTCGCACATTCGGTACAAGATACTACACGGGCACCTTGCGGGAACCTCGCGGAGCGTTCCCGTCGGATCGAGGCAGTACGGGGCAGTGTTCCCAGTGGATCGCCACCGGGGCGTGTTGTCGTCGCTGCCCTCGTCTCGGTTCACGCAGGTCGTGACATCGGCGCTACCCCCAAACGCCGTGGTCCCGCGGCTACGGCGCCTTGCCCGGATGCCCCTCGAGCGCCCGCTTCGCCATCTCCACGGCCGCAGGTATCACCTCGCCAATGCCCGCCCAGACCCGCAGCGTCGCCGCCCCGTCGTAGGGCGTCTCGCCCCGATTGACGAGCACCACCCGCGCCCCCGAGCGGAGCGCAAGCCCGACCAGCGAGGAGGCCGGTTGCACAATGAGCGAGGAGCCCAGCGCGAGCATCAGGTCGCAGCGGCGGGCGTGGTGCTCGGCCATCTCGTACTCTGTGTGCGGCAGCGGGTCTCCGAAGTTCACCACCGACGAGACGAGCCGCCCGCCGCAATGGGCGCATGCCGGCTGCCCGGGCACCGGCCTCCGGGTGCGGTAGCCCGGCCCCCACCGGGCCGGGTCCCATCCGATATCCTGCCGATCGTGCGAGCGGTCGCAGCGCAGGCAGCGCATGAGCCGACCGTTTCCGTGCAGCTCCGCCAGGAGCTCGGGGCGGACGCCCGAGCGGCGGTGCAGGCCGTCGGTGTTCTGCGTGATCAGGAACCGAAGCTTGCCGAGCCGCTGCAGCTCGACGAGCGCGAGGTGGGAGGCGTTGGGCCCGACCCGGCCCGGCGGGACGCGCCACCGCGGGGGCGGCAGGCCGGCGTCGCGCCGCGTCCACACGCCCTCGGGGCCGCGGAAGTCGGGGATGCCAGAGTCCGTGCTTATCCCGGCGCCCGTGAACGCGACGACGCGCTCGCACCCGACGATCCACCTAGCGATCGTCCCGACGTGTTGTTCGAGGAGCCGCCCCCGGGTCACGGTAGTCGCCCCGGGGGAGCCTGTCCCGGCGAAGACGGCGCGTCGGAGGGCCTGGACGGGGCCCGTTCGGTCGGCCCCCCCGCCGCGTCCCCGTCCGGCGACGGACCCCTGGAGATATCCCCTGCCACGCCCCGGATGCTAGCAGTTGCACAGGCGTCGCCGCCAGCGCGGAGGCGGGACGACGCGGGATTGCGCTGCGGGCGCCTCCCATGTTAGGATTAGTATGCTTGTAGCCGGACGGAAGTGGTGGCACGGGCCGCCTCCTTCGCACCGCGCGAGGGAAGCGGCCGGGAGCGGCGGCGAGCGGAACGGGGGACCCGGGGTGCTACGAGAAACGATGGTCTACGGCGCTTCCTTCCACCGCGCGTGGTCCGTGCGCACCCACGTTCTAGACACCGTCGACTACGCGGTCGGCCGGCTCTCGGGGTCGACCCTGACCATAGAGGACGTGCGCCGCTGCGACGACGAGTCGGACGTGCACGTGGCGATATGGTCCTCCGCGAGCACGTCAGCGAGCACGTCAGCGAGCGCGTCGTGGGGGCTGGACTTCCCGTTCTCCCTGCCCGAGGCGGTGTACCGGGACTTCGCACTTCGCGACTGGCCGGCGCTGGTGGACTTCGCGGAGCGTTGGGAGAAGACGGAATTCGAGCAGGCCCTGGAGGACTGCGAGCTGTTCGATCCCAGGGGGAAATGCCGGCGCCCCGGGGACGGCTGTCGGATAACCGACGCGGAGTCGGGGGCGTTCAGCCCGCTGAGGCGGTACCTGCCGAACAGGCTGGAGGCAGCCCACAGCGGGCTGAGGCTGCTCGGGTACCTGAAACGCTTTAAGGCCGCCGTCGTGTACCCCTTCGAAGGGCCCGATCGCAAGCGAGCGAGGCTCTACGAGACGAACCCCGAGGGCACCATGGACCGGCTCGGCCTGGGCAAGCCCCGCAATCCCTGGGATTTCATCGAGGCCTTCAACGACCTGCCGGGGCGCGCCGTGGAGATGGCCCCGCTCCCAGACCACCTCCGGGGCCGGGAGTACGAAATGGCCGCCGTGGTCTCCTGCGCGACGCTGGCCAACGCGATCCGGGCGTTCGACCTGGACGAAAGCTGGGACCACAGACCGGCCTTCGCCACCGTCCCGGAGTGGGAGATTCGACAGAAGGAGGGCCTGATCGTCAGGCTCTAGCGGTCCCAGGGTCGTCCCTGTGACAGCGCGAGCCGCCAGACGAACCGACCGGGGCAGGTGAACCCGGGATACAAACCTCTCCGATGAACGGTCCTGGACGCGGTCGCCGTTCGAGCAGGTGTGCCGTTGGCAGGGACCGGGGGCCAGTCGCTGACAAGAATCTCAGGACACTCGAAACTCACACCGCCTCGCCCTCCTTCGGGGGGAAGGCGTCTCCGCCCTCACACTCCGGGCACAGCTCCCAGGCCCACTCCTCTTCGCCCTCGACTGTCTCTACCCGGTAGAGCCGCCAGCCGCGGCCGAAGCACTCCGGACAAACGGCCGGGGCGGCCATCAGGACCGTCCAGCATCCATCGCCCTGCCCTCGGGGCGCATCCGCCACCCCGCCGCCCACGCCCTCGCCGGGCCCGCGAACCCGACCCGTGGCGCGATGGATGCACGGATCGGGGAGAACCTTTCGGTCGGCTTCCCGTGTACTCCCGACGAGCGCCATCGAGGGCACCCCCCTCCCTGGTTCAGGCCCTCCGAGCGATGGTCTGGTCGCCCACCCGGGGGGCCGTTTTATGTGTTCGACATCAGTATTTTACACCACAAATACACCACCATTGGCATTTATTTGGAATAATTTTGGTACCAGGCAACCCGCACCAGGGTGCCTCGCTACAATGCTCACCGTGCTGAGAATTGGCGACAAGTTGAGGGAGACCCGCAAGCGCAGGTTTCTCACGCAGGGGGAACTGGCCGCCAGGGCTCGAGTTGGCGTCAACACCATAATCAGAATCGAGCGAAACCAGGTCGAGCCTCAGGGTCGGACCATACGGAAACTGGCCGATGCCCTGGACGTAGCTCCTTCCGATCTCCTCGAAGACTGAGCGCAGTCGCGATGCACACAACCGATCACGCCATCATAGTCACAAGCCACGACATTCTTTTCCAAGTTCGGTCGAGAGGACCACGCAGCGGCTGCGGAAGAAGTACGCAGCGTCCTGCCTTCCGGCGACGCTTGTGCTCGCGCCCGGCCAGTTTGAGCTTGTGACATATTCATGGGCGAGTAGGTACAGGCAGTGAGCTTGCCGGGATAGGGTCGGGACATGTTCCGCAGGAGCTGCCCTTTTACCAACATGAGCCGGTTCGCCTGCACAAGCACGGTACACCGGTCGGAGAGTTGATTCGACAGTACTGACGCCGGGTCAGCAGGCTGACAGAAAGCTCGGCGAGCAATTCGACGCCGAAGTAGACCATCGTGGGATGGTACAGCAGCTTCGAGAGTTGATCGGGGAATGATGGAGTAAAGTCCCTGTCGCTGCTACCCGACCTCAGACTTCTATCGGCCCCGCAACCAGACGGCCCGCTCTCGGCCGTCGGTGAGGCGCACTCTGCCAATTCCATGTGTGCATCAATGTGACTCTAAGGCTGCGAGCAGAAGCACAGTGAGAATAGCGGAGAAAACTGATTCTACCTGACACCGGCGAGCTTCTCGATCTCTCCGACCACCCGGTCCAGTTCCTCCACAACCGGCCTCGTTCTATCTGGTGTCCCCATGATCGGGCTGGACCCGGCGATGTCGAAGACGCTGACGAGCGACCGGTAGTACCACAGGGTGCCATCCTTTCCTCCCCTGAACCTGGCCCACAACTCTTCTTTCAACACGCGCAGGTCCGCAAGGACGCTTCGGGCGTTGGCCAGTTTGTCGGCGGCGGAGACGAGCCGCACCGATTCCGAAGCTCCCACCACGTGGGCCACGTAGTCCTTTTTTCGCTTCTCCCACGCGGGCTTGGGGGTAACGTCCGTGTCGGAGCAGGCCCTCACTACGTCCGCAACCGGCTTGCCGAAGCGGTCCGCAAGGGTCCTGTAGGTGGCGTCGGTGTCCTCGATGGCATCGTGGAGCAACGCGGCGATCACCTCGTCCTCGGTCCCGCCGCTCTCTCCCACGATGGCCGCGACGGCCAGAAGATGGGTCACGTATGGGATGTCCGATCCCTTGCGGGCCTGACCGCGATGGAGATCAACCGCGGTAAGCAAGGCGTCGTCGAACCTCTTGCTATACGCCACGGGCGCTGTCCTTCAAAGCCGAACTCGGGTTGGTCTGCATCAGAGGCTGCTCCTGTTCGCTGGCGTACCGGTATCCGGATAACTCTAGCCCAGATGTCGAACCCGGGCCCGCGCCCGGGCACACATGAACGACCGGCGTGCTGGTCAGCGCGTATTTTCGAGACCGCATAGCCTTTTCATAAGGCGAGCACTGCCACCCGCACTACAACCCGGTCGGCACAGCGGCGGGCGGGTTCGTGGTGGGCCGCGCAGAGCACCAGCCACGCCTTCTTGCTTCTGCGCAGGATGACCATGACCTCCTGCCCGACCCGCATCACAGGTTGCGGCCCCCGCCGTCGCGGGGGCGTTCCAGACCCGAGACGACCACCCCGCGCCAGACAAGAATTCCTGCGACCGGGCCCGGACAAGCACCCGGCCACAACGGCACTGCATCCCGACATGGCGTGCCCCGGGCATTCCGCCAGCAACCCCCGGGTCTCCCCTGTCGAGCCCCCCTAGTCAATCCGCGGCGTCGGTCTCCATGTCCCCTCCCGTTCGAGGCCCTGATACGAAACATCGTCGACCTGCTGCGCCGAAAAAAGACGGTGGTCGTCCACTGCCGCGGCGGTGAGGGCCGAACCGGCACGGTGACCGCCTGCGTGCTCGTCGCCCTCGGGCACCCCGCAAAGGAGGCCGTCGACCTGGTGCGGGAGACCAGGGCCAAGACGATAGCGACCAATGAGCAGGAGGAGTTCGTGTACAGGTTCGCGTCGACCTTCAAAGGTCGGGAAGGGAAGCAACCATGAGAACAGGGGACCTGCCGAGCCTTTCGCCGCGCGAGGACCGCCGCGCCGGTGCGCTGCTCGGCCTCGGGGCCGGCGACTCCCTGGGGGCGACCCACGAGTTCAGGGGGCCCGAGGACGTCCCGGCGGGGCCGCTCGCGCTCGTGGGCGGCGGGGACTTCGGTTGGAGGCCCGGCGAGCCCACCAACGACACCGAGCTCGCCCTGGCCGTCCTCGAAGGCTACCGGGGCGGCGGGCTGGACCTCGGGGCGGTGCGCGACGCCATGCTCCGCTGGGAGGATAAGGACCCCAGGGACATAGGCAACCAGACCCGAAGGGCGCTCCGCTACCTGAGGAGCCATCCCGACGCGCTCTCCCTGCCCGACGAGCCAGAAGCGCAGGGCAACGGGGCGGTGATGCGGGCGGCGCCCCACGGCGTGAAAGCCGGCAACCCGGTGGAGGCCTTCGAGAACGCCTTCGAGGAGGCGGCCCTGACCCATCCCTCCTGGGAGGCCCGGACCTCTGCGGCCCTCGTGGCCTGCCTCGTCGCCCACCTCGTGGACGGCTTCGCCCCAGAAGAGGCGCTCGAGTCTGCATACTCCCTCGCCGAGGGTCGGGAAGAGTCCGGGAGGAGCGCCAGGGAGACATTCCCCCCGCTGGGGGGCTACCACCACGACCCCGGGGGTTGGACTGTCTACACGACCCGCTTGGCCCTGAGGAGCCTGCTCGACGCGAAGGACTTCCGCTCGGGGGTCGAGAAGGTGGTGCGCCTGGCGGGCGACGCGGACACCAACGGGGCCGTCGTCGGCGCCCTGCTCGGCGCCCGGTTCGGGGCGCGAGAGATACCCCCGGGGTGGTTGGGAGCCCTGCTCGCGAGAGACTCCCTGCTAGAACTGGTCTAGGCTGGCGCGCGTAGGCCGGCCTTTCCGTTCGGCAACGGCAGCTTCTTACTCGTAGTTCGTGGCCTAGCGGCGCTCGTGGAGGCCCGCCGCAGAGTGAGGCCGGAGGAGCGGGGATGGTAGGACACACAGCACCGCCCGCGGAGGAGAAGGGAGGTTGGGGAGCGGTGGAGCACGTCGAATTGCGCATCACACGTGTGGATAGAGACGGCCACGTTGAGGAGCGGGTGCACCATTTCGTAGGAGAGTTGCTCGCAACCCACATCTGGGGGACAGTCCGTCACGACTTGTACGCCACGAAAGGTGACAGCTACCTCATCTATAACCAGGACAATCCTCCACAGGGAGAGCGAAAGCGTTGGGCGGCATCCTATACTGCCGCGCAAGTGGGCCATCTGTATCCCGAACTCGGGGAGGTCATAGGTATAACGTCGCCACATCCCATCCAGTTGGGGCAAGTAACTACCCATCGGACAGGATAGCGGAGCCCAAGGTTCTGCGCCCCGACCCGCCGCACCCCGCCGCGTCCTGGGCCGATACCGGAGGGGGTGCCAATCGGCCCTCCCGAAGCGCATGCTTTGACACGTACTCCGCAATGATGCAATCATGACGTCGTGGACACCACTTTGCGGCTCCCCGACGAGAAGACGCTTGCTCACACCTACGCGCTCGAATCCGTCAAGGGGTTCGGGCCCCAGAAGTTTCGCGAGCTTCGCGACCGTGGCCTTACCGCTTCGGAGGTGCTCGCGGACCCATCACGGTTGCCGACGGGCGGCAAGCGCGGGGACACGTTTCGTGCCGAGATCGCCAGGTTGGCGTCGGCCGGCCTCGAGGTGTTCGAGCAACGGGCGGCCCGCCAGTTAGAAAGGGCTAGGCAACACGGATCACACATCCTCCTGCACGGCGAGGGCGGCTATCCGCCGAACCTGTGGGCGTCCAACAACCCGGTGCCGGTGCTGTACGCTCGCGGGGACCTCAGGATACTCGGGAACCGCCGGGCCGTGGCGTGCGTCGGTTCGCGGAAGATACGGGACGAGTATAAGCAGCGCCAGCGGGACTTCGCGACCTTCGCCTGCAGGGCGGGATTTGTGGTGGTGTCCGGTTTCGCGCTCGGCGACGAGCGGTCGGGGCGCTTCTCGCACGACATGGCTAAAGGCGAGTACCGCATGTTGGGGCAAACCGTCATCGTCACCATAACCGAGAAACACTGGCTGCTGCCCTGGCCCTTGGTGGAGGCCCAGCTAAGGGAGTTGATTCGGTAGCAGCCCTTTGCCCCGGACGCGCCGTCATCCAGCAGGACGAGTCTTTATGCACGCTGCCCACATGTTGTGCTCGGGCGCTAGCGCCCGAGCGTAGCCGGGAGGACAAACCTCACCCCGACTCCAAGGTTTATGTAGGATCCTGCATACCGACTTCGGAGAATGGTCCTTCCACGAGGTTGGGTGCATAAGGGCAAGGAGAAGGGCCGAGACTGCTACGTCCCGGCCCCTTTCTTGTTCTCTCCCAGTCCACTACCGTAAGGAGGCTCCCGACCTTAGACCCAAATGTCCGAGGTTACGTCGCCTCCGGGGTAGCGCATCTCGTGGGCGCGGGCGGGTCCGGCGGGTTCTTTACCGAAGTCTACGTAGAAGTCCTCGTTGATCTTCATGCCACCGTTCTCGGTATCGCAGTCGATCTGGAGCATGTAGGAGCCTTTTTCGGCTATCTCGGGGTAGAACTGGTTGTCCCAGCTGCTGTAGAGCGAGTTGGAGACGTACAGCCGCTTGCCGTCGAGTGAAAGTTGCAGCATCTGCGGTCCACCTTCGAGCTTGTGACCGCCTACCTCTCCGCTCTTGCCGAGCAAGCCGCCGCACCAGACCTGGCCGGTGAGACGGGGATTGGAAGGGTCGCTAATATCGTACTGCCTGAGGTCGCCGTGCAGCCAGTTGGAGAAGTAAAGGAAG